>JGI12316J15310_10000023_pt5 | contig 318031 bp, 290 predicted proteins | sample MarCyaLeptolynsp_FD_15310 | JGI IMG/M metagenome (IMG submission 15310)
GCATCATCCACACAGTTATCGTCTAAGTCAATGACCCCATCGCCATCCGTATCGGTGTCATCTTGCGGATCGCACGCATCCCCAATGCCATCGCCATCGGTGTCTGCTTGGCTGGCATTGGCATCATCGGGGCAATTATCAACCAGATCATCGACCCCATCACCATCCGTATCCTCATCACTGTCACACGCATCACCTATCGTATCGTTATCTGTATCCGCTTGATCTGCATTGGCAACAACCGGGCAATTATCATCAGGGTCATCGACCCCATCATTATCATCATCTGTTTCACACGCATTCCCAATACCATCACCATCGGCATCATTTTGGAGCGCATTGGCATCATCCGGGCAATTATCATTACTGTCCGCGATCCCATCATTATCACTGTCCGTATCATCTTGCGAATCACATACATCACCCACACCGTCGCCATCGGTATCGGTTTGAGTCGCATTTTCATTAACGGGACAATTATCTAACCCATCGATCACCCCATCCCCATCGTCATCGCTGTCACAAATATCCCCATTACCATCGCTATCCGTATCTGCTTGGTCACTATTAGCAAGGGCGATGCAGTTATCATCAGCATCCGCCACCCCATCATTATCAAAATCTGAAATTGCGGTGGCGCTGGGGTCAGGGGTTAGGCTTGGTGCTTCGGTGGGTGTTTCGGAAGTATCTGGTGTTACTGGTGTGCGAGTGTTTGGCACAAACTGATTGGGCGTGCTTTGTAAATCAATTGAACTGGTTGGTGTCTGGGAAATAGTCGGGGTTAAGGTAATGGTGGGGGTTATGGTCAGGGTAGCGGTGGGGCTGCTTTCTTGAGTAACAGCCGTGGGTGTCGTGTCGTTGTCATCATCATCTTGGATGAGTTGAAAGCCCAAAAATAAGACAATCAAGGCCAACAGCAACCCCAAGGGAACCGCCACCGCAATCGCCCGCAACGCAAACTTATTGGATTGTGTATCCAAAGATTGCAACCCTCGCAACGCCTCTGCATGGGTGGGGTCTACCTGTAAGGCGCGCCGAAAGTATTCACGAGCTTGGTTGGGGGGCGCAAGATACCCACTCAGCACTAAGGCTTCAACATAATTCGGATAGGAATTGAGAATTTGCGCTAACAACTGACGCGCTTCGCTATTTTGCCCAGTGCGCGTATAGTTGTAAGCAGTCTGAAATGCCTCTTGTGCTGTTTGCCAATCCATAAATGGCTCATCCTTATTTGTGTGTGATGCTCTCCTTACCAATGATAGGACAAAATATTTATTGGGAAAACTTTTGTAGGCATTTTGTAGGGCTATCAATATAAAACCCTAACAACATGACAATCTTGGTTGTGAGAAATGTATAATCTGTATAATTTGAAATAAGGGGCAAATTGAACATACATTTATGGAGTCATCATGAAAACCATCCTCACAAAACCATCGGGCATAAAGCTATATCAAGATAATGATGGTATTTATTTTCTCATTTTCCCCCACTTAACCCGTACAGCCGTTGATGATGCCTACGAGATATTGCACAACCTAGACCTTGAATATGCACAAAATGGTGAACATATTCGTATGGTATACGACCTTAGACAGTCCTCATGGCTAACTCCCTATGCAATTTCAAAGATGATTCAAGTTGGCAAAGAAACGCCCCAAAACTTACACCAAACATTGGCGATTCTGCTCAAAGATTTTGTGGCGGTTCGGATGATAGAAGGCAGTATGAAACTGTTACCACAACGCATTATAAAAGACGTGCAGATCTTCACCAATGAAACAAAAGCCGTTGAATGGGTACGCTCGACCGAGTAACGCACCATAAAACCACCATAAGATCACCCAAAAAGCTTGATTTTCCTCGTTCATTTAGCACAGGCAAGCGTTGACGCTCCTATAACCCACATGGTATACTGCCCACTGAGAAATTTGGCGAATAGTAAAAAGGAATTAACCCCATAGCTGAGCATGAAGATCGCATTAATGAGCAAATTCGCGCCCCTAAGGTGCGGTTGATCGTTGATAACACGGATGGTAAATCAGAGAATTTAGGGATTGTCTCAACCGAAAAAGCACTCGCAATCGCAAACGAACGCGGACTAGATCTGGTTGAGGTAGCCGCCGATGCAGACCCACCGGTGTGCAAGGTTATGGATTACGGTAAGTATCTCTACAATAAAAAGAAGAGAGAAAAAGCCGCTCGCCAACAGCAAAAGCAAATCGAAGTCAAAGAAATTCGGCTTCGTCCCAAAACCGATGATCATCACTTGGGGTTTAAAGTGCGGGATGCCCGCAAATGGCTCAAAGATGGGATGAAAGTCAAAGTACGGATTTGGTTTCGTGGACGCGAAATCACCTATCCTGAACTGGGACGCGAAATTCTTGACAAAGTGGCAACCCAACTAGAAGATGTTGCCGTGGTGGAACAAAGTGCAAATATGGACGGACGCTCGATGCTCATGGTGTTAGCGCCCGCAACCGACAAAAAGAACTAAGCACGCCCCACCAAAAGTCATTATCAATCGAACAGTAATTTATGCCGTACTAGGTGCGGCGTTATTGTGTATATAGGGAAAATAGCGATGCCTCGCAAAGCAAAAAAAGGTAAGTATAAACTCAAAACCCATAAAGCGACGGCCAAACGTTTTCGCGTCACCGGTAGCGGCAAAATCGTCCGCACCAAGGGTGGCAAAAGCCACTTGCGCCGCCGCACCCCCAAACGGGTCAAAGCAAAATTCACCCGGATGTTAGAAGTAACCAATACCAAAGATGCCAAACGGATTCGCACCTTGGCGCCCTACCTCAGCCGCCACAAAGCCAATCCACCCAAATAGGGCAACCCTGAACACTAAGGAGTAAGTTAGTATGTCTCGTGTAAAAGGTGGCTTCGTCACACGCCGTCGCCATAAAAAAATCTTGAAAATGACCAAAGGTCAGTGGGATACCAAACACAAGTTGTTCCGTCGGGCAAACGAAGCCATGATGAAAAGCTTGTGGTACTCCTACCGTGACCGTCGTCGCAAAAAACGCGACCTCCGCCGCTTGTGGATTTCCCGCATTAATGCTGCGGCACGGATGAACGGCACCACCTATAGCCGCTTCATTCACGATCTCAAAAACAACGAGATTGAACTAGATCGCAAAATTTTGGCAGACATTGCCGTGCGCGATGGTGCCACCTTCGGCAAAATCGTTGAAACGGTCAAAGCCTAAACACCATTGTTTTAATACATGGACAATTTGTCTTCGTAAGGGAGGGTTTGCAAACCCTCCCTTACTAAAAAATCCCCGCACCCACTAATTCATTAACGCTTCAAAAAATAAAGATACTTTTACGATGCCCCTTGATCCCATTAATTCTGCCCAAAATCCGAAAATCAAAACGATCCGCGCCTTGTTGGGGCAATCCAAAGCTCGCCGCAAAAGTAAACAAGTCGTCTTAGAAGGTCGCCGCCTGATTGATGATGTGATTGCTCAAGGGTATACGCCTAACTTCCAACTTTACCGCGCTGATCAAGTATATGATGCCCCATATAGCTACCCTGTTGATCCCGCTCTGTTTAATGAATTGAGCGATACCGACCAATCGCAAGGTGTGCTAGCTGTTTTTGAGCAACCGCATTTAACAATCGGTACGAATGCCAATTTCGTAGTCGCATTAGACGGTGTACGCGACCCTGGCAATATGGGAACCATCATCCGAACAGCAGCGGCGGCAGGCGTGGATGCCATCTTGTTATTGCCAAACTGCGTCGATCCATATAATCCAAAAGTGGTACGGGCAGGCATGGGAACACACTTTCGTATCCCCATTATCCCAACCCATTGGAACGCCATCGATGAGCAATACAACGGTTGGCAATTGCTTAGTGCAGATGTAAATCCGCCCAATACGCCACTCTATCATCTTGACTGGAAACGACCAAATGTGCTAATTATTGGTAACGAAGCACACGGAATTTCTGATGATGCCCACCAACGGGTTACGCAACGTGTCGTGATTCCGATGCAAAACGATATAGAATCTTTAAATACCGCAGTCGCCGCCGCCTTATTGATATACAAAGCCAAAAGATGGGTATTGAAAAAGAAAATCTAGAACACATCAGTGATAGTCTAGATCGTTACTGGTTGCATAATCAACAAATTGTGGTTTATGAACCACACGACACACATCGTAAAACAGTAGACCAATGGGCAGAATCCGTTATCAAGTTAGCACATCGATGGGAACCCACTAAACCATACCTCGAAATCCAAGATATGCGGAGAGCTGCTGCTACACCCTATAGCATTCAACGGGCAAAAGCGGCCATCTATTCGTTAGAAGGGTTGACAGGTTATAGCGCCGTTATCATCACAAACAATCCTGCCGCCAGTATGTTTAAATTCTTTGTCCGACAAATCAGACCACGCGCCGCCGCCAGCAAGGGTGTAGAACATCGTATTTTCACAAACTTTGAGGAAGCGTTTGCATGGTTAGAGGAAAAATTACGCTAAATGCCAGCTATTCGATCCATTACCTACTTCAGTGACGTTTTTGCAGACGATTACGAAACCCCTTTTGAACAGGCGGGCACCTTTTTAACTGCCGCTAAAACAGCCTTTACCGCCGCCAATATTATGGTTCAGACCACCCGCATGGCAACCCAACCGTTCCCGCAAGGTGTTGTGCCTGATGGCGCTGACTCCGTAGAAATGGCAGCCCAAAGCCTGAGCGCACGGTGTGAACTCAATGAGATAGATTACCTTTCCATTGGCTGTGTTTCTGCCAAAGATGATCTCGCATATATTGCTGCTCTAGCAGATGTTTTTGCGGCAACACCCAATATATTTGGGACTGTTGAAATTGCTAGCGCTGAACATGGCATCTCATTTGAGGTCTTACATCACACAGCAAAATTGATCAAAGCGGTCAGCGAACTTCAAGACGATGGAATGGCGAATCTTTTTTTAGCAGCTCTCGCCAACTGCCCACCCTATTCCCCATTTTTCCCTGTTGCCTATCATGGCGGTGGTGATCCAGCATTTGCCTTAGCCATCCAAGCTGCCGATCTGGCAGTTCGTGCGTTTGCGACCGCCAAAACACCCCAACAAGCTCAAGATAACCTGATCCATGAGATTGAACATTACGCCGCCAAACTGGTACCCATCGCTACCCAACTAGCACAAAACTATAATGTGCAATTTAAAGGCTTAGACTTTTCGCTCGCACCATACCCAACCGATGACAAAAGCCTCGGCGGGGCAATCGAAGCTTTAGGAACCCCCTTTGGTAGTCATGGATTGGTCGCCGCCGCCAGTTTGATCATGAACGCGATTGAAGCGGCGGACTTTCCGTCAGTGGGCTTTAGCGGGTTAATGCTGCCTGTTTTAGAGGATAGTGTCTTAGGCGCTCGTGCCAGCGAGGAACACCTCACGCTACAAGATTTATTATTATTGAGTACCGTCTGCGGCACCGGCTTAGATTGCATCCCCTTAGCAGGAGCCATCAGCACCGAACACCTTGCCGCAATCTTGATGGATGTTGCCGCCTTATCGTTACGGTTAGACAAGCCCCTCACCGCCCGCCTGATGCCATTCCCTAACAAACAGGTTGGCGATCCGGTGACTTTTGGATTTGAGTTTTTCGCCGATTCGCGCATTATGCCCACTCCCGCCAAAACACTAAAAACGAATTCGATACTCGGAGCCACCCAAGGAACCTTAAAAGTCCGTCCAAGAAAATAGTATTAAACACTTAAATTAGAGAGAGGTATTTTTTATGAGCCTGAAACAACAATTTGAAGCCCAAGGATTTTTGGTTGTTGAAAATCTTGTTCCCGATGAAGCCCGCCACGCTCTAATCGAGGATTACACTCAATTATTAGATCAATTAGCGCATCATTTTTATGCAATGGGCAAGCTCCCCAGCGCATTTGAGCATTTACCCTTTGAACAACGTTTGGCGGCAGCCCTCAACGAATCACAAGAAAACCTGTTTCAATATTTTGATATTTCGCTTCCCAATACCGAACAATTTCCTGAAGAACCACCCATTCACCTAAGCCAAGCCATTTTTGACCTGATCCGAAGCCCCAAAATTTTGGATGTGGTTGAAGTATTGATTGGTAGCGAAATATACAGTAACCCGATCCAACATATCCGCATCAAGCCACCCCAAAACGTCACAACCAAGAACGCGAATCAAAGTACGTTGGTGACTCAAACAGGTTGGCACCAAGATCAAGGTGTGAGCCGCGAAGCATCCGATGACACCAACATGATCACCTGTTGGGTAGCCATTACTGATGCTACCATCCAAAACGGTTGTTTAGAGGTTATTCCTTATAGCCATCGAGATGGTTTGACTACACATTGCCCGACAAATCAAATGACGATCCCAACTACTTTATTAGATGGTGACCCCGTACCCATTGAAATAAAAGCCGGCAGTGCCCTATTTTTGCATCGCCTCACCAAACATGCTTCTTTACCCAATATGAGCGAGGGCATCCGTTGGAGCTTTGATTTACGCTATCAACCCATCGGGCAACCCACAGGGCGCGACGAGTTCCCCGGATTTGTCGCACGGAGCCGCCAACATCCAGAGCAGGAGCTTCATGATTTTGATGTGTGGCAGCAATCATGGCATGATGCGTACCACATGCTCCGCGAAAAGGGCGAACGCGCCAAAACCCATCGCTGGGATGGTGACGCGCCTGTTTGTGCTTAGGAAAAGTATTCTTTTAGGATATTTTTGATCAAGTCTTGAAGAGCTAAATTTTGGGCTTGTGCTTCAGTGAGTGCCTTATCAAAAATTTGTGTTTCAGCATCACGCCATACAATATCAGTTCTTCTAACGGGAATCATTTGGGCATGTTCATGGTTTAATGGAAATGCCCAATAACAGGTTTTGCAAATTTGCGGGTCGTGATAGGCTTGCCAATTAGGACAACGCTCACACGTCCAACTTTTCATCCGATTAGCAGAGCTACTCAACAGCATGAAATTTTCAATTCTTTGATCCGGATCATCGCCTGAAATATGATACGGAATGCGATGATCGATTTGTAATTGAGATTCAGGGAGTGCCTCATTCGTAATGGCGCATTTATGTCCATAATATGCGATGAGTTCTTGTTTAAAGGCTTTTGAAAAATTTCGGCGTCCGCCTAATTCTCGAATCTCTGTGGGATTACCAAACCGATACGCGGCAATAGCTTTACCATGTTGGTCGGTTGTTTTAAAGGTTTCTATCGGTATACCTTGCTCTCGCACATCTCGGATAGCACGTGGCGGATGACTGTATCCGTAGGCATTGGTTAACTGTTCGGTGGTAATAAAGCCATGCTCTAAAATATGATCAACGACCACCCGCGCCCGTTTGCCTGTTACTTGTTTCAGTTTGTCTAAAAATTCTTGTGGTAGGTTTGACTCTACCATAATGACAATTGCCTTTGGGTATGGGTAGGCATTGAATCCACTACCTGTTCCATCAAAGCAGGGGATACATATAAAGATTCTATCGTTTTACTATCTTTGCCTAATAATGTTGCTTGGGAAGACCGCCCCGCATCTAGTTCAATAAGTGTTAATCCCAGATCATCAGGCAAGGGTTCACCATACGTTTTCTCCCCTGAACGTCCATCATAACTTACCAAAAATTGAGTATTTTGCTTGATCAAATGTCGCAATGTATTGATAAAAGTACTTGTATCTATCGAACCAGCATATCGGGGGTCTTTGCCATAACTAACCCCCTGATAGGGCGGATCCATATAAATAACTGCATCAGATGGAACAGTCGCCAGCAACTGTTGGTAATCTTGAGATGTATACGTTACCCGCCCTTTTAAAAGATGCGCAGCTTGAAGAATCCGACTTTCCATCGTTTTTGGATTCGTACCTTTGCGCCGCTTGTCAGGGCTTTGGTTAAATTCTCCATTTGCATTGTATCGCACCGAGGCTTTTACACATCGCGCTAACAAAAACAAAAATAAGTGGGGTTCAGGTGTGTGATTAAACTTCTCCCGCACAGCATAATAAAATTCGTTTTCATTACCTAATTGTGCATACCATAATGATTTATATTGCTTAGCTAATGCTTGGGGTGTTTCAGTGATGGCTCGCCATAAATTGATCAATGGCTCATTAATGTCATTGATACTCAATTGCGTCTCGGTATATTGTTGAGCAATTGCTAACGAAATAGCGGCAGAGCCCGCAAACGGTTCTATCAAAGTAATTGGCGCAGCAGGGATATACTTTAAAATATTACCTGCTAACTTTCGTTTACTCCCTTGATAGGGAATGGGGTGTGGTGGGCGGATCACATAATTAGCCTTTTATGCTATCGATTAATTAAATTCATTGTAGCAGAAAATACTATAATAAATTTGATTTTTGATGTCATACTTTTTAATCTAATGGTAGACTAGGGGTTATGCGATTTTTTGGACTCATCTTCATTTTGACGATTGCTTTAGCTGCTTGTGGGGGGGGCGATACACCAATCCCCACACGGGTTGAGGTCTCGCGGGAGCCATCCCCAACCATTACTGAAACGGTACGGGCTTTGCCACCCACAACAACACCAAGCCCTACGATTACCAATACCCCAACCGAAACCTACACCCCCACCGAAACACCCACCCTAGCGGAAACTCTCTCACCGATCCAAGAAACCGAGATCGCATTTATTGCACGGCGCACCCAAAATGCCCAGACCGCCACCGCGAATGCACCAACCCCCACCCCCACCATTACCTACACCCCATCGATCACCTTTACCCCGTCCATCACGCCCTTTTTTAACCCAGCCTTACCTGACAATCCTCCAGCCAACCACATCATTTTTAGTTCTGACCGAGCCGGCAGCCGTGATATATGGCTGATCGAATTAGATGGCAGCAATCCGCGCCCCTTGGTATTACAACCCGATGATGAGGATTTTACGGCAACCTGTTCCCCCAATGGACAACAATTTGTCTTTGATTCTGATTTTGCGGGGGATCGTGAAATCTATTTAGGCAACTATCAAGGTGAACCACCCCGCCCCTTAACTGATACTGAGGGCGAAAATTATGCTCCAGTGTGGTCACCATTGGATGATGCTATTGCCTTTGTTAGTACCCGTGAAGAACAATCCGCTATTTGGATCATGGATACGGGCGGCGGGAACGCTGAACGCATTAGCCTCGCTGAAGGCGACCACGCGATGCCGCAATGGTCACCGGACGGCACACAAGTCTTTTACGTCGCCAATTATGGCTCAAGCTTTGATATTTACGCCTATAATCGGTTGACCGAAGAAACCCGCCAAATCACCGATACACCCGATATTGATGAGCAACATCCCGCGCTGGGGTTTGACCTCACTACAATAGCCTACAGTGCGCCAGTAGATGTTGAAGATGGTGAAAACACAGGGTTATGGCTCATTGAAGATGGCGGCGAACCGCAAAATAGCCTAACTGCCGAGGGTGATATTTTGCATCCTGTCTGGATCGAGTTTGGCAATTTATTAACCGCTACCAATTTAGGGGGCGTCACGCACATTCTACTCACCGATTTGGTGAATACACGCCAAGCCATTTTAACCAATACGGGCTTACTGAATGTGCATCCCCAACCTTGTTATATTCAAGCTGATGTTGAAACAGCGATCCTACCCACTGGTGTTGTGCCAACCCAAACCCCCAGTCCCACCCCAGAACTGATCACCCAATATACAGCGGTGGTCAATCCGGGCGCGGACTGGCAAACCGTCGAAACCACATTCACCATTGCGGACTTAGAAGCCCTTGCACCGAATGACTTCCGCTTAAGTGTTGCTGATGCCCAACTCGCCAATGACTTTTTGCTGTACGCATGGACAGATGACAATGGCAATATATACCGCGCAACGGTTGTTTTAGAAGCCATTGATGGGGCATTAGAAGCCTCCTTGATCAACTACAGCATCAACAACGAGCCGGCGGACTTCCAAGATATTTTTGACCTCCCATTTGTAGTGCAAGAGGGCATCCTCACAACCAGTATTCCAATTGGGCGTTATCGGTTGGAAGCGTTAAACTTTAGCGAGAATGACATTAATCTAATATTTAGTATTCCACCCGACAGTTAGCCGCTATCGTCACGATCTGCAACGTTGACACACTTAGCGGGTTATCACTCTACGAACTGAACACGCAAAGAACATAAGGATTAAATCATGGGTTTATTAGATGGAAAAAAAGCACTCATTTTTGGAGTTGCAAATAAGAATTCAATAGCTTGGGGGGTGGCACAAGCGCTCCACCGAGAAGGTGCGACCATTGCCTATAGCTATGGCTTAGATAAATTAGAAAAGCGCGTTCGTCCCTTAGCCGAACAAACCAACAGCACCTTTGTTGAGTTATGCGATGTCTCTGATGATGAGCAGTTGGACGCGCTCTTTGCAAAATATAAAGCAGAACTCGGCACGATTGATATTTTAATTCACTCCGTCGCGTTTTCCCCTGGGGATGACTTAGGCGGGCGCTTTTCGGATATGAGCCGCGAAGGGTTCCAAGTCACGATGGATATTTCTGCGTATAGTTTGGTGGCGATGGCGCAACGTGCCCGCCCACTGATGACCAACGGCGGCACCATCATCGCCATGACCTTCTATGCTGCCGAAAAAGTGATGCCGCGTTATAACTCAATGGCGCTGGCAAAGTCGGCACTAGAAACCGCCGTGCAATATCTTGCAGCAGACCTAGGCCCCAAAGAAAAAATCCGTGTGAATGCCATCAGTGCCGGTGCAGTCAAAACGCTCGCCGCGTCGGGGATTCCGGGCTTCCGCGATTTACTGAATGCCAGTGAAGTTGTGTCGCCTTTGCGGGCATTGATCACCCCTGACGATGTCGGGAACGCCTCCGTATGGCTCTGCTCCGAATGGGGGCGCTATGTGACTGGTGAAATTTTGCATGTCGATGCAGGCTATAATATCTTAGGCTTTACCGATCTTAATCCAGAAGAAGAAAGCGAATAACCACCATTGACCGTTACACAGCACCAATTGCTTAACTACTTACTTGGTCGCCAAGGGCTTTTAGAGCGCCGCTCCCCCGAGATTATCCCCTCGGTGGGGGCGCTTTATAGTGGGGACTACACCACGCCCTATCTATCACTCTTGGCGCGAGTACAAGACTTCGACTGGCAACATTTGGGCGATCATCTCTATGCGGATCTGGACATCAAAAATATCATCTCCATGCAAGGGAACGCCCACCTGATCCCCAATGAATGGGGGCAAACGGTCAGTTGTCTCTACGAAATGCACGAAGGTGATCCCGTCCCTGAGTTTGATACCTTTGGCATCTCAATGGATGATGCACTAGAGCTTCGATTTTTAATCACAGAAGCGATCCAGCAGCATGGCGCACAATCAGCCATCTCGTTAAAGCAATACCTCACCGAAGAGCAATTGCATATGGTACGCGATGCCAAGCGCCAAGAACGGTTGAATGTGAGCCTCGTTTTGCATTGGATGTGGCGCTTAGGCTTACTCGATTGGGGTGAGGGCGTGTTCCATTGGCGCACACCTGATCAGGGATTCATTCTATCCGCAACACCACCAACGGATTGTGACCCCACACAACAAGCCGAAGCAACAATCGACCTAGCACACCGGTATATGCAAACATATGCCCCCGCCACCCAAGCGGACTGGGTGTGGTGGTCGGGTTTACCAGAAGACCAAGCCACTACTGCTTTTGAGGCGCTCAAACCAGACTTAACCGAGGTTGAAGTTACCTTACAAGACATCCCCACCAAATTATGGATACTCAAGGATGATCTTGAAGCCCTTGAATCATCACCAGATGAAGTTCCCGAAATGGTGCGCCTATTGCCTAGTGATGATCACTTGCTGAAAGCCTACAAGGATACCCGTCAACGCTTTTATGATGTGGAAGGGCTCGCGGAGGACATCGCCTTTAATCGCTATGATAGTGCCTTCCCCACCATTTGGATCGATGGGCGGATTGTGGGTATTTGGGAATGGCGACGCAAAGCCAATGAACCGATAAGCATTCAACCCTTCACGCAACCGAATAAGGCATTCCGTAAACGCTTAAAGCCTGAAATTGGACGAATACAAGCATTCATTGAAGCCAGCCAGATTGTGTGGGCGTTTTAGTAGAAACACTCCACCATATTGGGCGGGGTGTTTTATTTGATTAGGCAGTTATTTCGTCACTATGTTTTTCAAATGACTGTTGAATTAGGAACATTGCATAATCAATTTCATTTAGCGATTCAACAATAAATTCAACATCTCCACTGCTGAACTTACCAATCCCTTTTTTATCTTTACAGATATTTTGGGGATCATTTACTTCATCAATGTCCATATTGAGATATAATTGGAGTCTTGATTTTTGGGGCACAATATCAACAAAATTCTTGGTGGTCTTATAGGCAATGTATTTTTGCTTTGGTTCTTGTCTAACTGATGAATCCAAATTTAAAATTCGCTTTCTTAATGCGTCAAATATCTCTAATACATCGCCTTGTAGTTGATTGCTAAAATGATCAAGTGATGTATATCCATCTTGATCTCGTTCAGCTTCCTTATACCATTCAATTACATCAGCAGGAAGGTGTGGATACCGCCAAATATCTTGTGCTATTTTAGCTAGATGGATCGCTCTTGATACAATTTCCTCAACAGTCCATTGGTCAACTTTTGCCAATGTGCGATTTAATCTTAAGGGACTATCTGCAAACCCTCCATCCATATCACGTTTATTTAAAAAAGGACGATCACTCAATTCAGGGTTGTACCCTGTAAGTGTCAAATTGCCGATAGTATGCAGGTAACGTTCTTGAACTTCTTGCCAATTTTCACCAAGTTCCTGTTGCCATTCAGAAGACAAATTAGGATTTTGAGGCATTATATGCTCAATCGTATATTCCTCAATATTGACCCATTCCTTACGATCATAATTTTCTAAACGACTTAGCAAATAATTACGCCGTTGTCGCAAGTTATAAATATCTTTGATGATAAAAGCTTCTGCAAATTCATTGTCACTTGGGAAGCGTCGATAACTACTTAATTTGGAGAAGGCATATTTGATGCTATTTAAGTAATCATCTTTTTTAATATCTCGTTTAAATGTTGCAAAAGTTTTGTTCATCGAATTTGTAGGAATACCTACAATTACCCGACGAATCACGTAACTTTCTACCAACTCCAAAATTTCAATAAACTCATCACGTGTTATCAATTGATGACGTTCAAAATCATCAAAAGATTCGAGTAACAATGGATAAGCAACATCAACTTTTAACGTGTTGATATTACTCATGAAGCCACGTATTTCATGATCTTCATTACGTTCGGGAAAGGCTAGACGAACAAAATAACGCGAAAATTGATAAACATCATCAATTACATCAAAGACATCTTTATCTTGGATGTATTTCTTAAACTCACTATAAACAGCCCCGATGTTAGGAATATCACCAATATCTGATTTGATAGTCAGATAATCACGCATGAAGCGGTCAAATAATTTAGCATATTGGGCGTGACCAAAACTTTGTTCCATTGGATACCAATAGCGTCGGTAAATTTCTTCTTGTTCTTCGGGAACCATACCCATCAAAATATAATTCCTAATGAGATCCGCTTGGGTGAGGTCTAAACCTGTTGAATTGAGACTCTCAAAAATCAGTTGTGGGTTATCATTTTGACGATCCAATGACACATCAACAATCAATAACTTGCTAATCCCTGAGTAAATTTCGTCAATGCTCAATGTTGATTTTTGAATTCTGTCAACAAAAAAATCATAATTTGCAACTAAGCGTGGCGACGGTGAACTTGGTAACTCAAGATTATCTAACAGGGCAATAAATGTTTCTTTATCACTCTGGGTGAGCATCATTTTATAAGCTTGTTCACCCTTCATGAGCCTGTTAAATAGATAATATTCTAAAATTGCGGTTCGATTGATTTCATGTTTATCTGAATCCCCAATGACATTCGCTAATGCCAATAACAATAGTGAAACCGTAGTTAATCGTTGCTGGCCATCAATAACAAGCATTTGTTGCGCTGAGGTTGCATGATAAATACCCTCTTGAATATAGACAATTGAACCAATGAAATGTGCTGGAACACTATCATCTTTCGCAACACGCTCAATATCTTGCCATAGCTGTTTACATTGGCTTTTTGTCCAGCTATACGTTCGCTGATAGATTGGAATCACCAACTGTTTACGGATACTCAAAAACTCTAATAAATTTGCTTCAGTAGCTTTCATATCACTCTCTGTTTTATAGGTTATTTTCTATTAAGCCGTTGGTCGTAAGTTTTTTAATAAAGAAAAGCGATCATTGGAATTGGGTAGGTTCTGTCGCATAAGAGCACCCTCCACCTGCTGGCGAAGATGATCTAAATCGATATAGAGCTTATTGGCGCAAGCTAGATTTTTCAGATGTAGCCAATAGCGCTCGATAGGATTGAGAAATGGCGAATACTTCGGGAGCCATACCACCTGCAACCGATCAGCAAATGAACTCATCGCAGCCATCGATGCTCGGCTCGTATGAAAAGTAGCGTTATCGAGTACTAATACCACTTTTTGTGTAGGGTAGCATTTCGTCATGAGATGATCAAGAAAGGTGATAAAAGCGTTGCTATTTTTGCGAGGTGCGATTGTCCAACTCATGTTATCTGTTACCCAATTGTACGCCCCAAAGACATGTGTCCATCGCTGTATGCCGGGCGCAGGGATTAACTTTGTCTGTCCACGCTTCATCCAGCATTTTCGTAGCGGCGGATGCATGCTCATGGTTGTTTCGTCCATAAAGAGGAGTTCATATTTCCCGCCAAGGGCTTTTTTTTCAACCACTCCAATAATTCCTTGCTCCGTTCTTGCTCGTCAGCATCTTGTAGAGCGCTTAAATCATGTTTCGGTTGACGATACACATAACCTAAACGCTTCATCAACACCCGAAAACGGGCTGGACTGAGCTTTATATCAGTCTCTTTATACATATGCTGACGTAACCGTTCGATAGCCCATAGCACAAATGAATAGCCTAATGCCTCGGGAGCAAGCTCAACAATCTCACCCAACCGTTTTTCATACGTTTCATCCGTTTTACGGGGACGCCCACTTTTAGCCCGATCACCTAAGCCGGCAATCCCTTCTGCTTTCCAGCGATGATACCAACCGTAAATCGTTGGTAATTTGACGGCCATTATTTCAGCCACTTCGGTCACCGATTGTCCCAGATGCAACATGTGGATGGCGGTGGCACGTTGACGGATACGAGCATCATGGGCGCTGCGGATCGCTTGCTCTATTTCGGCAAGTTCTTTTTCTGTTAACATATAATCTAATTGTTTTGGCATACTATATAGTATAGCCTATTTTATATTTCTTTCGATTAATGGCTTAAATACTTTCCCTATAATTAAATATAATAGAACATATAGATATATGGAAATCTGTCATTCTACCAACCCAAGCCATTCAGAATAACTCGTGTTATCATATGGGCTGCGGAGAGGTTACTGGATATGATGAAAAATTTAACCACCGAACGCCTTGCCACAGCCATTTTATTTATCCTTCTATTTGCGATGGCGGTCAGCGTGCCATTGGATACGGATACATGGTGGCACCTCAAAAGTGGCGAACATGTATTGGATAATGGCGACATCCTAACCCAAGATGTGTTTAGCTACACCCAAATCGATCAAAACTGGCTCAATCATAGTTGGGGCTCACAGGTCATTATGGCGGGCATGTATCGCTTGACGGGTGGCAACGGCGCGATCAATGACGGGGGACGCTTGGGGTTGGCGCTGTATACCGCGTTGCTCGTAACAGGCGGCATGGCATTTTTATATCGCATCAGCACAGGTAATATTTATAGTAAAGCCTTTGTCATCGTCCTCGGAGCCGCATCCGCCGCCATTTTTTGGTCACCGCGTCCACAATTGGTGTCTTTTTTCCTGAGTACCGTGATCCTCTACGGCTTGCATCAATACAAATATCATCACAATGATCGGATCGCGTGGGGCTTGATTCCGTTATTTATCCTGTGGGGCAATCTCCATGCAGGCTATGCTATCGGGATTATTTTTGTGGTGGGTTTCATCATCGGGGAAGCGGTTGGTTTAGTCCTTGGCGGGGATGACTCACAGCAGGTTTCGAGGCAACGGTTACTCAAACTTGGCGGGATCAGCTTGATCGCTTATGCAGCGTTGATCATTTCCCCTTGGGGCACGCGCTTATGGACATATCCACTCGATACCGCAGGCTTGCAAACCCTGAATCTATTTATTGCCGAATGGCTGGTTCCTGACTTCAAAAATCCGCAAACCTATCCATTTTTGTTGATGCTCTTAGGCATTTTGACGCTATCGGCACGGGTCAAGCAATCACTGGTCTGGAGCGAGATCAGTTTGGTAGTCGGCACAGCGCTGATGGCCTTTTTTGCGGCACGGAACATTGCCGCTTTTGCGGTCGTGGCAACGCCAGTTTTAGCAAAACTCACAGATGCGTATCTGCGCGAACAAGGCTGGAAGATTCGCCCCAATAAAAAGCCGGTCAGCGGCTTGATGCTGTATCTCAATATCTTTTTGTTGATAGTGGTTTTATTGGGTGGGCTTGGCAAGATCGCAACTGATCTCAATCAAGAAAATGTGGATATGCTCCAAGCAGAATTTTTACCCTTAGACGGACTCGCCTATTTACAGGACAATCCCCCCGACGGAAATTTGCTCAATAATTATAATTGGGGTGGATTATTGATCTTTACCACGCCAGACATCCCCGTTTTTGTCGATGGACGAACCGATCTCTATGGCGATGACTTTTTGGGCGATTATTTTAAAACGGTCTTGGGGGCATCGGATTGGCGCGATCTATTGCTTGATTATGATATTCAAACGGTATGGATGCCGCCCGAAAGCGCCATTTCAACCTTGCTGCGTGAAGATGATAACTGGCAAGTCGTTTTTGAGGATGATCTATCTGTAATCCTTGAAAGGCAATCTGAATGACCGTTTATCGCTTTACCGCAGGCATCATTTTGCTGATTAGCATTTGGATAATGGCTAGCACCGACGATCCGCTTTATACCGATGCGTTTTATTACTACAACGCGGCGGAGCGTTTAGCCCATGGCGAAGGCTTAACCGATCCCTATTTATGGAACTTTATCAACGCGCCAGATGAACTCCCGACCGCCAGCCATCGCTATTGGATGCCGCTAGCCTCGCTAGTGGCGGCGCTCCCGATGATCATTTTTGGCAGTAGTTATACGGTCGCACAAATTGCTTATATTCCTTTTTGGGTCGGGCTAGCATGGCTCACGATTTGGCTTATGCAGCAACTGAGCGATAAGCGCCGCCATCATTGGATCGCGGGATTGTGTGTTGTCTTTGGCGGCTTTTATTTCCCATTTTGGATCACAACCGATACCTTTTTAATTTATGGCGTGGTGGGTGCGGGTGCATTGATTCTGATCGGGCGCGGGCGCGAATCCTTGGATTGGCGGTTGTTTGCGGCGGCGGGTGTGTGTAGCGGATTGGCGCATTTAGCGCGGGCGGACGGTCTGCTATTTGTGATCGTGGGTTTGATGGTGATCATATGGCGGATTCAGATCCAAAAAAGCTTGAGGTTTGGGGCAGCATTAATCGGCGGCTATTTGCTGATCATGCTGCCTTGGTTTGTCCGTAACCTAAACGTCATCGATGCACCATTGCCATCCGGCGGTGTCGGAACGATCTTTTTACGGGGGTACAATGATCTATTTAGTTATGATCCCAGTGCGTGGACACCCGCTTATTTTCTGGATTGGGGACTTGAGCAGATTTTGGAATCGCGGCTTGAGGGGGGCTTGGTCGCCTTCCAAACATGGTTAGCGGTGGAAGGTTTTATCATCCTTGCTCCGTTAGCGTTATGGATGCTGATCCAAAAACGGCGTGATGGCTTTTGGATGGGCGTGATCTGGTATGCCATTGGCTTGCATTTGGCGATGGGGTTGGTGTTCACCTTTCCGGGCAGTCGGGGCGGATTATTTCATTCCTCAACGGCATTATTTCCGTTTTGGATTGCCTTGGGTATCCTTGGCTTAGATGCTCTGATCGAAAAACTTGGCAAATGGCGGCGCTGGAACATCCGACAAGCGCAAACCGTGTTTGGTCTTGCGGTGATTCTGTTACCATTATTTTTGAGCCTTTCGGCATGGGGGCGGCAACAACAAGCCACCTCGCCCAATTACAGCGAGTATCAAGCCTTATTACCTGAGGATGCCCGCATCATGGCCAATGATCCCGCTGAATGGTACTACTATACCGATTGGATCGGGGTGACCGTCCCTGATGATGATCTGGATACGGTAAAAGTGATCGCAGAACGTTATTGTTTGACCCATTTGATCCTTGATGAAAATGTTACCGAAAGCCTGCAAGCGGTGCTATCAGGAGAGCAAGCGGTGCCGCCGTACCTCACACAGATTGCATGGTGGGGGCAAGACACTGAGACATGGCAAGATGATGTGCAAATTTATACCTTTGATATTGAGTGTAACCCATGACCCAACGTGATAGAATTTTTCTTTTTTTAGCGGTAATCGTTGTTAGCTTATTTGCCATTCTGTCTGAAACTCGCGATCAGTGGGGATTTCCGTTAGATGACGCATGGATTCACCAAACCTATGCCCGCAATTTAGCCGATTCTGGTGAATGGGCATTTTTAGCGGGTGAAGCCAGCGCCGCCTCAACCGCGCCATTTTATACTGTGGTGTTGTCGGTCGGGCATCTCTTGAATCTATCACCGTTGGTCTGGGCGAATATTTTAGGCGTGTTAGCTTTGGCATTAGCTGCTAGCATGGCGGCACGTATTGCCGAACAAATGTATCCAGACACGCCCATAGTGGGGTGGGCAACAGGACTCATCATCCTGAGTACATGGCATGTGGTCTGGACAGCAGCATCTGGCATGGAAACCATGCTATTTATGGCACTTAGTTTGACCCTTTTACATGTTGCCTTTCGTGAAATCCCACCGCTACCGGATCAACTATCCAAAAATCCCAGAAAGCAACGCCGCCAATTAGGTAATATAGAACAATTTATTGCTCCCAGAGCGGTGATGCAACGCGGCGCACTTTTGGGAGTCATTGGGGGATTATTGACCTTGACACGCCCCGAAGGGATGGCGCTACTCGGATTAATTGGTCTGGTTGCGTGGTTCGCGTTTGGTGTTTCTGACATCCAGCGCTATGGGTTTTGGGCAATTGCCGTTGGCATCGGGTGGTTGATCGTCATTACACCCTACACCGCATGGAACTATAACCTCACAGGCGATTTATTGCCGAGCACCGCCGGAGCAAAAATGGCGGAATTTGCCCCCTTGCGTGAGCAATCACTCCCCAAACGGTATACAGATATGCTGATTCCCATCCTAGCAGGGGCGCAATTTATCGCCATTCCGGGCATTGTTGTTGGCTTAAGATTGTTATGGCAAAAAACCACCATCGATCACCGTACTATTTTATTTTGGGTTCCGTTACTATGGGCAATAGCTCACCTCACAATTTTTGTCATCCGTCTACCCGCAGCCTATCAACACGGACGCTATGTGATCCCCATTTTGCCGCCGCTGTTGCTTTATGCCAGTGCTGGTCTAATCCACTTAGTGCAGCGCTACAATAAAACGCCGCTCCAACGAGTGGCAACCCGCACCTTGGCCGCTAGCATCGCGCTGGGATTCCCCGCCTTTTTGTGGATCGGTGGGCAGGCGTTTGCCAATGATGTCCGCATTATCAATACAGAAATGGTGGAAACCGCACTTTGGGTACGGGATAACGTGCCTCAGAATGAATTGCTAGCAGTGCATGATATTGGCGCGATTGGTTATTATGCCCCCCGTCCTATTTTGGATTTGGCAGGTTTGGTTAGCCCCGAAATCGTGCCCATCATCATTGATCTAGATGCCCAAATGGAACTTATTTGTGAGCGAGAGGCGCAATGGTTAATGGTTTTTCCTGACCAACGACCAACCACCCCCGATGATCCACGCTTACAGATAGCTTATGAATCACCCTATAACTTTGCTAACGAGGCACGCGCATCAGAAACCGAAATCTGGAAAATGCGCGTCTACGCGGTTGATTGTGACGCACTGCCACGCATCAATTAAAGAGTCTATTTAACGTGAGTTCGAGATAAGTGATTTCAAGTGTATTGTAGATACCATACGCCTGATGTGAAATGAAGTAGGGACGCAATATATTGCGTCCAAAACCGGCATTTTTACCTTGAATCGCGGACGGCATGTATGTTACACGACGTATGGTTAAGACGCATCATGCGACAAAGAGTTAGCACGATTGACCGCATTTTATATGACGAGGCTTTAAAATCGTTGCCCCAAATGCCTTGGTGTAGGGGCAAACACACGGGTTTGCCCACTATTTCGGGCAGAGACATAGCTCTGCCCCTACATAATTGTGGGGGGCGTGCTAACTTCCTGTCGTTTCTCTATCGTCCTAACCTTATGTCGCCTGACATGTATGCCGTCCCTACATTTGTCTCGTCAACTATTATGATTTTGTGACTTTTGACGGTGCGATTCGGTAAATTTCCTGCATATTTTTTGATTTCACATCAGGCGTACCATAGGATAAAATCATTTTGTACATGGCGGCCTAAGGATGTTGAATCAGTCAACAGGGGGCAATTGATCGCGTTGCTCCAGCGTATAAAATTGTTCATCGGCATAAAACAGAATTTGCCGCTCATCTTGATACCGATTAATCAACGTATTGGTATAGTTACCGCTTGTGTCCCGCAAGCCAATAATATCATTAGTGGCATAGGGATCAGTCACCGCTAAAAATTCAGCAGCAATCCGCCAATGATGCCGCCCATGGACAATCACCACAATCGGTGTATCCGGCGATTCACGGTAGGCTTCCACTTCTTCCAACACTGAAAGATCAACATCACCATAACTTGTTAAGGGGTGCAAGCGGGCAGGGCTATACACATAGAGTGAGTAGAACGCCATTGCCGCTAACAACACAAATAACTCATAGTTGGCCTTGGGCAGATAGCGCTTGACCACATGCCATAAACCACTGATACCCGCCCCAGAAACAATCACAAGCGGTGCCGTTGCTTCAAAGTAATACCGCGAACTGTACACCCCCGCCCCTATCCAATACGCTAAGTGAACCCCGATCACCGTTGCCGCCATTGCTAGCAAGAGCATCGTCCATTTAGATTCTTGCCAACTCAAGCTAAACAGTTTCCACCAACGCCGATTTGTGTGTGGGAGTATTGACCAGCGCTGCCACACCGCCCCGACCACAAAAAAGGTGCTAAACGGCAACAACACCCAGCTTAACCCTCGGCTGTCGCTCAAACATTCATTGCGACCGTTAATCTCAGTGGGTGGATCATCAGGGTATTGGGTAAACCCAAATAAATCACGCGAGTAACAGCCTGTATCGCGCTTAAGAATATCCCACCCACGCTCTAAGGAATGCCCCTTGTGCGTCCGCATGTAGATTTTGACACCATCGCGAACTTCAATAAAAGCTTCTCGTCCACTGTGGCGACCATGCCCTTCGCCAAACCCAACACTGTCATACTCCCATATATACGTATAGAGATTCGTTGTGGAGTCCCCACTCACGACATAATTAAAGGCAAAATAAAATGAACCAACCAACAACGTAAAACAGCCTAACACCACCAACGGATTCAATTTGGCACGAATGGCTGACCACCGTAACGGCCATAACAACCGCAACACACTATACACAATAAACGGCGCAGCCACCCCCACCGACACCAACGGACGCGAGGCAATCACCATCCCCAAGCTGATGCCGCCAATGGCTCCCCACCATAACAGCCACCGCTTGCTTCGCTCTAAACGGAGCAAACTATAAATAAAGACCAACACAAAAAATAACGTCGTAGTGTGGCTCATCAACGATCCATTGAGTAATAATGCAATGGGGCTAATGGTGAGCAACACACTGGCTGCAATCCCTGCCACTGAATCATATAAATCACGGGCAACGCGATAGGCCATTGCGACATTCAATCCCGCAAACCACACATTGACCACCCACGGCAGCCCAACCCCCGCCCCAATCGCCAACAACATCGGATACCCCGGCGGGTACTTACCAAACCGCTTACCGTCTAAGTTCAGCAAAAAGGGTTGCCAATAGGCATTACTCGGATCAGGCGTTTCGATATAGCTATCCCCAGCAGCAAAAATCCGCGCTTGGAATAAGTAAGCATATTCATCTTCTAGGTGAGGGAGCCGCTCAAAAATCACATCAGAAACGATTGAAGTGAGTAGCATCGCGGCAAAAACGAGGGTTAAGGCTATGATGGCACTAGATCGCATAATAGGCGATTATAGCAGGTTCGCCCTAGCAACGTCAGGGGGTTTAAGATAAGATTGCTGCCGCAAAAATACAGAGAATAATGTAATCGAACCATGAAAGTTATCCTGAAAGAATATGTATATAAACATGGGGTCGCTGGCGACATTGTCGAAGTAGCCAATGGTTACGCCCGTAACTACTTGATCCCCCGTGGGCTCGCAGTCAAAGCGACTGACGACGCCTTGCAACTCAATGAATCCTTGTTGGCAGAAGCCGCCATCCGTCGTCAAGAACTGAACGACAAGTTAATTGAAGTGTCTAACAAAATTGCTGATGTCGAGTTGGCTTTTGGTCGTAAAGCCGGTTCCAACGGCAAGCTTTATGGCTCTGTCACCCCCACCGACATCACCGATGCCTTATTAGAAAAAACAGGTGTAGACATCAACCGTCGTCGGATTAGTGAAAAATCCCTCCGCGAATTGGGAACGCATAATGTCACCATCCGTATGGGTGCAGACTTATCCCCCCAAGTACGGGTAACCATTGTCCGTGAAGAAGATCTCGCTGCCTACCTTGCCCAAGGCGAATTACCAGAAGAAGATGACATCGATGAAGATGCAGAGCTTCTGGATGGCATGGACGCACTCGAAACCACTGAAGCTATCGGCGAAGATGCTGAAGCAGTGGTTGAAGAAACCGACGTAGAAGAAGCGCCTGCTGAATAACCACTCAGCGATGTTGAATCACGGGGCAGTCACGGCTTGACCGTTGCTCCCCTTGTGTCCGACAATAGCGCCATGAATATGGCGCTTTTTTGCTTATGAATCCTGAAGAATTACTGAGTCTTGGTCGTCAACTGCACGCTGTTCGTGTCGAAAAAGAACTATCTCTTGATAAGGTCGCTGCTGAAACACGCATCCGTACCTATATCTTAGAAGGCATCGAAAATGGCGAGGTCGATCCATCCTTCACCGAAATGCAGATTCGCGGCTTTATACGGAATTATGCCACCTATCTCCAACTCGATTTGGATGCGATGCGGGTTGCCTACCAGAAAGCAGTGCAAGAACACACCAAAACCCGCAATCCCTTTAGCCGCCAAGACACCTCTCAGATCGAAGTCCCAATTATCCCAATCCGTGGGAACACCACCACAGACACGCCCCCCCAACCGATCAAACGGGTCACCAAAACAGTTCCGATTCAAACTGTCATCACGGACGATACAAACAACGGCATCCCATGGAGCTTTGTTGCTGTACTCGGCGTTATCGGGGTGTTGCTCCTTGGCGGCATCATTTTTGCCGTAACACAGGTCGTTTTTACGGGTGGCGATAGTGAAACCACCGCCGTGCCATTGGCTATTCAGTCTGAAGGCAATGCCCCCACCCCCTTAGCCACCTTCGACACACAAGACGCTGATCCGATGCTTACCGGTAGCCAAACCCCAAGCATGACCCCATCCCCAGCAGATTCCATAGAAAACCAAACGGATCCCGCCGCAAACGATCAAGAAGGGGTGATGCCAGCGCCACCCACAACTGAAGCTGAAGCCAGCATTGACATGACCGGTGCGGATCGCATCAATATTGTGATCAGCGCGACACAACGCAGTTGGGTATCAGTAACGGTGGATGGCACAGTGCAATATGAAGGATTATTACGCCCCGACACGCAACTCGATTACACTGGTTTGCAATCAGTCATCTTCCGTACTGCCAATGCAGCAGGCGTTGTGGTTATCGTCAACAATCAAGCCTTAGGGGTGCTGGGTGAACGCGGCGCTGCCTATGAAAACACGTTTAATTTAGACAATGTACCCGCCATTTTAGCCAGCCCAACCCTGAGCCAAGAAGTCCCCACGATTGATCCCGCCGCGCCTGAGCCACTCTTGCCTAGTAGCGATAGTAATCTACCTACATTAATTCCTACTCCTGAATTATTAGTGACGGATATTCCTTTAGATGAGTCGCCCGCGCAATTAACCGCCACCGCACTCTATCAAGACTTTGAGCCAGACTTTACCCCCACCCCAACACCATGACCGATACACTATTACACCATCTCACCAACAATGGCGTGTTAAACGTCACCATCAATCGCCCTGATGCTCGCAATGCGTTGGATTGGGAAACTCAACAGGCCTTTTTAAACCTGATGAAAACCTATAGCACCTCATCAACGGTACGGGTATTGATTATTACAGGGGCGGGGCAAAAAGCCTTTTGTGCAGGCGGTGACCTGATCGAGTTGTCACAATACCCTACAAAAGAAGATGGCGCACAGCTCACCCAAATCATGAGCGAAGCGCTCACCCTATTAGAAGGCGCACCGTTTCCAAGCATCGCCGCCATTCAAGGGCACGCGCTAGGCGGCGGCGCAGAACTCGCTATCGCCTGCGATCTCCGCTGGATGGCTCCCACCGCAAAACTTGGTTTTGTCCAAGCCAAAATGGGGCTGACGCCCGGCTGGGGCGCGGGTCAACGACTGTTGCGCACCGTCGGCTATGCCAAAGCCTTGCAACTTTTGTTACAGGCGACACCATTACCCGCCCAAGATCTACTAGCACTTGGGGTTGTGAATCAGGTTATTGACGATCCACTTGCTGCCGCCCAAGCCTTTGCCGAACAGATCGCCACCTTAGACCAAGATGTGGTGAGCGCCATCAAACAGATTTTACGCGCAGGGATCACGCTCCCAAGCGACCAAGCACAAGCGATAGAGCAAGGTGTATTCCCGCCCTTATGGGCAGCCGAGGCACACCTCCAAGCAGTGGACGCCTTTTTAAACCGCAAAAAGGATGATTAACACATGGCAAATTTTTACGAAACGGTTGCACGCTATTATGAAGCCGAAAATCAGGTTTTTACCGACGATCTGCCACTATACGAACACTTTGCTGAAACCTATGGCACACCCATCCTTGATGTGGGGTGCGGCACCGGACGTGTAAATTTGCACCTTGCCCAAGCAGGCTATGATACCATCGGGGTGGACAACGCCACCGCCATGCTAGACATTGCCCGCCGCAAGATCAAGTTAATACCACATCTTAGTGACGCGGCAAAACTTGTTGAAGCAGACATCACCACCTTCTCTGAAGGCTCCTACCCCCTGATTTTATTGCCCTACAACGCCTTAATGCACTTTACAGAGCAAACAGTACAGATAGACTTGTTAAAACACCTCAAAACGCTATTAACTGACGATGGTGTGATCATCATGGATCTGCCGAATGCTGCCGAAGCCTACGCCGCTGAAGATGTGGGCGGGGTCGTTTTAGAACGCACATTCATTGAACCCCAAAGTGGGAATATGGTCATGCAACAATCCGTGAGCAGTATTGAACGAGTCTCTCAGATATTGACCGTCTCATGGATTTATGATGAAATTCTGCCCGATGGATTACTCAAACGCACCCTAGCCCCCTTAACCTTACGCTATGTGTTCCCCTCAGAAATGAACCTGATGTTAAAAGAAGCAGATTTAACACTCTTAGAACTCTATGGGGATTATGAACAAGGGGATTTCGTTGAAGGCTGTGACCGCATGATCTTGGTTGTTGGAAACGGCTAAATGCGCTGGTTCGGTTGGATAGCGTGTGTAATCTTGTTGTTGGGGTGCGAGGCACAAACAGACGCCCCGCCAACCTTTGAACGTGCCCCATCGCTTGCCCCTAGCGCAACGGTGCTACCCATTATTTCGCCAGAACCGTCTGATAGTTTCACTGGCCGCAGTGACCCTACTTCAGCCGCGCTTGCAGCCGAAGGTGAACCCGACCAAGCCGTAACCGTTGCTGCCCAAGCAACCGACACCTTTATCCCGTTAACCATCTTTGCCACTGATGGCACACGGCTCTATGCGGATTATTTTGGCGCACCCAGTCCACCAGCCATCACCATTCTATTTATTCACAGTGACACCGGCCTAACCCCTGAACACGATCAATTTGTGCGGAGATTACAACAAGGGGGGTATAATGTTATGCAATTGCATTTACGCGGCTATGGGCAATCGAGTGGATTAATCGATTGGTCACAACTTGAAAATGATATTGCACAAACTATTGCAACTTTAACTTCACTACCCACTGTGACCCAATTTGGCATTTGGGTAGAAGGTCGGAGTACAATAGGAGCTATACAAGTATGCAGTCAACTAACCGACTGTTCTTTCGTGGGGGTAACGCATCCATTACCAGATGATGATCGCGCTAGTTTAGGAGATGCCGCCCTCGCACTCAATTCACGTCCTTTATTTGTTGGGACAATGGCAGATCGCACGATAAGTGCCGCCACTGCGGAGATACTCAGTGACCAAGCACTTAATGGGAACTTAAATTTAAATTTTGATTATGACAATGCTTTTGATACAGTATTGGTATGGTTAGATACTACGTTCAGCACTGAAAACTAACATTATGGGTGATGTAGTATCGCAAAGGAGTATTTTTTATGACAAGCGCTCGCTCAATTTACCGTCTTGAACCCACACCACTGGAACACAAAAAAACTGTTCAAGAGGAGCAAAATACCAATGCTCGGATTTTGGTGGTGGAAGATGACCTGCACCTCATGGAAGGGATTCGAGAAATTCTGGAATTAGATGAGTATGTTGTGCTCACTGCCAACAGTGGGGTTGAGGGGTTAGAGACCCTAAAAACATTAGAAAATTTACCTGACCTCATTGTTTCGGACATCATGATGCCAAAAATGGACGGCTACGAATTTTTTGAGACAGTACGCGCTGAAAATGATTGGCTCTCTATCCCTTTTATTTTTTTAACTGCAAAAGGGGAAAAGGCAGACATTCGCTTAGGTAAAAAGATGGGGGCAGATGATTATGTCACCAAACCCTTCGGTGCTGAAGATTTGCTCGTCGCGGTCTCCTCCAAACTCGCCCGCCAACAACAACTACAATCTGCCTTGTCTGGGCAAGTCACTGACCTTAAAAATAGAATCCTGACCATCCTTAATCATGAATTCCGCACCCCACTGACCTATGTCATTGCTTACGCCGACATGCTAAACCGAGATGCCTCGGAACTATCCATTGCTGAATTACGCGAATTTTTAAAAGGCATTAACTCTGGTGCAGACCGTTTGCGACGCTTAGTGGAAAACTTCATCTTTTTAGTAGAAATTGAAACTGGGGAAGTTGAAATCACCTTTTCATGGCGTAAACGCCCTGTGCGCAACTTCCAAAAGATTGCAGACATGGCAATCCGTAGCGAACAATATATGTTAGACGAACACAAGCAAAAAGCTGTTGTTACCATCGAATCTGACGCCCCCCCTGTGATCGGAGACGAGGAGTATCTTTCAGCGGCGCTCTCGCGTTTGCTAAACAATGCGTCCAAGTTCTCACAAGATGGGGACACCATCCACCTCAATATTCAAAAAGGAGACGATGGCTACCTAGATATTCAGATCAAAGACCCTGGGCGGGGCATCCCCCAACATGAATTGGATAACATCTTTGACAGCTTCTACCAAATCAATCGTCAAAAATATGAAGACCAAGGTGCCGGGTCAGGGTTAGCCATCGTGCGGGGTATTGCCCAAATCCATGAAGCCGAGATCCGTGTTGAAAGCGTAGAAGGCAACGGTAGCATTTTTTCACTACGTATACCCCCAACTGAAGACTGATTGTTATAATAGAGGTAGCAACGCAAAACCTATCATTTGCGTATAGAGTATGAAATCGACAACTGTGAAGGAGTTTTGAATGGCGTCAATTATCGAAAAAGTGCAAACCCTTATTTCTGCAAATTTGCACTCAATTGTAGACAAAGCAATGGAAGACAACAGTCTCAAAGTGATGGATGAATACATCCGTCAAGCAGAACGGAATTTAGACGCCCTAGAGGATTCAGCCGCAACGGTTGGCGGTTCCGTCAAGACCCTTAAGCGTAAGTATGATGAATTTTCGGCGCAAGTCGAAAAGCTGGATCGGGATATTGATACGCTCTTGCTCAAAAATAAAGTTGACCTTGCCACAGCGGCTCAAGCTGACTTAAACAGCAAAAAGCAACTTGCCCAAGAATATTATGAGCAATGGAAAAGCCAAGAAGAAGAATATAAGCGCTTGATGGATGTGAAGCTCAAGCTAGAAGCGCGCCTCATTTCCACCAAACAAGAACGCGAACAAGTCAAAGCCTTGTTAGAACTAGCCGAAGCCAAACAAGTCACCACCAAAGCCATCAAAAGCTTGGATGACATCGCCGGCGCAGGTGATGAAGATGTCCGTCGCGTGTCCGAACAAATCCGCGCACGGATCGACCGCATTGATGCCGAAGCTGAAATGGCGGGTTCCCGTTTGCAAAATCAAGTGGATGAAGCCATTGGATCTTTGGAAATCGAAAACCAATTGGAAGAACGCCGCTCTCGGTTAGGCTTGACCGACAAGGAATAACATGTCCAATCAAAAACCCAAAACGGAACTTCAAAACCAGCTATTACGGTCGTTAATTAATACGGCGTTTTTCAGTTGGCAAAGTGCGTTAATCATCGCTGTTTGCATCATCTTTTTTGCGTTTAATGTTTCGTTGTTGGGGTTGCCAGCAGCATCTTGGCTTGTGTTTGGGGTGATCGGCGTCGGTGCCTATGTAGCGGCTACCATCAGTGATCCAACCGTACAACAAAGCGCTCTGTCTGGCCTATTAACGGAACGGTTCAATCCGCAAGACATCCAAAATTTTGGCGCACGGCAACGGCTCCAAAAAGCCCTAGAATACTACAATGCTATGCAAGCTTTGGCGGCCACCCGCAGCGCCGCTAGCCAAGCAGAGTTCAAAGCAACCTTGGATGAGGTGGATGATTGGATCGAGCATCTGCACGAACTCGGCAAACGAATTGATCTGTTTGATAGTAACGAAATCATCAATCGGGATCGGATGTCTGCCCGCCGAGAAGTGCAACAAATAGAAAAGCGCATCAAAGCGGAACCCAACCAAACGGTTAAAGATGAATTGCATAAATCGCTAGAACTCAAGCGCCGCCAATTGGAAAATCTGCAAACGCTAGAAACCAACATCAAACGCGCAGATATTCAAATGGAAAACACCCTTTCAGCACTGGGCACGGTCTATACACAGCTACAATTAATCAGTAGTAAAGACATTGACAAAAGTAGCACCAAACGCCTGCAAAACGAAGTCCATGATCAAGTGTTGAGCTTGCAAGACACCATCGCCGCCATTGATGAGGTGCAAGCCCACAACTACCAAACATGACTTACACGCTAGCACCCGCACGGTTGCTTGATGTGCGCGCCATCTATCACCTAGAACAAGAGATTTTCCCCAAAGACGCCTATCCCTATCTGGATTTGGCGTTTTTACTTTCTATCCCTTGGATGAGCAATCACAAAGCCATGACTGATTCAGGATATATAGCGGGGTTTATCTCGGCGGCAGGTGGTTTATTTGATCCTCGTGTAGCGTGGATTATTACCATTGGGGTTGCCACTGCCCACCAAAATCAGGGGCTAGGGCGTCGGCTACTGTCCCATGCAGAACAGGATATGTCCCGTGCCCACGAAATGAAGCTCACCGTTCGCGCCAGTAACGCCCCCGCCATTCATCTGTATGAACGCATGGGGTACCAGATGATCGAACGCAAACCACGCTACTATCGTGATGGTGAGGACGGCTTCATCATGCGTAAGCCATTACGCGATTAGTCCCGCACAACATACTCACCCTCTACGACATTCTCATCCTCATGTTGAGAAATAAAATGCCCTTGCAGGTCGCGCAGATGTTCTTTTACAACCGTGTTCGGTGCCATTTGGATGAAAAATTCCAATGCAAAAATCGCCACCCCAACATCATCAATTAACCCCAAAGGGCCAAAAATTATTTCAGGCGCAATATCCACAGGCGACAGGATGTAAAGCAAGGCCAATGGCGGAATCAATTTATGAACAACATTCACACGACGGTCAACCATTAAGCGCCACGCCAAAGACAATCGATCAAATAATCGTTGTAACTGACCGCGCTTCGCATCATTGTTTTGATTATCGGTCATTGTTTCCCTCTTTTCTGATTCTTTCTCTATTGTAATATACGAATGTGATGCAATTTGGTTTTGCATTCTTCAATTATTGTGCTGTTGCTCATGTGCTGCTCATACAAATTCTTTAAAATCTTGCCAAACTGTTCGCTTTTTGCGTAGTATCTAATAAAAGCATACAACATCTTCCACAAATAGAGAGGTAATCACCCATGGCATCTGAACGTATTCTTGTCATTGAGGATGAAGAACGCATTGCAGAATTCATTGAACGCGGCTTATTATTTGAAAACTATCGGGTTGACGTTGCTCACGACGGGCAAGCCGGGCTCTCCATTGCCCGTGACAATCCACCTGACCTAGCCATCATTGACTGGATGTTACCGGGCATTGATGGGGTTGAAGTGTGCCGCCGATTGCGCACAGCCACCCAAATTCCGATCATCATGCTCACCGCAAAAGGGGAAATTGAAGATCGTGTGATGGGCTTGGACGCCGGCGCAGATGATTATCTCGTCAAACCCTTTGCCTTTGAAGAACTGTTAGCCCGCATCCGCGCCTTATTCCGCCGCAGCACCCCTAGCTCTCAACCAGAGGTCTTAAATTTCTTAGATTTACAATTAGACACTGGCACCCACCGCGCTCAACGCAACGGACGCATTATTGATTTAACAGCAAAAGAATATGAGTTATTAGAACTGTTCATGCGGCACCCACGCCAAGTGCTAACCCGTGATGTTATTTTTGACCGTGTATGGGGCTATGACTTCGGCGGCGAAAGCAATATCATAGAGGTCTATGTACGCTATCTGCGCCAAAAAACCGAAGAAACGAATGAACAACGCTTATTACATACGGTACGCGGATTTGGCTATGTGCTGCGTGAGGATGAAGAATAACTTGTGAACATGACCATTCGCCTGCGACTGATTGTTTATTACACAGGCTTACTCACCATCATTTTGATCCTATTCGGAACCACTGTTTACAGCATTCTGAACTGGACAATGCGTAGCCAAATAGACACCACCCTAGAAACGGTTTTAGAAGATGTGCTAGAAGAAACCGGCGCATCAATTGAAATCAATGACGCAGGCGAACCCCAATTAAGAGCTTATGTTTCTCCATTAGATACATTCCGCACCTCGGGCATTTATGTGCAGATCTGGTATGTCAACCAAGAGCAACCGATTTTGCTGAATGCGACTGAAAATCTGGGCGCATATGATGAACCACTTGATCCTGATTATGTCTTAAGCGCCCATGAGTCAGAATCAGAAGTAACAATCAGTGATGTTCACCTTAGTGTGATCACCAGACCCGTAATGGCTGAAGATCAAACGGTTATGGTGGTGCAAGCTGCCGCTTCGCTAGCCACCATAGAAGCCGCCTCTAATCGATTGTTACAGATTATGCTTGGTGCGGGGCTCATTGCCTTTTTGCTGTCGTTATTAATTGGCGATTGGCTTGCCCGCCGCACCCTTTACCCCATCAGCACCATTGTTTCAACTGCCCAAAGCATTTCGGTTGGGGATGATTTGCAGCAACGCATTCCTAATGATGGCCCCCAAGACGAACTCGGCTATATGATCACCGCCTTTAATGCAACCTTATCCCGTTTGGAACGGTCATTTTTGGCACAAAAGCGATTCGTGGGTGATGTCTCGCATGAATTACGGACTCCCCTCACCACTATTCAAGGCAATATTGACCTGATGCGGTTATACGAGGGCGGAGACACACGCTCAACGCAAGCCATCGAAAGCGAAGTCAAGCGTATGTCGCGCCTTGTTGATGATCTACTCTTGTTAGCAAAAGCAGATTCTGGAACATTACCCTTACGGTTTTCTGAAATTTCGCTTGACCAATTAATTTTGGAAGTCTATCAAGAAGCGGTGTTGTTCTCCAAAAATAAATATATCATTCGCTTAGGAACCTTTGACACTGACATTACCATTGAAGGCAGTTCTGACCGCCTCAAACAACTATTTTTGAACTTGGTCACCAACGCCATCAAGTACACTCCAGAAGGTGGCACAGTCACAATGTCAGTGGAAAAGATTGAGGATGGCGTCAAAATATCAGTCACGGATACAGGCGTGGGCATCCCACCAGAAGACTTAGAACACATCTTTGATCGATTCTATCGAGTGGATAAAGCCCGTTCCCGTGCCGCAGGCGGTACGGGTTTAGGATTGTCTATTGCCCAATGGATCGTGGAGGCGCATCATGGCACGGTCAAAGTTGAGAGTACAGTTGGTGAAGGCACCGTCTTTGAAATTATATTACCCTTAACGCAACCTCATTCTCAAAAGACTGATCCCAATGAAAACCCTATCGCACACAAGATGATCCACTAGCCTAAATTTTGTGTAAGGGCAAACCTAGATGTTTGCCCACCTTTTCGGGAACAACTATGTCCGCATCCCTACAAATAAAGGTTTGGCAGGATCAAAATCACGTATCCAACACTGAGGTTAACTAAGGTCTTGGCAGCGGAAGGCCAACAACGTTAATCCAATCAACACCAGCACCCATACCACCAACACTAAAATTGACGTTTCCATACTAGAGCTAATGATCTGATCTCCGACCTCCCAATTCGTCGATTGCTCCGCCTCTACCCAATTGGTCACATTCATAATGGCATAGGTTGGGGTAAAGCGTACCATTTGCACCACATGCTCATACCCGGTCACAAATGCCATAAATGCAAACCCTAGCAACGAGGACGTTTCCGCCACTGAAATAATAAACCCACCCACAATGCTCCCTAAAATAGAGCGGGTAATCATGGCGGCAAGCGCGGCAAACCCAGCCGCAATGACCACAGCAAAAAATGTTAACCCCGCCTTGAGTAGATAATCACCAACAAACGTATTTATCACCTCACCGGTTATGGTTGGGCCATAGTTGGCATCTGCCACCCAAACACTCAACCCCCAGCCCATTGTCCAAAAGATGGTCATCACAAAATAGGCTAACATCACAAATAGCGCCAGAGCAACAAACTTCGTTAACAATAGCGGGATTCGTTGATTGCGAGGCACAATCGTTTTCCATGTATTCCAGCCATATTCCCCACCAAACAAGACCCCCGTAAAGCCAATCAACATCAACCGCCCAAAAATACTGACCGGGATGTTCCAGACCCCTAAAGCGGTTTCTGTCCATAATGGCGGGTTTTCCCGAATCCCTTCTTGTGCTGCTTCTAACAATGCTATTGATAATGGCCCCAACACCACAAACAACAAGGCCATAAACGGCCAAATCAGCACCAATAATCCCGTTGAAAATCGATTCCATAAAATCTTTGAAAATTCTGCACGAAATAAATTAAGCCACATCAGTTGTCACCGTTAAGAAATAATCTTCAAGGGATTGTTTTTGCTCAAGCACTTCATACACATCAATAGACTCGTCCGCCAAGGTGCGTACAATCGCAGGGATCGCCTCACGCTCCGCTTGAATCCACAGCGTATCGTCAGCTTTCGGATCACGTTCCGTTGTCCATTGAGCATTGAGTCGGGTGATGGCCGTTTCTGTTGGTGTGGCGATCACTTTGATCCGCGTTTCTGCGGCAATCAGATCATCAATGGTTCCTTCTCGGATGATCTCACCTTGATGCACAATCGCCACCCGATCACAAATTTGCTCGACCTCATTCAATAAATGGCTCGACAAAAATACTGTTTTACCCTGCTCATCAGCTAATTGACGAATAAATTCGCGCATTTCCAAACGCCCCTGCGGGTCAAGCCCATTCGTGGGTTCATCCAAAATGACCAGATCAGGATCGCCCAATAACACCGCCGCTAACCCCAACCGTTGTTTCATCCCTGTTGAATACCCCCGCACCACACGCTTGGCACGCGCTTTGATTTTGACAAAGTCTAAGAGTTCATCAATCCGATTAGGGGGCAAGTCTAAATTAGCAGTTTGTGCCAAAACCCGTAGATTTTGAAAGCCATTCAAAAACGGATAAAATGCCGCATCTTCAACTTGTGCGCCTACGTACCGCAAGACATCCCGTTCATGTGGCACCCGCTTACCCAGCACAAAGACCTCTCCCGATGACGGACGCACCAGATCCAGCAACATACGGATCGTTGTGGTTTTTCCTGCGCCATTGTGCCCCAAAAACCCATAGACTTGCCCACGCGGCACTTTAAGATCGATATTTTTTACGGCATGGACCCGCTTGCCAAAATGCTTGTTCAGCTGGCGCGTTTCAATCGCCCAGTCACTCATAGACATCATCCTCGTTGAATCAACGAGATTCAGTATACGAGGGGTTATTTTTTTTGCCAACTCAATTGGGGTAGGTAATCAGTACTATGGGTTATGAATCGGTGTCGAGTTTGACAGCACCACGATCTTTACTGATCATAAACCGATCAAAATCACGGGCGATAATCGTATGCTCAAAATATTGTTGGGCTTCTTTGCGTAACTCATATTCACGGCTACGACGCGATACATGATTCAAAACGAGGGCTTTTGCGTTGATCTCACGCGCAAATCGAGCAGCACCACCAGCAGTCATATGCCCAAATTTTTGAGCTAACTCAACTTCACTGTCCACATAAGTCGCTTCTATAATCAAGCAATCGGCATCCGCCGCTACCTCATGCAAATTACTGGTATCCCCACAATCACCAATGTAAACTAACTTTGCGCCGGGGATTTCGTCGCCTAACACATCGTCAGGATGGATGGTGCGCCCATCGGGCAGTGTCACGCGCTGTCCGTTCACCAGTTGCCCACGTTGTGGCCCCGAGGGGATGCCAAGCGCTTCGGCTTTTTCAGCATGAAAGGGACGCCGTGTTTTTTCCTCAAACACATAGCCAAAGTTCCCACTACCTTGATGCCGCACTGAAAATGCCCGCAAGCTAAATTTGTTATCCTCAAAAAAGATACCTTGTTGCAACGCATTCAGATGGATCGGGGTGGGGGGGCTTTGCCCCATAAAGACAACTTCGTACAATAAATTATGCACGCGATTAAGAGTACTTTGCCCACCATACACATCAATGGCATCGATATTTTCCCAACGGGTGAGCGTTGCCACCAACCCCCCCAAGCCCAAAATATGGTCTAAATGCCCGTGTGTTAGCAGGATTTTATCAAGCTTTTTAAACCCTAGGCCACTTTTTAAGATTTGACGTTGCGTGCCTTCGCCACAATCGATCAAAAAGCGGTACTCATTTACCAGTACCATTTGGGACGTTAAATTTCGATGAATAGTCGGGGCAGCGGCAGCAGTCCCCAAAAAAATGATCTCAAACATAGCTGGCATTATACGGCACGGGATGAACGGCGTTAAGCCTGAGCTTCTATCCGTTACTTTTTAATCTGCACATGTCCCAAATGATGATCGGCCACAATATCGCGCGTCACAAACTTTTGGATCACCCAAATATTAGTGCGCAGATGCTCCGTGATTTCAGGGGTTACAAACTGGCTTGCGCCTTGGGCGAGTGCCAGAATCAGCACCAACTGATCCGCAAGGTGTTGGTCAACCGTTGCTTTGGTGGTGTTAAAGAGTTCAAAGTTGTAAACAGCTTCTTCGGCTAAATGCTCTGCCGGTAAACCAACCTCACCCAGTTGGCTAAATCCGGCGCGGCCATTGGCATACTCGGCGGTCAGGAACAGCCCTGCGCCTTTGCTACGCGAGCTATTATCCCGCAAGGGGCGCACATCAATGGGGATGTCTGGATAATCAAATTGACGCATGACATGATCGGTAATGCGTTGGGGGATGTGGGCGGGCAAATTCGTTGCCACACCATAGCCAAAAATGCGCTCTAACGCCCCGCGTTCCATTAAGTCTTGCCCATGGAGTTGTGACCATCCCTCAAGTTGTGCCGTGATTTGCCCCCCACCTTTGGGGCGCCATCCATACCGATCCAAGCTAACAAAAACCTCGCCGCCACTCTGAATCAACATCGGCACATAGGCATCGCGTAAGTAATGTGCTGACGGGCTATAGGGCACATGGGTTCCGCCTTCAATGATGACTTTGGACGCCCCCGCCGCCATAACCAAGGGCAATAACACGGTTTGCATCACCAACACCGTAGACCCTGCCGTACCGACATCCCAATGATAACGGCCCGGTAGGGCTTTATTTTTAGGGATAAACTGAAAGTCTGTGGTTCCAATTTGGATGTCGCTCACGCTGGCTTCACAAATCTCTTGGGCGGCGGCGACACACGTTAAATGTTGGGGGCGTAAGCCGGGCTTACTACGGTTGGCGCGGATATTATAAATTTCAAACGGTGTGGATGTAATTATAGAAAGGGTCAGCGCTGTGCGGAGTACCTGACCGCCGCCCTCACCGTGGCTACCATCAATACGTAACAAGTTTTATTCTGGCTCCTCAATGCTTAACCGTGATTGAACGATCAAATAATTACCACCATCATCTAGCTCGTCATTTAAAAAGACAGGGAGTTGATTCAAAGGATCGTTATCATATGCCCCAATGGTAATGAGGTAATCGCCTGCCAACAATGTCGGTGGAATGATCATAAAATTCGATTGAATGATAATATCACGAGTTTGCAACCCTGCGGGCAATACATCAAAGGTATTCGTTTCAGTATACGGGCTGGCTTGAGGGGTATCATGTAAACGGGTAAAGATGCCCAATGCAGGCGGCAGTTCACCATCCACCCGCCAATAGGTAGTCGTCACAATCGGAGCGCCCGCCTGATAACTAATCTCTGAGGGGGGGGCGTCATACCCTAATAGCGTGATGTTTCGCCCAAAGCGTACCGGTAACTGAACGGTGTTGGCATCGGGTTGGATCGGTAATGGATAACTTAACCCGGCGTCATTGAGCAATTCTCCCCCCAATTGCGCAAATTCGTCTTCTACATTAAGGGTAAAAATCGGCAAATCAGCTTCACCGGGGAACGGTACCAATCGGTCAAGCCAAAAACGGATCGGGGCAGTGGCTTCATTGACCGCACGCGGATTCGAGAGCATCACACGCATGGTATCCCCCCCATTGATCAACACGAATCCAGACCGACAAATTGCATACCGCATATTATAGTTTTCACGATATAGCATGGCTTCAGCCATTTCCGCTTCAGACCAGCGGATACTACCGTCAGGACGGGCGCTATCCACTAAGGTATTGGTACAAAATAAAGTGGGTAAGTCTGTGCGGCGCGTGTCCATATAATATGTGAGTTCGGCAATATTTGAATGGTATGCAATCCGCACATCATCCCGTTCTGACCACCCCACCAAAAACTGTTGATAAGTTTGCCATGTCGTTGCCGCAAATGCCAAAATCGTCAAAGCCGCTACAAATCGCCAGCCGCCCACCAAGCGTGTGATGCTGCTTTGCTGAATAACTTGCGCCGCAACATATACACCAAGCCCGACCAAGATATATAAGGATGGCTGCAACAACAATAAGTGATCGTAGTTTACATCTCCATGCAACCACATATCAGGCAACAAGCCCACCCCAAACGGGATCAAGATCAGCATATAGGCGGGTTCTCGCCAGCGCCGAACCGCATACATCAACCCCACAATCGCCAACACCGTCCAAATCGGATTAATGAGCGGTAAGTTCGGCACATTATGGTAAGGCAGCCTATCACCTTCATAAAAAAAAGCGATTAGTGTGGAAGCCACAGAACCAAGAAAATCGTCTGGGCTCGTGGGCGCAAGCCGCCAAAAGACCGAAATCGATGCTGAATCAGGATTCCGAATAATCGAAATGATGTACGGTAAGGCCAAGACGACAATCAGCAGCAACACAAAAAAGCTTGAACTCCAGATCAACCGTGAGACTGGTTGCCGCGTTTGGTACATATAAAGAATAAAAATGAGTAAACAGAGCGCTAGCAACACGCCTACATAATGTGTATAAATGGTTGCCGCAACAATCAGGCCAACCAACGTAAAGCGGCGGGTATGCGGCAATACGGGGGAAATCGGTTTATGTAGCTCAAATGCCCAAATGCACGCTGCCATAAACGCCGCCACCCAAAACGGCACCAAGATAGCTGGAGTTGCTGTTCTGGAAAGTAACACGGCATGAATACTCGCCACCATAAGCGCCATGGCCGTAAGACCTATTCCGCGCCCGAACAACCCACGCCCAATACGATACACACACGCTAGCGTTAATAAACTGAGCCAAATACTTAAAACCCGATACCCTAATAAACCATCACCTACGCCAAACCAATAAGTCATAATGGTATTCAAGGTATGATATAGAGATTCTTGGCCACCATCCGGTACCGTCGCAAAAAAGACACGCACTGTTCCCGCGTCAATCTCATTCATGATGTTGATACTGGTAAGTTCTTCATCCGAAAAACCCAAGGGGAGTTGGGTCACATCCCAAATCCTTAACCCCATCGCCAGAAGGAACAAGCCAACCAAGGCAATCCGTTCAAACCATCGTGAAATCATATTAGCTAGCGGTTGCCACCGCAGTAAAAAACAACACCACAATGCTCAAGGCAAAGTTGGCTTGGGTGAGACGCTTTTCACGCTCACGGACGGCATCTAATGAACTAGGGTCTTTACTGGCGAGTAGCTTGGCGCGTTCCATTGCAGGTGCTAGCCCAAATTGGAGCCAGCCCACTACGGCCACCATACCGAAAAAGGCAATATGTTTGCCGAGCATCGCCTGCCCCCACGATTCACTAAAATCTAACAGACCGCCATAATGCTCATCAGCACCAGTTTGCACAACCCCCGTTACCAACAAGATCAGCAAACTAAAGTTCGCAAACGGACGCCACCGCAAGGTTAGTGCATCCAGCAAGGGGCGCCATGTATCGCCATCCTCAGATTGGGCGCGTTGCGCTTGGAGCGGATAGATGACTAACACCATCAATGCTAAACCGCCGAGCCACACCACCGTAGCGATTAAATGCAAAAAATAACTAATTGCGAGGGGGGAGAGGTTCAATGATTACGGGTACTCCTTCTTGTCGTTCGGGTTCGCTGAACTCTGGATTATCGGAGATTTTTTCCATATTGGCGAGGGCGTAATAGGCAGGGCGCATCACTTTCATGGTTGGGTAAGGGGCAGGTTCATCCATTGACCACCACCATTGCTCATCATCTTGTGTCCATGCAAAGTCCGACATATAGATGGTTACCATCAAACCCACCCACGGACGCCAATGCTCCGCCGCATAAGCATAGGCACGCGCTAAATACTCGGCTTGCGTTTCTTGCGACACCCCAAACCATTCATAATCAGAATCAGGGCGGCTGTCCGTTGTCCAGCCCATTTCTAAGATCGCAATTTGTTTGTGAGCATCACCATTCGCGACCATAATCGCCCGCATGGTTTCGACATGACGGAACCGCGCCCACGTATTTTGTTCGGCCTCCAGCGCATCTTGCACGCTGGCTTCTGGTGGCAATTTGTACCCCGGCGCATGTAACCCTAAAACATCAAAGTATGCCGCCGCGCCAGCTTCATACATTTGCCACAAATACCGTTCATCAGGTAACGCTTCGGGGCTATCTGTCCCAGTGGGGGAAAGTCCCGCCGAAATAATCGTCACATCAGGATCAACCGCACGGATAGCGTCCGAGCAAACGGCTAATAATCTTACATAAGATTCAGCATTAGGTTGTTGCTCGCCCCACTCCCGCGCCAAGTTTGGTTCATTCCAAATCTGGTAAGCTTCGATCTGGCCGGCATACCGCGCTGCTAATGTGCCACAATAGGCTTCTAATGCGTCCAAGTTAAACGGTGATTCGGTAATGTCGGCTGGATTTTGCACCAAAACCCAGTCCGGTGGGCCATCAATCCGCGCTACCACACGCCGCCCACGATACAAGGCTTCAGCAATCACTTCATCAGCAATATGCCATTTCCAGATCCCCTCATTGGGTTGAATGTTACGCCATGAAAAGCTTTGTTTGGCATACGCAAAATTCATCAACCGCATATTTTCGAGATCCCATGTGCGGTAATTTTCATCCCACCATAAAAACGTATTAACCCCATAAGAGAGCGAGGCAAACCGTTGATCAATGTCGGCATCTGCTGCCAACTCTGTCACAACAGGGTATTCAACCCGCACCGGTTCTGGTGGCGGCGGGGGCGGGTCATCAGCTAAAAAATAGCCTACAACTGATAGAACAATAAAACTAATCCCCAATAGCAAGGGAACAAATAACAAAATATCTTTACGAGTGATCATGGTGTACGGTTAGCATAATTACGCTCAGCGAGGCCACTCCATAAGGGCGCCAGCGCAAAGTTCGGACGAATAAGAGAATAAGCAGTCGCAGCATCACCAATGTTAAACCCATTTTCAGGCGCAGCGTTCAAATTCCATAAGATTGCTAGCCAGACAAACCCCCAGTCTTGCATCAGGTCAAGGGCTTGCAGGCTCCATTGCTGTTGTTCTGCGAGGCTATTGTCCGCCGCGAATGGGATTTCAGGCGGTGGTGCCCCCAGATCTTCACTGGATGCCCAGCCAAATTCTGTCACACACAATGGCACATCAAGCCCCGTGACAGCAATTTTGCGGGCATAGGTATTCACAGTCGTGAAAAAGCTCCATGAATGGTGTGGGGTTTCATACGCCCCACGAAACTGCACGCCATCATCTGGTGGCAAGGCATCAAACGGTGCATCTGGTGGCAGATTATACCCCACATGATGCACCCCCACACAATCTACAAATGTTAACAAGCCATTCGCAATCAAGGTATCTAAATAGGCAAAGTCATCAATGGCTTGGCTTTCATCTGCACTACTGACCGCCTTCAAGCCACCACTGATCACAATAATATTGGGGTCAATCGACCGGATCGCGCTACTCGTGGTCTGCAAGAGTTGTAAGTAAGCGCTGGCATTCAAACCGTCGGGCGATGCCCATTGCGACCGTAGGTTCATTTCTTCCCAAACTTCAACAGCATGGATCTGATTCGGGTAGCGGCGTAAAACTTGCACCACAAAATCAGCATATAATGCAACTTCATTCGGTGGCGCTAACAACTGCGGGTCACTACCGTCAGGGCGTGCCCACAGAGGCGCGCCTGAAATCGTCAGCATCACCTTCAAGTTATTGTCGGACGCATACCGAAAAAACACATCCCACCCACCCCAATTTAAAGCATCAGGCTGTGGCTGGATGAAATCCCAGCGCATTTCACCCCGAATCCAGTTTAGGTTTAACTGATTACGCGCTGCATCGGCATAGCCCTGCATCACACTTTCTTCGACAGTGGGTTGCGTGGGTTGAACATGCACCCCAACATCAAATGCGCGGTTTTGCGTAGGTGGAACCGTCGGTACAGGATCTTGTGCCATGACAACGGATAGGGGCGAAACCAACAGCCATGCGCAAATCCCAAGGATCATCACATGGCGGGAATAATGCCAAACCGCAGGTGTTACCCTGCGGTCGGAATGTTCAAGGTTTAGATTGTTCATGTAAGTGGTTACTGACGCACACTGCCAATGGAATCACATGCGGGGCAGCTACCGTCTGGGCGGATGATACCATAACCACCATGAGGATCTTCACCAAATTGGGTATAGTCTAAATTCCAAAGAATCATCAAACGGACTTTACCGCTTTGAGCATTGATCAAGGCAGCAGTGGCTAGCCAACTCGCCTGTTGGGCAAGTGTCACATTTTGTGCCCATGCAAAAGCAGGCGGCACTTGACCATAACCTTCACCGGTCAAATAGCCCAACTCAGTGTAACAAACCGGAATGCCACCAAAGGGATCATAGGCACGGTCGGTGTTGGATTGTAAGTAACGGGTGGGGTGGTCAGTGTCACGCGGGTCACCCGTGAGTGCTGTGGGGCTAATAATCCCCTCGTTATAGTGCGCCCCTACACAGTCCATATACTGGGCAGCACCAGCCGCAGCCATTTGTTGATAATACACATCATCATCACACCCATTGGGGGTACATTGGCCGCCAAAGAATCCCGTTGGCGCTAAGCCCGCGCTAATCACCAATGTATTAGGCGCAACCGCTTTGATCGCTTCATAAGATTGACGTAACAATTCGGTGTAATCCGCAGCATCAACATCACCAGTTGTCCATTCACGGTCAATGTTCACTTCATTCCAAATCTCGATTCCATCGGAACCAATTTCAGCAAGCCGTGCCACAAACGCCGCATATTCTTGGTAATACCCCGGTTGGGTCAAGAATTCAGGTTCACCAACAACCCCCCACAAAATACGGAATCCGTTTTCATGATTATATTGAACTTGCCATCCATAATCATTTGCATCCATACCCGGCTGATGACGAATTTGGATTTTGATCCAGTTCATGCCCGCAACCTTCATCCAGTTCCATTTTTCTTCAATACCTTCATAGTCACCGGTAAAGTGCGCACCCATTTCAAATTCAGGGGGTAACGTTCCAGCAATTTCAGGGGGATTAATGGTTGGAACCGGGGTAGGATTAGCAGGTGGTGCCTCTTCTTGAACAGGTTCCGCAGGTGCAGGATCATCAGATGGCGGCGCCCCAATCCCTGGAACCGGGGTTGTGCCTTGAGCAACATCTGGCGCGTCTTCGGGTTCCGCAATCGCAGCAACTTCCGTTGGCACAGCCGTAGCAACAACATCTTGGCTAATAGTGGTATCCGTATTATCAATGGCTTCTACATCACTTGCAGCAGACGCTTCGCCAATAGAGCCAGATAACAAATATAATCCAACAAAACTAAAAATACCTGCCAAAATGGTCAACGACATCCACACAAAGGCAAAATTACGCGTGCGGCGGCGCGACGAGCGACGCGGGGGTTGCGGCATCGTATTACCTAAATCGGGTTGCATTGGTGCAGTCATATCACAATCCTTTATTCTCTGTAAACTGATTTATCTTTGCGAACTAACATTACTATCAACAGTTAAATCGGCACTCCCAAAATCACGAAACAACATACCATCCAGTTGTGCTTGAAAGCGCAATAACGGCAATGTTCCATCTGGAATATAGAGCAAGGGCGCATCAGGTGCAATGGTTTCAGTCGCTATGATATTGCCAGCGCCATCCGAAATTGTCCACATCATGTCTAAGGTCGGCGTGGTAACAACCGGTTGCCCCTCCCATATGCTCAGAATATCAGCAGAAACCCCTGCATCAAACGCATCAAACCATACCACACCGCCAACCCGTTGTTCTGCCACACGGGTTGCATGGGTAAACAAGGTCAAACTAGTCGTGATCCAATAGGTTTGTAAATCCACCCCTGCATCACGATAGCGCACATACGGCATTTGCAGGGTGTCATCCAGCCCAATTGTAACCTCATAAGGAGAATTAAAAATTGAGCGTACCGGTGTATCAGGGGCGACAATTTCTTGAGGAGCAAAATTAATGCCATCAATTCCTTGCCATGCTGATTCTGCATCGGTCAACGATGCACCATTAACAACCTTAACACTCAATGCCGAATGCCCAACTTGTAATTTATAGCGATACACTTCCCCCGTTGCCCACGCCATCATCGCATCAAAACGTCCATCCACAAAGGCGGCAGGTTCAAGCGGTGCGCGCATGATGATCACATCAGCAAATGCACCCATCACCCGCAGATCATATCCATTCACTCCACTATTAGGGCGGTTCGGCGGTGGCACCACCACAACCAGCGAACGACTCTGTGCTTGCAATACATCCCCCAATTGCTGGATCAACGTTGCATATTGCACCCGTAAATCGCTCGGCACATCACGATAATCTAATGCAAGGCCACTATACGCGCCCGCTTGTGCAAAAGCGGCTAAATTGGCAACATGCGCTTGACGAGTTTGGGGGTTTTCTAAAATAAGGCGTATTGTTTCGACATCAATGACGGTTGAGTCGCTATAGTTAGCAATCATTGGGATCAATTCATACCCTTGATCAGCACTCACGCCAGAAGGCAAAATACCCGTCAAGGTTCCTTGGGGTGTGGGCTGCATCCCTCGGATGTAAATGCGCGTCGCATCCCCACTGCCAACAAAGGTTTGCCCTAACCCAAGGGTCAAGGCACTGTTCGGTTGTGGGGCAACAAATTGTGCTACCACTAAACATTGTGGGAGTGCATTAATATCAGTTACACGATACGCCCCATCATCGCTAAGTTGACTGGGGATAAACACCCATTCCTCGCCCCCAAACCACCCAAACACATCCACCAGATTCGGATCATCAAAGGTTTCACTGACGGGCACGCGCAAGCCAATCTGTGTGGGAGCCGTTCCGCTTGCCTCCAACACAAAAATGTCACCAATCTGTTCTGCTTCGTCGGGAGGGTTTGTTTCACGGATACAAGTCGCTGTCGTATCGTCTAAATCCCCGCTCATCACATCCAAGTAGGTAATGTCAACACGATAGTCATCCCCCACATCATTCGGGTGCACCGCAACTTCTAGCCCAGAAGCTTCAACAGTATAATTCTCGCTAGTAAATACACCTTCTTCAGCATCATCCCCATCCAACAACGGGTTATATTGATTCAACGGGGGTAAAAAGAACGCTCCTAGCACCATCACGCCACTCATCAAGCCAATTAATACACCCATGATCAAACACCCTGCGGAAAAAAATCCTTTTTTCTTTGGTGGCGCTTGCATCTGAGGCATCGATTGACTTTTACGCGCTTTGACCTTATTCAAACGTTCCGTAAAGTTTTCCTCACGGGATGTACTCTCAAGGGCGGCAAGCTCATCAGCACTAGCCGCCACTGTTTCGCGCCCAAAACTAGCTTGGTCTGCAGGCATCGTCTGTCGTGCAAAATCGGAACCTTCAGCCATACGAGTTTGACGGTCAAAATCGTCTGTGTCTGCCATCACCGTTTCACGGGCAAAACTACCCTGTTCTGCCATTACTGTTTGCCGCCCATGCTCAGGAGCTTGAAACGACTCACCATCAGCCTGTGTTGTATCCCGATCACGTTCGGGATCATCTTCAATAGCCATTACATCCGTATCCGCTTGCGTGGTATCCCGATGCGTATCAGCAACCGATGCTGCTAAATCCTTTGAGTCAACAACACCTGTGTCTCCTTCCAACTCATTCAAGGGAGCATCTTGTACAAATTGCTCAGCATTGGCTTGCATTGTCTCACGCTGTGTATCTTCATATACGTCGATTACATCCGTTGAATCAACGACCCGCGTATCCCCATCCATGTCTTCTAAGGGAGCAACATCACGCACCTGCTCACTTAGTGATGCCAGTTCGGTTTCATCCATATCCGTCAAGCGTTTATTGCCCGTCATGGTTTCAAAATCTTCAGGTCGCAGCGCTTTCGCGGCTTGGCTATCAATATCTGGACGGTCTTTTGGGGGATCAGGTTGAAAGCGATTGAGATCATCATCATCGGGGAAAAAGTCGTCTAAGTTTAATCCTTTATTGTCGGACATATGCGCCTTCCCAAAGAGTTTCTGATTGAATGAATAAGATAATTTTAGCGTGTTCTGAATAAAAAAAAATGTGTCTTTAATGCGTTATCGGGGGCGAGGTCAGCGGAGGGCGCATCCGTTAGGATGTGGTGACGCTGGGCGAGCCCCCCGCTAGCGTTACCAAAGCAACCTAGCAGGGAGACCATCTCTAATGATTAAATGCGTTAACGACGGGCTGCGATAGCCGCGCAGGCGGGGCAACTACCATCAGGACGCAACATGGCATACCCTCCAGCGGGGTCTGGTGTGCTGGGGTCAGTGCGGAAGTTGAAATTCCATACAATTACCAAACTCACACGAGAATCACGCGCTGCCAAGGTAATCGCATCTGCTAACCATTGGGCATGCTCAGCAATGGTGTTTTCATTACCCCATGCAAAGCCAGCAGGCAAACCACCATATCCATCCGGTGTTACGTAACCCAATTCAGTAAAGCAAATGGGTTTCCCTAAGGTCGCATACGTATCAACCATCGTTCCGTAATAACGAGAATAGTGTTCGCTACGGGGGTCACCACTCCGGATGGTGGGGGCAACCACACCCTCATTATAGTGTGCGCCAACACAGTCCATGTATTGTGCTGCACCAGCCGCTGCCAACCCAGCAATGTAAACATTATCATCACAGCCATTGGGGGTACAGCCACCAAAGAATCCAGTGGGGGCAGGCGCACCACTAATCACAATCGTGTTAGGGTTCGCACCTTTAATGGCGTTATAAGACAACGCTAACAGTTGTGTGTAGAAAGCAGGATCAACTTGCCCGGTTGGCCATTCGCGGTCAATGTTGGGTTCGTTCCAAACTTCAATTGCATCCGCGCCAAGCCCAGCTAAGCCACCAACAAAATTTGCAAATTCTTGGAAGTACGCATCGCCACCGGCTGCAATATCAGATGGGCTACCAACAACGCCTAACATCACACGGAAACCAAGGCCTTTACCATCATTGATAATCCAAGACACACTATCAGGCGACATCCCACGATTATAACGAACTTGCTTCTTAATCCATGTCATCCCAGACTGCTGCATTAGTTCCACACCACCAAAATCGGCAATGTGAGCGCCATAAGCAAACCCACTAATACCACCACCACCAACCGGCGGCGGATTGTTTACGGAAGCCGCCGGCGCGGCATTCTCTTCTGCGGGGGCATCAGCCGCCGGTGCGGCGGAAATCACAGACCCATCAGCATTGGTAACATCTAAACCAGCAATGGGGCTATCAGCCACAATCAAACTTGCAGAAATCCAACCAGTACCTTCTGGGAAGTTGCCATACACCCAACTAGAATCAGCATTACGTCCCGTTAAGGAAATGTTGTTACCAGCCGTTACACCAAAAATCCGACCAAAATCTTGCCCGGGGCCACTGCGCACATTCGAATCTGCCACAACTTGCGCGGGGATGCTGTTGCCTGACGGTGGCGCAGCATTCGCATTATTAGAAGCATCAGGTTGTTGCTCATCTCCAGCAGTATCCGTATCAGTTTGTGGGGCGGCGGCAGCGGCACTACCGCTGATCGGTAACGCATTGAAGTCAAAGGTATAGTTCAAGTAATCAATCAAAACCCAGCCAGTTACACTACCTTGGACTCTGACCCAAACACCACCATTGCCTTGTTCGTCTTCACGTTCTAAGACTTGCACAGTTTCATTAACACTCAGTGTACCAATCACATCTGCACCGTTAGGGGTAGAGCGCACATTTAAGGCATCGGTACTGACAGTTGCAGTGAAGTCCTGAGCAAATGCAAAGGGGCTGGTCATCAGTAAGCCGATAATGACGAGAAATAATCCAATAAAACGCTTTACGGTCATAAAAAACGACTCCAAAAATTCGAGAAAGTTAAGCGGCGGTTAGTGTAGCATGGTGGATTTTTGCCTGCAATAGAACCAGAACACGCTTATGCAATGATTGGCTTACGCTAGACAGTCTCCCAAATGACCATTATGATCCCCATATAAAAGAGATAATGTATAAGAAGGATGTAAAGTATCGGTATGCAGAATTCCTCGTACTATTTATTGAGCCTCGGCTGCTCCAAAAATACCGTTGATTCCGAATCAATGGCACAGGTGTTAAGCAACGGCGGGTTTCAAGGCTCTACTGACCCCACCCAAGCCGAAGTGTTGATCGTGAACACCTGCGGGTTCATTGATGCCGCTAAACAAGAGAGTATTGATGCCCTGCAAGATCTGGCCAACAGCAAACAATCCAATCAATATCTAATTGCCGCCGGTTGCCTTTCTCAACGATATGGCGAAACCTTAGCACAACATGTCAGCGGCTTGGATGGTATTATCGGAACCCGTCGCTGGATGGATATTCTTGATCTCGTGCAAAAGCTCCGCACACAAAAACACCCTGAACCGCTCTATCATCTGCCTACAGACGCCGTGACCGTTGGTTCCGATGAAAAAGGTGCCTTACGAATCGCCCGCCAAGGGGCAAGTGCTTACCTCAAAATCTCAGATGGTTGCCGCCGCCCATGCGCTTTTTGTGCCATCCCCAAAATCAAAGGCACCCATGTATCCCGCCCTGTAGCATCCATTGTGAACGAAGCCCGCCAACTCCGGGATGCAGGCGTGCAAGAGATCATTCTCATCGCGCAAGATAGCACCGACTATGGGCACGACATCGGGATCAAAAACGGCTTGGCGCACTTACTTAAAGAAATCACCAAAGCCGTGCCTGATGTGCCGTGGATTCGCATCATGTATGCGTATCCGGGATATGTCACAGACGAATTAATCGAGGTGATTGCCACCAACAAACAACTCGTCAATTATCTGGATATTCCCTTACAACATGGCCACCGCGAAACCCTCAAACGGATGCGCCGCCCCGCCAATATCGAATGGGTATACAACACAATTGAGAAAATGCGCAGCCAAATTGATGATCTCGCCATTCGCACCACCTTCATCGTGGGCTACCCCGGCGAAACCGATGAAGAATTTAATGGGCTGATGCAATTTGTCAAAGACTTACAATTTGATCGTGTCGGAACCTTTACCTATAGCTATGAGATCGGAACCCCGAGCGCAACACTGCCTGATCAAGTGGATGACGCAATCAAAGAAGACCGCCGCGATCGCTTAATGGAAGTGCAACAACAAATCAGTTTAACCAAAAATCAAGCTCAGGTAGGGCGCGTTTTAGATGTCTTGATCGAAGGTCAAGGTGATGCCGAAGATGAGGACGGCAATTTAACAGGCGACAAAATTTCCTTAGGGCGAACCTACCGCGATGCCCCCGAAATTGATGGCATGGTGTTTATTGAAGGCGCGGTTCCTGTAGGCGAAATTGTTCCTGTGCGCATCACTGGCGCCATGACCTATGACTTAATCGGAACGGTGGACACCAACCCCGCCCAAATTATCACCCCCGGCACCATCATTAACGCCAATGGTATCATTGAACCAAAGGATAAATAGCGAAAAGCAAATATCATATAGGGGAGTCCTATAGGGCTCCCGATTTGGTCATTTGGTATTGATGGGGTTGCCATCATCTATAACGCCTGATGTGAAATCAAAAAATATACAGGAAATTTACCGAATCGCACCGTCAAAAGTCACAAAATCATAATAGTTGACGAGACAAATGTAGGGACGGCATACATGCCGTCCGTGATTCAAGGTAAAAATGCCGGTTTCGGACGCAATATATTGCGTCCCTACTTTATTTCACATCAGGCGTCTATAACCTAATACAACCCACAAACAGCTAACAGGAGGTCATCATGGCAGATATTCCATTACAAGGCATTCGTTCTGCCGAATTGCTTGCCTTACCAGATCGTGCGGAAGTCATCAACGGAGTGCTACACATTATGTCACCCAATAAGTTTGCCCATAGCTTTTACAACGGCAGGATTTTTAATCTCTTAGCCGCTTATGTAGCGGCAAATAACCTCGGTACAGTGGCAACCAATATGGCAGGGTTCATTTTTGAGCGGAATCCTGATGGTAGCATTAAAGACTATAAAGTTCCTGACGCCACTTTTTTAACCTATGACCGCTTACCCGCTGATGCAGAACTCGACCAAATGTTAGAGATTGCGCCTAATCTGGCAATTGAGGTTCTGTCTGAAAGTGAAAAACCGCAGGATGTTAAAGACAAAACCGCTTACTATCTCAGTCATGGTGTGCAGCAAGTTTGGCTCGTTGACCCACACACTCAAACGATCACCGTTTGCACCCCGCAAAAGATTGAAGGCGACCGCCTAACCATCACGGATACCTTGACTGGTGGCGATTTACTAGCGGGGTTTCGGGTTCCCGTCCAAGTGATTTTTGACCGCACCGCCAATACACGCTATACCCAAACCCTTCAGGAGTTAATGAAAACCAATGGACAATAATGTTGCTCTGGTAACAGGTGGTAGCTCTGGCATCGGGTTAGCCACCGCGCAACTGTTCGCCCAAAACGGAGCAACTGTAGTGATTGCCAGCCGTGATGCTGAAAAAGGACAAGATGCCCTTGATCAAATCGATAGCAAAAAAGTTACTTTTATTCCGACAGATGTCACCCAAGCGGATCAGGTACAACAGCTTGTCGAAACGATTGTGAATCGTTTTGGGCGCTTAGATTATGCAGTCAATAACGCAGGGGATACCGGGATTTATGGCAAAGTCCATGAACAATCTGAGGCTGATTTTGACCATACAATCAATATCAATCTGAAAAGCGTATGGTTATGTATGAAATATGAAATCACCCAAATGCTAACCCAAGAAACAGGTGGATCGATTGTGACCATTTCATCCGTTAAAGGCTTCACGGGCGTACCCACCTACCCGATTTATTCTGCTACCAAACACGCCGTACACGGACTAACCAAATCGGCGGCGGTGGCTTACGCCCAAGATCGGATTCGGATCAATGCGGTTTGCCCGGCAGCCATCCATACCCCCTTACTTGAAAAAGCCTTGCACCCCATTTTTCAAAAAGATACCCCCGAAGACGATGTTGCGGCTTATGGCGCAATGCTCCCTATCGGACGGGCAGGGCAACCCATAGAAATTGCCGAAGCAGCAGTTTGGCTATGCTCGGATGCTGCCTCTTTCATTACAGGACACATGCTCACCGCAGATGGCGGATCAATGGCACGCGGCATTCCCTGATCGAGATCGTATGATTATTTGTGTGTTAAATAATCATACTATTTCCAGAAAGTTATAACATACATATGGAAAAGCACATTTATTTTGATTATATAGAGTTCGAGAAAACACTATTAACGGGCTTATTTGATGCCTTTTCAGCTCTCAAACACTACCACAAACATGAAAACATTTATTTGTTTGGGCTTAGGATTTTTGCTGATCATGGTATACCTCGTCCGTTTGTATATACGGAGGAATTACTAGATCGTGAAGCAAAATTCTGGCTGAAGAACTATCGGGGGATGAGCCTCCAAAACGTCAAATGGCGCTATCGCTATTCTGTTACATTAGCGTATAACGATGAATATGAAAAACTTAGTCGTTACCTAAATAGTGTAAATAGTGGTTTGAGAGATTGGATTAAGCAGCTTGATACAGCAACATGGGAAGAAAGAAAACGAGGACACCCCGATCAAGAAAATGTATGGAGATTATATGCAAAACATGAAAGACATTATGAAGCGCTGTGTTTACGTACATTAAAGGCACTAGACCAAGCAGGTGTTTTTGGGAGCCCATCTGATCGAGAGCGCATATTTTTACTGTTTAACACTAATCGTGTAATTGATGAAGAAATAATTTTACGTAACTTGAACCCTGAAATCTGTTATCAACGGTATCAAACCGCGCAAAAAAAAGCGGCTAGTTTTTCAAATGGTACACATTATCAATATTCAAAATCAAGATATTAGGTAAACATGACACACATCAGACCGATCAGCCTTGGTATCTTTACATACAACGGTAAGGTACTCCTTGGTGAATATGAAACTGAAACAGCCAATCCCTTTTGCCGCCCGCTAGGGGGTGGTGTGGAGTTTGGTGAAACCAGCCTAGACGCACTCCACCGAGAGATTAAAGAAGAACTCGATCACGATATACACAGTGCTAAGTTGTTAACTGTCATTGAGAATATTTTTTACAAAGATGGGCAAGGGCACGAAATTGTCTTTCTGTATCATGCAAAGTTTATTGATGTCTCAATTTATGCTCAGAATATAGTATTTTCCGCCGAAAAACCGGATACCGTTGCCGCCAAATGGATACCGATTGCAGACTTCAAAAATGGTACAAAAACTCTCTATCCATTGGGCATAGTACCATACCTTGATTAAGAAACATCTGCTTGTGGACGAACCCCACCGAACACTGCCAGCGCATAAATTTTCATGTAACAATCAACATCCTGAAACCCAATATGACGCAGCCAGTCGCATTGTGTTTCGACCCGTGCCAAAATATCGCCATCGTCGATCTCGTCTTCAAACTCTTTTGCAATCGCTTCACGAGTGCGCCCATTTTGTTTGGATTGCTCTTGGTGATATATCCCATCAATGAAGGCTTCCAAAAACACACCTTCTAACCAATCTGTTGGGGATTCAATATGATCGACATTGATAAAAACACCGCCCGGCTTCAACAGGGTATAAATTTCCTGAAAAAGTGCTTGCTTACGGGCATCCGTTAGATGATGAATGGCATACCCTGATACGATGACATCAAATTGAGCCTTATTCGGTAGATGATCTTGCCACCTTGGTTGACTTAAATCACCTAGAATTACCGTATGTTGCTCTAGATCGATTTGTGGCTTGAGCGCTTCTAACATCGGCGGTGAAAAGTCCAGAAATACCCCTTTGGCATCAGGATACCGTTGTAGCAAGGTACGCCCAAGCGCACCATCACCACATCCTAAGTCTAAAAAGGTGGTGATGCCTTGCGGCAACGCCTGCGCAATCACATATTTCATCACCTGTAATTGTTCAGAGGCTAGTGGCAAGGCGGCGCGAGCTTCATTCAAATAGATATTGACTTGTTCACTGGTTTTCCATGAATCGGCAGATGGGTTTTGGCTCATGATAACATCTCTTGTTTTTCAGATACAATATATTGTGTAATGAACATCTAACATTTAATACCCCAACTCACGATTGACCAAGTTCATCAGGGGTTTGCCTTCAACATAGCGCCGCAGATTATCCTCAAAAACGATGCTAGCTTTAACGTCATAATCATCCATGTTACCCGCTATATGGGGCGTGATGATCATATTTGGTGCTGTCCATAGGGGGCTACTTTCAGGTAAGGGTTCCTCAGCAAAAACATCCATTGCTGCGCCACCTAAGTGCCGAGACTCTAGCGCGGCAAAAAGGGCTTCTTCATCGACAACGCCACCCCGCCCAATGTTGACCAAAAATGATCCCTTTTTCATCGCATTGATCACGCGCTCATCATACAAATTCTTAGTTTCAGGTGTATAGGGAACGGTGACCACCACAAAGTCACAGTCTTTAACCATCGTGGCGAGTGCTTGCGGTGGATATAATCGATCAAAGAGATCGCCTTCAATATCACCAGTGCCATCATGACGAAAGGCTTCTGGCATCATCACCGTTTTGGCATCTCGTTTGGCAGCCAGTACATACCCCCCAAACGCTTTGACCAATCGTGCGATTTCGCGCCCAATAGCGCCATAGCCAACAATCCCAACCGTTGCACCCCGCAATTGTTTGGGCATGTAGCGCGTATAGCGATCATCTTCCCATGCTTTTTGGGTTTGCTTACGCATCAAGATCGGTACTCGATGCCCAAACATCAGCAAGAACCCCATCACGTACTCTGCGATATTGGTTGCATGAATACCGCGCATAGATGTAATTTGCACATCCGGATGATTTTCAAGCAAAGGGATAGATAATAATTGATCAACCCCTGCCCGATGGCTTTGAATCCACTTTAGGGTGGGCATGGCATCTTGTGGCGGAAAGATACCCGCCGTATACAGGATTTCAGTACTTTCCCATACATCTGTAATAATGTCTGTATAGCTACGCGCAGGGCGGTGTAAGATTTCTAACCGAGAAGAGATGGCATTGAAGCGATCAATAAGGGCTTCTTCAAATTTTAGTGTGATCAGAACGCGGATTTTATCGTCAGACATACTTGGTCATTCCCCATTATTTTTTCAACAAACGCCATAACACCCACCCTAACCCCATTACTTGCAAGCCAATTAATAGCGGTAACAGAATTTGACGGGTAGAGAGTTCAACAGTCCCTTGATTATCGGTGTTTGCAGCCGTTCCGACCAGCACAGATTGTGGTGCTTGTTGGGTGGCCGTGGGGATGGGTTCTACTGACGGCGCTAAGGCAATGATCTGTGTCGTGGGGGATGGTTGCAAGGCACTTAATGATTGTGCGGTTGGCAATATGATCGCGGTTGAGGTGGGCGGCGGTTGGGTGACCGTTGGTGAGGGGGTCCAGGTGTGGGTTGGCGTCCATGAGGGGGTTGGGGTCAGTGTGGGCACAGTTGGCGAGGGTGTCCATGTAAAGGGAACCCGCGTGGGAGCAGGCGGATTTGTTGGTTGTGGGGGCGCGGCAGCAACTTCAACAGTATCCGCTTCTGCTTCAGCGTTTGCTTCTGCGGGGGCGGCTTGTGGCGCATCGCCAAAGTCTGTTAAGGGTTCTGATGGTTCGGGTTGTTCAGGAGCGGGTGGCGGTGGCGGTGCGCCGCCACCACCTTCCCCAAAGACTAGGGTGTAATACATCAATCGCCCATCGGAAGCAATGCCGATCCCGACATCCGTTTTGCGCGTATGTGCAATCCCTTGATAATGGATCGAGGATGTCAGCCACCAATTAAAGGCATCAGCGGCGCTGGCTTGGTAACCAGCATAAATATTTTCATGGATTAGGCGGCCACCATAGCCATTGGCAATGGCGCGGCTGGTGGGGGTGCTGCCATCTTCGCGCTCATGGGCAACAATACCCGTTGCTGCCATCCATTCGCTTTGTTGTTGCGCGGCGGCCATCAATGCGTTATTCAGGTTATAGGGATGTAACCCTAACCCCGCCCGTAGATCATTAATTGCGCCATACATCCACGAGACACCATCTTGTGCTTCAACGTGCCGTTGGGGTACAGGAATACCCACCAACAACATCACCAACACGAGCGCACTAAGGAGCCGCCATAGTTTGCTGAGTATATGCCGCCAGTACATCATAATGGGGATAGGTGCCTAAAATATTACCGTCTTCATCTACTTTGAGCAGGTTCGTATGCCCCCATACAGCGGGCGCACCTGCTAATCCAAAATATACCACACCCATTAAACGCGAATCTTGATCGAATGGAAGCCACCCATCAAGCGTAGTATCACCAACACCCCAAAAAATGAGTGGCAAGTATTCAGCAATCTGTTGGGGGCTAATCACTGCCCCATTGTGGTCGCTTGACTTGGGATCAGTTGGGTCATTATGGCGATACCCCATTTCAGAAATCAGAATCGGCGGTAGGTCTACGCCCCACACATGCTTCATGTACCAAATTTCCCATTCATAACTGTGCATTCCCCGATTGTTGATCCCAACAGGTGGATCAATTAGCGGTAACACTTCGGAACCATTACCACGATGCACCACATAACTTTGTTCCCACGGTGGACTGCTAAACGGTTCATTCGGGTAGACATGGCTCGTCCAAAAGTCGATAAAGCGTGGCCAATGGGGTTGTGCCATAAACATTTCATCAATAAAACGCGGCGCATCCACCAAAATGATCCGATCTTCGGTGATGGGATAGCCATTGGTATGCGGTGCATGGAGATCCAACGCCGCCGCCGAAACCCAGAGCGGTTGATCAAGCTCTAGTGTGCGTAAGGCTTTGGCAACGGCCACAAAATAATTCGCATACTCAAACGGATTCGGCACGCCACCCCATTCCACCCCACGATTGGGTTCATTGCCAATAATGACATACAGAGGATGCTCTAACTCAAGCGTAGCAAAAAATGCACGCCAATCCGCCGCAAGTTCATCAAGCCGACGTGGATCAGGGGCAACCCAAATCCCTGTTTCGGCATTGGTATAGGTCGCTAAGCGAAACACAGGCCGCAACCCCCGCGCCCAACAATCGTCTAAAAACCGTTGCCATTTTTCAGAATCCTGATCGTGGCTTTCTATCAATTGAACAATCCAACCGCCCTCGCCGGTCATCTGTTGCGCATAATCGAGATGAGGCGACCAATCACCGGCGGGGAATTGAACGGGGTCGCTGGTCATCAGTAAATGAACACCAATTTCAAATGACGGCGCTTGGAATTCTCGTGTTGGCGGCAATGGCTCCCAAAGCAACATCAGGATGATAACCAGACTTAGTGAGATCACAATTAGTGTTTTCATACGTCCAGCGTAGCAAACCTTTTAGGCGTGGCTACACACGATCCCATGACAAACTCGGTGGTCGGCTGACGGGGTTTTTCATCCGTAGGGGCGGCGTAGGGCAAGGGCACTATGACCATTGTGTGTCTAAAGAAAGCCTTGATTTATAATCCATTAATAAATATGAACATGCCTTCTCCTCCCAAAAGAGAGCACCGCCCCCAAACGTTGCTCTTTTTTGATCCCTGACACCCTATGTCATTGGAAGAGATATAAAGAATCACCAACTAACAATATTTCACATCACAGATGTGAGACCAACCTTTTTAACTGTCTAACGGTGATGATGGTGTTTCTGAATTCAATTACAGCAAAATATAAAAAGAATATATTCACAACATCATAAAGCTCTAGCGGGGCAAGAATGAGCCCACTGATCAAAAATCATAGACCAGCACACAGGAGCCTCTAACCCTAATTAGCTATCACTCACCAGTTGGGGTCACAATCGGCGTGGGGGTTGCTTCTGGCGCAAATAACCCTGTATCGGTTGACCACATCAGCGCCACCGCTACCAAAATGGGGAAGCCCACAATCAAGATAAATAGAATTACATTTTGAATCCATCCAAAGATAATATTTCGGATAATTGCGGTACGATTGATAGGTTGATCATTCATTGACATAATCTCTGTTGCGTAAACGTTCTATTTTAGATTAAATTTAAGATATGAATATTGCAATCATTGGAGTCGGGACGCGCGGAACAGCGCTTGCCCAGATATTAGCATTAGGCGGGCACTATGTCGCATTGTATGATAGCGACACGGCGCACCTGCAAAAAACCAAACAACGGATTGATCAAATTATTGATCGGGGTGTAAGCGCGAGCAAAATCACGACGGAAACCGCCACTCGCGCCAAGCAAGCCGTGATCCCCGTCAAGTCATTGAATCAATGTGCAGAGGCGGATTTTATTTTTGAAGCGATTTCAGAAACCATCGAGGTAAAAAAAGACCTGATTGAAAAGCTGGATCGCGTTGCCGCCCGCACGACGATTATCATCACCACAACCTTGACACTTTCCCCCACGGTGATCGCATCGCCAGCCAAGCGCTTTCCAGAGCGGATTATCGGGGTACATTTTTTTACACCCCTCGCTACCCATCGTCTAGCCGAGATGATACCCGCCGAACAAACCACCCAACCCATTATTGATCGGACTCGTTTTTTGTTGGATCAAATGAATAAACAAACCATTACCGTTAAAGATGCCCCCGGGGCGATTGTGGATCGCTTACAAACGGTTTATAGCGGCGAAGCCTTGCGGGTTTTGGGTGAAGGGGATGTTACAGCAGAGACGATTGATAAACTCATGGGGGCACTAGATATTGACCCCACCCCTTTGCATTGGATTGATCAAGTCGGGGTTGAAGACCACCTCAACACAACCAAACGCTTATATGAAGCCACCTATCACGATCCGCGCTTTCGTCCGCACCCCATCCAGCAACGTATGGTGGATGCCAAACGCCTTGGCAAAAAGACGGGACAAGGGTTCTTTAAATATGAGGGGACAAAATCCTCATGAAACAATTACTCATTGCTGGTGACCGTCAATTTGTAGAAGCTATTGCCCCACTCTGCCAAAGCCATAATTACCACGTGAATATCTTCCATGCTGATGATCTGGATGATCAAGCTACACTTGATAAATTGGTGAATGACGCGGCCACTTGCGATATTTTTATTGAAAGCATGAACGAAAATCCTGCTAGCAAACAATGGCTCATTGAAGGTGTTGAGGGTAACATGCCAGAAGATAGCATCGTGCTAACCAATGCGCTATGTGCCAGCACCACCGAAACCGCTAGTTGGTGCAACGATCCGCGACGAGTGGTCGGGTTTGGGCTGTTGCCGCCGATCAAACCAGCCACACCAATAGAGTTCACCCCAGCATTACAAACGAATGCCCCCAGTGCCGCCCAAGCACGCGACTTTTGGCAAAAGATCGGGTTTGAAGTGGTACGGGTTGGCGACACACCGGGCTTAGTGCGTGCGCGAATCGTATGTATGCTGATCAATGAAGCCGCGCAAGCCTTAGATGACAAAATCGCTAGTGCCGAAGATATTGACACCGCCATGACCCTAGCGGGGAATCTGCCGCGTGGCGTGCTGGCATGGGCAGATGACATTGGATTAGATGTGGTGTTAGGCACGCTCAATGCCATGTATGATTATTGGCAAGATGCGCGTTACCGCCCCGCGCCATTACTAAAGAAAAAAGTTTTAGCCGGGCATGTTGGCAAACGAGTGGGGCAAGGTTTCTTTGTGGATCCGTTAGTTGCCCCAAACAATACGTAAAGAAAGCACAAACAGATGGTTTTTGCCCAAACAAATATTTTTAAGCTCCCCCAACCCCAATATTATGATTGCTATGTGGATCGCTATCATGGCAACTTCCATGCGTTGCGCATCCGTGCCGACCGCTTTAGGGAATATTCACTGGATGGATTTAATTCGTTTGAGGTGGTGTTTAGTGCGGCGCTCTATTGGGAAGGCGCTTTTAACTGGACTGGAGCAAATTTTTGCATTGCGGAAGAAGCCGACTGCCTCAGCACATTGCGTCAAGCGGGCATCCTCACGCCACAATCGGATCCTGTGGATGTGGAAGAAACTTTAGACGCCTATCGCTTATTTGTGATTGAGATGACAAACGGCCATCGTGCAAAGTTGATCGCCCACTTCAAAGATTACACGATGACGACCATTAGCTAACGGGGTTTTTGCCCCCAATGGACGGCCATTGTGCCGAACATAAATTCCTGATAGCCAACATTGATGAACCCGGCTTGCTCCATCAACGCCACAAATTCTTGCGGGGTTTTATAGCGCATGGTGCTGGCGGGTAAATAGGCATACGCATCTGGATCAGGGGTGATTATTTGCCCTAACATGGGGATGATATATTTTAAGTGCATGGTAATGAACGGCTTAAGGATATTATCTTTGGGTGGTGAACTATCCAAAGTGGCCATCATACCACCGGCTTTAAGTGATCGAAATTGTTCTGAAAGCGTGGTTTCAATATTCGGCACATTACGGAACAAGTACCCACTCACGATGGCATCAAACTTATCATCCGAAAATGGCATTTTCATGCCATCTGCGCCCAGCCAAAAGACCTTTTCACCCGTCGGACGGCGCTTGCCAACTTGCATCATTGGCAGCGCAAAATCAGCCGCAATGATTTCCGCTTGGGGATATTGATTACGAATCTCAAATGCAATATCACCCGTGCCACTTGCCATATCTAAAACCGTAGCATTAGAAGACAGCGCCAACCGCTTGACCAAAAATCGACGCCAGCGCAGGTCTTGGCCAAACGTCATCAACCGATTCATCAGATCATAACGCGGCGCGATGCGCCCGAACATGGCTTGGACATCCTGCGAACTTTTATACCCACTACTCATTGATTTAGCTCCTAGGGTGCGCCATCTTCGTTGACATCCACAAAAATGAGTTCGACCGAATCCCCCGCATAGCGAACCAAATCTTGACCGGCTTCGCGTCCTTCAGGGGAGGTCATGGCTGCATCAAGGGCGTCAAAATCATTAAAGTAGAGTTCCAAAATCCGATAATACGGTGACTTGCCATAGGGACTCCCTAGCACCATGTTCGCTTGGCGGCGGATAATACCGGGCAAGCGCTCAAGCAAGGCAAGGTTGTCTACATAGCCTTCTTCAAAGGCGTTTTCGTCGTCGGGTTGTTTGAAGAGCAAAACCAATTTGACCATCTGTGATGTTGTCCTTTTGTCGTATTATGGTGTCCTAAAAATATCATCATAATCATGTAGGGGCGTCCTATAGGGCGCCCGATTAAACCTAATATCTTGGGAGGTCGGGGAGGGTTTGCAAACCCTCCCCAACACAACCACTGTTTTTAAAATCGACTATCTAACCATCGAGGTTAGGTAATTGCTGATTGATGTTGAATTGCTTACTCTGATCGTCGCACAAATTCAGGTAATGCCAAACCCAAAAACTGTAATGGATCCACCCATTCGCCATTCACCGCTAGTTCAAAGTGCATATGAGCGCCTTGTACACGCCCTGTTGCGCCCACCGTACCGATGACATCGCCTTGTAAAACCCGTTGCCCCGGCACCACAAAAATCTCGTTCAGGTGAGAATAGCCTGTCAGAACGCCCGCCCCATGATCAATGACCACTTGATTGCCACGAATCGGGGTAAAGTTGGCAAATACCACACGGCCATTGCCCGATGCCATTGCTGGATCACCGAGCCCTGCGCGGTAGTCGGTTCCCGTATGGCGACCTTCTAACACACCACTATTATAGTTTCGGATGCCGCCAAATTCGGAAATCATCGGCCCCGGTACAGGCGGTTGAAAGGGGCTTGTCCATAACGGTTCACGAGTATAGCGTCCATAATGCCCCAAGAGCAATTCTTCTTCTTGGCGGTTCAGGTCAGGATCAAGCAGATCGGACAACGCGTTGGGAATCGCAATATCTTGATATAAGAAACTGCCCCACACGATATTTAAGGTTGTCGGGAATGGCGGGTCGGGACGTTCTTCGCCTTCACGCCATGCAAGGATGTTGACGGCTTGCTCACCGCGTTCAATGACCATACTCGCTGCAATCAACCCCGCCCAATCCCCATCGATGGTGCGATAAAGCGGGAACTGTTTACCGTCAAAGACCGCTTCCATCCGCACCACATCAGGATTCGCGATAACAGTCATCACGGCTGTACGTCCTTGTGGAAGCTCTGCCGGCGAAAATTGTACCAAAATTACGCTTTGGGCATCTGTGGTGGGCGTGTTGTACCCAATCGCCGCCACCATTACCAAGAGAATTACCAATCGTTTCATCATATTCACTATGCGTTACATTCCATATATCAGCTTGTCAAAGCACAGTTGCCAGATTTCACCTTGTCGGGACGGTATATATACCATCCAATGTTGCTACATCGTGCTATAGTCTCGGACGCGATATTGACATATGAAAAATTCATTGAATAACCCAAAAATCCATTTGTCCATGTAGGGGGGTGCTACAGCGCATTGGCATTAAGTTAAGCCTTTTTTGATGATCTTTTAGGCGTTGATGGTTCAAAACCACCACCTAAAATTCTCAAAATTACCTCGTAGGGGAGGGTTTGCAAACCCTCCCCTACCTGAGAGTTCCTTAGCTTAATGTGTATTTGCTACAGCCCCCTATATCATGAATTGTGCCAACATCGGGAGCCCTGTAGGACTCCCCTACATGATGTCTGATAATATTCGAATCTTGGTTATCCATCGATTTTATCAATCTTTAATATCGTGCGCCTACAACGTTTCAGCAACAGCGCCTTGAACAAAAATCAAATGATAATAGTGTGGGGAACCCCATTAAATTGCAAGGCACAGGAGGCAATCGTCAGATGATCGCCATGTAACACAATCATTTATCCGTGAGTGACTTTTTGACTTCGCGCTGAACATAGCCCGCCGTTTTGCCATGTGTACGCTTGCAAGCTTCCAACGCTTCATACGGGTGTCTTTTGGCAAAAGCGATCACCACCCCGATTTCATCATTGTAGATTTGACTGCTCGTCGTGCCAACACCATCCACATACCGAATTTTGGCAATGATGCGCTTCACGATCTCCTGATCCAAATTTCGTTTGGGGGGATCGTCGGATTCATCATCGCCTGTGAACAGAGATTTCAATTTTCCAAACACCCCGCCTGACTGATCCGATTTTTCATCATCTTTTTTAGGTGCTTTTGTGAGTTTTTGGGGTGAGGGGTTGGGATTTTTAATAGCCTCAATCCGACTGGTGAGCAGTTGTTTAAGCGCGGGGTCTTTTTCAGCTTCCAATTGATAGGTCAGATAATCCAGCACGCTATCATCATCAATTTTTGCCAACAACGGGATCACGATTTTGCGCACTTTGGGGTCTTTATGATTGAGATTTTCAACCAAACCTTCTAGCGCATCCACACCCATATCTTCGATCTTCTTGATGGCAAAACCAACTGTTTCATAATATTGGTGGTAGGCAAGTTCATCGCGTGCGCCATTGTCTTTATAGTTGGCAAGGCGCGTTAACCAGTCGGTGATTTGTTTGGTGGTGTCGGATTGTTTGGGCATGGTGGTTTTGTCTCCCGTTGAGATACATATAAAACGTCAAATATGAAATGCAGTCGGAACACGGCATATATTATGTCTTGGTAGTGGTTAAAAGGTAAGTGATGAAAAGAGATATAATGCTGCTTATCATGATAAAAGAAACCGTTACCTATAACTGTAGTCGGTGTGGCAGCATTAATATCGTGCGCAATGGTACGAATAAATGCGGGAATGCGCAATATCATTGTAAAGACTGTGATGCGTACCGCGTTTTAAAACCACAATGCCGCCACACCGTTGAAGAAAAAGCCCAAATCTTGAGCGCCTATCGCGAACGAATGAGTTTACGCGGTGTGGAACGTATCTTTAGGGTGTGTCGCCAAACAGTGACCCGTTGGTTAACACACTATGTGAATCATCTCCCGACCGTTGCCCAAACTTTATTGCCAAAACGGGCGGATGATGTTCTGGAAGTCGATGAAGCATGGTCATTTGTGGCCAAACGGGACCAAAAACGATGGTTATGGACAGCACAATGCCGCCGTACCCGCCAAATTGTGGCGTTTGTCATTGGTGACCGCAGTGAACAGACTTGTCACCAGTTATGGGATCAGATTCCAATCGCTTACCGTTCGTGTCCATCATACAGCGATTTTTGGAAAGCTTACGCCACCGTGTTTCCTGAAGAAACACACCAGCAAGTGGGCAAAGAGACCGGACTCACGGCTCATCAAGAGCGATGGTATGGCACTTTGCGGCAGTGGTTGGGGCGATATACACGAAAAACCTTATCGTTTTCCAAATCTGATTTTTATCATGAGTTGGTGACTCGCTGGTTTATCATTGAGCATAATCGACGAATGGCTTTATCACTTACTACTTAACCACTACCTATGTCTTATGTGAAATCAAAAAATATGCAGCAAATTTACCGAATCGCACCGTCAAACATCACAACATCATGATATTTGACGAGACAAATGTAGGGACGGCATACATGCCGTCCGCGATTCAAGGTAAACATGCCGATTTCGGACGTGATACATCACGTCCGCAACCAATCTATCAAAATTACACGCTAAAGGTTCTCGGAATAGTAAGTGTCAGTTTCCCATTTTAGCGGATTATTGACAACATATTCTCGAATTCGTGATAGATCTTGAGTATTACGAATAATGTGATCATGGTAGCGTTCTTGCCACAATTTACTAAGCGGTTGAATGGTTCGAGTAACGGCGGCTTTATAGGCACCAATAATACGTCCTAAGGTGACTCGTTTTTGCGTCAATGGTGGTTCAAGTGGCGTGAGCAACAGAATACCATGTACATGGTTGGGCATGATAACAAACGCATCTAATTCAACTGAGGAATAGTGATCGGGAATTTGCACCCAACAATCATGAGCTACTTGCCCCCAACTATTATATTGCATGTCGCCATCAACAATATCGCCAAAAACTTGTTGCATCTTTTGGACACATATCGTGACAAAATACGCGCCTGATTGTGAATAATCATACCCTTGGAGTCGGGGTGATTTGCGTTGTGGAAGGGGCATTTTAAAACACCTTTTGTGATTTTTTTTCGGACGCCATGTATGGCGTCCCTACGAATGCCCCCACAACAGATTTTGTCCCGCTTCGCGGGTGGGGTTGGGGGCGGCTGCCCCCGCTACGCGCCCCCGCGCTGCACCATGCGGTGCAGAGGGCTAACGCCCTTCAGAGTACAGAGTGGCTATAGAGAAGGGGGACGACGACCAACGGGAGAACGGCAACGCCTGCCGCAGTCGCGAATGCGACCCCCTTAGGGGGCAGGTGGCTGCCGACACACAACCCGAAAACCAATACCGTAGTCACGGTAGCTAGGATCGTCGAGGCTGCGAAAGGCGGCACGGGCGACCCCTGCATAGCTGCCCCAAGAACCACCACGCAGCACCCGAGGCAAACTATTATTAATATAAACACTACCAGTAAAATATTCCGTTAAACACCATTCCCACACATTCCCGCTTATGTCCACCACCCCAAAGGGGCTATCACCTTTCCCTGCATATTGGGTGACTGGTGTTGTTTTGCTAATACCCGATTCATCAGTATTACAACGATGTTTATCAAACTCATTGCCCCAAGGATAGGTTCGACCATCATCACCTTGAGCCGCCCGTTGCCACTGTTGTTCGGTTGGTAACATGATTTGTTCACCACTAACGTCACTCAACCATAAACAAAACGCTATCGCTTCATACCAACTCACCCCCACAACAGGTTGTTCCGCACCATTCCATTTCTTATCACCCCAATAGCGCGGTTCTGTCCAACCATTGGTTTCACGTTGCGCCCACCCTGATTCTGTCCACCATGTTTGGTTATTATAGCCACCTGCTTCAATAAACTTCGCAAATTGAGCATTGGTGATCGGATACTTCGCTATCTCAAACGCAGACACATCAACTGCTTTTGATTGACCTTTTTTACCTATATACGTATCGCCATCATCCCATAAGTTTTCTAGCGTTACACGACCTGCTGGAATTTTTATCCATGCAAAGGGTTTTGGCATTAGTTTTTCGGACGTCATGTATGACGTCCCTACATTGTCACCTTGCGAGGCAACATACGCCTTAATGCCCTCGGCTAAGCGTTGGCAATCGCCTAATAAATCAGGGTGACGACGAATTACCGCACGATTGCGAAATTGTAAGTCTTGGATACTTTTGGGGAGTCCATCAAAATTGGGCATGTCATCCATACCTTTAACCAAAATAGGAATCACCAGTTTGTTAGCCTGCGTTAAGGCATTTTCGATCTCAATTCGTACAAAATCATCGGCTCGCTGCCCTCGATCTAGCATAATATCGCGCCAGTCAGGACCAATGATCACCAAAATGACATCATAGGCGGCAATCTGATCGCGTAAATAGGTGCGGTAGTCAACACCAAAGGGAATACTCCCCACATCCAAAAAAACCTCATCAAAATACTTTTTCATGTGGTCAAAAATACTATCGGTGACATACTGGCTATCCGCACGGCGGTAAGAGATAAAGATTTTTGGCATGATCCAACATTCATAGATTCAGATGGCACATATGCAAATTTTACCAAAGGTCACTCTAGATCACGACCAAATTAATTTCTAGAAAATGTGATTTCTCAAAAAAGATATGTTATGTAGGGACGGCATACATGCCGTCCGCGATAAAGTCAAATAAATGAATCGGACGCGATATATCGCGTCCCTACTTCATTTCACATCAGGCGTATGATGTATCTCTATAGGTTTGGATTATCTTTTTAAATAGTATGAAGGATTTTTTCATCAAGAGCAATCAATTAGGGATCAAAAAACCGCAGGCATGACCTACGGTTTTGATAGTTGATGATTCGTTCCTGAAACCCTTAGGTTTTACGGGAATAGAATTCAACCACAAGCTGTTCATTCACGGGGAGTTGGATGTCTTCCCGTTCGGGGTTACGTTTGAGTGTCCCGGTGAAGCTCGCTTCTTCATAGCTCAGGAAGTCTGGCAATGGAGGGCGAGAGGCCAAGGAGACTTCAAGGTCTGCATTGGTCCGCATTTTGTCGCGCAACGTGACTGTTTGTCCCGGTACGACGCGGTAGGATGGCACATCTACTTTTTTGCCATCAACCAAGACGTGACCGTGACCAACCAATTGGCTTGATGCCCAAATGGTTGCGCCAAACCCTAAACGGTAGGCGATATTTTCCAAGCGAACTTCCAATAAAGACAACAAATTGTCACCGGTAACACCGGGGAGCTTCGCAGCTTGGAGGTAGTAGTTGCGGAGTTGGCGTTCACCAACATGATAGATATACGCTAATTTTTGTTTTTCTTCTAATTGAAGCGCATAGTCACTTTGGCGTCCACGACGGAAGGCTTTTTCCTTGCCATGTACCCCTGGGGGGTAGGGACGCTTATCCAAAATCTTTTGATATTTAGGACGCGGCATCAACAATTCGCCGAAGCGCCGCATCGTTTTTGCTTTCGGGCGGTTATTTCCCATAACGTCGATTACATCCTGTGTCTGTCATTTTAACCGCAGAATCTTATCATAGCTCATGGGTTTCTCGCTAGGGGGATATTAGTGAAATGTGGCGAGGATCACAAAGTCTGCCCATTCTCGGAAGGCACGATGATTGCCGTTATAAATCAGGCGTAAACGCGGTGGCAGGTGTAACCACATATAAGCCAAACGGCGACGCTCTTGGCGCTTAGTACGACTAATAATATCGTATTGCCAACGCGGAAAATAAACCAAAGTATGGTGCAGTGTGTCACGGTAGTAGTGCAAACCCCCGGCAGCAACTAAAAACATCCCACCAAAAAATATCAATGGCGTGACGCTTGGCAGAAAAGATGCCAACCAAAAGCTACTGGTGATGCAGAACCATCCGATCCACATGATGAGGGATGGCAACACATAATAAAAATCTTCTTGATCGCCATACTTTTCAAATTTTTGCAGCACAGGCCCTTTTAACACACCCGTTAAAATGAGCAGGTCACGGGTCATGAAAAATGCTGCTACAATGAACACACCAAATCCACATATCATAGATTTTATTATAACGGATTTTTCTCAATGGATGCTTTGCTGTCTGCGTATATTCCCCCGAAAGATCACCTATTGGTGAGCCATATTGATAGCCTACCCTATTTAAGAAGCCTCAAGGGCAAACAGATCGATCTCTATCATCAAGATTGGGGAGCCTTGCAAGCCATCCGGCAACGTGGCTTTGGGCATGTAACCATACATAAAAGCCCCTTTCCGCCGATAGAAGCCACATATGAGGTCGCGGTGGTTGGCATCCCCAAAGGACGAGAGTACGCCAAAGCGGTATTGTTACGCTCATTACATGCCGTCAAACCGAATGGGTTGGTACTAGCAATTGGACATAATAAAGGGGGCGCAAAAACCGCGTTTGCTGATATGAAAGCCATTGCACCCACGCGGACATTGGGGACAAAAAACCGCTATCGGATGTTTAGCATTGAGCGCCCCGCCGAAATCCCTGATCAGTATGGCAAGGTATGGGAGCCTTACCAACAAACCTTGATCGTGAATGGCGAATCCTATGATCTATATAGCCATGTGGGGGTGTTTAGCCATGCCCATTTGGACGAGGGAACCGCATTTTTACTTGATAACTTACCCAATATCGCCCCACAACAAAAAATATTAGATGCGGGGTGCGGCGTTGGGATCATCGGCATGGTGGCACAGCGGACGCTGAACCCTGAAAACGTCATCTATGCCGATGTGAATTTGTTAGCCGTAGACTGTGTGCAGCGCAGTTTGCCTAATGCGGAGGTCATCGCTGCCGATTTAGCCAGCACACCGCTTGAGCAATCATTTGACGTAATTTTGTGTAATCCGCCATTTCATCAAGGGCAAGAAACCAGCACGCTATTTATGCAGAGTTTCGCCCGCCATGCACATCAGATGCTGAACCCCAACGGACAATTAATCCTCGTAGCCAATGCCTTTTTGCCCTATAAGAATTTATTGCAATCTATTTTTACTGACGTTGAATCGCTTGCGAACAATGATCAGTTTCAGGTGTTGCTAGCAAATAAGTAATCATGCCCTGTATGCCAGAATAAATGATTACTAAATTAAAAAAGCCTCAAAGTACCATCATCTTGTGTTAAGCTGAGATTAGGGAAGTTGTATTAACACAATAGAGGGAGTTTACAATGTCCGAACCTATCATGAATTACCGTCAAGTTTCGCCTAAATTGGGATTTGGAGCACAGCCTGCGCTTGACCAAATCCAACCACTCAAAGAATTGGGGTATACAGCAGTTGTTCATATCGATACGCCAGAAGCCCCCTACTCACTAATTGACGAAGCTACCGCTATGAAAGACGCTGGTATCAAATATGCTAAAGTTGATGTTTCGTTCCCAGAACCAACGGTTGAAAGCTTTGATACATTTAGGACGCTTCTCAACGACAATAAAGATATGACTACTTATACTCACTGCGCCGCTGGGTGGATCACCTGTGTCATGGTGTATTTATATCGTCGGGTTGAGTTGGGTGAACCCGCCGAAGCTGTTGATTTTGCTGATGTTTGGGAACCTAATGACCGTTGGCAAGCCTACATTGATGAAGTGTTGCAACAACACAACTTATCGCGTTAGCAAAAAATAAGGGCATCCAAATTTTTTAGATGCCCTTGATACTTCAATTATTTCAACCCCTATCCATCATCCACACTATCGGGGACTTCGTTGGGTTTGATGTTTTGCGCTTCGCCAATTTGTTTCATGATGGCTTCGGCATTGAGTTCCTTGGGTAACAGACCCACATCCTGCAATGTCCAGATGGTGGTGATGCGGTCGCTCAAGTTCACCCACTGATTTTTTGCCCATGCGTAGCGCTGGCGGCTAAATTGCCAGATCGCTTCGGGTTGTTCTGCCCAATGGTAATCTTTGTATTCGGCCAAAATCTCATTGTAGTTGCTTTGTTGGAACAAAATACTCAACATATTGTATTCTACAACAGATTCATCGCGTACATCTGATGACCAGTTTCGTGCATAGCGCTTGACGAAGGTAAAAATCCCATAATGTGAATAGGCTTCTATCGTCGCAATGATGCTAGAACGTTGACGGTAGGCTGCTTGATAGACCCGTTCGAGTGATTCAGTCGGTTCAGGGAAGTGTTCTTCATCATGGTGTCCGTGTCCGTTTTCGTGCCATAAACTTGGCGAAATCTTATAGGTCGCACTGATCAAACGCTGAACAGATTCTGGAGCCACGTTAAATTTGATGAGCGCCCCTTCTTTTTGGAGTTGGTTGACCAAATCCACAACCCCGCGTTGGCGGGCTTCGTCACGGGCGCGTTGTGTACCACTGATGTAACGTGCCACCCCTGTAACATCCAAGCGTTCGGGTTCTTCAAGGGTATTTTCTTTAAATCCACCTCGACTCACGATCACTTGGAAAATGGTGATTAACGTCCCGGCGACCACAATAAAGGGTAAGGCATCCGTTTTTTGGGTCACCAAAACAATCCCCATAATGTAACTGGCGATCATCCCTCGCATGGCAGCAAACCGTAGCGATTTATACCCCGCCGATCCGATCTCGATTTCGGCTTCTTCAAGCACTTCTTTCCGCACGAAATAGACCGTTGTACTGGTGATAATAAATGCGCTCACAAAACCAAACGCATAGAAGGATTCAACCAAGGTTACACTTGGAATTAGTGGAATGGTCACGGCTGCCGCTAACCAAATTACAGCGATACCGACACGATCATCCAAAAATGGTCGGGGCATCCGTCCGAGCCGTGCCGCATTGGCGGCCACTGCCGCACCACCAACATACCCCCCACCTTGCGCCAGCAAGAGAATAATCGCCAGCAAAACACCAGCGGTGGTCAAAACAGCCGTTTGCCCAAAGACCAATTCATACTCAATCAGCAAGGTACTATACCCTTCCGTTGAGGGGATCTTCCATCGCCATGCGGCAAGGAGTTGCAATAGCCCTGTCGAGATCAAAAAGATCGCCGCGAGGGTCAATGAGGTATTGATGACTTTCCATTTAGGTTTAGCAGCATGTTTACCACTCGCCGGGATCACCTCGTATCCCGAAAAGCCTAGCATAGCGCTACTCATCGATTTAAAGAACAGCAAGAAGAACGCTGCCCCCGACACTTCATAAATAGCTAAGAAGGTTTCTCGGATGTGTTCGCCTTCGGCATGACCATCGGCAGACTCGCCCCCACCTCCTTCACTCCCTGTGGCTGAACCACCTTCACCGCCAGCCTCGCCACCGACCAACGCAGCTTCTTCTGTTCCACCACAATCAAAATCTTGGATGTTTTGCGCGATTTCATATTCTTCAAATTCGTGATGGACTTCAACAACTTCATCTTCCACCAAGCGGCAGATAATCGCGGGAACTTCATCCGCTTTTTCGGGATAGAGTGCTGCGCTAACACCCACATAAACCAGCGCAAACATGGTGAAAATCGTGAATGCCCCCCCACCCAGCAGAAACAATGGAACCGCACGTTGTGGGCCCATCAATACCAAGACTGCCATAATCGAAAAGGCAAAGACTTCTGCTAACAACACCCGATACGCTGAAAATTCAGGTAACAAGAGCATGGTGGCGTCTGATGCAGAAATCGAACTAATGATAATGGTAAAGACTGCATCCAAGAAAAAGAGGCTCGTACCAATCCATGAGAGGGGGCGCAACCAGTCGGGGCCAATGGCTTCCACAAGGGGGCCGCTCCCACCCGAATTTGGTCTTAGGTAGGCAGCACCTTTGTAAGCAGGCACAACCCCTAAATATAACATCACAGACAGCACAGCAAAGGCAGCAAACGCCACCTCATGGTTCCCACCAGCGCCATTGATGGCAAGCAAGGTTTGGTAGGCAGCCACACTAAAGGCGTCTGCGGCAATTTCAAAAATGAGTGCCAGAACGCCCAAGCCTGTACCAGCGGTAAACAACCCCTCGGTCATCAGGCGGGGAAGCGCTTTTTGAGCTTCCTCACGTTCTGATTGTTTAATGAACATGTGTTTCTCCTGAGATCATATCACAGGCAATAGTCTAATACTCCTCTAATGTGATTGCCAGTCCGATACCCCAAAAATTGGGAGTTAATGGTATTCTTGGGAGCGAAAATATAGATTTTAGGATAGCGTACAGCATGAGCAACAATGATGATTTAAGGAATACTCAAGAAATCTTCGGGGATTTATTCGGTGGATTGGCCAGTTTAGGGGCACGCGGCGTTGATGGTTTGGTGATGGCACGCGCCTTAGCACGCTTATTGATTCGTAAAGGGGTGCTGGAAAAAGATGAGTTTATCGCCACGATGAAAGAAATCGTCCAAGAGGAACGCGAACGCGACGACACCACCACCTTTTTGATTGAAACCTACGAACAAATTCGTAAACGCTTAGAAGATTAAGATTGATTGTTGGGATTACCAGAACCGCAGAATTCTGCATCTGCGGTTCGTGCAAACACCGTCAAACCTCAATTATGATTCAACCTTGAACGCATCCATGTCCCAATCCATATGTTGCGCGTAGGCCTGATAGCTACTCTCTAAAAATTGCAGGATCGCCATATGCGGATTGTCTTTGGTGCGAATGTCGTTATATTTGAGCAATGCCATGCCCCCATCGGGGTTCCAAAATGCTTCAGCAGGTTGTAACGCATCTTGATAAACACTATCAATCGCCGGGAATCCATAAGCATAAAAGGCTGGTTCTTGTAAGTTCTCATCCCCAAACCAAAACCCAAAACTAATGACTTCATGCGAGTAGGCTTCACGCTCTACTTGGCTCACGTTCGGGCGTTCAGGGGCACGCTTGCCTGAAAACCACGTCAGGGCTAAATCGAAATGATGCCAAAAGAGATGTACAGGGGTGCTTTTACCGTTAAATTGCCCCCGAAATGCTTGAAACGCACCGTTCACACTCACTAGAATCTTCCACATGGTTTCGACCTGGGCTTTATTGTAGGTATCATAATCATGACACTCAGCAAAACTTTCGACATCAATATGCGGAATATCATAAGGACGAGCAACAATATCCACATCAAACCCGACTTGCTTCAAGCCCCCCAAAGTATGCTCTAAAAATTCTGCAACTGAAATATCCGCTAAGTGAACTACTACCTGATCACCACTATTGGAAACAATGTGCAACGCATGATCATGAAAATTGAATTCCATCTCGACCAATTGATGCCCCACTGGGATGGGCCCTGTGGTTAAGCCATTGACCGACACATAAAACGGAACATGCCACCAATGGTTATTTTTAGGATGCAATTTTAACCGGATTTTGCCTACCACTTGCAAGAATAAATGCAATGTGTCTTTGGTATGTTGCCAATCGCTCAAGCGCAGTTCGGGATAGGGGGTTTTCATGGATTTTATAGACCTTGCTACTTTATTATCTATGGCTATTTAGGGTTTTACATTTTTAAGATTATAGAAATGATCCCCTCAATAGCCCACAAATAGATGCGCAGGGCAAATAAGCTTACACAGATTTTAATTAACCAAGTTTAATTAAAGAATTGTCAAAAAATAAAGGCAAGTTACCATAAATAGTTTATAATGAGCATCATAAGCAAAATAAATAGGTATTATCTTATGAATGTTGTGGTGGATTGGTTGATTCCGAACAAAGTTTTATTAGCCTGCAATAGTGGCAAAATTAATATCGAGGATGTACAAGCAAGTAGTACACTCGCCGAAGCATTTTTAAATGACGCCACACACCCCATCATTTTTATAGTTGATGAAAGCCGGATGGAGGGTTTTCCGGCTGACCCCCGCGCGATTGTTAGCAGCGCAAAATGGATGAAGCATTCCAACCTTGGTTGGCTAGTCGCGTTTGGGAATGACAACCGTTTTATTGGGATGATCACCCATATCGGCACACAACTGGCGAATATTCGCTTTCGGCGCGAAAGCACATGGCAAGATACCCTTAACTTTTTGCACCACATTGCAGATGATTTACCCGCTGATGACCAGATAACGGCACGCTATCAAGAAATTGTCCGAGTGACCGAGAATAGCTAAACCATTCTCAAGGTTAAATGCCTAATTTTTATCAAATCCTCATCACTTCCACGCCAAAATGATTTGACAAACGCCACAGAAAAACTATAATCAAATCAGTATTTAATTATTTTAGGAACCTCTGTGGCACGCAAACCCGCCGAACAAACCGTTAATCGTAAAGACATTCTCCTCGCGGCTGCAAAAGTGTTATACGACAAAGGCTACCATCGCTCTAAAATGGAAGACATCGCTGCTGTTGTTGACCTCACCGCCGGTAGTTTATATCATCACTTTCCGCAAGGTAAACAGGAAATTTTAATAGCCGTTTTAAGTTATGGTTTGGACGAAATGTCTGATCAGATTGAAACTGTTCTTAACAGTGAGGTTCGTGTTTCTGAACGGTTACGTCAAATGATCCACCTCCATGTTTTAGGGATCACCAGCAATGTTTCAATCGGGGCAGCAATGGTCTTTGAAATTCGCACCATGCTAGACATCCCCGAAGTACGCGAACATTACGTGAAACGACGGGATCGCTTTGAACACAGCTTTCGGGAAATCGTGCAACAGGGCATCGATCAGGGTGTATTTCGTCCAGTCGATGTCAAGCTATTTGTTCGTATGATGCTTGGCGCTCACAATTGGGTGGGGGTTTGGTATCGTGAAGGGCGCGGACTCACGGGGCAAGACATTGCTGATCAGATGGCAGATTGGTTTTTAACAGCACTAGGAGCAAATAAATGATCTCTTTTACCCCCTCAGAAGAACAGGAGATGTTGATCTCCACAATTAAACGTTATGCCGAAGACCTCGACAAAGATGCCCATATGAATGATGAAATGGGTAGCATCCCACATGAGCTTTTCCAAAAAGGATGGGAAATCGGATTACTCCCCGCCAGCATCCCCGAAGCATGGGGTGGCTTTGGTGAATATAGCGCCGTGACGAATGTTCTGGCGTTAGAAGAACTCGCCTATGGCGACCTGTCTGGTGCGATGAAATTAATGGTTCCCAGCTTGTTAGCCTTCCCCGTGTTATGGGGTGGCAATGACGATCAAAAAGGACGCTTTTTACCCTTATTTGCAGAAGAAAAGCCCTACCCCGCCACCGCTGCGCTTTTAGAAGCCAGCCTCACCTTTGATCCTTATGAAATGGCAACCACTGCCACTGCTGAAGGTAACGGGTATGTGCTGAATGGTGAAAAAGCTTATGTGCCGCTAGCTGACGGTGCAGAGTGGATTTTAGTCTATGCGCGTGATGCTGAATCTGGTGAGGTACATGGTTACTTAGTCGAAGCTGGTAGCGATGGTTTAGACATCAAAGCCCGTGAGAAACTCATGGGTGTTCGTGCGTTGGATACTTACCGCGTCAGCCTCTCTAACGTTAAAGTAAATGCTGCATTACGTTTAGGTGGCGCAGAACCAACCATGCCCCTCAAGCACATCATGAATCACACCAATGTGGGGCTAGCCGCCTTGGCGGTGGGGGTTGCACGTGCATCACATGACTATGCAGTGGAATATGCAAAACAACGGGTACAATTTGGCAAACCCATTGCCACCAAACAAGCAATTGCCTTTATGTTAGCCGAGGGTCGGATCGAAGTTGACGCTGCCCGCTTGCTGGTGTGGGAAGCAGCGTGGCAAATCGACGCTAAAAAACCTTCCGAAGACATCACTAAAGCAGCGTATCTGGCTAAACAATATGCAGACAATGCCGTTTTATTTGTAACGGATAGCGGCGTGCAAACCTTAGGCGGTCATGGCTTTATCCGCGAATATCCAGTCGAGCGGTATTTGCGTAATGGGCGTGGATTCCCCATGTTTACCGGTCTGGCATTGGCATAACCCAATAACTATTGGATTTTTAAGGAACATATCATGACTATTAGTTTTGAATTACCCGAACACATCACCCAACAACAACAAATGGCGCAAATGCTGGCGGAAAATTATATGCGCCCCTATTCCCGTGATTTAGATGAAAATGAACACGCCCGCCCCGATGAATTTGTCCAGATGATTTTGCCGATGTTGCAACAGCAACAAGCGTCCTCCTTGGATCGGATGCACCGCAAAGTGGACTCTGGTAATGGTGGTGGCGAGAAAAAAGAGAAAAAACAAAGTACCTACTACACAGGTTTGATGATGCTGGTTGAAGCGCTCTCATGGGGCGATGCAGGCATGTACTTGTGTATGCCAATGGCGGGGCTTGCCCAGAGTGCTATTGAAGCAGTGGGCACCGTAGACCAAAAAGAACGGTTTTTGCGCCGCTATGCAGAAGGTGACAAACCCGTTTGGGGCGGGATGGCCATGACCGAACCCGCCGCAGGGTCAGACACGAGCGCCATCCAAACCACCGCTGTACTGGACGAAGCCACCAATGAATGGATTCTCAACGGCGAAAAAATCTTTTGTACCAATGGTGGGTTAGCGCTCAATGAATCGAACGGGTTGGTCGTTGTGTGGGCAACGGTCAACAAAAGCGCAGGCCGTGCAGGGATGAAACCCTTTGTTGTCGAAGCTGGAACCCCCGGTGTTGAAGTTACCAAAGCCGAAATTAAACACGGCATCCGTGCGAGCGATACAGTTGCGATTGTCTTTAAAGATGCCCGCATCCCTGCTGATAACCTGCTGGGTGATGCGGAAGTGCAAACCGGCAAAGGGAACAAAGGATTTAAAGGTGCTATGAAAACCTTTGACGCCAGCCGCCCGTTGGTTGCAGCTAGTGCCTTGGGCATCGGTCGCGCCTCGTTGGAATTTGTGCAAGAAACGCTCAAAGAAGCTGGGATCGAAATTCGTTATGATGTGCCGTATCACAAACAAACGGCCATCGAACGCGATGTTATCGAAATGGAAGCCCAACTCAAAGCGGCGCATTTGCTCACCCTCAAATCCATCACCATGCTGGATCAAGGTGAAGGCAACCGCTTAGAAGCCAGTGTTTGCAAAGCCAAAGCCGGTAAAGCGATCACATGGCTCACCCAAAAAGCGGTAGAAGTCTTGGGGCCACTTGGTTATAGCCGTGAACACCTTGTTGAAAAATGGATGCGGGATGGCAAAATCAACGACATCTATGAAGGCACGGGGCAAATCAATCTGTTGATTGTAGCGCGGAGTATTCTTGGCTATTCCAGTAAGGAACTTAGTTAGCAATCAAAATCAATTGTAGGGACGCGATATATCGCGTCCGTTTTGAATAAAATTTCTTATCGGATGGCATGTATGCCGTCCCTACAAAAACATACCCATTCTTACATGATTAGGGGCATCAATCCCCAACCAACCATAAAAATACACATCATTTTTTTAGAAGGAGTAACAATCAGTGACCTATTCAATTAATAAAGTCGGTGTTATCGGTTCTGGCACGATGGGTGCGGGGATTGCCGCGCTCTTAGCTGGCGTCGATATCCCTGTTGTTGTGATGGACATCCCCATGAAAGACACCGACCCCGGCGACCGCAAGCGGAATGCCATCATTGAAAAGAATTTAAAAGCCCTGCAAAAAGCAAAACCGCCACAACTCTACCACAAAGCAGACCTTGGCCTATTTTCCCAAGGGAATTTAGAAGATGATCTCCAAATCCTCGCGGATTGTGACTGGATTATTGAGGTTGTGGTCGAACGGATGGCCATTAAACAAGATTTGATGGCAAAGCTCGAAAAAGTGGTCAAACCATCGGCCATCGTGACCACCAATACCTCTGGCTTAAGCGTGAATGGCATTGCTGAAAAATGCAGCGATGACTTCAAAAAACGCTTTTTAGGAACTCACTTTTTTAACCCCCCTCGCTATTTGAACTTGCTGGAAATCATCCCCACAACGGACACCGATCCTGAACTGGTAGATTTTATGTTTGAGTTCGGAACCACTGTGTTGGGTAAAGGCTGTGTACTCTGTAAAGATACCCCCAACTTTATTGGTAATCGCTTTATGAGCATTAGCGGCTCAATGGCGATGAACTACGCGATTGATCACGGCTATACCGCCGAAGAAGTGGACAGCATTACAGGGCCACTGATCGGACGCCCCAAAAGTGCCACCTTCCGCTTAAATGATGTCGTTGGCGTGGATATTGCTTATCATGTTGCCCAAAACCTCTACGATGCGATTCCAGATGATCCGCTAAAAGAGGTCTTAAAACATGAAGGGGCTGCCAAAGTTTTCGGGTTCTTATTAGACAATAAATACTTGGGCACCAAAACAGGGCAAGGCTTCTTTAAAACCGTTCGTAACGACGAAGGCAAAAAGGAATTTTGGCACCTTGACCTCCGCACCTTGGAATACATCCCCCCCACCAAACCTCGCTTTGACAGTGTGACCAAACATCGCAAGGTCGAAGACACCGGCGAACGGATCAGATTGCTGATCAATGAAGATGATCGCGCTGCTGAATATATTTGGCACTTACACGCCGGACTGTTGTCCTACGCCGCTTCTAAACTCGGCGAAATCACGGATACCTTGGTGAATATTGACAACGCCCAAAAATGGGGTTTTGCCCATGAAATGGGACCTTTTGAAATCTGGGATGCGATTGGCGTCGCCGATACGCTCGACCGCATGGAAGCCGATGGTTACGAAGTCCCACAATGGGTTAAAGATATGGTCGCAAGCGGCAAAGACACCTTCTATCAACGCAATGATAAAGGCACAGTGATCGGTTACTATGATCCCGAAGCTGCTGATTATGTGGCGCTTGATACCGACTTCCGCGCTGTGGTGATCGATAATTTCCGCGCTGAGGGCAAAGTGGTTAAGAAAAATGCTGGGGCTAGCCTGATTGATATGGGCGATGGCGTTGGTCTGGTCGAATTCCACGCCAAAATGAACGCTATTGATGCAGACATTACCGGAATGCTCTGGGATGCGCTCGATCATCTCAATAGCGACTTTGACGCACTGGTAATTGGCAATCAAGCGGATAACTTCTCCGTTGGTGCAAATATCGGCATGATCGCCATGGGTGCCATGTCTGGCGAACTTGGTCAAATTGAAGATGCGATCAAACAACTCCAAAATGTGACCCAAGCCTTACGCTATGCGCCTAAACCTGTTGTGACGGCTCCGTTCGGGATGGTTCTCGGTGGTGGTGCGGAAATCGCGATGTCAGGTTGGAAACAAGTCGCCCATGTCGAAACCTATATGGGCTTGGTTGAATTAGGCGTTGGTCTGATTCCGGGCGCGGGTGGCACCAAAGAATTGATTCGCCGTGTTATCAATCCTGTGATGGCTAGCTCCCCCAATGCGGATGTATTGCCCCACTTGCAAAAGGTCTTTGAACTCATCGGCACCGCCCAAGTGGCTGGCAGCGCCCACGAAGCGCGTGATAATGGCTTTATCGCCCCCACTGACCGCATTGTGATGAACCGTGATCACTTGCTCCACGAAGCCAAAAAAGAAGCACTGGCGCTCGTCCAGTCAGGAGCGGACAATGGCGAACCCGGTATGGTCTATGCGGCTGGCCGTGATGCGCTGGCTATGTTACATGTTGGTGTGTGGCAATTGATGGATGCTGGCTACGCGAGTGAATATGATATGTACTTGGGTAAACAACTCGCGTATGTCCTTACGGGTGGTGACTTGAGCGCGGGACAATGGGTGCCAGAACAATACATCCTTGACCTTGAACGCGACGTCTTTATGGAACTCGTACAACAAGAAAAAACCATGCAACGCATTCAACATATGCTGATGAATGGTAAACCCCTACGGAACTAAGATTCCACACTATTTCATCGGAACCGTGGGAGCAATCCTATGGTTCCACCATCCTCTCCTCATAACTGATAATCCTGCCAAAAAAAACGGATATGATTTGAATAAGCGCATATGCCCGAGGTTAGAGGCCATGATCAAACGTGAAATCGCTGAGATCAAAGCAGATTTTGGATTTCAGATAGCCATTTTGCTGATCATATTTGTTTGTGTCGGGTACGCATTCGTAATTTTTATCTATTCATCTACGCCCAAGTTTTCATCAGATGCATATGAAACATTCACGATTTACATTATCTATCAATATGATGAACTCCCTGAACGGATTTCTACAAAACAAATTATCAAAAATGAGTCATCAGAAGTTTGGTGTATCCAGACAGAGCCAATCAACACCATCGAATACTGGCAAGTGAACATAGTTGATTGGAATATAACACCCCTATCACAAGAAGCGGCTAAAAATCTTCATTGTTAAGTTACCAAGTACCATTACAAGATGATATTTGAATCTAACACATTAGACCAAACAACAATTCCATAATGTGGCATAATAACATACAAACCTATCGCATAAGGATAAATCCTTAAGGAGATAGCATTCACATGTCTATCAATATAAAAGCTATCGTCACCCTAGATCGCCAACTTCAATTAACATTACCTGATGACATCCCCATTGGGGCGGAACTTAACATCACGCTTGAAGTCATCCCACCACAATCGGATGACGATGTTGCAGAATTAATGAATGCTTATCACCATCCAAATCCAAAATCAGGTGCTGAAATCGCCGCGTGGCTTCAATCCCAAACCGAACCGACAGGATGGGAACACATCCAAGATGGTGGCGAATGGGTAGCAGAACAACGCCGCAAGCGAATTGAAAATGATAAATGGTAACAGCAATCATTGATACCAGTATTGTTATAGATTTACTTCGCCTTCATCAACCTGCTTTAGGCTGGATCAGCACTCAAACAGATTTAGGCATTACACCCATTGTCTGGTTAGAAGTTTTGCAAGGTGTAACCAACAAAAATGCTCAACAAAAAGCTTTCAAGTTATTAGAAAGCTTTGACAAAATAGAGCCAGCTATCAAAGATTTTTCTTGGGCGATTGAAGCAGTGACAAAATATCATTTAAGTCATAACATTGATGCATTTGATGCATTAATCGCTGCCTCTAGTTATAGAATGCAAATACCTTTATATACACGCAACCTCAAACACTTCTCGCCAATGCTCGGCAATCTTGCACAACAACCTTATTAGATCATTAGAAAGACGCCCCTTAGGCAAAGCGTCAGTATATCGTCTGTTTTGAAGTCCGTGTGTTCCTTGTAATATAGGGGCAACCTAGCGTAATAGAGAGTATTGGTAGACGATGCAGCAAGATTATTATGTAAGTCCCCCGCCGCCCCGCCAAGAAGCCGACCGCGCCGTGAACCCATGGATCATCCGTTTGATCCTGTTGGGAATCACCGGTGTATTTTTGCTTGGGTTCGCAATGGTTGCGATGGTCGCGGGCTATCAGTTTATGACACAAGATCAAATTTATGCCGGCATCACCCCGATCTATGGAGTTGATCTGACAGGCATGACCAAACCAGAAGCGATCTCTGCCCTGAACGAACAAAGTGCCTATGGCGCAAACGCCACCTTCACCCTGACCTATGCCGACCAATCATGGGAATTTACAGGCGAGGAAATGGGCATTAGCTTTGATGTGGAAGCCACCGTGAATCGCGCTTATGAAATTGGTCGCGAGGGCAACTTTGCGGAAAATCTGTTTGAACAATGGCGTGTTTGGCGCGACGGTCGCCCCGTATCCCCTGTGATTACGTATGACCGCAATCAAGCCCAAAGCCAAATTAGCCTGTTAGCAGACAGCTACATTAACCAAGCGGTACAAGATGCGACCTTAGTCGTCAGCAATGGAACGGTTGAAACAACGGGTAGCCAAGCAGGGCGCAGCGTGGATGTTACCGCGACCCTAACAGCCCTTGAGCAAAATATCTTTGCGATGAACACCACCAGCACCATTCCACTTACTGTGGTGGAGAGTAACCCCACCATTACCGATGCCAGCGTTGCTGCTGAAATGGCAACACTAGCATTGAACCCTGAAGGCATTACCTTCCAAATCCGTCCCGAAGATGGCGCAGACGCAGGGCCTTGGACAGCACTCCCTGAATCCATAGAAAACATGCTACGCGTGGAACGGGTGGATAATGGCGATGGTAGCGCGAGTTATGATGTGTATGTCATCAATGACCAAGCCCGCGAATTTTTGAATGACTTACAAGAAGAACTCTACCGCGCCCCCCAAAGTGCCCGCTTTATCTTTAATGACACCACGCAACAACTGGACGTGATCGAACCGAGTGTGAACGGTCGCCGCATTGATGTGGAAGCAACCTTGGGCAATTTCCAAGATGCGGTATTCAGTGAAACCAACCGAACCGTTGATCTGGTTTTTGAAGATTTGGTTCCACTCCTAAACAATAATGCGAGCGCTGAAGAATTGGGCATTCGTGAATTGGTCGCAGAAGCCACCACCTTCTATGTGGGGTCTACCCCTGCCCGCCGCGCCAATATCCAAGTTGCGGCTGCCAAATTTCATGGGATCGTGATTCCACCACAATCCGAGTTTTCATTTAATGAATGGTTGGGCGAAGTCGATCAAGATTCAGGGTTTGAAGAAGCCTTGATCATTGTTGGTGACCAAACTATTACAGGTGTTGGCGGTGGTGTTTGTCAAGTTTCTAGTACCATCTTCCAAGCGGCATTTTATGGTGGGTTCCCCATTCTGGAACGCTACGCGCATGGCTATCGGATTGGGTATTATGAAGTTGGCGAAGGCCCCGGCATGGATGCGACGGTTTACTCACCGATTATTGACTTCCGCTTTTTTAATGACACGCCTCACCACTTGTTGCTTGAAACCTATGTCTACCCATCCACCGCACAAGTGACCTTCCGCTTGTATAGCACCAGCATGAACCGCGAAGTGGTCAAAGAAGGCCCCATCATCCAAAATGAACAACCCCCACCACCTGCCGTATACCGTGCCAACGCCAACCTGACCCCCGGCCAAGTTAATCAAACCGATTATGCCGTGTCGGGCGCTGAAGTATTTATCTATCGGACAGTGTACCAAGATGGGGAAGTGCTAATCGACAAGGAGCAATTTTATAGTAACTATATCCCGTGGCCGGCTCAATTTGAGGTTGCGCCGGGGGATTCACGACTGGATCAATAATGAATCTATTTTGGGAAGGCAATTGACGTTTGAAAAATTAATTGAATAACCCAAAATATACGTTAGTCTCTGTAGGGGGGTGCTACAGCGCATACGCATTAAGTTAAGCCCATTTGGAGCATGTTGCGGGTGTCGATGGCTGAAAGCCATCGCCTAAACTTGTTTGGAAGCCTCATAAATGAGGCTAACATTTACCAAAATCACGCATCATGGCAGGTTGGAAGAACTTTTTACAAAGAGAGCATCCAATCAGCCTCCTTTAGGGGGCTTCCACACTGTCTAGCCCGATGCTTTCAGCGTCGGGCTATGGTGCGAGTGCCTTAACTTAATGCCAATGGGTGCTACAGCGCCCCCAACATCACGAATTGTGTCAACATCGGGAGCCCTGTAGGACTCCCCTACACGAAGCTAGATACGATTCAACATCTTGGTTATGCAATTATTTTATGACTTTTCAAATGCCTTCCCATTTTTTATCCACACGTGATTGGGCGATCAGGCAAATCATCAATATTGAGGGACAAGCCAAAATAGGGCGAGGGATCCAGCGTGTTCCCTAGTTGGGCTTCATTTTTGAAAGATCCATCATCTTCAGACAACACAATACTCAAATGCACATGTAACCCCACCGCAAATGCCGCGCCTGAATAATCGCCTTGATAGCCTAATAATGCCCCTTGTTCGACAAATACCTCGCTGGTGCCGGGTGGAAAGGCTTCTGACACAAACGAAGTTTCACCATTAGCGGATGCCATGTGCGTATAATATGTCCAAATGGTGCGCCCTTCTTGTAAGGGGTCTTCATGGCGGATGATCACGGTAGAAAGCCAATTGTCCAAGCGGGTCAAATAGCCATCATATACCGCATAAACGGGCACGTCGCCGGGCTCCCCATCGCCAAAGACATCAATCCCTGTATGACGGTTAAAAACATCATATGGCCCCACAGAATCGCGCCACAATAACCCGATAAATCCATCTGAAGGTAAAATAAACGGTGCATCTTCACACGAAGGTAAGCGATTGGTGATGAGTGGCTCACGGACTTCTGGAACCGGATTATCAAACCAACTCCGGATCGGGGTCACACTATTACTACTCATGCGGCTATATAACGCAACCCCACTATAGGCTAAGGCTGCAATCCCTATCAACCCAAGCGCCCCACTACCCATCCCTATCATGATCTTGCTCCATTGTGGGAGCTGTTGCCATCGCTGACGCATTACCTATCCTTATGCTTAACCGAATCTCACACCACTACCATACACGCCAACGACCAAAAAGCGCAGGGTCAGTCACTATTAGGGATAGTACCACCGTACCATAAAAGCATTTATTGCAATTCTCCTATTAAGAGCTTGACATAAAATTAAATAAAAAATCTTAACAATTAAAACAATTTTATAACCAAAATCAAAGCCTTTTGGTATAGGATTTGTGCGCATCTTGTAGTAAACTATTAGCACAAAGGTTCGACACACACCCCCACATATGGGGATATGTAACACGTTAACCCCCATATGTGGGGGTTGTTAGGCAAACTGACGAATTTTTTAAGGTTCAAACGGTTGCACAATAACATACAATGATGCTACAGTAGTTTTATTCGTATAGTTTAGTTAAAAAATCTTAGTTTTCGATGAAATGTCCGTATTGTGGTACTCAAGGGGAAACCCAAGTTGTGGATACAAGCCCCGAGCTAAATGGTGGAATTCGGCGGCGGCGAGAGTGTCGTCATTGCCAGCAACGCTTCACTACTTTAGAGCGCCCCGTGATTGCCACCCCTATGTTGATCAAAGGCGATGGAGAACGCCAAGAGTTTGATCGGGACAAATTGATCAGAGGCATTAAGGTAGCCTGTGCGAAGCGTAAGGTGTCAATGGAAGCCATCACCACCTTAGTGGACTCGATTGAAGTCCATCTACAACGATTCGGTGAGGACGAAGTACCGAGTCAAATCGTGGGAGATTTGGTCATCCAAGGGTTGAAAGAGCTAGACCCCATTGCATACATTCGGTATGCCATTGTTTATCTCAAATTGGACGATTTAAATGCTGTTCGAGCCGAGACAGACAAACTACTATATGAGGCAAATATGCGGGTAAGTAGCCTCGAATAACTTATAACAATTTACATGTTCATATTTTTTTAATCCTTGAATTGCTCAAGGGCTGGCGCTAGCTGTCTGTTTTTTCGGCGGGTAGTGTGGGTGAGTTATTGTCTATTTTACTTAAAGAAAATTCTTTATCTCGTTTTATTTGCAAGGCACACAAAAACAACACCATGAAATCAGGGAGATAGTTTCAACATGGTAGCAGTGGATAACCGACCAAAAGTATTTAAAAAAGAACCAATACCAGCAGATTTACAAACGAAGCCGATTGACATTAGTGACAATGCGCGGACAGTCTTACAAAAGCGCTATCTTCGCAAAAATGAAGATGGGAGTTTTGCCGAAACAGAACAAGAAATGTTTTGGCGGGTGGCCTACCATGTTGCAAAAGCAGAAGCAGACTATGGTGCAGATGATGATACTGTAGAGGTGTGGGCGCGGCGCTATTTCGATTTGTTGACTGATCTGCGCTTCTTCCCCAATAGCCCAACCTTTACAGGGGCAGGAACCCCACTGGGGCAACTAGCGGCGTGTTTTGTGCTAGGCATTGATGATGACATGGGGCGCACCGGTAGCGGGATTTTTGAAACCTTACGCCATGCAGCCTTGATCCAACAAACGGGTGGCGGCAATGGGTTCTCATTTAGTCGCTTGCGGCCACGCGGCGCTAATGTTGCAACCTCAAACGGCGCTGCCACTGGGCCTGTTGGGTTCATGCGTGTATACGATCAAGCCTTTGGGGAAATCGCCCAAGGGGGGTCTCGTCGTGGCGCAAATATGGGTGTTTTACGAGTCGATCATCCTGATATTGAAGAATTTATTCAATGTAAATCAGTTGAAGGCGCGATTGAAAACTTTAACATCAGTGTCGGGATCACGGATACCTTTATGCAAGCAGTCAAAAATGATACTGACTTTGACTTGGTGAACCCTCAAACTGGTGAAGCAACCCGCACCGTTCGTGCGCGTGAGCTATTTGACATGATCGTGGAATATGCCCACAGCAATGGTGAACCCGGCGTTTTATTCTTGGACGCCGCCAACCGTCAAAACCCCGTACCCCACCTCTATGAATTGGAAAGCACCAACCCCTGCGGGGAACAATGGCTTGGCCCGTTTGAAAACTGTTGCTTGGGGTCGGTCAACTTAGCACAACACTACACCCCCGATGGCAAAGTTGATTGGGACAAGCTCCAAGAATCAATTGATCTCTCAACTCGCTTTTTGGATCATGTGGTGACTGCCAATGCTTATGTCCCTGCCATCCCACAACTACGGGAAGCTGCAGAACGGGTACGTCGCATTGGGTTAGGCATTATGGGGTTAGGCGATCTGATGTATGCCACCGGTGTGCGCTATGGGTCGCGGGAGGGGCAAGAATTCGCTAGCCAGATCATGGAATTCGTGCGCTACCACACCATGCAAACTAGCATTCAATTAGCACAAGAAAAACACCCATTCCCTGCCATCAAAGGTAGTATGTATGATGCGGACAATCTGTTATGGGAAATCCCGACACCGATTGTTGAGCATGTATCTGATTGGAACCGTCCAGCCTTAGACTGGTACAGTTTGCGTGATGATTTGCTTGAATATGGCATTCGTAACGGTGCACAACTAACAACCGCGCCCACGGGTACAATCGCCACCGTGAGCGGTTGCGAGGGCTACGGTTGTGAACCGGTGTTTGCATTGGCGTATATGCGCTATGTGGTCAACAATGCTGGCAACAGTAATGATCGCGACACCTTACAATATACCAGTCCATTCTTCCAACATGCGTTAGAAAAATCTGGTTTAAGTGAGGACGCCATCACCGCTATTGTGGAACAAGTGAATAACGAAGGCACTTGTCAAAATATTATGGACGTTCCTGATGAAATCCGCCGTGTCTTTGTGGTGGCGGGCGACATCAGCGCAGACGAACACGTTCGGATGCAAGGCGCACTACAAGCATGGGTTGATAACGCCATCAGTAAAACGGTTAACTTCCCCGCCGAAGCCACCCGAGAGGATGTTGCAACGGCTTACCAACTTGGTTGGGAATTGGGCTGCAAAGGCATGACCGTTTATGTAACGGGGAGCCGTGATAAAGTTGTTTTGGAAACTAAGAAAACCTTGGAAGAAAAACAACAACCTGAAACAGCATCCGACGTTCCTGCCGAAGCGCCAAAAATGGAACAAGCACCTTTATTCAATGAGGAAAAGAAACCCCGCCCTTCGATGCTAGCAGGCAAAACCTATCGCATTCAAACCCCCGCAGGGACGAGCTTTGTCACCATCAATGAAAATGGGTATGGCGAAGGGCAACCCTTTGAAGTCTTTATGCACACCGCTAAAGCAGGGTCAGAAGTCATGGCGATTGGGGAATCCTTAGGACGCTTAATTTCTTATGTCTTGCGGATTGCTAGCCCTGTGCCACCGCGTAAACGCTTAAAAGAAATTATCCGTCAATTGGAAGGTATCGGCGGCGTGAACACAATTGGGTTTGGCCCGAACCGTGTCCGCAGTTTGCCAGATGGCGTCGCACAAATCTTAGAAGCCTACTTAGAACAAAGTAGCCATGTTGAAGACAACATTGATCCACGCGATCATCAAAGTCAACAAACGGTACTCCCTTTGCTAGAAAAAACGACTACCACCAAAGCATCTTCTAAAAAAGCGATGGGGGATATTTGCCCGTCGTGTGGCGCGGCAACCTTGATTTTTGAAGAAGGCTGCCAGAAATGTTACTCATGTGGTTATAGTAAGTGCTAGGTATTGCCCCCCTTCGGCGGCGTTGCCGACACCTCTCCTAAAATTCAGGGGAGGCAATTTGCTTCTACGTGATAGAGATTAAACCCCTCTCCAAATTTGGGAGGGGTTTGCCACAATACAGATCCTTTTAAGATGGTAAACAAGCACCATAAAATTTTTGAACGTGGTTAAAAGCACCTTTTGCCAGCAGAAAAACGCATTAAACAACCTATCTGGGGTTACCCTACTCAGCTTGAGTTAAAAAATTAGCCGCATAAGCAACGCCATTAGGCAAAAGGTAGTTCCCAAGAGCAGCTAAAAAGTCGTCATTATCTGCATAGGGGCGAGCATCGATCAGGGCATTAGCAATTGCTTCATTCACGTTTGGGATTTGCATCAAGGTTTCGGCATCGGCTTCACTAAAATTTATCGGAACATAGATAAATGATTCATAGTGTGTAACCGTTTCTGCATCCACAAATCGCCCAATCTCAAAGCGGAATTGTTGAATACTTATATAAGGACGATAGGCTTCAAACTCAAGAACCATCTCAGTATCTATATCAGGAATAGCCTCAAGTGCTTCGGTCGTCGCAGTATTGAGATTAAGCAATGTAAATTCTGTAGGAATAGGCTCCCCAACCACAGTTAAATCATTATCAAATTCAGAGACATTCACTACTGGATAAAAAGGCCCTTCGGCTTGTCTGGTTGTTGGGCGTAGCGAGCCATCATTGCCACTTTCTGGTGTTATCACAACCAATGTTGGGGTAGTGACCCATAACACATCATAATCGTCAGTGATCTCCTCATTTGGTGCTACCAAAACCAAGACCAGATCAGGTGCAGACTGGTTAAATGTTGGCAAATTAGCATCTTCAGCAAAATACCATTGACTGGTCAGCAATTCGACGCCATCTAACTTCACTTTCAGGTGGATGTGCGGTGGGCGGTTGGTGCTGTATAACGTTGGTTTAATGGTCACAAATTCAAAATTGCCATTTTCATCGGCAATAGCTGTACCATAGTATTGAAACCCAGGGTCAAGTTCGTTACCTTGCCCGTCACCGGGATGGTCATAAATACCATTAGCATCTGTTTGCCAGATTTCAACAGTAGCGCTTTCAACGGGGTCACCATTCACATCTAATACCTGCCCCTGAATCAATAAGCGGTCGCCTTCATTTTCGACCTGTTGCCCTAAAACAACTGTGGGCAAAGTGCTACATATCAATGCTAAAACAAGAAAAAATGTAGTTTTGGGGTTCATCATCGTGTATTCCTAAATATCAATAATCCACCTGATCATAACATTTTTAATTTTGGATTATGTGTCAACGCCCTTTTTTAAGAAAGCATTCATAACAGATTAATGCTACGCTGTTTGCGGTAGAAGGCCATTTTGCACTGCTTTTCGAGTTGTTGGCATGAAAAATAGGTGGGGTTTGTGTAAATGATACAAAAAATGGCAGTTGACAGGCTCCTACAATCCAGCTTAGACTGTTGTCATACGATATAGGGACAGCGAATCTTTCGCTGAAAAACATTCATATGCATAGCTTTTTATTCACTTCTATGAATATTTGTTGTACCTGCTGTTGTTGTTGTACCAACAACGGGCGGGTTACTGGCGCTATGTAAGTTTCAAGAAAGCCAAACAAGTTAACCCCCGCCCGTGTTTAAGGCGGTGTGGCACGTAGCAACGTGCGGTCATCACCGGACGTTTTTTTGTGTTGTTTGTCGAAGTTTGTATGTTAAGAAAGGAATCCATAATGGGACATGTTGTGACCGCCGACTGGCTCGCGCAACAACTCGAATCTGGGGAACCTGTGCGTGTGGTGGATGCCCGCACACAGGAAGATTACGAGGCGGGGCATATCACTGGCGCGATCCACATTAGCGTGGACGACGTGCGCGAGACGCGTGATGGGGTCGAAGGATTGTTGCTACCACCGGAAGCCTTTGCCAAAGTCGTTGGGGCGCGCGGCATTGACCATCAAACACGGGTAGTTGTCTATGATGATTTTTATGGTCTAGCAGCGTCGCGGGTGGCATGGTCATTATTAATCTACGGCCATCCGAATGTGTCGATTTTACAAGATGAATGGGCACCACGCCCACTCAGCACCGAGGTTATCCATTACCCTGTAACAACGTTTAGCCCTCAATTCCAAAAACACTATTTTGCACAATTAAACGACCTAAAAGTACCTGCTGCTGATGTCGTGGTATTGGATGTGCGCGATGAAGGCGAATACAACGCAGGGCATATTGATGGCGCTATTTTATGGCCGTGGATGTCGGGCGCAAACGTGGTTGACGATCAAGCGTTTCGGGATGATGTATTAGCTGACTTGGCTAATGTAGGGGTTACACCTGATAAACCTGTGATCACCTATTGCCGTTCAGGGGTTCGTGCGGCGCATACCTTTTGGCTGTTACGCAACTTAGGGTTTGATAATGTTCGCAATTATGATGGTTCATGGATTGAATGGGAACATCATCATGCCAAACAAGGGGAGGTTCAATAATTATGGCCGTTCAACAACAACGCAGTTCAACTATTTCATCAACTGGCGTTTTGGGCAACGTACCAGCTCACATTTGGGCAGGGTTGCTGGCCTTAGTTGGTGCAGTTGGCATCTATTTATTTGCTAATGCCAATGATCCACAGATGGCACTCTTTTGGGTGTTGGGGCTCAGTTTTGGCTTTGTTTTGCAACGTAGCCGTTTCTGCTTTGCGAGTGGCTTCCGTGATATTTTCTTATTACAACACGGACGCACCTTAAAAGGCATTATTGTTGGGCTCTTGGTAGCGACCGTTGGTTTTGCAACCTTGATGTCACGTCAAATGCCAAATACGGCACTCGGTATTTTGCCACCGGATGCCAATGTGCTTCCGCTTGGATTACATACTGTGCTGGGCGGCTTGCTGTTCGGTTTCGGAATGGTGATCGCTGGTGGGTGTGTGTCTGGCAGCATCTACCGCATGGGCGAAGGTTATGTTGCCTCATGGGTGAGCTTTATCGGGATTATCTTTGGCGTTTTGGCGTCAGCTTTTACATGGAACTGGTGGTGGGACTTCCAAATTCAGGATGGAGCGCGTATCTGGCTACCGCATGAAATTGGCCACGGTGGTGCATTGGCGCTGACCTTGGTCGCATTGGTTGCCGTTTATCTCCTTGTTCTATGGTGGGAAAGTCGCGGTGGCATGGTCATCCCAGACACACCATTTGAAGGCAAGCCTGAAGATACCTTTGCGAATAAACTCAGCAACTTATTCCGCCGCACCTTTGTGAACGGTTGGAGCCCCCTTTTGGGTGGCGCGGTCTTAGGTGGCCTGAATGTGGTGTCATTCATCACAGAACGCCCGTGGGGCTTTACGGGTGAACTCAGCCGTTGGAGCATCGGGATCAGTAATGAACTTAGTATTGGCCCCGGCATCTTGGATGGCGTTGCCGATTTGCCCGGTTGCACGCTCGAACTCGGCAATGATGGTGTTCTACACTTTATGTTGTTTTTGGTGTGGGGCATGATCTTTGGCTCGTTTGTGGCAGCGCTCTTTTCTGGTGAGTTTAAAATTCGCGTTCCGCGTCAAAAAATCCGTTTTGTGCAAGCAGGCGGCGGTGGTCTGATTATGGGCTACGGCGCAGGCATTGCGATGGGTTGCACCATCGGCGCATTCTTTTCAGCGATTCCGTCCTTGGCGATTAATGGCTGGGTATTTGCCTTCTTTTTAGCCATTGGTGCATGGGTTGGCACACAAGCCATCCAACGGATTAATTGACCTGTTCATTCCGGCAAGGGTGGGTTTGCAAACCCACCCCAACAAAGATCATGACTAACAATTGAATTTGACTCTATCCAATAACGATAATGAAATGAAAGGAAACCATCCCATGAGTAGTAAACTAGATGTACGCGGCGAAATCTGTCCGTACCCCATGATGAAAGCCGTCAAGGCACTCAAAAAACTAAAACAAGGTGAAGACGAACTAATCGTCATCACAGACCATGCCCCCGCGCTGGAAACGATCCCCACGCAGGCGGTGAGACTCGGCTTTGCAGCTGAAATTGAAGAAACAGGATCACCGGAATGGCAAATCACGCTACGGCGGAATGCCTAAGTTCATGTGACCGTGAAGGCGGTCACTATCGTAAGACTGAATGAATTAGAAAACCATAAACCGAAGTTTAACTATCTATAGGGGAAAAATAGATAATGAAACGCTTGATTCTACTTTTACTTGTATTGCTGCTGGTGATTCCTAGCAGTGCCTTGCTCGCCCAAGAAGAAGCTGAAGAAGTCGAGGAACTCGACATCTTGGTGGACACCGAATGGGTACTCGAAAATCTCGACAATGAAAATGTTCGATTGGTCGATGTCAGCGGTAGCCTTGAATCTTTTGAAGAAGGGCACTTACCCGGCGCGGTCTTTTTAGACTGGCGTGAAGATCTCGTGGATGGCGAAAGCGCGGTTCCGGGGCAGATTGCACCAGCCGAACAAATTGCCGAAGCCCTTGCTGAACGCGGCATCAGCAATGATACGGTGATTGTTTTGTATGACGACACCAGCAACTTATTTGCGGCACGGGCTTATTGGGTACTCAAATACTACCAACATGAAAATGTGGTGGTCTACAATGGTGGCACCCGCAAGTGGGAAGCCGAAGGTGAATCACTCACCACTGACGCTGTGGAAGTTGACGCTGCTGAGTACGAAATTGGCGAAGCTGACCCCGCACTCCGCACCACCGGTGAATATGTTTTAGAAAATCTCGACAACACAGACGTGCAATTTTGCGATACCCGTAGCCCTGAAGAATACATCGGTACCGATGTCCGTGCAGATCGTGGCGGTCATATCCCGGGGGCAATCAACCTAGAATGGAACAATAGTGTCAACAGTGATGGCACCTTCAAATCCTTTGAAGAACTGGATGAACTATTCACCTTGGCAGGCTTTGATCGTGAAAAAGAAATCATCACCTATTGCCAAACCGGGGTACGCGGTGCCCACACTTGGTTTGTTTTGAGCGTTGTTTTAGGGTATGAAAACGTGCGGAACTACGATGGCTCATGGGTAGAGTATGGCAATAATGCCGAAGCACCCATTGATAACTAAGCAGTAAAACACTTGACAACTGAATAGCCTTTTTCACTACCGTTATTTTGTATAAATAGCGGTAGTTTTTTGTCCCCAAAGCTGCCTATAAAACACTCCCGCGCTGGTAAAATAGAAGGGGAAATGGCGGTGTTTTCAGGGAGTAAAAACATGGTTTGTGCTGGTGGCAGTTCTGGAGAGTATTTTGGTGTTACCCATATGCGAAAACGCTCCGGCATGTACGGCGCATATGAAGTATACGACCTAGTTAACCATCTATTTATAGTGCACTTGAATGGGCGATGCCATTCTACTTATAAGCGAAGACATAAGTAGTGGTATCGTGATTTACCGCCGCCCGTAGGGCGCGGAGAAGCCCGAAGGGCGTATCACGATAGCAAGGCATCGCCCATTACCGCCAACCCGAAGGGCGGCGGAGCGGCTGACGGGAACATGGTAATTGAGCTTACCTACCGAGATGGTATCAGCTGGTTGGTAAGCGGTAATTACCACCGTCAGTTGGCGGTAAAATCATTTGGGATAGTCTGACCATATTTTTTCGGGATAATAGTGAAAATCTTCCCGTGCAAACTGTATTTAATGTCCATTCGGCTTAAGACATGCCCCATTTGCTTGACCAAAACACACAATGAAACACACTGATTTTCGGGGCTCTACCCCGTTCCCCGCGATTTTTTAGGCAAAAAATCGAGTAAACTTTTCAACGTTCGTGGGTTTCAGGGCGAAGCCCTAAGAACATTATATTTGAAAGCGTTTATCCCGAACTCACATTATTTAAAAATGACATATTGGCTGAAGTTATTTTAACAGATTGCCAAGTACCCATTTTTGTATGACAAGAGTCTGGGAAGATTCGCGAACACTGTTTTAAGGGTTCAGTCCTCACGCTGGATCCAGCCCAAAATTTCTTGGAGCTCTTCCCGAATGGCATTAAAACCTAACCAATTGCCATCTGGGTCTTTAATAAAAAATGCGACCCCAACCCCATCATCACAGATTACGCCACGCTCATCTACGGTTTGTGTAACGTCCGGTGGCAGTTGGATCGGTTCAATCGTCGCCCCCCGCTTGGACAGTTCATCCGCAACCAGATCAACATCATGCACATAAATATTAGCGGCGGTATGGTCACCAGATGTTGCCGACGAACGTTCATAAATATTGAATAACGCCCCCGATTCTAGGCGATAGGTCAACACACCATAACTTAACACGGCATCTAAAGGGGTAAACCCTAAAATACCTTCATAGAATTGACGGGCGCGGGCTAAGTTGGTCACTGGGATAGTTGGGGTAGTATAGGCTTTTGAAAACATTGTTCCTCCACATTATGATTATTCGTTGTATTCATGATATAGCAATCTGCAAAATGCAAAGTTAGTGTGAGTCTAGTTAGGCATATACGGCTGTAGATCCTGCCAGATGACTTCTGCAAAAAACTGATGAATTTCAGGATTGGGGTGACAATCATTGGGCAATGCACAATAATCAATGTCCACCCCAGCATAACGCTCCTGCAAAAGCGGAACAAAACTCATCGTCTTAAACCCACTGTCAGTAAATACCGTTTCTAGCGCATCGTATTTATATTTCTCATCTGTTTCGGAAAGTATTGGTGAAAAAACATATGCCCAAGCTTCTGCACCACTGGCGGTAATGGCCTCGTACAATGGGATAACAGCCTGATTTTGCCAGCGTGCTAGATTTTCCTCCGAATACAATTGACTTTCCCATATGCCATAGTCAGAGCGGTACTCTGGTGCATAATACACTCGTATTAATGAATTGAGGCTATCTAAGTAAAACGAAAATTGTGACCGCGAGAATCGGCTAATAAATAACGGGCGCGCAATAAAATAGGGTTCGTCTAATAATCCCATATCAGGATCATTTTGTACGGTGCCAACAATGACAATATCGGCTTGCACAGGTGCGCCATATTCATCCCAAAAGCTTAATTGATCCTGTGTGCTAGCACCATTTTCTGCTAAAACGACTACTTCCAAGTTTTCAGTATCATAGGCTTGTAGCTGCGTCGCAAAGCGGTCTTTTGCAAAAATGGCATCTCCATAGGTAAATGAGTCACCAATCAATAAAACTCGTAATGTATCTTCAGGTTTTTCCAGAGCAAAAGGCATATCTGCTGCCCCCCATTGTTGGCGGGGCTCATTGTATTCAGGCACAGTATATTTAGGATAAGGTCCTAACACTTCATAGCGCGAGTAAGATGTCCGAATAAAAATCTCTGCAAACACACCAAGAAAGACCCACGTGATCAAAAACATGGCCAGCATATTTGCGCCCCATGACTTTAATAATTTGCTGCCACGTGGGGTATGGGTAATGGTATAAGCAAGGGTGGCAAGGCCAAACCAAACATAGATTTCTAACCAGTTTTGATGGTCTGTGGGGAATTCAGCGACTTCTGACGCATCCAAAATCGTGACGCCTTCTGGCGTAGACCATACCAATAACCCCATCATCAAGGCCATTGTGATGTAAAGAGCGCTTGCTGATGCTTCTTGCAGTAATGCCCCCCCTAAAAACAAGATAAAGATTACAAGGATCACATACCATTCTGAGGAGTAGACAGTTTGAGCAAAATAAACGTCCATAAATAAGAAGAATCCAATTGACCACAACGCAACTGGTGCTAAAAGTTGTTGCATCGGTTTTGATGGTTCTGCTTGATTAAACAAATTGGGGATTTCTTCTGTTAACAAAAATAGAGCGCTACCCAAAACCACAACAAGGATCACGGGGATGGAATTGACCGCGGTGATCATTCCTAATAAAACCAAAAACCGTATAATCAAAAGCCCCAATAGTTTCATAATATTTGCCTAACCCCTAAGCGTTATGCTGATTTACATTATCGAAATGAATGTCGCTAAATATATAAACATCAACCATGTTTAGTTTCATCATGTGATCATGCGTTATATCCATGATATAGCAAATGGTAGGAATTTAGATTGGTTTTTGGTTAGCCGCGTTTTCGCCAGCCCAATGCTTCTTGGACTTCTGCTGGCATAAAGCTAAAACTGAGTCGGTTACCATCGGGGTCATTAATGAAAAAAATAATCGCCCTGTCACCATCCATCAAGACGCCTCGCTCATCAAATGCCATCGGGCTATGGGGATCTAACTCGATACGGGTTAACTGAACCCCCTTAGCAATCATTTGATCGGCTAAGGCACTCACATTATCCACATAAAAATTGGCAACTGTATGTTCACCAGATGATGGTTTATCTTTGACATAAATATCAAACATCGTGCCATGTTTTAGTCGATAGCTTAACACGCCATAATGGGGCATGGCATCAAGGGGTGTCAGTTCTAAAATGCCTTCATAAAATTGACGGGCGCGGGGTAAATCCGTGACAGGGATCATCGGGTTGGCATGGGCGTTGTCTAGCATGGGTTTGAACTCCTGTTATTGGGCTGATGGTGCCATTGTTGTATCACATGATAGACCGTTTAGCGCCTTGAATCAATGCGGGGATCGATAGCAAAAAACCGCAGGCTTAGCCTACGGTTTTTCCGTTTTGAGTGTATGAATCTGGATTCAGGCGATTAGTTCAGGTTTTCAAAAATGCCGGCTGCACCCTGACCACCACCGATGCACATAGTCACCATGCCATATTTGCTATCGCGGCGTTTCATCTCGTTAATAAGTTGCACCGTTAATTTTGACCCCGTGCAACCCAAAGGATGCCCTAAAGCAATTGCGCCACCATTAACATTGACCTTTTCTTGGTCAAGTTCCAAGTCGCGGATAACTGCTAACGATTGAGACGCAAATGCTTCATTGAGTTCAAACAAATCAATATCGTCTTGTTTAATACCAGTCCGCTTTAAAACACGGGGAATCGCTTTGATAGGCCCTACTCCCATAATTTCGGGAGCAACACCTGCCACATTAAAGCCTACAAATCGCGCTAAGGGGGTTAATCCGAGCTTGGCGGCGGTTTCAGCTTCCATGATGAGTACGGCGGCTGCACCATCGCTGAGCGGGCTAGAATTGCCTGCTGTGACGGAACCACCATTTTTGAAAACAGGCCGTAAGCCGCCTAATCCTTCTACGGTCGTGCCTGGGCGAAGGTGTTCGTCACGATCGAATATTACTTTGCGTTCTACCCGTTCACCATCTACGAATTCAACTTCGGTGAATTCAATTGGAACAATTTCTTCTGCAAAGTAACCTGCTTCCATCGCTTTTGCAGCACGTTGGTGGCTTTCATAAGCAAAGGTGTCTTGATCTTCACGGGAAACACCAAATTCACTGGCCACCCGTTCAGCCGTTAAGCCCATCCCCATATACACTTCTGGATTCTCTTGGGCAAGCGTAGGGTTGGGGCTCAGGTGGAAACCCGTCATGGGGACGAGGCTCATGGTTTCTGCACCGCCGGCAATGATAATATCCGCACCATTGGCAATAATGCGTTCAGCGCTGGTCGCAATGGTTTGTAGCCCACTGGCACAAAAACGATTGACAGTTTGGGCGGGCACATCAACCGGTAAGTCTGCTAAAACACCAATGCTACGCGCAAAATTTAAGCCTTGAGCACCTTCTGGCATCGCGCAGCCGATAACCACATCATCAATCAAGGCAGGGTCTAATTTATCACCAGTTTGTTGTAATAATTCTTTTATAACGGCGGCGGCCATGTCATCAGAGCGGACATTACGGGTGGTGCCACGTTTGGCTTTACCGACCGCAGTACGGGCAGCAGCGACAATAACAGCTTCTCTCATGGGAAAACACTCCTAAAACCAGAAAATATTCTTTTACTCATTATAGTGTAACAAAAATCAAATCATGATTCAATTAAACAATTCATGAGGATTTGTTGGATAATTTGATTCATACCCGCTAGACTCAATGAGCAATCATTCAATTCATAGAAAGAACGCACAGATGCCAACCTTTGAATACCATAGCCAAATTTTAGAAACTTTCCCTCATGTAGTCGGTGGTGTATTGATCGGAATTGTCAGAAATACACCCACCCCGCAAACCTTATTTGACTTATACCAAGCAGAACAAGAACGTGTGAAAACCCGCATCGGGGAAGATCCGTTAAGCAGTTTGCCATCCTTAAGCGCGTGGCGGTCAGCATTTCAAAAATTTGGGGTGCAGCCCACCAAATACCGTTCTGCCGCAGAAGCCTTATTACGGCGGCTCACCAAAAAAGGCGATATTCCAAGTATCAATACCTTAGTGGATCTGGGAAATTTGGTCAGCATCCGCTATGGCTTACCGTTGGCTGTTTTTGATGTGCGGAATTTGGTTGATGATCACTTATCCGTGCGTATCGCAACCGGCACCGAGAAATTTTTACCACTGGGTACCAAAGACATTGAATACCCAAATATTGGCGAAGTGATTTTTGCGGATGGTGGCGATAATGTCTATGCGCGGCGTTGGTGTTGGCGGCAGTCTCAAGGGAGCGCCGCACGGGAAGACACCACCCAAGTGATCGTGATTATTGAATCTCAACATGAAGGCGGGGAGGCTGACATTCAAAGCGCCATGCAAGATTTGCAAGCCTTGTTAACCGATTATGCCAATTTTACAGGGAGTACAGGGATTGCTTCGGCCAGCTCGCCGCGTGTAGTAGGGGATGTGTAGATCAAAAAAACGAGCCAGCGCTCGTTTTTGTGCGAAAGGCATTTAGCCTTGACGTTGTTTGTGTTTGGGGTTGCTTGAGCAAATGACATAGAGTTTGCCACGCCGACGAACAAATTTGCAGTCCCCACACATCTTCCGTACAGAAGAACGGACTTTCATGTTCAAACTCCTTAAATTCAGCGTTTGCCAACGAAGTATATTAGCAGGTTGTGGCAAATGCGTCTATGCTGTTCTGCAAAAAAAGCACTAGAGCATCGTGTTCATTGGAGCATCAAGATACTGTAAACGTAAAATTTACGATAATAAGTTTGGTTTTATACTAAGCGTTCAAGGCATATTATCACTATCAGGATCTTCAAAAACATCATCAATGATGGTGCGAATTTCTTCGGGGGTTACATCAACTAGTTCCGTTTTTGAATAAATGGTGACCATCAATACAGCATCAAAGAGTTTGACATAGTAAATAATCCTAAAGAGATCAGTATTTGGCGCAAACGGATGCAATCTGCTCGAAATGATGACTTACGCTGGCAAATCCTCACCACTGTTGAACACTAATCTGGTGCGTTTGCTCTGGACAAACCTCAATCCCTAACTACGGCACAATTTATGTTGATGGTATCATTGGTAAGCATCTCATAAAATAATGGTAACGATATAAACTGATTTAAGGATAAGTATCATGCTTGGAAAAGCCCATACGAACCCAATTGTCCCTGTAACTGATCTACCTCGTGCCCGTACATTTTATGAAGGCATTCTAGAACTTACCCCCCTTGATGTTGTTCCAAGATATGGTGTGCTAACCTATCAAATAGATGGTGGTGCATTATTTGATATTTATCTAAGAGAAACCCCAACTTCAGGCGACCATACAGCGGCAAACTTTTATGTCGAAGATTTAGATGGACTTGCTGATCGGCTAATTGAACGGGGGGTAACTATTCCACGGTATGAATTACCACCAGATTCGCCCCAAACAATTGATGAACGTGGTGTGATCTGTGAGAATGGCATGCCAGTTGTCTTTTTTATTACCGATCCCGATGGGAATTGGCTGAGCTTTAGTATCTTTCGACAAGATATCAAAGATGCGTTAGGTATTGCATAATCGCAATACCTGCTTTTGTTCACATGGTTAAATTATTCATCACCAAACATGGCCTCTACAGCTTCAGAGGCATAATCATAGTCGACAACTTCGCTGGCAAAGTTATTGGTTAGCATCACAACCACCGTATCAAATTCTTGATCATAGAATAGCCCTGATTGGAATCCGTTAGTTGCGCCTAAATGCCCGTAGACAGTCCCCCATTGTTCTTCAAAGATGTTGATCCCTAGCCCATAATCAGCGTCACCAATGTCAATGGGCGTGATCATTTCTTGCAGGCTGTCATCACTTAACAAGTCGCCACCAAATAACCCACGCATAAATAGCACCATGTCCGCTGCTGTGCTGATGATGCCACCATCACCCAACCCTTGCCCATCATTGGTTAAGCCCACATCAAAAAAGCCATCGCCATAATCATCATACCCCGTGATTAGGCCATCACCGAGATTGTTAGGATCTTCCAAGTAGGAATCATCCATGCCTAACGGCTCAAAGATGCGTTGGGCTAGAGATTCTGCTAGGGTTGTGCCGCTGGCAGCTTCAATGATGAGGTGGGCTAGATTGTAATTGGTATTGCTATAGTTATATTCAGTGAGTGGTTCTGCAACAGGGTCTAAACCATAAATGACCTCGACAGTATCTAATGCTGACCATGTATAGAAGGGATCGGCATCTGTAATATCATCATAGGGCTCAACATCGGTATAGCTCACAATCCCGCTAGTATGATCAAGTAATTGGCGGATGGTAATCTCATCACTATAGGGGATGTTGTCGGTAATGCTGGGGGCTAACCAATCGATGAGCGTATCATCTAAACTCAATCCCCCCTCGTCTACCAATTGCAGCATATTAACCGCTACAAACGTTTTGCTGACACTCCCGATCCGAAAGCGATCATCAATGCTGACGGGTGTTCCTGCTTCAATGTTAGATACCCCTTGGGACGCCGTAAAAACTTCACCTTCGACATCTACAAGAACGACCAAACCAGGATCACTAGAGGTTACAAGACTATCCACATACGCTTGTAGCGCGTCCTCTTGTGCCGATGCACTCAATACCAAAGCGAACAACATTACAACAACTATCCATTTTTTCATGACTTATAATCCTTATTTAAGGGCTAGATTGTACCCACCACAGTTCAAGGGGTTCGCCTTCAAACGGACGCGCAAACGTGAGGGGATACTCCCATTCTAAGGCTAAATCCTCAAAATTACTCGCCAGGCCTGGTTCTATCAGCAGATACATCCCGCCTAAGCGCTCTGTTTCGGTTTCGATCTTGGTACGGGTTTCAGCGCTCAATTGTTGATTCGCCTCTAAATTGGCACAGGTGAGCTTCACCCTGCCGGGGTCTGCCAAAAAGAGGCGCATCAGATGGCACGATCCCAAAATAGCATACACTTCAACCTGCTCCGTTTCAGGGTTTATCTCGGCGTTAGATTCCAAAAAAGCAGCCGCGTCGCGCTGTCCATAGCCTGCGGTCACGGCTTCCATGTACCGCCAGCGATCCGCTGCTGGGATGCGGGGTAAGGTGGTGGGGTCAGTGACCAAGGGTTGCCAAAAATTTAATCCCCATATGATAGCAAACAGGGTAAAAGATACCATCACCGCACGGAGAATCGTCGAACTCCGTTCTTCGTCGCTGATGTTTTCAAAAAAGGTATACACTCCCCCCACCAAGGCAATGATTAAAAATGGAATCCCAATTTCTAAATATCGCGCCCGGGGGAATGACCCCAAAGCAATAGAGGGGAGCCATGCAATACCAAACGCCATCAGTAAAAATAGCGCTTCGCGGGAGCGTTGATAATAAAACAGCACGCCCCATGCGATCCCCGTTAGGGCTAGCGCGGCTGCACCGTAATAGATGGCGGTTTGTTCAAAGGCAAGGCGTACACTATCCATCAAATTTTCAATAAAAGATTGATCGTCTTCATGGATATTGAGCAAATAATCATTGACGAGTACGATTCGCTCATCCCCACCGCGAATTTCGCCGCGTATGGTGGGAATAAACATCAGCAGCCAAAAGATGGCAAAGATACCCATCATCACGGTGCCTGAACGCACATAGGAGCGCCACACATCCCGTTTATAGAGCCATACCATCCCAAATGGGAGCGCTGCCACCCCCGCTGCTGTGAGCTTTGCCAACGGTGGCAAAATCAAGATGATGCCAGCCAAAGCGCCCATGAGTAATGTCGGATGATCCAACCATGCAAATAAAACCAAGATCGACACTAACAAAAGCGCCATTGCCATCGGGTCGGCCAAGGCCATGCGATCAAAAAATAGCGTAAATGGATTAAGCGCATACAACAATAAACACATGATCCCGATGCGTTCACTAAATAAGCGTCGCCCTAGTGCATAAATCGCCGCACCCGCTAGCACCATCAATAAGGCAATCGCCAAGCGGCTCACCAATAGATAATCAACGCGCTCAGTTTCAAAAATCCCAAGGTAGTAATACAACAATAATTTACCCGGTTGGGTGGAAGCAACTGGATTCACGGTGAAATCCCACGCAACTTCGGCACGGCGAATATGATGGCTTTCGTCAGCATACCCCGGCAAGGCTAACGAATTATAGGATCGCAAAAAAAACAGAAGTAATAAAAGCCCGATGAGGTAAAAGCGCCATCGATTGGAAGGGCGGCGTTCTTGCGGTAACCACAACATTAAGGCGTGTCCTCTGTAATAGTTTCATCAGGATAAATACGCCACACTTCAACCGTCATGCCCTCAAAAGGACGTGCAAAGCGATATAACACATCATGCTCACCCAATAAACGATTGAGATCAGTATAAGGTAAATCAGGTTCAACAATGGCATATAAAATACCTTCTTGTTGTGCGCGTTGATTAATATACAAGGCTACATCATCCATAAATTCACCTGCCCAACCAAAGGCAGGACATTCTAACAAGACGGCACCAAATTCATCCAAGTAGAGCCGCATCTGATGGCAAGACCCATTCAGCCCCACCACAGGAACCCGCCCCGTGGCTTGCCCTGTCGATAAATTGGGGAGTGCGTCTGCTGCATCTACTAACCCATATCCCGCTGTGAAGTTGGTGAAGTATTCCCATTCATCCCGCTCAGGGTAGGTATTCAAGCGTGGATCGTTCCACAGATTCAGGATAAACGGCTGTGCCACCAAGACGAGCCAAAGCGTAGCAATACCCCACCCCACCAGCCAGCGTGGTTTTAAGGGATTTATCACTATCAAAGAACCCGCTACTGCCACCAATAGCGGCGCAATACCTAATTGTAGGTATCGTGTGGAAAGCACGCCACTGCTGACCATTGTGAAACCCCAAATCAGCGCCACACACGCCAATAAAAACCCAACAGGGCGTACCGCACGCCACAACCCGATCCCAATGGCAAACACCATCACAATCCAAAATATATCATGGTGAAAAACGCTATTCGCCTGCCATAAATCACCTAGATTATCGGTTACCGTTTCCAAGGGGGTTTTATGATTGATCAAATGGGGATCAACAACACTAATCCGATTACCACTTAGCTCCTTGTAGACAACCCATAACCCAAACGGGGTTAGGAGCGCGATCAAGGTTCCGTAACAAGCGATCAATGTTGCACGATAAGTTTGCCATTTATCGCGCAACGTCCCTGCCCCAAAAAACAACACTGCGACAATCGGAATAGCGGCAAAGGGTAACCCCGTCAGTTTAGCGAGGATCGTTAACCACGCCATGACGCTCGCAAAAATACCGCGTTCCCATTGTTGCGGACGGTCTAACAAGATCAAGGATGCCCAAATGGTTAACATGCCTAACGATGCCGTAATGGGATCAGTGAGTGCCATGCGATCAAAAAAGACCATAAACGGAGAAAACACTAAAAGGTATAAGGTTAAAATGCCGCCCCACATCCCAAACAAGCGCTTACCAACTGCAAACGCTGCCGCTAACCCTAACAGGGCAAACAATCCCGTCACAGTGCGCCCCACAAAAATACCATCCAACCGATCAGGGTTAAAAATCCCAATCCAATAATACGTTAGGAGCTTGCCAACCGTGAACGATAAATCCAGATTGTCAAATGACCAGACCGCCTCGGCACGGCGGATATGATGGCTTTCATCATTAAAGGGGGGCAAAACAGTTACTTGATAGGCACGGACTAAAAACGCCATTCCGAGCAACAACACTGCGCTCCATAACCCGATGCGGGATGACTTGCTCATGGGGCAGGCTCCACTGCGATGACATTCTCAATAGGAACTTGGTATAAATAAATGGTTGCACCATCCAAGGGACGCGGATACATGCCAATAGACTGAGCATCAACCGTGAGCAGGTCATCATCTAAAGGCAACACGCGCTCAGTGAGGTAATAAATTTGATCGGTAGCACTGGCTTCTATTACCCAAGCATCCCATTCCCATAAAATAGGATTGCCGTAAAAGCCGAAATAATAACAATGCAAACGCAAGTCAGGCGCATAAAATCGAATGCTGTGGCAACTGCCTAACGTGGAAAGCACCACCGCATCAGATGGTAAATCCTCGGCAACATCCCGAATCCCATAGCCTGATGAGGTATGGCTGATATATTCCCAGCTATCTTGCCCACCTAACGATAATTGTTCAGGCGTTTGCCACATATCCAACACCATCGGTAACCCGCTCGACATCAACACAAGCAACAAAACACCTGTAATCATTGCGCCTTGTTGGCTGTTACTGCGTTCCCATAGGCGCACCATCCACACGGTTAAGCCAATTAACCCAAAGGGAAAGGCTAAGACCATATAACGGGTACTTGGAAACGCGGACGCCAGCACAATAAAGACCGCGACAGCCCCCATAATCCCGCCCCACAGCACAACCTCGCGGCGGGCAAGCCATGCCCCTAAGATCACAATCGCGATTAGCAATCCAAGCCCTGTAGGATAAAACGCGCCAATGGCTTCAGCATAGGTTTCAAGATTAAAGGTGATTTGTTCCACACGGGAGCGATCTTCTGGCACAAATAAACTTTGCGTAACAACTTCTTGCTTATTATCCAGTTGCGCCACCTCCTGATAAACCACATACGCAAAGGATGGCGCTAAGACCATTCCGGCAACAAGATAAATAGGGATTAACCGCTTGAGGTTCATCGCTTGAATACCACCCCGCCACCATAACAATAAAGGTGGGACAATTGCTAAAGGGAGCGCGGTTAGCTTGGCTAATAATGCAAAGCCAAATAATCCGCCTGTGATTGCACTATTTTTATCAGTGGGTTGGCTTGCCCATGCTAACCCGCCCCAGACCATCGCCAAGGCAAACAACATCACAAACGGATCTGAAAGTGCCATCCGATCAAAAAAGATCAAGAGTGGCGAAGCGCCATATAACCATAACACTAACAGGCTTGCGCCATCATGACGGGTGACACGTCGCACAATAGCAAAGCATAACGCTGCCGAAAGTGGTGCCAGCAAAGCAATCGCTTGACGGGTGAGCCATAAGGCGCTTGGGTTTTGTGGATCAAATAGCCCAAAATAGTAATAGACCAACAGCTTGCCGGGCAAAAATGACGCAACCGCATCGGTGAATTCAAAAACGACCTGAGCGCGCATAATGTGCAAGCTCTCATCCACAAAGGCGGGTAGGGCTAAGATGTTATGGGCACGAATGGCATAAATAACCCATAATGATACACACACTATTACCCAATATAGACGCCGTGCCATAGGCTGGTTAATCCCTATTGTGGGGGCGGGTGTCTCCCCCAAGTGCCCGTTGTAAAAGAACCATCCCACCAAGCAATGCTTGTGACAGGCTCAAGACCCGTATCAATAAGGCAATACTGAGCGCATTGGGCTCGGTAATCCCCAGATAGCCTAAGAAAAAGACATACGCCCCTTCTCGAATCCCTAATGATCCGGGTGTAAGGGGGATGACTTCTAAAGTAATGATCAGGGCAACCAATGATATAAAGGTGAAGTATGGCACGGGATCGGTCACCGCAAGCAACGATAAATAAAAGGCGGTCATGCTGCACGCATTGGCTAACAGTGACAACACCACCATCAAAAATAGATTCCGGGGATTCCCCAAATCGCCTTTCAGGGCGTGGCTCAGGGCTTCGACCTTTTCAGCAATACCCCCTAACCGAATGTTGCGGAGAATACCCGTTGCTAGCCCCACAAACCAACCTAACCGTAACACAATCAGCCCCGTGATCCCGCCTGTGGTGAGTCCATAGATCAACGCGATCACAGGGGTGGGGATACCTTCTGGTTGAGAGATCAACAAAATGAGGCTTGATGTTGCCAAGATTGAGATCAACCCGATCACTCGTTCAATGATCACTGATGCCACAGAATCGACAGCTCGACCGGTGTCTAAGGAACTTTCGGCCATCCGCATGGCGTCCCCACCTGCCGAAGCACCGGGCAAAAATTGACTATAAAATGATCCGATCAGATATGTACCAAACAACCGACGGAATGAAATATCCACTTTGTTTTGGTGCAACAATAAGCGCCAGCGCAGCGTTTTCATCATGGTTGAGCCAATGATTAAAAACCATGCGGGAACTAAATATAGCAAGTTGGCATCACTGAGCGCATCAACGACTTCATCAAAATCGACAAAGCCAATAAGAGCAACCAACCCAAACAAGCCCAACAATAAGCGGAGCCAACGCCATGCGCTTTGTGCCACCGTGGTTGCTTGTTTTTTGCGAATACTCATGCCATACGCCTCAACAATACGGTTAGCGACCGCATCCCAAGAGTATTCGGTGATGGCTTTTTGCCGGTTTTGTGCGCCGCGTTCTTGCATCAGCGCAGGATTATCTAGGGTTTCGTGTAAAGCGCGTGCCATATCCACCGGATCATTGTAAGTCGCATAAATACCCAGATCGCCTAAAATTTCCACACTCGCAGGCCGTTCATAGGCAACCACTGGCAAGCCCATTGCCATATAAAAATAGATTTTGGCATCGCCTTCCGTCATGCTGATCTTAGGCGCAATCGCCAGATCGGATAACGCCATGTAGCGCCCTGTTTCATCATAGGGAATTTTGCCAGTAAAGGTCATATACGCGCTGATGCCCTTTTCAGCAGCCATCTTGCGGTAATAATCTTCATCAGGGAAGCCCATCACCAAAAAATGGAAGTTATGGAAATCGCGTTCTTTGACCAGCACCCGCACCGCCTCAATCATGTCATCCACACCCTGATAGGTTTTAAGCAGCCCCATGAAGACAACAATTGGCTTGTTAGCGGGTAGGTTCAATGATGCAAAAAGCTCAGGTTCATAGGGGAAGTTCTCAGGTGAAAAGGTTTCTGTATCGACCCCATCAAAAATAGGGTAGAGATGATCATCTGCTAACCCAAACCGTGATCTAGACTCTTCATAAATCTGTGTGGAGGACGTGACCACAACCGGAGAGCCATTTAAAGATAAGCGCTCTAGGCGTTCTAAGAATCTAAAAAACGCACTGCCTTTTTTGGCGTAACCATGTTCAGCAATTTCACCCGAAAAGCTACCCTGCATATCAAAAATAAAGGGGATACCCATTAAACGATTGACCCACCATGCCACCCACATCGAATCCCATCCATGCGCGTGCAAAATATCGGGTTTAAACCGCCATGCTGTCCATAAGGTGGTCATCAATAAAATGAATGCAAGATACGGCTTTTGATAAGAAGGACCCGCATCGGTTTTGGTATACCAAGGAATCGGTGGAATCCGTCGAATGTCTATGTCAGGGAGGTCACGCCCGATATGGTAAGTGGTCATCACCACCTGATGCCCCAAACGTTGTAAGGCTTTTATGGGTTCATAAATGTGAATGTGCCCGCCTCTATCAACAAAAAACGGTGTCGCTGCCACCGCTAAAATGCGATATGTTTTCAATGTGGGAAATACTCCAACCAGTTGATAGTTCGGGGCGCGATTATAGCGGAGCCAAGCCACTTTGCCTAGCGCACTTGCGCCACCATCGCATTCCACCCTGTCTGATTGGCGACATCATGACGATTCATTAACGTCAGTTCTGTTTAAGAAATGCCGAATTTGCTTTATCAAAGTACACAATGAGACAACACTGATTTCCGTTCCTCGCGATTTTTTAGGCAAAAAATCGAGTAAAATTTTAAACGTTTGGTCGAACTTTGAAAGTTCGTGGGTTTCAGGACGAAGCCGTGAGAACAACTATACTTGAAAGCGTTTATCCCGAACTCACCTTAATTAGGCAGATCGATCCCTAATGATTCTAATAATCCAATCGCGCCAGCATATTGGTTGGGATCAAAATTATCAAGATCCGCAACGATCAACGTATATTGCCCCGCAGGGCCCCGATCGCGAGAGACAACCACCACTTGATACGTTCCAGTTGATGGCACCGGCAATGCAATGACATGCACATTAGAAAATTGTGCTAAGAGATCATTACCACTCTGGTTAAAATAAATATCAAATTGGCTCTGCAAATCAGCATAATCACTATCTTTGGCGATCAAGTTGCCATTAACATCCCATAATTCAACAGCGACAACACCATTGCTGCCACCAACTGTGAAATTAGCAACAACCGCCAAACGCATACCCTGCCTTAAATTAACGTCATAGGTATGCGCTTCATTTTTACGGATAAAGTCAAGTTGCGCCTCACCTAATTGGGTAATGGTGCTTTGTTCAAGTATCGGGATACGCTCAGTGTTTGTGTTCCCGACACGGTTAGGGGCAGTGGTATTGGGGGATGTCCCGTTAGTTTGTTGGCTACCGCTTTGACCTGCCGTTGTTGATGCACTACCGCCACCTACGCCTGCATCAGCACGTACAATAATACCGCCTGTATCTGCTGCGACCCATGTATCCACGTCAGGTTCCCCAAAGATGGTATATTCGACCCGTTGACTGTAGGTGCCACCCCGAAACAAATCGACCAGATAAAGGCTCCCTAATGAAAGCAGGAGATAGATCCCAATGCGAATCGCCCAAACCCGTTTACGGGATTTTTTCTTTTTTTGCGGTGTTTCCACAGCAAACGGATCAATCAGTTGGTCGGGCAGCTCTTTTTGAGCACTAACCTTGGCAGGGGGTGGTGCTGGCATGGACGGTGAAACCGGTTTATTGCCCCCGATCTTTTGCCATAATCGGCGTGCCTTTTCGTGCTGTGGGTCAAGTTGCAAAACCTTTTGCACCGTTTGGCGTTTTTGCGCAGGGGTTTCCGCTATAAAAACGGCCAACCACCACGCATGAGCGTTTTCGGGTTGTTGTTTGATACTTTGGATAATGAATGGACGCGCTCTATCAACATCACCCGCTTTCATCAGTCGATAAGCTTCTTTTAATGTGGCGCGAGAGTCCATCAGATTCCCCCTCCAATGACTAAAAATGTGCTAAATCCATTTTATCATAGATCAATTTACATTTTAAGAAACCTGAGACTGTAAACCGACGTTGGTATCTATATTCAGGGATACAATAGCCACACTCGTAAGTTTTTAATCGGATCAAAAACGGAGTATAATTTTAAGCATCAATACCCCTATCATAATGCACCGAGGTCAGTCATATATGTCACCCATAAACCGTAATAAGTGGTTATTAGCTCTATTACTGGTTTCCTTTTTGCTATCTACCCGTTGGCTAAATAAACCCTTTATTGGGCATCATGACTGGGATAGTGTGCTCGTTTCAATACAGGTTTTGAATTATCATGAGTTGGGGTATTTCAAACATTATGGGATGCAAATCCGCACACAATTACACATGCACCCCACTGATGACTTAACCATCTATCGCAGCACCGCCCCAACATTCGCTATTGCGCTTGCCTTATGGGCAGAAGCGACCTCTTTTAATGAGCTAACGTTACGCCTGTTCAATATTTTCATAAATTTGGTTGCGATCTCCGTCTTTTATCAACTGGCATGGCAACTGTTCCGAAAACGGCGTATCGTGCGCTTTGCAACCGCCATTTACGCAACATTACCCTTTGTGATTTACTTTCCTGCGGTGGTGAATTGGGAAGTTGGGATACATTTGATCATGCTGTTGACGGTACTCTGTTATCTGCGATGGTGGCGCTACCAAAACCCAATCATGCTAGGGTATCTTGCGTTTTTGGCGATACTCGGCATTTGGTATTTCTTCACCATGCCTTGGCTGCTCTTGACCTTATTTGGGCATAGTTTGCTGTTTGGTGACCGTCGGCATCAGGTAACAACGTTTAGTGTTGGCTTGATTGGGGCTTTAGCACTGGTTGTATGGGGTTTTTATACGACAGAAGGCTTTGATCCGCATGTTATCCAAGAAATACAAGATCACTTAGCATACCGGTCTAGTGATGCGGCGAATACACCTACGGATGAAAGCACAGCCACTTGGGGAAACTATCTAACACGATACGCCTCCCGTTTACTTTATGCGCTATCCCCATTTACCTTATTTTTTGCGCTTTGGGGGGCAAGGCGGGCATTCAGCAAACAAAACCCCGAACGCCCAACGCTCGGTATCATCGCAGCAATGGCGATCACCATTGTTTGTAATAATCTGATGTGGCGTAATGCCTCATTTTTGCATGACTACTATATGTATGGACTGGTCGCACCAGCAGCCTTATGGGCAGGATATGGCTTGGATTACATCTGGGGGAATAATCGCTCTTGGATGGCACGGAATCGCCTACAGCGATTCGCTAGTGCGTTTATTATTGGGCATATTCTTTTTGCGCTTACGATGACAAACTTTTTCGCTAACTTTGGTAATACCCCTATTGTCTGGTTATCAGATGGCATCCGAACCCATACAGCCATTGGTGAAACTGCCGCCACAGATCTGAGTTATTTAGGGCCACATATTGAATTTTATGCTGAACGGAACATCAATTATGATGTTGCACCTGAGCAAGATCGCCTTCGTGAGGCCTTCGAAACTAACCGCATTGCCTTATATGTTTTATGTGATGAGGCGCAACTCTCTGCAATGAATATTTTCCAAGTAGAACCGTTGGAAGCATGCTACTTGGTAAGGCCTTAGCGATCTGCAATAGCGGCTAATGTGGGGTTTAAGATACCGATCAAATCAGCAGGCACAACCTTCAAGTTTAAACCGCGTTGCCCGGCACTCAGCAACATATGGGGGAGTTCCTTAGCACTATCATCTAAAAAGACTGGCCACTGTTTTTGGATCAACATCAAGGGGGAAATCCCCCCCGTTTGTAACCCTGTCCACTTTTCGGCATCCGCATGTTTTGCCATATGTAGTTTTTTATAACCAGCAACTTTTGCGAGGGCTTTTAAATTTAAATGGAGATTAGCAGGGACAAGTGCCAATAGCGGTTTTTTATCGCCAGTATCCACCACAAGGGTTTTAAAGACAATGTGCGGCGCTACCCCCACCGCTTGGGCAAGTAGTTCCGCATCATGAATGGTATTATCAAATTCTATGGGGTCATATGGAACATTATGCTGTTCCAACACCCGCATGGAGTTCAGTTTTTTGTTAGCCATTGTGTGATGTTTGGAAATCTAGCTGCTCGGGGTCAAAGATTTCTTCATCCCGCAAACAGCGTAATAAATAGCTAATTTCTTCGGGTTTAGGTGCCCAACACGCAGGGCGATGGGTCATATGCTGGATTGCCCAAAAACTATGTTGCAACAAGTCATCTTGTAATGTGTCAACTTCGGTTTGAGTGGTTAGTGCTGTGCAAGACTGCGCTAATTGTGATGCAGAGGTTAGCCCATTTTGAAATTGTTCTAACAATTGCACAAATTCATATCGTAACCATGTAATGCGTTCGGCTGTTTTATCCATTATTCTGTTGATCCTTGCTACCAATATACCCAATACTGACCCAATGGCGATCATATAAACCATCTTCATCACGATGCCATACCAGATTGCCTTGCAAGTCGTTGATCGCTGTTGGGGTAACAAATCCTGAATGTTTACCGACTAAGTCGTAGAGCTTGTCGCCCTCTATGTAGCCAAAACATTCACCTTTATAGTCATAGACACCACGCATCATCCTATTGTGACATACTCCTTAGCCCCATTCAACAACCAGCATTAGTTTGTATGTTGAGGTAAGTTAACAATTGCTTCAACTTCAATTTCCACCAGCATATCAGGGTTTAATAAGCCCGCAACAACCACTAATGTCGATGCTGGACGAACCGCTTGTAAAATTTCACCGTGTACCCGGGCGACTGCATCTGCATCCTCACGATTGGTGATATACATCCGTGTTCGCACAATATCGGATAACTTGCCATTCAATCGCCCTAACGCACTTTCGATATTGCTAAATATTTGGCGGGTTTGGGCGGCGGCATCCCCAACCCCCACTAACTCCCCTTGTGCATTGGTGGCGGTTGTCCCTGAAATATGGACATTTTCGCCAGCCCGCACACCACGACTATACCCATAATCAGCTTCCCAGATGGTGCCACTACTAATGTGTTGGCGTTGTTCACCAAACTCACGTTTGTAATTTTCAATGGATGACAGGATGGTGTCTTTCGTTTCATTAACCCCAACCCACCCTTCATTGGTGACACTTGTGCCCTCAAGCTGTTTGTACACCATAAAAAAGTGTGCCATTTCTTTTGGGAAGTGCGTGGGAATATTCGACACATCCCAATATTCGTTAAAGCTTGGATCATTAGCGGGAACCGCCAAAATTTTATAATCCAGTTCGCCTTTATCGATCATTTTGAACATCCCAATCGGACGTGCCGTGATCACACACCCCGGAAAGGTAGGGTTATTGGTCATCACTAACACATCAACCGGATCACCATCTTCAAAATACGTTTGTGGGATAAACCCATAATCCCCCGGAAAATGTAACGGGCTATACAACACACGATCCAATTCGATATGTGCAATCGATTTACTGTACTCGTATTTGTTACGACTAGCTTTAGGAGATTCTACAACCACATACATCAAGTCAGGGGGTTTGGGGCCTGGGGTTAAGTCATGCCACAAGCTAAATTGCATCTTAGGATTTCCTCTTGAGTTTCTTTTTGATTGTACGGCGCGGCGCGGTCTTCTTTTTACTCGGTGGTGGAACAGGGGTCATAATCTCAGCGCCATTTTCGGTTAACAAAACGGTATGCTCCGTATGGGCGCACCATGACTTATCTTTTGTGACAACTGTCCAATGGTCAGCAAGGAGTGCCGTGGTTGGGTTACCATACATACCCATTGGTTCAATGGCGAGCGCCATCCCAACCTCTAATGAATCGCCTTTGTTGGGTTTGCCCCAATTGGCAACATGTGGGGCATCATGTAAAGAATAGCCCACACCATGCCCGCCAAATTGAGGGGGGATGCTAACACGATATTTCCGTAGAACAGTTTGGATAGCAAACGAAATATCACCAACTTTGCGCCCCGGTTGGGCAAGTTGGATGCCAGCATACAAGGCATGTTCCGTTGCTTGGATGAGTTGCAATAAGCGATTGGGCACTTTACCCACTGGCACCGTGATTGCCGAATCCGCAATAACGCCATTATAAGCAGTTCCGCAATCTAACGTGACAATATCACCAGACTTAATACGGCGTTCACCGGGAATGCCATGTACCAATTCTTCATTGACACTAACATTAATACTAGCAGGATAGGGATGTTCTCCATTAGGCGGATACCCTAAAAAAGCAGGTTCTGCCCCATTTTTTTTGAGTAATCGCCGCGCTAGCACATCAAGCTCTTTTGTTTTCATCCCAGGGCGCAGGGCATCTCGCAATGCCGCGAGAACTTGCCCATTAATACGCCCTGCCGTTCTTAAGTTGTCGTAATCTTCGGGTTTTATCTTCATAGGTTAAACCCGTGTGGTGATAACCTCAGACGCCAGCGGAATTGTGAAATGGAATGTTGAGCCAACCTCTAACTCGCTTTCAACCCAAATCGTGCCACCATGTAGGATGATCAGGTTTCGTGAAAGTGCCAAGCCCAAGCCTGTCCCTTTTTGCGCCAAGGCTTTTTCATTACTAGAGCGGAAATACCGTTCAAACAGACGATCCAAGTCCGGTTGACTAATGCCTAGCCCATCATCCTTGACAGCAATATGCAAGACTTTTTGCACATCAGAACTTGGAGCCCATGTTTTGTTGTCAGCAACTTCCGCACTCACGACGATATGTCCCTCTTCTTCAGAATACTTGTTAGCATTCGTCAAAAAGTTAATCAATACCCGCTTGAGGCGGTCACGGTCTGCCCAAATTTCTGGCAAATCGTCTGGCACATCCATCTCAAACGTTTGACTTTTGTCATCATAAGCTTGTTGCACCACAGACCCACATTCTTTCAGTAGTTCTTTAAAGTCCAAGCTACCCATATCTAACTGTAGGGGGCGGTTGGCTTGAATATATTGCGCGTCGCGCATGTCATTCACTAAGAACTCAAGGTAATCAATATTGTTATGTACTGTCTGCAAAAAGCGACCTTGTTGATCGTTAATGGGGCCCACAATCCCTTTAAGTAGCAAGTTTGTGTACCCTTTCATGGATGTAATCGGGGTTTTGAGGTCATGAGCGATGTCGCTAACAAACGCAGCCCGGGCAGATTGTTGTTCTTGCAATTCAGAATACAGCAACGCATTAGAAATTGCAGTACTAGCACGGTCAGAGAGGCGGTTGAGAGACTCTTGCACGATCAAGTCGTAATTATTTTTGCGAGACTCAACAAAAATAACGCCCCGCAAAACATCACCACTAACCAGTGGTGTGGCCATCTGCCCTTGGCAACCGGGGAGCGTTTCTACATAGTTGGTGTCAAAGTCTATATTGATCGATAAACTCGCTTGACGCGAAGACACCACCCGTTGTAGCAAGCTATGATTAAAGTCTAGCGGGATGGGTTCGATGGACTCCTGTTCATAGTCGATAAAGAACTGGCTACTATCTGGGTAACCATATGATGCAACAAGGCTTAAGCCATTGGTTTCTTCATCATAAACAAAAAATGCACCTGCATCTGATTCTGTTTGGCGCAACGCCCATTGCATAATCGTTTGAACCAGTTGGTCAAATACCAAAGTGCGATTCATGGATTGGTCAATTTGCGTCATATTTTCAAGCTCTTCAACCCGTGAGAGGAGCTGCTTGTCTTGTGATTCAAACAATCGTGCATTTTGAATCGCGATAGCAGCTTGCCCCGCAAAGGTTGCCGCCAGAATCCCATCTTCTTTTTTGAAGCCACTGGCATCCCGTTTGTTGATCACTTGTAAAGCACCAACGGCGGTTCCCTGGGCAATCAGTGGGACTGTCAAGATAGCGCGTGACACAAACCCTGTTGGGTCCTCAACTTTAGATTCAACATCATCGTCTGAGCGCACTTCACCGTGCCACCGTTTACTCTGTTGCACATTGTTAACGATAATCGGTTCAAGTTGCTCTAAGGCATCATTGGCTAGGCTAGGTTCATTCCGAGGGATACGGCTCCCTTTAAGTTCCTCACCCGCGCCGCCACCTTCCACTACCCGAAAGACTAGATCATCATTATCAACCAATAGGAGGCTACCCGCTTCACATTGCAAAATGTTAACTGCGCTTTTCGTAATGGTTTCCAAAAGGCGGTCAACATCTTCCAATTCAGAGGCAAGTTCACGAGAAATTTCATTGAGCGCCCCCAACTGCCGCGCCCGAACTTCTGTACTGCGAAAGAGTTCTACCCGTTCCAAAGCACTTGAAACGATATTGCTAATATCTCTAAACAGTTGGAACTGTTCCGTCGAATAACGGAAACTGGAATCCGTTGCCCCAACCCCTAAGACGCCAATGGTTCCGGCACTATCTGAAATCAGTGGCGCCCCCATCCACGCATGGATACCCGGTAGATACTTATCAAACGTCATGTCACTGGTTAGTTGATCATGTGTGTAATTGGCCGTGCGCAAAGCGGTTCGTCGGGTAAATACTTGACTCACCATGTCACGACCGGGTTTCCATTTCATATTCAACATTTTTTCAGAGCGTTCTTCATCGCTGGTTGCATAAAACGCATAGCCGATTTCTTTTTCTTTGGTCTCCTCTTCATTATTTTCGACATCTCCTAAAACAATGAAGAAATGATCAACCGGTAAAATCCGACTAATTTGGGTGTAAAGCAGTTCGTATAATGTATCTGATGTAGACATCGTAAACGTCAGCGTTTGCGAGAGTTGAGACAGTGCGTTTTGAATTTGCACCCGTTGCTCAAGATCATCCACAAACTGGGCTCGTTCCACAACTAATGCAGCTTGCTCAACAAGATTTTCAACATAGCGCACATCTTCATAGGTGTAATTATCACCATTACGACGACGCCCAACCGCTAAGATACCTTGTAGGCGGTTGCTACCTTGCAGCCGTAACCATAGCGGGGTGTCTAAAATCGCTAATTCAGCACGATTGTTTGTTAGCGTAAACGGCAATGGTTGCCCGGGTTCCAGATACAATACAGATTGTTCATCTCGTAAGTAAGCAACAAGCCCACTATCAGATTCAAAGGATAGATCAACTTCGGGGCGGGTTTCGCCGGGTTTGGGCAAGGCTTGGTAGGCATCTGTGCGATTGTTGAACACAAACATAAAAACGTGTTCCGGAGCAACGGTATCTTGCAGTTCAACCCGAATCACGGACAAAATATCTTCCAAATTCACCGCATCACTCAGTTTACGGTTAAAGTTTTCGCGCCGTTCTTGGTAATTCCGCCGTTGACGGAACATCCCACGATCAATTAAATCGCGTAAGCGGATACGCAAGGGATTAAATAATAGCACCACGATCCCTAGCACAATCCCAACCAAAATTTGGTTATTAGCAGATACAGAATCCACAATAAATAAAGAAACCCCTGTCACAAAAAGGTAATATCCACCCAGTAATAACCCCACAAGGATTGTGTAAACAATCGCTTCAGGGATAATGCGATCCGTTTCTAGCAGATTATATTGCAGGGTTGCATAGGAAACACTTAAGACATATAACAACACCGAAATTTGTGCGATGGGTGTCAGCTCATGGATGATCAACCCATTGGTGATCGATGTATACGCACCCCAAACCAAAAGCGGTGCAAAGGCAAACCCCGCGCCCAAACCAACAAAGGTTGCTTGCTCTCGGATAATAGGGGATTGACTATATTGACGGCGGAAGAACATCAATGCCACCACCACTAAAGAGCTAATAACAATTGCCAGCAGTGGCGCTAATAAAACCCCTTCAACCTCTTCAAAGCTATAGATCCGAATCCCTATAACGGAAAGCGCCAAGGCAACAACAAGGGGGGAGTAGCGTACATAGGGTACCCGCCGAATAAATTGCGCGTCATAGGGGAAGGTAAACGCAAATGTCAACAGTGTTGCAGCAAAGAAAAAGCCAGAGGCAATCCAAGCAGGGCCTAAAACAAAGGTCGTCATTAGGTCAAAGCGCCCCGCCAAAACGATACTCAATGCAGAGGCACTAATGGCAAAAAACTTAGCGGCGCGGGTGTCAAAACGGCGGGACAGCACAAACCCACCGAGCAATAAGATGATCACCCCGGTGGCATACCCCATCCCAAAATGAATGGCAAAGTCAGCAATGGGCATTTGCTTTAATTCAATATCTGTTTCGCAAACCCCTAATGTGGGGTCACAAATCATGTTGTCGTGGTCGGCATCTGTTGGGCGTAGCGTGATACGAATCGTCTCGCCAACCTCATAATTATTGAGTTGGTCAGCAAATGTGCTGTGGGCATCTTCACGGCCAATATCAAAGCCCTGCCCTTCACTCCCTGCTGGCGCAATCGCAATAATCGTATCGCCAGGTAACACCCCCTGCGAGAGTGCTTCCCATGCTTCGCCAGAAAATGGCTCCACATCTTCGATCACCAGTGCTTGGCTATAGGTTGCCCCAATAAACGGGCGACCTAACCAATCCACAGCTAAAAATAAATACACGATCAGCAGAACACCTGCGGCAAGCAGGGATGCGATGCTAACCCAATTGAGAATATTTTGTAGCGGGCGTGTACTTGTTGCTTGTCCCATGTTGTATCCCATCTATTGCCGATAGCAGTTTCTATTTTAACACAGGGCTCGGTTCCACAGAAAATAAAAACGGTAAGATTTTGGTATGTGCGTTAAAATTAAGGGGAATATTGATCGGGAAAATTGTCCCCACAATCTTAGAAGTGTGTTGTCAACTAAAAATAATTGAAAATCAAACTTATTGCTAAAAAGGATTGTTATCAATGAGCATACGCGTATTAATTGCTAAACCCGGTTTAGATGGACATGATCGCGGGGCAAAAGTGATCGCCCGTGCCTTACGAGATGCTGGCATGGAAGTCATTTATACAGGCTTACGCCAAACCCCCGAAATGGTGGTTGAAGCAGCGCTCCAAGAAGATGTGGATGTAATTGGACTTTCGATCCTGTCGGGCGCACATATGACACTTGTACCGCGTATTGTGGAACTAATGAAAGAACAACAGCTTGATGATGTCAAACTGATTGTGGGCGGCATCTTGCCAGATGATGACGCTGACACCCTCAAACAGCAAGGCGTAGATGCTACATTTGGACCCGGTTCTAGCACAGAAGATATTATCAGCTACATTAATGACACTGTGACCCAATGAGGCCGTTAGACGATATTCAAGCAACGGTTACCGCCATACGAGCCGGGAACCGTCGTATCTTAGCGCGTGCCATTACACATATCGAAAATGAAACACCCGACGCTATCAAACTATTAGACGCCTTGTATCCACATGGTGGGCAAGCACGCATCATTGGCATCACGGGCGCACCCGGTACAGGCAAAAGTACCGTTGTGAATGCACTTACGCGCCATATCCGTAGTTTAGATCAAACGGTGGGCATTGTGGCGGTTGATCCGTCTAGCCCCTTTAGCCAAGGGGCGGTTCTAGGGGATCGGATTCGGATGCAAGAGCATCACGGTGATACAGGCGTATATATTCGTAGTATGGCATCGCGGGGGAGCTTGGGCGGGTTGGCGCGTACTAGCTTAGATGTCGTGCGCTGTTTAGATGCGGCGGCCTTTGATGTGATTTTACTTGAAACCGTAGGGGCAGGACAAAGCGAAGTGGCGATTGCTAGCGCCGCGCAAACCAGCATTGTGGTAGAAGCCCCCGGTTTAGGTGACGACATCCAAGCGACCAAAGCTGGCATCTTGGAAATTGCTGATATTTTGGTGGTCAATAAAGCCGATCATCCCGCTGCCCACAAAACGATCCAAGTCTTAAAGGCGATGTTGCAATTGGGGCACAGAATGCAGATGGTTGCCCATCATGGCACGATTTTGCGGCAGGTTGACAGCGCCACACCACCAGAGATTGATACATGGCAAGTCCCTGTTTTAGAAACCATCGCTACCGAAAAAGAAGGGATCGAAGCAGTCTACGATGCCATCCTCCAACATCAAGATCACCTAAAGGCACATGCTGCCGAACGGAGCATGACACAACTAGAAATTGAATTAGCCAACCGCTTACAAGCAACCTTGTTAACACAATTTTTGCAACAGATTCCACCCAAAACCATTGAAGAAACATTACAAGCCATCCATGATCGCCGCTTAACACCGGTGAGTGCCGTGCAACATTTACTGACCCTGCACGACCAACGCAAGGCATAACAACCTGAAACAGCATATGCTATAGTTAACGTAACTAAGCGCAAAAGATGAAAGGGCGAAACCATGAGTTGGGGTAACGAGCCAGATAATAACTACGAAGATTACAGTGACAGCAATCGGCGGCGTAAATTTCGCGACCGTTGGGGCAGTGGCAGCGATGACGCATGGGGGAATGCTTATGCGGAAGACATCTCTGATGATGGCACTGACTACGATCTGTCATACCAAGACCATGCGGCAGGGTTTAACCGCGACTCACAATATGAACAAAGCTTCTCTGATCGTCAGCAGTATGGGAACCCCTCACCGAATGCGCCCCAAAACTATCAAGCGCCACCCTATAACCCAAACATGCCCCCTAACCCCAATATGCCGCCCCCACAAGCTAATGAACTGCCCGTAGCTGCCCAACAACTCCAGCAGCGCATCCAAAAGCGAGCCGGCGGCTATACCGCTGACGCAGGGGGTGAAGCAGGCGCAGCACCCCGTAGCAACCGCGCTGATCAAGATGGTATCGATTCGTTATTTAACACGAATTTAGGGAATTTGATACCATGCGGCATACCTGCCACAGTGGTGATGATGATTGGATTTATTAGCATATTGGCGTGTGGATTAATTAGCGTGTTAGCGTTTAACGCTGCCACACGATTATTGGGGCTATAAAAACAGTAATGCGCTATCCACGCAGTGGGGCGTTTGGTGTTTATTCGTCGCCACTGCGTTTTTTATAGCGATAGGTGATGCGCCCACGTTCCATGTCATAGGGGCTCATCTCGACCTTCACGCGGTCACCCAACAAGATGCGGATATAAAATTTACGCATTTTGCCAGACAGATACGCCAAGATACGGTGACCGTTTTCTAGTTCAACGGTGAATTGGGTGTTGGGCAAGGCCTCAACAATAATACCTTCTACTTCAATTTTATCGGACTCTTTTGCCATTATAATTCCTTATGGTTGGGCTGGGATGATGATGTATACGCGGCGGGGGCAAACGCCCCCATGCCAAAACGCATACACAAGGTGCTAGCCAGTTTTGCGTTGTTTACGACGCGCACGACGAACAGCTTTTTTCTTTTGGATGCGGCGTAATTCGCTTTTGGAAACGTGCCAACGCTTACGGCGCACAATGCTTAACAAACCATCTTTCGCAACAGATTTACGAAAGCGTTTTAACAACATGTCTTGTGATTCTCCAGGACGGAGTTCTACTTGCGGCAAAAATCTCACCTCCATTTTTTATGGTGTACACAGTTCATCAGAATGTACCGATATGATGGTACAGCGATTTAAAACACTTATGCCGTTATCAAACAGTTGGGTGATTTAAACTGTGCCGTGTTTCCTTGTATTATTATAACAAGTTAAAATTTGGCTCGACAAGACTAAAGGTGTAGCAAAATGACCGAAATTCTCTGGTTAACCCATCGTGGGGAGCGTCATCAGAGCGCAGCCAAAAAAGCTGCCCCCCCAAATGTACGGGTAACGATGCGCCGCGATCCGACGCCAGATGACCTACATTACCATCTGTCCCAAGCAAAAATTGTAGTGTCTGAACGCAATGGAACCATTGATCATACCGTTTTAGAACGCGCCCCCCATTTGCAATTGATCGTTCGGCTAGGCTCGATGGCTTACGACATTGATCTAGCCGCCTGCCAAGCCTTGGGGATTCGTGTGAGCCGCCAACCGGTAATGAGTTCCATTTTGGTGGCGGAACATTTGGTGATGGCGTTGTTATCGTTACTCAAAAATTTTAACGCGATACAATCCGCCGCCATTGACCCGCGTAACTTACCTGCCCCTGCCCGTACTGACGAAGATACCTTTCGGTATAACTGGCTACAAATTCAAAATATTGGTGGTGTGATGGCGCAAAGCATCGCCATTGTGGGGATGGGCGAAATTGGGGTTGAGCTAGCGCGTCGGTTACGACCATTTGCACCGCAATCATTGTTATATTACAAACGCACGCCATACCCTCACCATGTCGAAACCGAATTAGGGATTACGTATGCAGAGCTTGAAACCTGTTTTGAGGCGGCTGATGTCGTGATCAATTTATTACCCTATAGCCCGCAAACGGATTTGTTAATTGATCGGAAACTATTGGGGCTGATGCGTCATGGTGGGTACTTTCTCCATGCGGGCAGTGGTAGCACTGTTCACGAAGCAGATGTTGCCGAAGCGGTACACACAGGATGGTTAGCAGGGGTTGCCTTTGACACATACGAATATGAACCCTTACAAGCTGATCATCCATTAGTGACCTTGGCACGCAATCCTGAAAACAACGTTATTTTAACACCACATGTAGCAGCGGGGTCGGGACGCCCTAACCGCCGTGGCGACTATGCCGAAATTGAACGCTTTTTGAATGGTGAGCCACTACGCTATCAAGTGGTCTAACTGCTGGGGGAAAAGCCCAAACCACTCTAATATAGAGATTTGTTGTTTATAATGTGAGTTCGGGATAGGCTGTTTTAAGTGTATTGTCCTCAGGGCTTCGCCCTGAAACCCACGAACGTTGAAACGTTCGACCAAATGTTTAAAGTTTTACTCAATTTTTTGCCTAAAAAATTGCGGGGAACGGGGCAGAGCCCCGACAATGAGTGTTGTTTCATTGTGTGTTTTGGTGAAGCAAATTAGGCATTTTTTAAACTGAATTGACGTTATTTATATCTTGACGGTTCAAAAACAGAATGCGACTATCATACAGTCGCTCCATGATATTTTTTAAGGAGCTACTACGACTTACCTTAACAGGAACATGGAATTTAAAATGCCAAGAGACGTTCATAACCCCGAAACATTATTCAACAGCCTTCAATATGGCTTTTCACAAATTGCCGTTGCAACGGGTAGCCGTATTGTAACGATTTCAGGACAAGTTGGTTGGGATGCTGCGCAAAATCTCATTGGGTCAGGTGATTTACGAGCCCAAACTTTTCAGGCATTCCACAACCTAGAGCTAGCCGCAAAAACAATCAACAGTGGCTTAGATGACATCGTCTCATTACGGATTTATATTGTTGCGTCTGAAATGGATGACAGTACCCCTGTGAGTGAGGCGCTGAAACAGTTCTTTCCAGAAAATCCACCAACCAGCACATGGATCGGTGTTCCTCGGTTAGCTGACAAAAACTTTCTAATTGAGATCGAAGCATTGGCTATTTTGTGACATACTCCGCACCTTTTTAAGCATGGGGAGTATGTCACTCAACCACTCTCTGGAAAAATACTATCCACCGTATACCTTAAACGAGATAGAGAGCGTGGTGCCAACCCGCCCTTCTACCCGCACAACGGCGCGTTGACCCTCTGCCGTGACCACCCCGATCAACACACCGGGGAAAATCTGAGTATCAGCAACATTGGCTTGATTTAAAAACACCGGATCTAAATTAGAGTATCCAACTTGTTCATACGTTAATCCCGTAACAATACCAACCGTTGCGCCATTGATGCCATCCAAGATCGACCCCGACCATTGCAAGTCTGCTAAACCGCCTGCAAGGTCAAGCGCATCCCCCGCAAAGAGTTCAAAATTAGCAAGTTGATTAACCACGCCAAAATCGACACGATAAGTCAGGGTATAGAAGTTGTTTTGCTCACCTTCTTCACCTTCTTGGACTTCATTGTTCACATCCGCCGCAATATTCGCGCTAAAATCCCCACTACTGGAGAGCGTCGCAGTTAGCGGAATAACAAATGAGGAGCCAACCCCCAAGGTCGGGACAACATTCGAGCTAAACACCGATCCTGGTTCAAAAGTAGTTGCAATCGTAAACGGTGCGGTTGGTGCATTACCAGCATTCCGTACCGTGACAAATGCCGTAAATGGAACCCCCGGTTGGGGTTGGGCAGGCTCTAGCACTACTGTATCGATCACAATATCCGCTAGCTCAGTAACGGGTGTTGCGGTGACCCCACCTAAGGGGGTTGGCGGTGGGTTGATAATGGGCAATTGGAATAATAAATTACCGGGGTCGAATATGTCGATCAGGTTGGCAAAGTTAGGAATCCATGCAATACCGCCTCTATATTGCACCACATACCATTGTAAGTCAGCATCTCCACCAATAATGGTGACAATTGACCCAACTTGCAATTCACCAATCGACTCATAAAAGTCACCGGGGCCAGTCCGCACCTCGATAGCCCCCCCCACCACAGTTAGCTGAACTTGGGATGGGGTTGGGGTAATGGTGGGGGTGGCAGTCGGTGTATCTGATGGGGTTGGGGTAAAGGTCGCTGTGCCGACTGCCGCTAACAAATTGACATCATCATTCGCGAGTGCATCCCCTTCAAGGCGCACCCCATTACGATATTGTGCCAACACGGACACCCCGCCACGCTCCGATATTTCATAAACCACAACCGAGCGTGAAAAGTCGCCATTCCCAAATTCTACGGGGGATAGATCGCCCTGCACACTCAGCACAGAGGGCATTTCTCGCAAGGATTGGTATAAAGCGGGCATGGCGGGGCTCCCCAAGGCACGGATTTGCCCATCCAATACTAAAACAGCATCATACATAGCGGCAGCTTCGGCGCTCGGCAGTCTGCCATATGTGGTTACAAAGTCTAGCAAGAATTGGCGACTACTTGTGGTACTTAATCCATAAGACCACCCCGCAACCCCCAGCAACCCTGCTTGTAAATTAGTAGGAATTCGTCCGCTTAAAATCGCTTCTTGTGCTTTGTGATAAAAGAAAACCCCCTGCCATCCGCTTTGACGCATGGTTTCTAATAAAATTACTGCGTCTTCAATGCTGCCCCACATCGCAACCGCTTCTGGTTGTACCGTTGCAAGGGCGTCTGCATTTTCTGCAAGGGTTGTATTATCTTCTAGCTGCACTTTGATTTCAGGTGTTAAGCCCAGCGCATTCATTTCCAATTCATACGCCACCAACGATTCCGTAACTTGGATATTGGTTTGCACCAAAGCAATATTCGTTAAGCCGAGATCGTTAATCATGTAATTAGCGGCAGCAGCGCTTTGGTAACTTTCGGCAGCTTGAAAGCGCATAATGTTATTGGTGACATCAAAATCAGTGAGCCCTTCAACCGTAGAAAGGGTCAACACCGGAACCCCCGCCCGTGCAAATGGTTCCAAATTCGCCAACATCAAATCGCCATCGGAAGGCGCTATGATGGCGCTAACCTCTTGATTGGTCACGAACTCATCTAATGCGTTCCGAACCTCTTCTGGCTGGTTGGGGTAATTACGCGGATACAGCAATTCATACCGAAACCGGATGATGTCATCGGTGCGGTTATCATAAAAATCATTAAGCTCTTCAACCGCTAACTGCAACCCCAAATCAGCATCCGTATTTTGCCGTATCATCACACCTAATCGGATGGTGGTACGGGCGGCTTGGGAGTCTGGCGCGCTCCAAACTGCCCCTGCGCCAGAGATAAATAATATACAAAGCATTAAGATGAAACTGACAACACCACGTTTTATCATGCTAAATTATCCTTTAGGTGCTTTTTTGACTTATTCATGACGGAAAAACGACGCTAGTTATTGACTTCACAATCGAGATTTGGCACACTGTAACTATACAATGGTAACGGCATTATCCACTATACATCAACCTCCACACCGTTCACCAGAAAATCAGTTTTTAGGAATTAGATCGTATGCAAAACAAATTACACCAACTCGTTATCCTTGCCCTCAAACGTAACAGCGCCACTGCTGAACTCCAACTTGATATTTCTATGCGAGGGAATCACGTTATTATTCGTGGTTATATCTATTCAGACCGACTTGCCCAAGAAGTGGTTGACACCGTTGAATCGGTTTCCCCATACCTCAAAGTTACATCAGAACTCACCATCGCAGAACCTGCTTTCGCTTAACATCGATCATGCGGCGCACCGCTCTTGTTTTCAGCGTCCTATGGATGGTGTTGGTTGTTGTATTCTATTATTGGATTCATAAACCACTGACTTCTTACCTAGCCACAGGGTTGGGTGGTGCGTTATTTGATACCTTCACTGTTATTATCCTCACCATAGTCAGCGCCGCAGTCGGGCGTCGACTTTTAACCGCTTTAACGTCAGATTGGCAAACCCTCTCTCGCCCTGAACGGTTAGCTGGCGAAGCCTTGTTAGGTTTGGGGGCGGTGAGTGTGATCCTGTTTGGGGTTGGGCTTGTATGGCTCCATGTCTTAAGTGTTACCATCATTTTAGGATTACTGGCAATTGTAACCTTACCGCACCTCATCGCATGGTGGCGGGAGTTTAGCCAATGGCGGCATGATGATGTATCCATCCAATGGCAACGCGGCTTGATGTGGTTTGTTGGCCTTAACTTGCTCTTAGCATGGGTTATGGCGGCGGCTCCGCCAACCATCGCCTTTGATAGCTTGACCTATCACTTGGTTGCCCCAGAGCTTGCCCGTGAGAATAATCAATTTATGGCGTTTGAAGGCAGCCACTTTTTTGGGTTTCCCCAACTCCCCAACACCCTATATGCTGCTTTATTAATCTTGACAGGTGGACGGTTAGCAGTCGGTAGCTTACTACACTTTGTGGTCGGTGGATTTTTGCTCATGGCAAGTGGTGGATATGCTGCACGGGTATTTAAAAGTTCATGGGTCGGATGGCTTACCGCCGCGTTTTTGCTATCCGCAACGACATTATGGTTAGCGATGGGCTGGGCATATGTCGATTTATTTACCGCCGCCTATGGTATGCTAGCCTTAATTGCCTTAGATACATGGCGGGCAAATGACCACAAAACAGCGTGGTTGGTTGTTGCGGGCATCTTTGTTGGATTAGGAATGTCTAGCAAATACAATGCCGCCATTGTGGGGGTGGTTATGGGGGTTTATATTCTTGCCTACACCGCGCCACAAGGATTACCAACGATGATGCGACAAAGTGCCATTTTTGTGGGTGTGGCAAGTGTCGTTTTATTACCTTGGTTGTTGCGCAACGCCTTTTTTTATGACAATCCACTATTCCCATTTGGGTTAGAAACGGCTGGGTGGGACTCCCTCAGCAGCGAATGGTACACCAGTGCAGATAGTGCCCAATTACGCGAATTCCCCGCGCTGATTTTACCCATTTTTTTGACCCCCACACTATGGGGTGTAGAAGGCTCTCCGATTTTTAGCGCCACGATAGGTCCGCTATTTTTACTCTTAATCCCGTTATGGGCGCTCACTTGGAACCGCACAGACGACACAACCCGCCAACGCCTGAAAGGTATTTTTTTATTGGTGATCTTGCTCCATATAATCTGGATCATCACATCGGGCATATCGCTGTATGGCTCACAGACGCGCTTTATGTTCCCGATGATCGGATGGGTAGCCGCACTAGCCGCAGGCGCTTTAGCTAGCTTAAACCGCTTGCCTCGCAAACCACTCGATTTTGCATGGGTCATGCGGATGGTGGTCATTTTGGTGTTATGCCTCACCATGATCGATCATCTGGCGGGCACACGCCCCCGCACCGATGGTATTTTCCAAGGCACAACACTAAAAAGTCATTTTGTAGAATCACGCACACTGGAATATGTCTTAGGTGTCATGGATGAACAAGATTATCTAGAATATCGGCTAGGCTGGCATATTGTAGCAATGGATCGTGTGAATGAGCTCCCAGACGGATCAACCATTCTCTTTTTATGGGAAACCCGATCCTTATACTGCGATGAGCCGCGCATTACCTGTATTGAAGATAGCATTTTGCATCGTTGGTGGCATGATCGTCAAATCCTCGGTGATGGCAGCGTCACGGCCATTTTAGAGGGATGGCTTGATCGCGGTGTAACACATGTTTTGGTATGGGAAACAGGGCGAGATTTTGAATTTAGCGGGAATGAGCGGTTAGCCCCTCACATTGACGCATGGGATGCCATGCAACCTTTGCTTGGTGAACCATTATGGCACGGTGAAGATATTTACACGCTATACGCGATTAATTAATCTGGCCATTTAGTAAAGGCGTTGTCGTCTAACAGGCTATCCTGATTACCCCCACAACGGAAAGTACTCAAACTCACGATTGATAATATTCAAAACGCCATAGGTTTCCGAACTAGATCGCCGCGATCCATTTGGATCAAATAACGACCCCGGATTCACGATCATGCCGTTGTGATCTTGTAACTTCATGGGGGTATGTGTATGGCCAGCGATCAAAATATCTGCGCTGGCACGTTCCAACCAATGGAGCGCATCATGGCGGTTTTTGGGATTAATACTAATCCCTTGTAAGTTGCTTAGGGGGGTTCCATGCACCATCACCACCCGCGCCCCACCAATTACTGTTCGATAGGTGCGTGGTAATTGCATCAGGCGTTCAAGGGTATTGGCTTGGTATCCCAGCGCATCCCCTAATGGAACAGTTTTATCTTTGCTAACGTGATGGGGCAGTAGCACCATTTCATCATGGTTGCCCATCACTGTGGGAATATGGGCTGTTGAAATACGTTCAACAACTGCATCAGGCTGTTTGCCACGCCCTACCAGATCACCTGCACACCAGATCGCATCCACATGATGCCGATCACGGAGCAGGCTCAAGGCATGCAGCAACGCCTTATAATCGCCGTGTACATCTGAGATCAAACCTAACTTCATGTCTTTGAGTATTAAAGATGGGGGAGAGAGGGTCAACCACCGCTTGAGCAGTGCCAACCTCAACAAAACCTGACGCCTTAAATAAGTGCTCATTTTGTAAAAATTTTTGAGGTCAATCACATCGCAATATTAAATTCTATAAGGTGTATTGATATTCAAAAGCAATTTATCTTATAATGTGAATTCGATACGATTAGCGCCCGATGATAAAGAAAAAATTTGGCAAAACACCCTACCCTCATCTAGTTTGAATATTGATTCAACACTTTTATGAACATCTCAACGACATAACAGGCATCAAACCAATAGAAATAAGGACTGTATCATGAACAAGCGTTACCAAATTATCGGCGGAGTTAGCCTCATTATTCTGATTGTCGCGATCATTGCAGTCGTGGCCTTTGGTGGAGATGATAGTGAACAAGTGGCAGGCACCGCCGCTGAAGCCATTACCTATGAACGATTAAACGATAGTGATGTTGTTGCACAAATCAATGCAGAACGCAGCCGCAATATTGTTATAGACAACACCTTAGAAGGATATGCAGAAAGCTGGGCGAACTCTGGTGAGAATAGCTATGCCGTACCAAACACGGATTACATCATCTACAACCCACAATATTTAAGCTTCACGTTAGAGTATGGGGTTTTCGAAAATTCTAAATCGCTTGAAGACCAAGTGGTTAACGAGATTTTGGACTGGGCGCCGGCACTGAATAGCCAATTCCTTGTAATTGGTATCGGGGAAGATGACTCAGGCAATTCTTTTGAAGGCAAGGTCTTCTATACCGTGATAGTTGGTAGTTGGGGTGGCGAGCCAACCCCTGGACCATCCAATTAAAAAATACGCCTATAACATAGTAACAACGGAAAAGCCCCTGTTTGGGGCTTTTTAGATTATTAATTTTTAATATTCAACAAATTTATTGAAATAGATAAACTAATAGAAGATTTAAATCTTGACAATTTTTTAATTAGATTTTAATTCCTGAATGGTAATATAAGGTTAAACAACCATTATGTTATAAGCACATTAAGGACTTAATTAAGTCATGAGCATTGAACAAAAACATGTTTTAATCGTTGAAGACCAAACAGACTTAAATCGCCTGTATACCAAATATATTCAGCGGAGCGGGTTTCAAACCGAGAGCGTATTTTCTGTTGAAGAGGCAAACCAGTTTTTAGAAACGCATAATACTGATGTTATTGTTATGGATCTAAATTTAGGAGATGGCAGTGGGCAATATATTTTGGATAAGATCATCAAACGTCCAGAATTCAACCACATTAAAATTGTGATTGTATCAGGCACATTATACGTCACTGAACGGCACATCATGCTTGACCGTGTGAACTATGCCCTTATCAAACCCGTTAGCCCACGCGAACTTGTGACACTCGTCAAAACCTTATGGCAATAAATCCAGTAAATACGATTTCTTATTTTTTATAACTACATTTATTTCAACTGCCCGTAAGGGCATTTTTTATTGGGATAACCAACGCCTTAAATTGCTTAAAATCTCTAACAAATTTTAATTCGATTTTGATCAGTTAGATGTTACGATAATCAGTAAGGGACAATTAAAAAAATATTTCTCATATCAGTCGCAAGAGGTCTAATGTGCTGTATACACACAAAAAACAAATTCTTATTATCGAAGATGACGCACATCGCAACTGGCAATATACTGAACAGATAAAACCACTTGGGTTTAAAACCACATCTGTTTTTAGCATTCAGGATGCTACTCGCTTGCTAAAACACCGCGCTATTGATGGTATAGTCATGAATTTGAGTGTGGTTGCGAACAATGGGCATGATATTTTAGACGAATTAATTCGGCGGCCAGACCTAAGCCACATCAAACTGATTTGTGTGTCGGGCACATTATACGTCCCTGAACGGCATATCATGCTTGACCGTGTGAACTACGCCCTTATTAACCCCAAACCACATGATGTAGCGATTGCCGTTAAGAATCTTTGGCCTTGATGACCTCAAACATTTCCTGACGGTTCTTAACTAATTGGATCAGTTGCTCAAGGGCTTGCCATACGGCACGCTGTGTTGCGATATCTAGCTCCAAGGCATCAAATTCATCTTCATCTAACACAAGATACCGCCCATCAGGGTACACCATCAAATCCAACGCCAGATCATCTGAAAATACCGAATCATTCAAAATCGTGGTGGGGCGTGTGATGTTACAATACCATCCTTTTAAATGACCATCATCCACATCATAGATCTCAAAGACGTTATACCATCGATCGGTATAAAACCACTCCAGCATTCGATCCCCTTTGCGAAAGGTATGATAACTTGCGATGTAATCATCTCGTTGAAAGTACGCCTCAATCACCACATGGGTATCACTACGATCTTTTACGATACCATCGTAATACCAAACAGGGTTACCGTTTTCATCCAGTTTATGGATTCGCATATTTTTGCTCAGTGTCATGCGCGCCCTACTGTATGAACCACCAATACCTGACCTTGTGCAAAGCTAACTTGCACAGGTGATGATTGAATAACATTACTAACCCCTCGTGCGGGGCCATACATCAGGGTTTCATTGGTTAACTGATATTGCAACCCCTGCGTCGAAATCCCCAACACATCCCCCCCCAAAGGGATAAGCGACACGGTGTCCCCTGCATGACCAGTAATCTCATGGGTTCCAGCCGCCAAGAGATAAGAAGTTTGTTCCCCTGCCACAATATAAACAGGAACATTGGCCAGAATCGGTAAATTTAACAAATAGATATTGGCAATGGTTTGGTCAACACGCCCCCCAGTTGCACCGATAATCCATATTGATTTAGGATTCTGCTCAACAGCCGCAATGAGTGCAAGCTCTAAATCCGTTTCATTTTTTTCAGCAGGAAACCGCCGCACATCACAAGATTGTTGCTCAATATATGCCCAATCGGTGGGCGACATTGAATCCATATCTCCGATTAGCAGATCAACATGATGGTTTGCGAGACGCGCCAAGCGTGTGCCGCCATCTGCCGCGATCACATAAGCCGGCGAAGCTAGCACGGCCTCCACCGCAGTACCAGTAATTGGTTCTCCATTGGCAAAAATAATGACTGAATCCATGCGAGGCTTACCGTTTCCGCCGCCGCCATTCCTCTTTCATTTCCAGACGGTTAATATCTTCTGCTTCTAAAAAGTCTTTGAGCAACCGCACAAACTGAAATTTATCTTCCAACATAGGGAAATGCTGCTTATCTTCCATCACCACCAGTTTCGTAGAGGGGCGGCTGTCCAACTGTTGCAACATCTCGTCATCTGGCTTTGGCAGCAGCCCATCATCATCCCCCAAGACGGCACAGACGGGAGCGGGTGCTTCCATCACATCCCGAAAGGTGTTGATCACGGCAAATGCATCTAAACTATTTTTGATGGCTAACGGATCCGTTTTACGGAGTTCAGCTAATAATTTTTCATAATGGGCGGCGCCGGGGTCAACGGCCTTACCCAGCAACTCATCAAGACTATTTTTTTCAAAAATTTCTTTAATCCTATTACGCGAACTGACTTTCATCTGTGATTTTAAGAGTTCGTCAAACTCCTTAGGGCGGGCAGGCATTGTGTCTGCTTGGCCGGGTGAGGGGATTGCCGGTGTTTGTTGTTGCTTCATCTGCGCGGCAAGCGCTTCAAGCTCTGGTGGGCGGCGCATCAAGGTATCCGCCATATAAGAAGATGGTGCCTTGGGGGTGTTCGCAGCAAGCACTTTGGGTTGATGCTGGTAAGAATTGGGGGGCGCATCCACTAAGGGGGGCGACACCAAAAACATCCGATGGACTTTGGCACTAGGCTGGTTGCTTACCGCATATTGTGCCACAATTGCAGCACCATACCCATGCCCCACCAACACCACATTAACCATCCCCATTCGCGCCATAAATTTACTAAGCAGGTCAATCTGCTGCTCAATAGAATACCGAGATGGGTCTTTACCAGAATCCCCAAACCCCCACAAATCAAGTGCATAACAGCGATATTTCACCATTAGTTGTTGCATGGTGGGGATCCAATATCGCCACGATCCTAACCACCCATGCACCAAAATAATGGGTTTACCACGCCCTAGCACTTCATAATGAACGAGTTCGTCTTCAATCGTGATTGCGCTCAAGCTGTTTTACCCAACCCCAAATTTTTCTAAAATTTCTGAGACCCGTTGAATCAATTGGTCAGGTGCAAATGGCTTCAAAATATATTCGTATGCCCCAGCCCCTAACCCTTGCTCAATTTCGGAGTCTTGACCTTTGGCGGACAAAAATACCACCGGGATTTCAGCGACATCCCCCCCCATCGCTTTGATGGCTTCGCAGGCTTCATACCCTGTCATTTTGGGCATCCGCACATCCATCAAAATCAGATCAGGCATCACCTCAGGGGCGGTTTCCGCTGCTTGTGCACCATTATTGGTTACCACTACCTCATGACCAGCATGTTGTAAGGTAAATTCTACCAGATAACGAATATCGGGTTCATCTTCTGCTATTAGGATCTTAGCCATGATTATTCCTTGTCGATAGGTAACTGGACGTAAAAGGTCGTACCTTCGTCTTTTTCGCTTTCTAACCAGATCTTGCCATCGTGCATTTCAACCAATGACTTCACAATCGAAAGCCCTAAGCCTGTCCCCGGGGTATCTAATACCAAATCATGGTATTCATCCCCACGGAAGAAGCGTTCAAAGACACGTGGCTGAATTTCTTTCGGAATCCCAACACCATCATCTTCAACAGACAACATAATGGCGTCATCATCTGCTTTATATTCAGCCTTTAATATAATCTTGCCATTTTCTGACGTGTAATTAAAGGCATTATCAGCCAAATTTTGCATGATTTGTATCACACGATCATAGTCTGCGCGGATTTTTGGTAGCGCATCTGGCACTTCAATCTTAATATTGAGCTCACGAGACTGATCTTCTGCACGTCCTTCCAAGTGGGCAGAAATACTATTCATCAATTCAGCAACATCTACCCCCGTAAAGCGAAGCGGCACGCGATCTTGGTCAATACGAGAAACTTCTAACAAGTCATTCACCAACACGCTCAAGCGGTCAGCATTTTGCTTGATGGTTTCTAAAAAGCGTTGTTGTGCTTCAGAAATCTCTCCCGCAGCACCCAACAAGAGCAAATCAGAATACCCTTTAATACTAGTCATTGGTGTCCGCAATTCATGGGAAACCGTCGCCACAAATTCACTCTTTAGGCGGTCAACTTCCACGATTTTGGTAATGTCACGGAAAATCGATACCGTGCCAAGGAACTGATCCCCCATTAACACAGGCGCCAAACGGATACTGACGATCCGTCCGCTTTCCGTGAGTTCAATACTTTCTTCAACCACATCCCCTTCTTGGTAGGATTCCGGATTCTCGATCCAACGCTCAATGGCATTCATCCATGCCCCCGTGCTACCACCATAGAGCCCAGCTAGTTCCCGAATGGAGCGGTTCAACACAGTTGAGGTAGGCAGTTCCAAAATCCGTTCAGATGCGGTGTTAAACACCTTGATAGTCCCCGTCTCATCGGCGTACATCACACCGTCTGCAATGGAGTCCATAATCGCGTTGTTTTTAGTGGATTCCACTTGCTCTTGGCGCAAGATAGCCCCTAGACGTTCGGCTTGTTCCCGAATCAAGCTATAAAGCTCACCATTACTCATCGAGCTTGCGAGTTGACTAGCAGCAGCCGTCACCAACTTCAGATGATTATCATCAAAGGCATTGACTTGATCTGAGAAAAGCATCATCACACCACGGCTGTCTTCACCAACCTCTAACAAGGCTGCCACACAACTGCGTTGGACTTCATCTCGTTCGTTCGAGACATGCCACCGATCATCTTTTTGCACATCGGGGATAATCACATTTTGGCGATGCTCAAAAATCCAGCCAGCCAAGCCTTGTCCTTGTTTAAGCTTCGTCCGCTCGCTTGATTTATTAACAGGCATTCCGCCATATGTTTCTAACACATAGAGTTGCTCAGAAATCTCATCAACCCCCATCATCACCGCGCTGGTGGCATTCACCGCCGTTGCGACACGCGCCAAAGCACGGTCAAGCACGCGCGAAACATCCAGTGAGGACGAAATTTCCCGTGTGATGTCATACAGGGTTTGCATCCGTTCCCGTTCTGCGGTTAGCTCTGCGGTGCGCTCATCAACACGATTTTCCAAATCTTCGGCAAAGCGTTGGGTGCGGTCAAACAAGCGTGCGTTTTGAATCGCCACTGCTAACTGAGAGGCAACGGTGGTTAAAATCCGTTGATCGTTTAACCAAAACGCACGGTCATTATTGTCATCGCGTACACCCAGCACCCCGAGGACTTCTTCACCAACCACCATTGGAACGGCTAAGAAACATTTAGCCTCTGGGAAAATCGTATTAATGCCATACGAATCCCGTGCTTCTTTGAGCTGAGTCCCCGCCAACAGCAGTGGGGCTTTTCGGTTGATCACATACGAAAATTCATCATCACCGATGGTCAAATCTTTCATATCAACCGTATTGCCCATGTCATCAATAGACACGGGGAATGTAATCTGCTTAGTGTCTTTGTCATACAGGCTGAGGTAGAAATAGTCAGCATCAGTCAGGAACGGAAGCTGATTTTCCAACATGGGGAATAGTTCCTGCATGTTCATTTTGCTAGAGACTGCCGTAGACAGGTCATTGATGATGTAGAGCTCTTCAATTTGTGACCGTGTTTCGGTTTGCAGACGGGCATTTTCAATCGCCACCGCAGATTGAGCAGCCAAGGTACGCGCTAACCGAATATCAGCGGTTTCAAAAACCCGATTTTGTTCGCGGATTTCCAGATCAATGAGGCCGATACTGTAATCATTCACCACCAATGGCACAAACAAGCGATCCGTTACCCCATTAGATTCCATCAACTCGCGCTCTTTTTGATCGAGTTCTGGCGTGGTTACATTGATCTGCATCACTTCGCGTTGTCGCAAAGCCTGACGCCGCAAGGGGTAATCCATCAAATTATAGATTTCTCCATGCATTCCTACATCAGGGGCATCCCCCCAGGCACTCATAGCCTCACGGACTTCCAACCGATTTTCAACATCATCCCACAACGCAATAGTACAATAATCAGCGCGGAGCGCCCCCATCATTTGCTTAACAACGCGGCGCATTGCCTCATCAAGGTCAAGCGTCACAGCTGTCGCCTGAGACGCCTCGAACAAGGTTTCTAATTCATGTGTCCGCATCACAGATTGTTCAAACAAGCTTGCATTTTGCACAGCAATTGCTGCTTGGCTCGCAAGCGTTTGGGCAATTTCAATCCGTTCTTGGCTAAAGAAGTACGGATCATTACCCGTATTGTCAAACCGCATTAATCCCGTCATGGTGCCACCCACCACCAATGGAACGACCAAGGTTCCTTTGATGTCTTCTCGGCGGAGCCATGTTTTTACATCATCTGCAAATTGTGATTGTTCAATCACGTCAATGCTTATCGGCAGCAGCGTTTCTTCTAACCGTTTGGTGAGCTTATTGTCACTGAGATCAAATACTTCGGAAGGTTCTTCATCCCCCCGTGGGAATTCAACCACCACGCGCCCAATCATCTTTTCATAATCCAGCTTGAGCGCAACCGCCTCTTTCACTTCTAAGGCGAGTGCGGTTTCCCGCAAGGTGGTTTCAAAAATATTTTCGATATCCAAAGATTGTGATAACGAAACCGCAACACGGTTCAACAGCTCAAGACGTTGGGTTTGAGAGTTTAGTTCAGAAGCGCGCGACATCGTTTGTTCAAACAATTGTGCATTCCGCAAAGCAACAGAGGCTTGGTTCGCAAACGCCTGTAGCAATTGCTCATGGTTGGTGTCATAAAAATAGGGTTCTATTTTTTCAAGCGCAATAACGCCCACAACCGCCCCTTGAGACACCAGCGGTGCCCCCATCCAATTTTTGTAGACCCGTTCCGCCCCATAGGGGAAGCGGGGATCGTCTGCGCCTGTATCGCCAACATTCAACACATCTTGGCGATTCGCAATATCGCGGAATAGCTCACTACTTTCAATATCCGCAAACAGCCCGAGCAATTCTTCTGGTGTGGCTGTGCCTTCATCAGCAAAGCCACGCGCCGCCGAAACCTTCAGTTGCGTGCCTTCGCGCAACCACAGGGTCACACCATCGTATGGCATCACATTCTCAAGTGCTTCCAATACCAATGACACAACTTCTTCTGTTTCTAGAGTCGATGTCATTTGGCTAGAGACACGGGTTAGGGCGCTCAGCTGTTCAGCACGTTGTGCCAAGTTAGATTCCAAGATTGCCCGTTCAGTTACATCTTCTAGTAGCAAAACTACACCGCTAATATTTTCGTCTTGTTCTTGGCGCAATGGGTACACATAGAAGTTACGGATCAAAGGACTGCCAAAACGATCCGTCCCTTGGACTTCAAATTCATGGTGTGGTGTACCATCATCTAGGGCTAGTGCAATAGATTTTTTCAATGAGTTTTCAAAACTGGTTTCATAGGCATAGAGGGATTGCCCAACGGCTTCATCTGCCCAGCCATAGCGTTGTTTCATGAAGGTATTGAGGATCTGGATTTTGTGATCCGTATCCAACACGATAATCCCTTGTTGGATGGACTCAACAACAGCTTCGTTGTATGCTGTGGATGCTCGTAAATCGCTCAATAATCGTGCATGATTGATCGAAACGGCAGAAAGGTTTGCCATACGGCTCACCAAATCTTGACGTTCTTCAAACCCGAAAGCGTTTTCAAGCTCACTACCCAGCCGTAAAACACCTAATGTTTCACCACCAGCGACCATCGGCACCATTAAGGTGGTGCGTTCCCCTTGGCTACTCCACCGAGAGAGATCAGCGAGCTTGCCTGTAGCCTCATCTGTCTTTAAGTGATACAGCAAATTTTCATTGTTCTTATATGATTGTGCCAACGCCGTATTTTCAAAAGCAATCGGTTCATCATCCAAAATGTGGACACGTTGGTCAGCCGTGACTTCCACCCGACGCAGATTAAAACTGGTACGCTCATCATTGGGTAGTGCCAAGTGCATCCGTGTGAAGGCAATCATTTGTTGCAAGCCTTCAGCCAAGGTTTGGAGCACCCGTTCCATATCCAAAGAGGCCGCAACCGATTCCATCATTTCGGTTAAGCGGCGTTCGGTTTGTTGTTGTTCAATAATTTCTTCATACAAGCGAGTATTTTCAATAATGGCCGCCGCTTGTAATGCAAAAAGTTCAATCGCTTGTAAGGAATCTTCTGTAGGTCGTGAGCCATCATGCGGGGATTCCATCGTGATGATCCCCATTAGCTGAGTACGATTTTGATTATACATGGGCAAATAAATCACATCTTGAGGGTGCCATTCATTTTCCGGCACACTTTCAGGATCAGGTTTGCGACCGCCTAAGATATTTTCTTTTACCCAAGGTTCATCATACCGCATGTAATAGACTTCACCGATGTTCAGCGCCAAAAAGCCATCATCTTCTAATCGACGTTGCCATACACCACCCGGCAGTGCCATCGATGTATACCGACTTTGTTCTTCCTGATCATATCCAGCAAACACCGTCAGGGTACGTTCATAGTTGTCAGTCGCATTACGCAAGGACAACCGCACCTTATCCCAACCAACTGACTGGATACCATCAACAACGGCTTGTAAACGGCTCCGCATGTCCAGCGATTTTTGCATATCTTTTGCAACTAAATGGAGCAAAGCCAGCCGATCACGTTCAGCTTTGCGCCCAGCCGATTCTTCACGAATACGATCTAATAAACGATAGTTTTCAATCGTAAAGGATGCTTCCGTCGCAAAAATCTCGAGGGTTTCCGCCACGTTTCGATTCGGGCGCATCCCATCGCGGGGACGGTCAAGGCTAATCCACCCGATCAATTGACCATCATCACTCCGCAATGGGGAAATAAACCCATCATCTGTGTGCCACATCCGTGCATTTTGGGCATCTACAGTAATATTGGTTGAAGATTGCTCAACACTGATAAAGGCAAATTCATCTTGATCTTCAGCAGGTAAGAAATAAGAAGATTCGCCAATTTTCCACCGATCTTCTAGCAAGCCTTCTGCAGCTTCGCGCGTGATGGTGGTTTCATTAATCTTATCAAGTTCGCTTTGGGTAATGCCCAAGTAGGCTACGGGTTCTAATAACTCGGTGTTGTCATTCACCAACCGCACCAACACCCGCAAATAACCAATGCTATCTGATAGTGATTTAACAAAGTCGAACAAAACAGCCTCTAGTGAAGCCCCCTCATGCAACATATGCCCCCAACCATAGATTTTACTCATTTGGTTGGTACGCGCTTGCAACACATCATTTAAACGCAATTGCTGTTGATAGCGCCGAGCGTTCGTCAACGCCAGCGCGGTTTGTTTAGCCACCCGTGCTAAAAAGGCTTGTTGTTTGACCGTAAATATATTGGGGGTTTGGCTATAGACATGTAATAACCCTAAAACATTACCTTCAGACACCATCCGTTCAACAATGGCAGCTCGCGCACCTTCTGGGTAAGCAAGTAGGTCTGACCCCAAATAATCGGACAACATAATTGAGGATTCGCCTTTTAGGGCACTGATTTCAATTGGTGCTAAACGCCCTTGTAACCGCGTTGGCCCCCCCACCCGCATATCAATTAAAGGGATTTCAGGGTTCAGCCAGTCATCTTTGGGTAATAAGGTCGCAATCGTTACCGGCTCGCCCCCCATACTCCGCGCGACTTCACTTTGGGTAATTTCTAAAATCTGTTTTGAGTCCAGCGTTTCTGCCAAAGCTTGCCCTAAACGGTCTAGCGCATCAAGTTCATCAACCCGTGAGCGCAAGTCCTCATCCGTCGAGAGATACAAGCGTGAGCGTTCAATAGATGCCGCAATCTGTGATGATATTGCTTGCAACATAGATTGATCGTTGTCGGTAAAACCACCCGCCTGCTTATTAAAGGCCAGAATTTCACCCGCGCTTTGATTTTGCACAACCAAGGGGACGATGATGACAGATTCAACACCAAGCAACTTTGCAGCATCAAGGTAAGCTGGCAGAATTCGTTTGTCGGTATCAACAAGATCAGAAACAAATACATTTCGAGAGAGCGCCACACTATTGGTAAACCCCTCACTAAAGATGTCCATCACAACATCTTCAGATACATCTGGTGTACCGTACCGATAACGGGATTCATAAACGAGCTTGCCAACTTGGGTATCCAACATCCCGATCCCAACGCCTTGGCATTCCAATAGTTCTGCGGTTTGTTGCAACACATTGTCTACAACTGCATCAAGTTCAAGGGACAGCGACAACTCTTCCGAAATTTTCCGCAAGTTGTCTGCCTCCACCGCGCGGCGGTGGGTTTCTTGGTACAAGCTAGCATTGTTGATCATCACAGCCGCTTGCCCTGCAAACAACGTCAAAATTTCAAGATCGTCATTAATAAATGGTGTATTTTTATCTTTATTCGCAACTTGCAAAACACCGATTTTTTCCCCAGCAAAAACCAACGGGGCAAACGCCATATCCCGCATTCCAAAGGCTTTTGCAATCGTGCGCAATGTGGAGCCACTATCATCCGCTTGCTGCACACCATTAATAAACCAGCTTTCAGCAGATTCCCATCGGTCGTCTAATTCTCGATTATCTGAAATCGGCAAATGATGATGGGTAATGTCATCCACCACACCATAGAACGGTGCTTGAGGCGACAATGAATGAGACACCGAACGGAATAACCAAATCCCACATTGTTCAACATTTAATAATTCAGCAATACGAGTAGTGACTTGTTCATACAACGCTTGTGGTTCGCGCATGGAACCAATCGCTTGGGCAATCTGTTGCAACCCTTCTAATTCTTCAGCACGACGCTGTTCTTGGCTGTATAACCGTGCGTTTTCAACTACAATCGCCACTTCAGAAACAAACACACTAAAGTTTGCCATGTCTTTTTCAGCAAACATGGTGCCCGTTTCAGTGTTCCCTGCCATCACCATTCCCAAACGACGGTTCCCAAGCATCATGGGCAAAATCGCCAGTGATCGTAAACGGCTAATATCCACCAAGCCATTCAACCCAAGCGCTTCAACCTCTGGATCGTTAAACGCATCATTGGTAAACCACCAATCGCGCTCTTCCCAGATTTCACGCCCAATGCCTTCTTGAACTGGCAATTTGAAAAATGGAACTAACGGATCTTGTAACCCATATAACGGTGGTTGGGCTTCAAGATAAGTCTCATTCGTATTCAGCAGCAAGATACCACAAGCTTGTACATGGATCAGGGCACTTAAGCTCTCATTTAAACGGGCGTACATATCCTGTGGTGTGGATAAAAACCCCATCGCTTGGGAAATTTGCTGCAATCCCTGCATTTCAGCTAAGCGATTAATCTGATCTTGGTAAAGACGGGAATTCTCGAGCGCGACGCCAATCTGCCCAGCAAGACTTTGCAACAAACTTAAATCTTGAAAGTCAAATGCTTGAGCTTCGCGGTTGGCTAACTCTAGCGTACCAAGGAACCGTTCCCCCACTAACAAGGGAACCCCTAAGTAACTGCTAAAGGGATAATCTGCAACCGCCAGCTTAACCTTATTGCTATCGTTATAAACATCTTCAACAATAATCGGTTGGCGGTATCTCGCAATCCAACCAGAATACCCCTCATCTAGGGCATACACACCGCCGATGTCTTCCATAGTAGCGATATAGTTTGGATCGCCTGCCCGTTGGATGGGACGCAAGATATTTTTTTCGGCTTCCCACAAATTAATCTCGCCATAATCAAATGAAACCGTTGTATTGATATTTTGTAGGATAAGGCGAAAGGTTTCTTCTAGTTCAGTAGAGCGCCCACGCCCCAATAGATCATTAACTTCACCGACCAAATTAATTGCGTGTAAGGACTCAAAATCAACATCATCAACCCCAACACCATTTTGGAGTTCACGCATAACAACAACCATACGACGCTCACCCTCATTATTAGGGATACGGTACGATGTTGCTTCAATTTGGCGTTTACCAATACGGAATTCAGAACGACCTTCTGCCGCAAATACATCAATGAACGAGTCACGTGGCGACACATACCCCGCCATCGTGATCATATTTGGCTCATCGCCATTCATGCCAAACCATTGTCGTGCATTATCATTGGCGTACACTAACCGCCCACGCCCTTCAGACACGACCACGGCATTATGGTTGTCCACCAAATTGACTGGCACAATAGGATCATGATTGGGGTCATCAACCAACGTGACTTCGCGTGTGGTGTACACCTGCCACACAACTGCAAAAACATATAGTAATGTTAATGCCCCGAGGGTAATAAAGATGATTTCAAGTACCATTGGTTACCATGCTGTTTCAATCGTTCCGACCTGCCCCGCGCCACCCCGACGGCGGACTTCGGCAGCAAGTTCGGTGATTTCTCGAATATCAGAAAAACGCTGGTTTTTATTGGAAACCGAGCCAACGGCTAATTGCATCAAGGGTTTTTCTTTATCTTCATGAATAATTTTGCCGCGTTCACGATCAATAAAAGAATAGTGCTGTTGCACATCATCATTAAATTTCGTAATGAGTGCCTTTTCAAGATCAGCGGCAGCAGTGCTGTAGGTCATGATGATGAAGTTATCATTACCCGGATGCCCTAAGAAGTCTTCGGGGGTGCCATGAGCGTCGATAATTTCCCCTAAGACCAAAGCGGTAAAGCGTTGAACTTCTGTCCATGCCACAAACCCATAAATATCTTTGAAGGGTTCGCTATTGGTGATTTTACAGTCGAGGTATGTCCAGTTCTTTTCTTCTCGAATCAAGTTTCTCAACTTTTCTTCGATCAGTTGGCTAGACGGCAACCCACTATCAGGGTCAGTAGATTGTTCACGTTTGGCTTGGTCAATACGATTCTTGACCCGCAACTTTAGTTCTTCAATATCAAAAGGTTTGGTGACGTAGTCATCCGCCCCTAATTCAAGCCCGGCAATTTTATCTGCCCGTTCATCTTTTTGTGTTAAAAAGATAATCGGAATATGACTTGTGCGCGTTGTGGAGCGTAACTCACGGCACACATCAAACCCGTTCATATCCGGCAACATGATGTCTAAGACTATCAATTGCGGCAGTTGCTTACGGGTCAGCATGAGTGCATCTCCACCACGCGGTGCAACTTGTACATCGTAGCCCTGCCCCGTAAAGTAAATACGCAGCATGTTTGAGATGTCTAAATCATCTTCTACGACTAGAATGCGTCCTTTGCTCATATACTTTCTCCAACTAAGGGGCGCAATTTCTGACCCGTTTTCTATCTAGGCAATTGTACACCAAAACACCAAACTCTAACTACTCGCCACGGGTGACCAGTGCCGCAAATTTCGCGCAGCACGCTCGCGCACCCCGTCAATATGTTCCACAGAAACCGCTTGTTCAAAGCTACGGAATCCGCTTAATTTAAAGCCATGACGGGTGCATACTTCCCCAATGGTCATAATTTGCTCGAGTGTTAGCTCTTTACCAATGGTGTAACTTTCGTATCGTTTATCTAAAGCAAGCGCCATGGTTTCGGCCATGCACGCAAAGGCTTTGCCTTCTGGGAACCCAAAATTAAAATTAAAGTTAACATCCCCAGGGACTTCTACCATCCCACCTTCGATGACCAACACATCATCGCGTTGTTCTTCCACCAAACGGCTCACATCACGCGGGCGGGCAACATCCAAGACCACAGCACCGGGTTTGAGGTGTTGGGGTTCGATAATGGCATGAACAGCACTCGTAACCGTGATCACCACATCAGCATTATAAATCTTATCCATTGATGTAGAGCCTTCTACATCAGCGAGATACCCTTGGCAACGTTCCACCCGTTCTTGCACGGCATCATCACGCCGCCCCACAAGGATGAGCTTACCAACTTCTTTAGCAAGGATTTCAGCACAGGCTCCACCAATCGCACCAGTAGCACCCACAACAGCAAATGTTGAATTTGGAATATCAATGTTCATCATCCGTGCAGCTTCTTTGGCCGCATCCACTGCCACATAGACGGTATAGCTATCGCCTGTTGTAACGGGAATATCGAGCCGTTCTGCAATCGTTTTGCCTGCATCCCCAACCACCGCCGCAAACGCCCCAAGCCCCAGCACCTTAGCCCCGAGCTTTTCAGCTTTTTTTCCGCAGGCAACCAACTTATTATAAACTTCGGGAACCGGCAAACTTAGCATTGCCTCTGGGGTATACGGACACGCCACAAACCAACCAGTGACTTTATTTTGATCATAAACAGATGTTACCCCCTCAATTTGGCTGAGGTATAGCGGCGGCGCAAAACGCGACAAAAAGGTCAATTGTTGTTCATTGAACAGTTTTGCCAAGATGGGGACTTTGCGCCCAACATCTTGCCGAATATTGACGGGGTGTAGGATAAACCCAAAGGTATCTTGTTCCACAGTATTTACCAACTCTCTAACATTTGATCTTCGTCCATCGTCACACGACGAGGGTACAAACGGCGATGTAATGCGGCGATGCGCTTTGGCTGAGTATGATGATCACTCATATCAAAAGTTACATTTTTGCTGACCACCCGCCGTTCTGGATTCGCAATCATAATTACATCAGATTCGATCATCCGCGCAGGATAGACTACCATACCAGAGCCAATCCGAACATTATGCCCCACACACCCACCAATCACCGGTTGGCGCACATCGGCCAGTTCGCCATAGGCATCAATCGCCTTTACAGGAGATGGTAGCAAATTAAAGTCCGTAAAGGTAGAACCTGCCCCTAAAAAGCTATTCCGCCCCACCACACACATTTGCAAGCATGTATTTTGCGCAACAATGGTGTTATCCATCAATGTTGTCATGTATAACGCTGCCCGAAATGGCAAGAAGCAGTTGTTGCCAATGATACTTAACGACAAGTTACAATTTTGCGCGATATTGACATTATCACCAATCGCGCAGTTATCAATCACCACCCCAGGGCCAATACTACAATTATCCCCAATAGAGGTTGGCCCCAAAATCACCGCAGACGGATCAATATCACAATTACGCCCCACGCGCACCACTTCGGAACAAGATACAAATTGTGTTTGCTCCAATAAAGACCGCCACAGTAGGCGCAATGTCACCATATTATGGTTAGCGATCAATTCTTCAAACCGATTCCCGCGTGAAAACACTCCCAAAGGCACATTGGCATTAAACAAATGCACCCAGCTTTGGATCGGCACACAGGAGCGCGAGGTTAAATAATGTGTGAGGTCTTGATCACGTTTAACGCCATCACCTGACGCTGCTTCTAAGGCAGCATCAATCTTGATGTTGGTCATACTATCAGGGATGTTATAGTATCCCTTTTCTTTTGCATCCGATGGCACACGGACAATTTGCCATGTGTCACGCTCTGCCCATCCATTCGGGAAGTAATATAACTCAATAGCATAATACCCACCGTCTTCATCTTGTTCCTGAACAAGGCTAGACAGTGGAACACTATATTTTAACCATGCTAAGTCGTCAGCAGGTAATGCCGCTTGGCAGGGTTGGCCGCGTCCACGCGCTTCTGCCATAAAGTATTCAAAGAATTCTTTATCAAAAAATAAATTATCCCGATAGACGACCACTTCATCATTAGGGTCTAACCCATACCGATTTCGTTGGAGTTCATCTTGCAGATCACTAATCGTCTGCAAGCCCATTTCCAATGCCGTTGCCCCAAGAACACTTTCAGTAAGTTCACTGAGGTGTAACCCTAGGGGGCCTGGGCGTTCCCCATTCATGAAGACGATCAACTCACTGGCCGGCTCATTAAATGGCGGCAAGAGTAGCCGATCATTGATGACAAACTTTCGCATCAGATTTCTACTTTATATCCTAGTGATGATTTAAGTATAGGGGGATGTGCGACGGATAGCAACCAATTTACCACCCACCATAGGGCAATTATATATGGAACTCTAACGTTAGGGTTATAGATGCGCTAAGGCGGTTGTAATTGCTTGGTTCAGATCGTTGCTCTTAGATGGGAAGAGTTCGCGTAAGACCTGCACGAATGCCACTTTTTGCGCAGGTGTCAGATCACAATAATCATCAATGGCGTCAACCGCAAACGCTTTTACTAAATCGCTATCGTCGGACAGTCCGCGCAACAGTTGGGGAAAAGCGTTGTTATTGTCTACCAAACTCAGATAGTCTAAATAGCGCCCTCTGATGAATGGAAAACTATGATGCTGAAACCTTGTAACCAAACCATTCTCAAGCGGTATTTTGAGCTTCCCCAAAAGCCATAATACATCACCGATAATATAATGATCTGCATCGTGTAATAGTTGTTGCAGCCAGTCCAAGCGATGCTGATAGTTTTCGGGCGCAGCAATCAACATGGAACCAAGACCGTCTAAGGCAGCGCGTCTTTTAAATGATGCCAATTGTGTATTGTCGATTTGTTGCACAAGGTACTCAATGCCATTGTTACCTTGATTGGCAATTAACATAGCACAATCTGCGTGATAAAAGGCTTCATCACCAAACGGTGCCTCTAACGCAAAACAGGTTGTTAAAACATTCAATGGTAAAGGTGTTTTTTCTGCATGGATCACCAAATACCGTAAAGCCCTCACCCGAACATCTGATGATGTGTGGGATAACAGCGCCTTAATATTGTCTATCACAGCAGGGTTCCCCATCTCTTGCAGAGCAACAATCGCAGCAGACACAATCAAAGGATCATCTGAATCCAGTGCAGATATTAGCCGTTCAGGAACATTCATGATGTTGTATTCAATGGAACTGTTTGAGGTACTATCGGGAATCTAAAAAGGCAAGAATGTCTGTGATAAATTTTTCGGGAGTATCCATCATCGGGAAGTGACCCGCATCATCATATAAATGGGTCACGGCATGTTCAACCAACTGTTGCATTAAGTAGATTTGTTTATGGCCAACAATAATATCTTTTTTGCCATAGATACCCATCATGGGTTGTTCAACAGTGGGCAAAACGGTACTGAGATCAGTTTGATGTAGGGAATTAATGCTTTGAAAAAATGATTGTAGCGTGGCATTGTTCATGTCTTCTAACACCATTTTGCGCGTGTTAGGGCCAGACACAAACCGCATATACGTCCCAATTAAGTTCCGTAACACCGGATACAACACATACCCTACACGGGCTAAGGTGGGGTTGCCGCCTAATTTCAACATCAAGTAGAGCGAATCCCCATTAATGGGGGAGCCAATGGCGCACGCTTTCACCACACGGTCAGGGTAGGCAATGGCACACTTCATGGCCACTGTGCCCCCCATACTATGCCCAATGACTGCCGCTTTGGGGATGCCGAGCTTATCCATAAACTGCCCGACCATATCCACAAATGTATCCACTTTAAAATCTTGGATGGATTCATCCACCGTGCCCACACCACGACTTTCACCAAACCCGTAAAAGTCTAGGGAATAGGTACGATAATGTTCGCCAACACTCGCAATAGTGTTACGCCACAATTGCCAAGAGCCTAACCAGCCATGCAAAAACAGCACGGGGCGACCCTTCCCATAGGCTTCATAATGAATAATCCCCCGGGATGGTGGATCCGTTGTCAGTAACGGCATGTGTCAGACACCCTAAAAGCAGAGCGCGTGAAGACCACGCGCTATAAACCGAACTGTTAACACCTAAATTAGGTTTCCATATCTTCAAGAATGGAATACAACAGTTCTAACAAGACACCTTTGACGCTTTCCTTGTCTTTGGCAACACAAGGCAGCAACTTCACGGATTCTTCAATCCGTAAGGCGATCCGCAAATCTTCAGGATCCCACGCATCGGGGTGGTCTTGTTTGTTCGCCGCCACAACATAGGGCGTTGGGGCATACGCGCGGAAGGTTTCTAAAATACTTTTTGCTTCGCGGAAGGTTTCCGGCTTGGCGCTATCGACCATCACCACAAAGCCGAGCATCCCTTCTGCCAAGATTTCCCACATAAAGTCAAAGCGACGTTGACCGGGTGTCCCAAAGAGATACAACACCAAATCATCATCCACTGTGATCCGCCCAAAGTCCATCGCCACGGTGGTGATGTCCTTTTCAGCTGATTCTGGGGAATCCGAGTGAATCTTTTTGTCCGTTGACACGACATCAATTTCACTCACGGATTGGATAAATTGGGTTTTACCAGAACTAAAGGGTCCGGTAATCACCATTTTTACTGTGTTTGTTTGCGATTGCATGGGCAACAAGCCTCGCTTCTAGGATAAGTGCAAATGAATTAAATTTCTTTGATGCGCGCGATTAAGCGATTCACCACAGCTTTGCTGGGCGCGCCGGCTTTTTGGCGCTGCCGCCGTAGCTCATCCGCCGCAGACTTTTGTTGCTGGCGTGCGGGCGTGGGCGGTTTCACCAACTCAACCAATCCTGCTTCGCGCAAGGCGTGAACCACGCGCCGAATCTCAGTATCGGTCATGTTGCAGGCTTTGGCAATTTGGCGAATTGAGTTTTTGGGGCTAACAAACCCGACCACCCGCCATTCGGCGGTGCTGAGTTGAATATCTTTTAGCTTTTCCCCTGGTTTATCACGGAACTTCAGGGCAAAGTCCAGATTCGGCAACTCTTCTTCTAATTGCTTTTGGTCATGAATGCGCCGCGCCCCTTCAATAATCACATTCTCCAGATTGATCGGCACAATAATGCGATCACTTGGCGTCGGAGACTGTTCATCAAATTCAAAGGGTTCACTATTCCAGACCATTAAATCAAACACGATATCCACCGTATGCTTTTGAATACTTTGAATAATGTTTTGTTTGGTCACATAGTTAGCGTTGATGAGCATCAGCGCGAGAGCCTTATCACTATGACCCTTGGCACGTTCACGGATGGTTCGTGCCTGCTCATCATTTAACTTACCAGCTTTTTGCAACACACTCGTGAGGTCACCACCTTTATCCCGCATGGAGGCATACAGCAATTTGCCTTCTTTAAAGAAAACTTGGGCGCGTTCTTCACCCGCCGCTAGTTTGGGGATACTAGTTTCACCATCACCAAGCGTTAATTGCTCACCAGTGTCTACGCCTTCATAAATGCGTAAAGACCCTGTCTTTTTGGCAAGGTTAATTAAATTGAGTAATTGCGTTGTGCTGAAAACGCTTAGCGTACCTTTTAGTGGCATCGACTTTTCCTTGAGGAGTCAGAACAACTGCTAGCATTATACCCTTGCGCAATTATCAAGTCAACTCAACCAAGGGCAAATTGCAAAAATGGTAAAATAGTCACAAGAGAATATGTAGAAAGGGGCTATGATGGCTAAAGAGCTTAACTACCCTGACATTCTAGGGGTCATAACCAATAATAACCGCCTCAGCGTTGATGTATTGCAGTGCGCACTCACCACCCGCCCTGACAAAGTGAACGCTGGACAAAATTTTGAAGTTTTATTTTTGTTACAAAATGCAGCCGATATTGATGTTGATGTGACAATTTCACTTAAATTACCAAACCGTGACCATAAAGGTAGCGGGAATATGTTTTACAGCAAAAGTGAAAACCTATTAGTGGGGTTAGAACCCGGCGAGGTTGGGTATGTCACCTTACCCGCATCGTGTTCACCTAAAACAGCGCCGGGCAACGGGTATGCTGTTGGCGCCAGCATCAAAGTGGCACGAATGGCCAAAGATCGTAAACCACGCCGCATCCGCTCCACAGAAGGGGGGGGCGCATTAGATTTTCAAAGCCTAACAGAACGCCAACGCCGCATCATGGTTCAACTCAGAACCCTGTCATGGGAAACCGACAACAAACGAAATCATATCGAGGGGACGTTTGAAGTGCTCCCCCCCAGCCTATCCACGCTGACCGAATTTAGCCCCGGGTGGGTCAGCATCTGGACCCTCAGTGAAAATCTAGATGACATGACCCTGATTGACAGCATACAAGAACACCTCACCTTTTACTTTGCGAAATTAAATAAAGCGGTTATGTTTAAACCCTTGTTAGAACTCAATCTGGAACGATTTAATAACACCGGGTATACGATCCAAACAGCAGAAGCCATTATGCTGAGCAAATTAATGGCGATTGTGTTATGTGATGAATATGTGGAAACCTACAAGCGGCAAAAGTTGCAAAATGCTGCCCAAAAACTTGACTTCAATAAGATGACCCAAGAAATGCAAATTCGCTTAACCCCACCCAAATGGGTACGCCGCTCAAGTGAAATCTTATTTAAAGAACCCCGCTTTCGGGACTTCCCAGAAGTGATGCTCAAAGAGCATATCTATTATGAATTGCTCAACGATACTATCATATATGGGTTCCAAATGTTGGATAGCATCTTTGAAGATGAAGACTTTGGCACCCCCGAAGAAATCCAAGACTACGCGAATGACTTGGTACAACTCATCAAAAAAGGGGAACCCATTAACTATGAAAAACTCTACCTCCCCCTAGTACTGGCGGCGGTCACCTCCAACAATAAACTGAGCGGCAAGGGGGAAAACCCACGCGAGACCCTATTTGCCTTGGTGAAAGCCCACGAAAAACGCGCATCAGAAGTCACACCCGACAACCAATTTATCAGCACTTTATTTAATGAAATCTCAACCCGCTTTCTGGATATGATTTATTAAGCGATAATCATTTGTGTATCGTCCTATGATGTTTGGGACATACACGAATTCATCAGGTTTATAGGTTTGGAAGAAGAAGAAAAACATGCCAATTAAAACCAAGTGGCTTGTAGAGGGTCGCGTCATCTTGTCTGTTTACACAGGTGATGTCACAAAACCAGAATATATTGATGCCAATAACGTCATGAATCGGCTACTGAATCAAGGCCAGTTCCCCGTCCATGTCATCATTGATCATGATGATGCCGAAAGCGTGCCCACCAACATCACCGAAACACTAACCCTCCTAACATGGTTAGCGCATGACAATCTCGGTTGGCATCTTATCTCGCGCCCACGGGCAGAAGTTAAATTCACTAGTGCGGTCGTTAGCCAAGCCAATGACAATCGCTATCGGGAATTTCCTGATCGCATCCATGCGCTTGAGTTTTTAGAAGAAATTGACGACTCACTCAAGGGACACTTGTTAGAGGACTAACGACCCACGGTATATATTTTTAAAAATTAAATTTTAAAGTGAGTTAAAAATGCCTATTCGAACCACCACCTTAGTTCAACATAAGGTGATCTTGATCAAGCCAATCGGTAATATTGTGATCAATGAATATGTTGACCTCAACAAAATAATCAATGATCTGCTTGCTCAGGGGACATTCCCTGTCCATGTGATTGTTGAGCTAACGCATTCAGGGTATATGCCCACAGATGTTCAACAAGTGATCAAAGTGTTGACATGGTTAGGCCATGAAAATTTAGGGTGGACACTATTTTGTGGTTTAAGAGCGGAACATAAATTTCTGACAGCCATTCTGATTCAAGCAAATAAAAACCGATACCGCGAATTCAACACCCTACAAGACACCTTGACATTTTTAGAAGACATGGACGACTCACTCCGAGGCCAATTGTTAGAAGATTAAAATAGCGTTCTAACGGTTTCTTGCAAAACGTTAAGCTAGAATATATAAAATTCTGATACAGTCTGTTTACACTATATGGTGTAAGAAGAAAAATAAGGATGCCCGAGTATGATGAGATTTGACCGCTTCACGGAGCGCGCCCAAGATGCCGCCGCCCGTGCATATGAAATTTTACAACGGTACGGTCACAACCAAGTGGATACCGAACATATCTTGCTCGCCCTTGTTGAACAACCCGACGGTGTGACAGGACAAATACTAGAAAAACTCAATGTCAATGTAGACACAGTGCGCTATAAGCTTGATGAATTGCTGAAAGCTGCGCCCCGTTCAGCCGTATATGATGGAGCGGGCACAGGGCAAGTATTCATCACCCCGCGTGTCAAGCGCATCATTGATGTTGCTAACGAAGAAGCCAACCGCCTGCGCGACCAATATATTTCTACGGAGCATATCTTCTTAGCTGTTCTCAGTGAAAAGCGTACAGCAGTCGCTCGAATGCTCACCGAAGCAGGCATCACTAAAGAACGGGTTGATGATGTCGTCCGTGATATTCGGGGTGGGCAACGGGTCACTGACCCTAAAGCCGAAAGCCGCTATCGGATGCTGGAAAAATACTCCCGTGACCTCACGCAACTGGCTTTAGAGGGCAAAATTGATCCCGTCATTGGGCGGGATGATGAAATTTTGCGGGTTGTGCAGGTGCTTTCTCGCCGTACCAAAAATAACCCTGTCTTAATTGGGGATGCTGGCGTTGGGAAAACCGCCATTGTTGAAGGGCTTGCCCAAAAAATCGCAGAAGGCGATGTGCCAGAAATCTTACAAGGGAAGTCTGTAGTCAGCTTAGACCTGAGCGGTATGGTGGCGGGCAGCCGTTTCCGTGGCGAGTTTGAAGAGCGGCTCAAAGCCACGATGGAAGAAATCCAACGTAGTGCTGGTGAGATCATCTTATTTATTGATGAACTCCATCAAGTTGTGGGGGCGGGTGCCGCCTCGGGCGCAATGGACGCCAGCAACATGATGAAACCAGCGTTAGCGCGTGGCGAACTCAACTGTATTGGGGCAACCACCCTAGACGAATATCGCAAATATATTGAGGCAGACTCCGCACTGGATCGGCGCTTTGCACCCGTTTTTGTGGAAGAGCCCAGCGCCGCCGAAACCATCGAAATGCTCTATGGGTTGAAAGGCCGTTATGAAGAACATCATGGCGTAACCTTTAGTGATGGCGCGATTGAAGCCGCCGCCCGTTTAGCCGATCGGTATATCGCTGATCGCAAACTCCCTGACAAAGCCATTGACCTGATGGACGAAGCCGCCGCCAAATTGCGCGTAGCACTCTACTCCATGCCCGATGATTTACGCGATTTAAAACGCGAGATCGAAAGTCTTTCCGCTGAAATGGAACAAGCAGGTCTCACCCAAGATTATGAACGCGCTGCACACCTCAAAATGACGCTAGCACGGATTGAAGATGAGTATGAAAGTGCGATGTCCGAATGGCGTGCCGAAAAGAAATTGGATGAAACAGTCGAAGAAACCGATATTGCTGAAGTGCTGGCCGCATGGACAGGCATCCCCACTACCCAATTGATGGAAGATGAAGCCGATCGCTTGCTGCGGATGGAAGAGATATTAGGGGATCGCATCATCGGGCAAAAAGAACCAATTGCGGTACTCTCTGATGCCATCCGTCGCGCTCGGTCTGGCTTAAAAGACCCCCGCCGCCCCATCGGATCATTTTTGTTCTTAGGGAGCAGTGGCGTTGGGAAAACCGAACTCGCTAAAGCGCTGGCCGAATTCATGTTTGATGATGAAGATGCCCTCGTGCGCATTGATATGAGCGAATACCGCGAACAACACACCGCCAGCCGGTTGTTTGGTGCCCCTCCAGGGTATGTGGGCTATGATGAAGGCGGGCAACTCACCGAAGCCATCCGTCGCCGCCCCTATCGTGTGGTGCTATTTGATGAAATCGAAAAAGCACACCCTGAAATCTGGAATTCATTACTCCAAGTGTTGGATGATGGACACCTCACCGACGGGCAAGGCCGCCGTGTGGACTTCCGCAACACCGTTCTGATCATGACCAGTAATCTCGGCACAGACTTTATCCGCAAAGGTGGCGCACTTGGGTTCTTGAATGATGATTCTGAATCGGTGGTGGCTGACGAGAAGAAAATTCAAGACGCACTACAAAAAACCTTCCGCCCTGAGTTTATGAACCGTCTAGATGAGATCATCGTCTTTAAGCCGCTTAGCCTAGAAGACATGATGCTGATTGTAGACCTGCAAATGCAAGATATTGCGGAACGCATGGGCGAACAAGGCTTGATCATCGAAATGGATGACACCGCCCGCGAATGGCTTGCCAACAAAGGTTACGATCCACAATTTGGCGCACGACCACTCAAGCGGACACTGCAACGCCAAGTAGAAAGCCCACTCAGCATCAAATTGCTAAAAGGTGAATTTGGGCGCGGCGATGTGATTTTAGTTTCCATTGACGAGGACGAAATCCACTTTAGCAAACATGAGGGCGGTAGCTACCTCGTGCCCACTGAGGAAGAAGAAATCAACACTGATTATAACGAGTAGCATCTACCCCCACGCCATCCCTAATAATCAATGAGAGGCACATTAAATGCAGATGTGCCTCTTTTCATTTCAGGTTTAAAAACTATTCAGCAACTATTGCTTCAAGATGTGCTTCTAGCTTGCCAAATGCTTGTTCCCAACCGCTTGCACCGGGGGAATCCGCAGGAACACCTTCATGGGTCATCACCATTTTAGTACGGTCACCCATCGCTTCTAATTCCACAATGACCACCGTTTTGCTAGGGTAACTATCATCTAGTGACGCGATTTCATTACCCTGTTCATCAGACATCGCTTCGGTATAAACCAACCGCTGATTCGGCACAATTTCCCGAAATTCTCCGACTGTCCACATCCTCGTGCTGCCATCAGGTGATGACATACACACCAAGCGTTTGCCCCCAACTTGCAAATCAAACTCTGCTACAGGGACGCTGAACCCGTTAGGGCCATACCAATTTTTAAAATGGTTTGGGTCTACCCATAATTGCCAAACAAGATCTATTCGAGCATTAAAGATACGGTCAATGACAACTGATTTTGTTAGATTGTGTGGTTCACTCATTATCTGTTTCCTGATTATTAAGTTGATTGATGTAATCATCCATTTGGTCAAATCGTTCTTCCCAAATGTGGCGATACTGTTCTGTCCAATCGGATACGGCCTGCAAGGGTTTAACATCGAGCTTGCAAGGGCGGTATTGGGCATCATGCCCACGAGTAATTAAGCCAGCGTGTTCTAGCACTTTGATGTGCTTAGAAATGGTGGGCAACTTCAAGTTAAATGGCTCAGCGAGTTGGTTGACTGTTGCATCCCCCTCTGCTAGCCGCACAAGGATCGCGCGGCGCGTTGGGCTTGCAAGGGCTGCAAATATGTCACTGAGTTTATCGGCATCACCTTTCATGAGATTGGATCCGTATTTTACTATTTAGCTAATTAGTTAAATACAAGAGTACACTTTCTCACCAAGATAGTCAAGCAAGCACAAGTCAACGAATGAATCAACAATATGGTAACTAAATTGACAGCCTTATATAACAGTGTTATATTTTAATCATCAAGAAAAATAACAGTGTTATATAGTTGGTTTTATCATGACTTCTGATGACAAAAATTTTGAACGTCGCCAACGCATCCTCAATGCCGCTGCTATCATTTTTGAGCGGGATGGCATCAACAAAGCGAGTATGCGCAACATTGCTAAAGAGGCAGGTGTCACCACAGGCGCAATCTATCCCTATTTTGATGGCAAAGAAATGCTTTATGCCGCACTATTAGAGGAAAGTCTCCAACAGCTGTATGAATTTGTTATCACATCTCATGATCCAACCGCGCCACCGCTTGACGCCCTTTTAGCAAGCGCTACCGCCTTTTATGTGTATTACACCACCAATGAATTTGAGGCGAATTTGGGGGTTTACCTCTATGGCATGGGGCAAATCCGTAGTTTAGGGCGTGAGCGTGACCAAGCCTTAAATGATCAATTGCTACAAACCCTGAATATTTTTTCAGCGAGTTTAGATGCACTCGCTCCCAATACCCTACAATCCGCCGAAAAAGCCAATTGGGTTCGCGCCGAACGAGACACCATCTTTACCATGCTGCTCGGTATCCTCACGATGAGCAGTAGCGGACGGGCAAAATCGATTGGCACAACACCCCACGATCTCCTGAATCACTATCTATCTATTCTCAAGGAGCGCTATGGGTAATTTCTAAGCCAACTATCATCCGCAAAATATATATCTTAAACATTTAGGAGACTTTGAAATGACAATTGATATCGAAAAAAATGGTTATGTTTGGACGATCATTCATGATCGTATTGATGCGCGTAATGCAATGGATCCCGAATCTGCTGATGCGCTTTATAAAGCCTGCTTAGAATTTGACAATGATCCCGAAGCCCGTGTTGCAGTCTTATGGGGTAAGGGCGGGGCATTCTGCGCAGGGTGGGATCTAAAATATGCGGCATCTTTAGCCAATAGTGACGAAGCTTTCAATGAGTTAGAAGCCTTAAACTTCCCAACGGGTGCTAACATCGCGCCGCGTGGGGCGTTAGGCCCTACTCGCTTAGAACTTTCCAAACCTGTAATCGCGGCTGTGGAAGGCCCCGCCGTTGCTGGTGGCATGGAACTAGCGATGTGGTGCGACATCCGCGTAATGGCAGAAACAGCCTATATGGGCGTTTTTTGTCGTCGTTGGGGCATTACCTTGATGGATGGTGGCACCGTGCGGATGCAACGCCTGATTGGTTATGGGAAAGCGATGGAAATCACCCTCACAGGACGCAAGGTCACCTCTGATGAATGCTACCAAATCGGATTATGTGAAAAAGTTGTTCCCGAAGGTGAAGCCCGTGCGGCTGCTGAAGCGATGGCACACGAGATCGCCCGCTTCCCACAAGGCGCTGTGATTGCGGATCGGCGTTCCATGATTGAAAACTATGGCAAACCGGTGCGGGAGGCCTTAGTGAATGAATGGAATAATGGGCTGCGGGCAATCCGCGATGAAGGCGTTTTTGGTGCAGGGCGCTTTAAAGATGGCGCAGGGCGTCACGGCGATTTTGAAAAGATCTAATAACCCCGATCAAAAAAACCGCAGGTGAGTGCCTGCGGTTTTGCGTTCTTGACGGCTACAGTCTTAGATTAGAATTGGCAAGGCCATGATTCACTTTTGTCTGCATTAAATACCGTGACCGAATTACCACCATTATATTGAACTGTCCAATTCGGGGTATCGGGGTCGCTGAAGCCGAGTACGGTATTTGCAGGCGTGTTCTCAGGATTAAAAACCCCTACCAGAAAACCATTATCCAACAAATTGAAACCACTATAAACCTGTACCTCATTGGCAGGTGTTTTATAAGTGCGTACATTCGTGCAGTTCACTTCGGTGGTGACTGGCTCCGTCGGTGCAGGTAGTTCAGATGGTACTACTTCAACCACCACCGTAACCTCGCCAACCCCGCCAAGATCGGGGCAGTTATTCACCGCATGAGCCACAATCAAGATCATGTTATTGTTCACATTGTCAAAGTTTTGCCATGTAAAGTCGCGGCAGTTAACCGTTACGCTGAACGTACCGGCATGGGCAACATTGGTGCCAATCACAGTATTCAATTCATTGATTTCGGCTTGTGTGGCATTCAAAGCAAAGTTTAAGGTTGCATTGCCATTTCTAGTCGTGGTATCCCCATCAATAGTACCGGCAACGGTGGCATCACCATTTAGCTGAACCGTATTAGACCGCTCACCTGTGGCATTGATATCACCAGTCACATCACCAGAAACATTAACCGCTACAGTACCGTCACCATTACCCCGTGGGCTATTCCCCCCCTCGGCATTCACGTTATTAACAGTCGCACCTGTTTCAACTGTCACCACCACATCACCAGCAGCACCACTCCTTGCTACGATAACGCCAGTACCACCGTCCCCCCCCTCAGCATTCACATCATTAACGGTTGCACCTGTTTCAACCGTAACATCGGCATCACCACCATCACCACCATCTCTACCACGTGGTCTACCGCTGTTACCACCATCCCCACCTGTAGCAGTAAAACTATTGCCTGATTGATCTCCAGAAACAGTCACATCAGCCTCACCACCATTACCACCAGCACCAATAAATGATGTGCCGCCTCCAGAAACACCGCCATCACCACCATCCCCGCCAGTAGCATCGCCATTCGTTGCAGTAGCATCGCCACCGGCACCACCGTTACCACCATTGCCACGACGATCACCGCCGCGATTGCCACCACGACCACCATTACCACCATCCCCACCTGTAGCATCACCGTCCGTAGCGGTTGCATCACCACCATCACCACCATTACCAGCAGCGCCACCATCCCCACCATTAGTAGCACCCCTACCACCAGCGCCACCATTACCATTAACGTTATTAGTACTACCACCACCACCACCGTTACCACCATCACCACCAGTGGTAGCCGTACCATCCCCACCGTCGCCACCATCACCGCCATCTCTGGCATTGGGGGCTCCACTTGATGCTTCAGCACCAGCACCGCCGCCGCCACCGCCACCTTGGTCACCTGTAGCGCTTCCGGGGCCACCATTACCGCTTCTTCCTGCATCATTTGTACCAGAAGCACCATCAGAATCCCCACCGGCACCACCAGTGCTGCCATCCGCATTACAACCATCTTCTTGGGTTGTGCTGTTAGGGCAAGCACCTGATGCAACACCAATCCCTAACGACAACACCAAACCCAATGTTGCCATCATCCCAACAATCAAAAATTTCTGTTTCATGTTTGAAGCTCCCGAAAATAACTAAATGAAATTTGAGTTAATGATTTACAGATAAGATGTGAATTTGGCTACTAGCATTGCTGCCGCTGTTGGCACTTCCGCCAGCGTGGTCATCCCCACCACGTTGTACTGCAACAGGTGCACCAAAAACGAGAATATTAAAAACTAAGCTCATCCCAATGCACAACGTTATAAGATAATTTTTCCTAAATGCCACACCATCAGTCATATTGCACATTTTATAAAATCGAGCGTTATATGCGCGTTATATATGCGTTATATGGGTAACCATCATTGCTAGTTGAATGCGTTTAGGCTAATGGGAATAAAAAATCGAGTATAAATTTCATACTCGATCAAGGGGGTTCATGGGGGCTTTATACGCCCGAAAATAGCTTATATCATAGCTGAATATTCACTATCCATCCGCTAAGATTTCATCCACCGCCTCACCCAGTTGGCGTAAGGATTTCACCAAATACACCCCATCAGCATGAGGCGCATACCGATCCATGTCGCTGTCACCGGTTCCCCATTGATATTGAGTTTCAGGGCAGAACCAGACGACACGACGAGAACGTCGCCGAATGTTATCAGCAATATCTAAACGTGGATTGTTGTAGTTGTTGCGCCCATCCCCCACCATCAAGACGGTGGTACGACTATCAATTGAATCCCAAAACTCTTGTTGGAAGGTATTCAAACTATAACCCAAATCAGTGGAATAGTATCCGCGTGGATTTTCTTGCAACACCTTCCGCACTGCGATTTCTGGGCGTGCCGCTTGGAAGTGGTGCGTCACTTCCACCATATTATCAATAAAGATAAACGAACGAGTTTTGGCGATCACATCATGCAGCATATAGGTTAAGGTCAAAGCAAATTCAGACATATAACGCATAGAGCCACTTAAGTCACAAATCACCACAACACGTGGTTTGAGATGGCGGGTTTTGCGTTTCAGTTCAACGGGCGTTCCTCCATAACGAAGATTCGCCCGTAAAGTACGGCGCGGATCAATGTCGCCATTTTTGGCGCGTTTTTGCCGTAAGGACGCGCGTGATTTCAACTTAGCCGCGAGTCGTTTAATCTCATCGCGCACTTGTTCAGCTTCTTCGGCAGACAAATATTGAAAATCGAGGTCTTCAACATCCGGTTTACGCTCGGGCTCGCGCCGTGCCATATTTTCAGCAATAGATGAACCTGTAAAGTTAGCGAGTTGTTCCGCAAGCGCTTCGGCATTGGCTTCTAACATCTCACGGATTTCTTGGAGCGCGTCTTCGCTCATGCCGGCTTCGCGCAATTGCTCCATGAGTTGCTCCATCATATCCCGCACCCGATCCAAACTCGCTTGGCGCATCATGCGGCGCAAAAACCAATTTTGCTGATACATACTATCCGAATGTTGCATGCCACTATTTTCAGCAAATTCGCGCATTTGGTCATCATCGAACAAGTCCCCATTCATCAATTGTTCCATTAATTGACGCAGGGCATCTTGATCCCCCAATAGCGATTCAAGCGCTTGTTGCAGTTGGTCTTGCTGTTCAGGGGACAACTCTTGGGTGAGGTCGGTCATGGGTGGGTTATTTTTGTCAAAGAACAACGGGAAAAAGTATTCAAACTTATCTTGGTCACTGTGTTCTTTCACTAATGTAGTTTGCATCGCGTGGTAAAACGCATCGCGTTCCTGAATCCCCAAGCGATCAATGGCGTCCATGGCGTCTTGCGATTCGGCTAACGAAATGCGGATCCCCGCCGCCCGTAAACACCGAACAAAATCAATCAGTCGCTTATCCATACCAATACACCCTTTCTAAACTAAGTGACCTATTTTTTGTCGCGTTGGTCAGTCGCATTAAAGTATAAGAGGTCAGCAGCATAATATAAGCCGCCACCAGCGATAAATCCGAACCCGACAATCAAAGCAATAAACTGCCCTAGCCCGTCCATCCCGGTGAATGCAGCCATACTAACCATGACACCAATTGCAAATAAGGTAAACGACACCACATTTGCGGGGATACTCATCAAACGTTCGGTTGAACTTTGCAGGTTACGCCCACAGTTCGAACAAGTAACATCACCAATCAAGACATGATGTCCACAATAGGGACAAGATTCAATCTCAGGAACGACGGGTTCAGAAGATTTGTTTTGATTGGTCATGTGTGTAAATACCCTAGTTCTAGCAAGGCACGGGCGATGATCTGCCCTGCCGCGATATTTTCGATGGTATTCGCCTGCCACAACGTAAAGACTTCATCCAAAGATTTAAAATGAACCGTCATAATCTCAGTATCTTCTCGTTGGGGCGCCCCTTCCATTGTAGCATGGCGAGCCAGAAAGGCATGAACGCGCCCACACCCTCGGTTACCATCAATAAAGTAACTCCCCAACGCTTGCCAATGGTCACTCACGAGCCCGGTTTCTTCCCGAAGCTCCCGTTGCGCATCGCTCAACGGATCATCCGATTCGATATAACCAGCAGGGAGTTCCAAGGACACCATGCGCGGGCCATGTTTGTAATGTTCAATCATAGCAACATGATCATCTTCCCGAACTGCAAACACCATCACATAGGGCGAAATATCCACCCGATAAAAATCAGGGATTTCGACCCCATTTGGTAATGCAACATGCTCACTACTCAGGCGTACCCAAGGATAGGCATCATGCAACACCGTTTGCCTTAACACACGCCACATGTGTTAGTTATTCCATCCACCTGAAAAACGACCACTGGATGAAGCACCACCATTACCACCCCGACGCCCGCCACGGTAATTGTCATCACTCCCCCGATTTAACGCCCGTTTGGCGCGTTGCGCATCAGAATCATGCTTGAGCAATACGGTTAGCGTATCTTCCAAGATTTCTTGGTCAATATTATCCGCATTCAGTGCCACCAAAGCCTTCGCCCAATCTAACGTTTCTGACACACTAGGGTTCTTTTTGAGGTCTAACGTGCGCATTTGTTGCACCAGATCCACTGCTTGGCTGGCGAGTTTGTCACCCAGTTCAGGAACCCGTAATTTAACAATCGCCAATTCAGAATCATGTTTGGGGTAATCGATAAACAGATATAAACACCGACGTTTTAACGCTTCGGAAAGTTCACGTGTGTTGTTACTGGTTAACATCACCACAGGGTGATGCTTGGCACTAATGGTGCCAAGTTCTGGCACTGTCACTTGGAAGTCTGACAGCACCTCAAGCAAAAAGGCTTCAAATTCTGCATCAGCACGATCAATTTCATCAATTAATAACACGCAGGGGTCATCTGAGGTGATCGCTTTGAGCAATGGCCGCGCCAACAAAAACCGATCCGAAAAAAAGACATCTTCTTCTTCGGCTAAGCGATCCGCAGCCGCCGTTAAGCTGGTGGTGTCTGCCAAAATCGTTTGTAATTTATCGCGTAACAATTGCGTATAAAGCATTTGCTTGGCGTATTCCCATTCATACAATGCTTTGGATTCATCCAACCCTTCGTAACACTGCAACCGAATCAAAGGGCGCGTGGTTGCTTTAGAGAATGCCTTAGCCAATTCCGTCTTACCCACTCCCGCAGGGCCTTCTAACAACAAGGGTTTCCCGAGTTGTTGCGCCAAAAATACCACCGTTCCGATTTCACTGGTCGCAATATAATTTTGCGCCTCAAGCGCCTCGATCACATCATTTTTTGAACCAAACAAGAGTTTATCCTTTTTCATGTTGCCGGATTTTCGCGCTGCTCCCAACCAGAGGATGTATCTCCCTATCGATCTGTCAACAACATTATAGCCACAGCCATAATGAGCTAGCATGGGTGCAAAAATCCACTGTTGTTTCATTTGATTGTATCATTGCCGCCTGTCAGAGCAACCAATCCTAATCCAATGGTTAGGTTAAACGATCTTATACCCCACACCCCACACGGTTTCAATATTGGCATGGCTAGCTTCTAATTTATGCCGTAAGTGCGCGATGTGAACATCCACTGTGCGCGTTTCGCCCGCAAAATCAAAGCCCCACACGATCTCTAGGAGCTTTTCACGGCTCAAGACGATGCCTTTGTTTTCAATCAGCGTGAATAGTAAATCAAATTCTTTCGTGCGTAGATCAATAGGCTCCCCATCCACCGTCACCACCCGCCGCGCAGGGTCAATCATAATATTACTTAACTCCAAAGGCGCAATATCATTGGGTAAATCCCGTTTGGGATCCATGCGCCGAAAAATAGCCTTCATACGAGCAATGAGTTCACGCGGGTTAAAGGGCTTGGTCATATAATCATCCGCACCGAGCTCTAACCCCACGATCTTGTCAATATCTTCATTATTCGCCGTGAGCATAATAATCGGCACATCTGATTCTGCCCGAATACGCTTGCATACTTCCCAGCCATCGAGTTCAGGCAACATCAAATCCAACACAATCAGATCAGGGTTATGGCTGGCAACCACATCTAAGGCAGTTAAGCCATCCATCGCAGTCACCGTGCGGTAGCCCGCCTGCTCTAAGTACATTTTATTCAGGTCAATAATATTTTGCTCATCATCAACCAATAAAACCAATTCATTACTCATATAAGGCCTCAAAAAATAAACTGTTCAACATCATTCCATTATATTATTGTACAGTTGAATGAAGCTTTAACATAATCAAGAGGATATATCCTATGAGCCAAACACCTATTTGGAAACGAGGGATAAATTATTTAAATAACCGCCGAATACGATATAGCCCTCGAAACTTAAGGATACATGCCGCCGCACAATATGCCTATTGGCTCAGGAAGCAAAAAGAAAAACAATTCACGATTCTAAATGAAACACAATTTAAAGCCACCCGTTCCAGCGACCGCATCTTTATTTTCGGTTCAGGCACATCCTTACACGACATTACCGCGAGTGAATGGGAGCATATGGCTGAGCATAATACACTTGGGTTTACCCTATTTACCTATCAACAGTGGATTCGTGTTGATTACCACATGACCCGTGAATTACAAATAGGGCAGGAATTAAACAAACCACATTGGACCTTATGGTATAAAAAATTTTCTGATAATTTCGACACCAATCCCTTTTTTAAGGACACCATATTTATGGCACAAGACGGTGCAACAGCCCTAGTTAGTAACCGTTTAATCGGGATGAACTTTATTCAACCACGCCGTATATTACCGTTTATTATCTCAAAAAGATTAGATAAAAAGGGGATATACCCAGAACCAACACGGCGCTTATCCGAGGGTATTGTTCATGCTAGCGGCACGCTCACTGATTGCATTAACCTTGCCGTTATTGGCGGATGGAAACATATTGTTTTGGTGGGTGTTGATCTCTACGGCAAGCGTTATTTTTACGATACGGATCACCACGTTAAGCCTGAAAAAACAGATGAGACACATGGCACAGTCCGTATTGGGATTATCGAAAATATGGCACAATGGCAAACTGCTTTAAAACCTTATGGGCAACAGTTATGGATATATAATCCGCTATCTCTATTGACCCAATCGCTACCTATCTATGACCCAGACAAGATCGATAAACTGACCTCTTCATCAAAACTTTACTGAACAGCAATTCAACTATATAGAGGAAACACCATGAATTTTGGCACAATTGACCGCGTAATCTTATTCGGTGGCTCACAATTGATGGCAGCCTTATGCTACCAACTTTCAGAGCAAGGCATGGAGACCGTTATCTTCACAGGGGAGCGCCACCTGAATGACTATAGCCCTGCACATGGCAAAACCATCAAGGCCATCGCTGAAGAACTCAACATTCCCAACTTTGCTAGTGATGACATCAATGATGACCCCCGTCTAGTAGACTACATCACCCCCCAAACGCTTGGGTTAGCCTTAGGTGCTAGCTGGATTTTTGAACCCGACACCGCCGCCCTATTTGATGGTAAGTTACTCGATTTTATGGGGATCAATCTGCCGCAATATCGTGGCGGGGCACACTATACATGGCAAATTTTAAGGGGAAACCGCACAGGGGCTTGTAACTTACAGGTGATCTATGGCGGGGCACAAACCTTTCACCGAGGCGAGATCATTAAACATCAAAGTTATACTTTTCCATTGAGTGCCCGCACCCCACAAGATTATTTTGACGCGGCTATCCCCCATGAAATAGCTTTTTTGGCCGAGTTTTTTGCGCAACTTAGCCAACAAACCACTTTTATCCCACAGGTTTTACAAGAACAGTTCAGCAGCTACTATCCATTTTTGCATACCTTAGAGCATGGATACATTGATTGGTCGTGGGATACACTCGATATTGAACGCTTTATCTGTGCATTTGATGAACCCTACGCAGGCGCGAGTAGCTTTCTCAATGGCGAACGGCTTTTCTTTAAATCCTGTTATGCCGAACTCAGCGCGGGGATTTTTCATCCCTTTCATGCTGGGCTGGTGATCCATAAAAATGATCGCGAAATACATATTGCCACCAAACAAGGCGTGATCGCAGTACAACAAGTCACCAACAGTCAAGGAGACTCTATGATGGATACGATCCAACTAGGTGATCGAATTTACACCCCACAGGCGCAACTCGAACAAGCCATGCAACGCGCCATTGTTTATGATGCAGGCGGGGTTAAGAAGTCAGACGCCAACAGCGAATAAACATACTCATCTTGGTAGCGCCCATCTGCCCACGCATATTGCTTACGAACGCCCTCTAACTGAAAACCCAACTTCTCATAGAGTTTTCGAGAGGGCACATTGCCATCTAAGACCCCCGCCTCAATGCGGTTCATGCCCAACCGCCGAAAGGCATAGTCAAATAACAAGCGGTGGGCTTGGGTGGCGATCCCTTGTCCTTGAAAGTCTCGTTCTCCAATTAAAATAGACACCACCGCTCGCTTGTGGAAATAATTAATCTCACCAAGTTTGATGTTCCCCACATGTTGATCGGTGTCTTTCAAGCAGATCGCCAGAGGCACATCATGATCAGAGGCTTGCATTGCTGCCAAAAAACCTTGCATACTTGCATCACTGTTTGGAAAGCGCCCCGCATCCAAATAGCGTGTAATGTCAGCATCATTCAACCAATCAAAGTAGCGTCCTGTGAGGTCACTGGCCAACAAGGTGCGGAGATAGATCGTGTCGCCAATCAGAAAAGGTTGTTGCATGATTTATGATCCCGTTGTCATGGTATGAACTTGATTGCGAGCGGCCATCGGCACAGGATCGAAATTTACCAATCCCTTAGCCTCAAATTTTTTCAGGTACTCATAAGTATCTTTGTAGGGCAAGTTGTGCCGTTGTGCCATCTCTAAGATGGATATTTCCCCTGTAAAGTAGCGCGGCACATAGTTCATAAATTTGTTCCACTCCACTTTGACATCACCCATTTCCACGCCTTTGGAGGGATCCCACATGGGAATATAAAGATCATATTTAGGATTACTAAGGGCAATCAATCCTTCAAAATTACGGGTTATTGTGGTGTTAGTTTCCATGATCTGGATGTAATCCATCACAACGTCATAAGCCTCTTGTAGCTTATCTTCATGAAGATTTTCGGGGGTGTCGAGTGTGGTGTGATATTCATCAAATGGCCACCGCGACAGTGACAGCGTTGGCACTTCATAACCGGGGGCTTCCCAAACCGTTTCATCATTCCCGACACTATCACGGAAGTTCACCACTTCTGGCGATTTGGTGTATTTCAAGACATGCTGGGCGGCTTCATCAATCCATGTATTGCCGTTAAAGGTGCGTTGCAACAACAATCGATTATCATTGCCTAACATTTCTAAAAAGGTGCAATACTTAAAGGTATCGCGAGTGGCTTTGTCTAAATTGGCCAAATAAAAGACCGTGCCAAAATGTTCGGGGGCAATAATCAATCGATAGCTAAAATAGTTATCGTCGCGTTCTTGCAACGTTTTTAACACCTCAACCCCAACCGCTACGCCTGCGAGATCATCATTGGCTTGGATGGCGTGGCAATTATGGGCGTTGAATAAAATCGTATCCGTCGTTTTGCCGGGCAAGTGAAAATCTAAAACCTTCATGGTGCCATCACGGTGCGTTGTTTGAAGATCAACATGATAGTTGCCGGGGCGCAGACTTTTAAAGAGATGGTACGGAATGCTTAGCCCCCAATCTTTGATGTGGGGTTTATAATAAAAATCGCAATGATACCCAACTTCAGCCGGGAAATCGGGACGCGATGATAAATGTGGAATCAGGTCGTCTAATGTCAAATCCCCTTGAAAGCTTTGCGAATATCCAAACACACTTAAGGGGTTGTCCGTGCCATCAAACAATAACACCCCCTCATAATAGAGTCGGGCGTGGTTAATTTCCCAACTTTGTGGAATTGTCCACCCGTTATAGGTTTCACCGGATGGGTACTCGTGGACAGTAAAATCTAATTCCTGACATAAAATGTCAGCAATTTTATCTGTATCTGGTGCAACTGGCGCCAGTGCATAAGGATAGATTTTTTTGATCAAATCTAACATTCAACGTTAGCTTTCTTGTGATATACAGTCCAAAAATCATATCCTTGGATATAATCAATGTCTAGGCTTCTCAGGAATGCCTTATAAGAACATACCCAATGATGGAGGAAACACCCGTATGCGATCTTTACATTTTGCTGTGATTGGTGGCGGTTCCATTGGCACCCGCCATGCCAAAAATTTAATAACACTCGGCCAACAAGTTCGCATTATTGAAAGTTACCCCCCCCAAGCAGACATCTTAACGACACAAGGCTTCACCGTATACACCGATATAGCGGATGCTTTTACTGCTGAAGTAGATGCCGTATTGATCTGTAGCCCAACGGTTCTCCATTTTGAGCATTTACAGGCGGCTATTGCGCATAGTAAGCATGTTTTTGTTGAAAAACCGATTGCCCAAACCCTTGATGGTGTTCAAACATTAATTGATGACGCCACTCAAAAGAAACTCATCAGCTTGGTTGGTTTCAATATGCGGTTTCGAGATGGCTTCAAACGCGCCCAACAAATGGTGATTGATGGCAAGATCGGAAAGCCATTAGCCGCCCGCGCCAATGTCTCTTACTATCTGCCCCACTACCACCCAGATAAAGATTACCGTCAACGCTACCAAGCACAAAAAAAATTAGGGGGCGGTGTTGTCTTAGACGACATCCACGAACTCGATTATTTAACCGTCTTGTTTGGCAAAGTGAAAGAAGTCTTTGCATATGTCGAAACGCTCAGCGATTTAGAAATTGATGTGGAAGATTACGCGGGCGTGATGATGAAACACGAAAGCGGCGTCATCACCCAACTCCAAATGGACTTTTTGCAACATGTTTACCACCGTAAATTAGAAATTACCGGCAGCCAAGCAACCCTCACCTTGGATCATAACACTGGCGAAATCCGACAATATGGAAATGCTGATCACCAGTTCCACGTATTTCCGCAAAGAATGGGCGTCACGGTCAACCAAATGTACTTAGATGAAATGGCACATTTTGTACGCTGTTTGCAAGGTGAAGAGCCACCAATCGCTGATTTAACCGTCGGACGCGATGTTTTACAATTGGCATTAGCCATTTTTGAATCGGCCAGCAAAAAACAACTCGTTTATTTGGACTAAGCTAAAGCAACCATGCAACTCGTCCCTGTACCCAAAACCTATGATGCAGCTTTACAAGTGATGGCTTGGCGCAATGATCTGATCACTCGATCGATGTCGTTTCATCAAGCGCCTAAAGTAATGCCCAATTTTTGGGACGACTTTCAAGCCAATTATTTTGTCGATGGCGTTCCGCATCCCATGTTTGGCATGGCGGATGATACCCGTGTTGGGTTTTTACGCTTTCGGGTTTATCCTGATCCATTACCGGAACCCTACCAAACCGCCAGCGATATTAGCATCATGGTATCGCCTGATCATCGGGGCAAGGGGTACGGGTTACACCTATTACAATTAGGGACAGCATACCTTCATCAACAAGGCTGGCAAACCGTGATCGCAGAAATCCGACCTGAAAATACAGTCTCGATCCGATTATTTGAAAAAGCGGGTTATATTTTTCTGGATCAGCATACACGGGAGATCCATGATCTGCCCGCCCCTGTAACCATTCAACGCTATGTACATCATCAAGCAAAGGATTAAGAGATGAGACAAATTACCCTCGCCAATGGCCGTATAATCGGTGACGGTGCGCCAACCTTTATTATTGCTGAGGCAGGATCAAACTGGCGGATGGGCACCCCCGCCCGTGACCTCGCCATGGGCAAAGCCTTGATCGATGTCGCGGTGGAAGCGGGTGCAGATGCGGTCAAGTTCCAAACGTACAAAGCGACAAAGGTGTATGTCAAAAATGCGGGTGAGAGTGAATATCTAGCTGAGGCAGGCATTAAAGAAGATATTATCTCGATTTTTGAAGATCTGGCGATGCCTTATGAAATGATCGGCAAATTGGCGGCCTATTGCGAACAACAAGGGATATTGTTTATGTCCTCGCCATTTTCTGTGGCAGACTTTGAAGCCGTTGATCCGTATACCCTGATTCATAAAGTCGCGTCCTATGAAATTAGCCACCTCCGCTTGATTGAAGCCGTTGCAAAATCGGGTAAACCGATGCTCCTGTCAACAGGGGCAAGCGGCCATGCAGACATTCGCTGGGCAGTGGATTGGTTTTATGAATGCGGCGGCAAGGACTTGATCTTGTTGCAATGTACATCAAAATACCCTGCACCATTGGACACCATCGAGTTAAATGTGATTCCAACCTTGATGAATACCTATGATGTCATTTCTGGATTATCGGATCATAGTCAGGATCCGGTTATTGCCCCTGTTGGCGCCGTAGCACTTGGCGGTAGCGTGATCGAAAAACACTATACTTTAGACAAACGCTTACCGGGGCCTGACCATGCGTTTGCGATTACCCCTGATGGCCTTAAGCAGTTGGTCAAGGCTGTCCGTCAAATGGAAGAAGCACTTGGTTCCCCTCAAAAAGATGTCCAAGATGCGGAAGAAGAACTCTACCACTTTGCACGGCGCAGCTTGCAAGCCACCCAACCGATTGCCAAAGGAGACATTTTCCAAGAGGGCATCAATGTGGATATTTTGCGCCCCGGCAAACAAAATGCAGGATTACATCCCAAATACTTAACTGAGGTTGAGGGCAAAACCGCTACTCGTGACATACCAGAAGGGGATGGGATTCGCACTGATGACTACGTCTAACCCGTTTATCGTAGGGGAAAAATGTTATCTGCGGGGGCTTGCGCCCGCAGATGCCAACGCTACCTATGCCGCATGGTTGAACGATTATGAGGTGACCAAATATTTAGAAGTTGGTCGCTTCCCCATGACTGAAGCCGATTTATTATCCTTTTTGGAGGGGCGCACGAACAATCATACTGGGGTGTTGTTTGCGATTTGTGATCTCAAAACGGATCAACATATCGGGAATGTAGCACTCAACCATATTCACCCCGTTCACCGTCGGGCGGATTTTGGCATTTTGATCGGTGAAAAATCTTTTTGGGGTAAAGGCTACGGAACCGAAGCCACCCGCTTAATTATTGATTACGGATTCCGCCGCTTGAATTTGCATAGCATCTGGTTAGGGGTTTTAGCGGCGAACATCCCCGCCAAGCGTTCTTATGAAAAAATTGGCTTTGTGGTGGATGGTAAAAATCGCCAAGCATGGTGGGCAGACGGTCAATGGCATGATGTTTACCAAATGAGCCTCTTAGCATCCGAGTATTACGCCGCACAGAAAGCAGAAACCGATCATGATTAGCGCCATCATCCAAGCCAGAAGTGGGTCTACACGGCTCCCACGAAAAGTTTTAAAACCCCTCAAAGGCAAACCCATGATCGCGCATGTGATCGCACGAGTGCAAGCCGCGCACTGCATTGAGCAAGTGATTCTTGCCACAACTGATCACACATCAGATGATGAATTGGCAACGGTGGCAACAGGGTTTGGGGTGAAGGTGTTTCGCGGTAGCGAAAATGATGTTTTGGATCGCTACTATCAAGCGGCAAAAACCTATAACGCGAGTGTGATTGTGCGGGTGACTGGCGATTGTCCCGTTATTGATCCACACATCATCGATCAAACGGTAGGGCTGTTCCAATCATGGCAATATGATTACGTGAACAATTTTATGCAGCGCACTTTTCCCGATGGGTTAGACACCGAAGTGATCCGCTTTTCGGCGCTCGAACGGGCATGGCAAGACGCCACGTTACAATCTGAGCGAGAACATGTCACGCCATATCTCTATAAAAACCCGCAGCTATTCGCGCAAGGTGGCCTTACACAACCCTATGATCGGGGAGAATGGCGATGGACAGTCGATGAACCTGTGGATTTTGACTTTATTGAACACGTTTATAGCGCCCTTTATGATCAAAATCCATTATTTGGGCAAGCCATGATCGTTGATCTATTGACGAAAAATCCTGATCTGCGCCGTATCAATCAGGGAATTGGTGTAAATGAAGGGTATGAAAAGTCGTTACAGGATGATATGTTACGCTCATCGTCCGATGATCAATCAGGAGTGTGATGGCTACCCGCTATTTATATTTAATTCGACATGGCCAATATGATTCTTCCGCCCCTGTGCCCTCTCCGCGTCACCTTGAAGGTGAACTCACCAAATTAGGGCACACCCAAGCCAAACGAACCGCCAAAGCCTTGACCCGCTTACCGATTACCAAAATTCATTACAGTATGTTGCGGCGTGCCGAACAAACCGCGCAGCCATTATTAGAGGCGCTACCGCTCATTAAAAATAAACGTACCCGCCGCTTAAAAGAGTGTATTCCATATGTGGGAGATAACACCTATTTAAAATCCTTATATTCCGATATGCCGCGTAGCGAGATTGCACGCCAAGAAGAATATGCTGAAAATGCGTTTAGCTATTATGTACGTCCTACGCGTGGCATCAATAAACATGAGATTTTGTATAGCCATGCCAACTTGATCCGTTATTTTGTGTGTCGCGCCTTGGGTGTTTCGCCCGCCGCATGGATCAATATGGATATATACAATTGCAGCATCACGCGGATTTTGGTAGATGGGCGGCGTGGTGTGTTATTGTTATCGTATAACGACATTGGGCATTTAACCCCCACAATGCTCACGGACAATATGCACGAATTATAGTTTTTAGGAGGCACCACATGACGCTCATTCATTGGCGAAAAGAGTTTCCCATTCTGGAAACCTGCACCTATATGGTCAGTAATTCTTTGGGAGCCATGCCGCGCAAAGTGACCGAAAGCCTCCACCATTATGCCGATACATGGGCGAGTCGTGGGGTACGGGCTTGGGCAGACGGTTGGTGGGATATGTCCATGCAAATCGGTAACCAGATCGCGCCGATTATCAACGCCCCTCAAAACAGTATTTCGATTCATCAAAATATTTCGATTGCGATGGGGATCGTCCTTTCAGGCATCGACCTTGAGGGCGACCGCAACAAGGTTGTGATCGAGGGTGGGATCTTTCCATCAGTGTATTATTTGTTACGCGGTATGTTGCCACCCCATATTGAACTCGTCACGGCAGACGGCTATGACGGGATTCAGATCGATGTGCAAGCAATGGTCGATGCCATTGATGAAAAGACGTTATTTGTATCCGTCAGCCATGTGCTGTTCCGTAGCGCCTATATTGTCGATATTGCCGCCATCATCGAAAAAGCGCGGCAAGTTGGCGCACTGGTGATTGTCGATGGCTACCATGCAACAGGGATCATTCCCGTAGATGTGCAAGCCTTGAATCCTGATTTTTATATGAGTGGGGTTCTCAAGTGGATGTGTGGCGGCCCCGGTGGGGTGTTTCTGTATGCGCGTGAGGATCATCTCAAAAATTTTGAGCCCAAACTGACCGGATGGATGGCACATCAGCGCCCCTTTGATTTTGAAGTAGCCGATATGGATTTTCGAGATGACGCTTATCGCTTTATGAATGGCACAGCAGCAATCCCCAATTTGCACGCCATTCAACCGGGGATCGAGATTATTGCTCAGGTTGGGGTGGACAGTATCCGTGAAAACTCGATGCACCAAACCGCCTATTTGTGGCAATTAGCGGAAGCCGCGGGTTTTACGGTCAAATCCCCGGCTGATCCAAACCAGCGCGGCGGCACGCTCACCATTGCCCCCCCTCATGATTTTGAGGTTTCGCGGGAACTACTCGCCCGTGATATTGTGATCGACTATCGCAAAGGCACCGGCATTCGAGTATCACCGCATTTCTATAATACGGATGAAGAAATCAAAGCAGTGATCGACGCCATGCAAGAGATTATCCAGAGTGGCGCATGGGAACAACACCGCACCACACGGAGCTTTGTGACTTAACATGAAAGACTTTGACCGCAATCAGCAATGGCTTGATAATTGGGAAGAAGAAGCGGATCGCCTATTCCGTGATTTGGGGCGTGTGCCACCCAATTTAGAAGATGAATTGATCGCGCTGCGCCGCTATCAAAAAGAATCGCGGCAACTGTCGCGTGAGCTACAAGCCATTCGGGATAAATATGCCCAAAAAGCCGCCGAAAAAGAAGCAACTGAACAACGGTTAGAAGAAATTGCGCGGCGGCTCTCCCGTGAAGTGGAACGCGAAATGCTAGAGCGTGAACTCAAAGACTGGAACGCCCGCATTCGCTGGTTACGGGCAGAAGTGGATCGCGTCACCAATAAGATTATCCGTGAGATGAAACGGCGGAAACTGCGTGATCAACGCTTGGCAGAAGCCGAAGCCGAAGCGGCCAAAGCGCAAGCGGCTAAAGACGTTGCCTTGTGGGAAGCCTTCAAAGATCAGATGGCAGGCCACCAGCAACCCGAAGCCAATCTGGACACCCTTGAAAAAACGAGTGATCCCGAACGACAAGAACACCTCCAGCGTGAGTATGCCGAATTTCAAAGTCGGATGACGGCCACCGACGCCGAAAATCAAGCGATGTGGGATCGCTTTGTACGAGCGATGGAAGAAGACGATAACCCCCGCATCAAAAAGACAAAAAAGAAAAATACCGAGCCTACCCAATCGGCATCCAAACGCGCCAACTATTCGCCCATCCCTGATCCACCACCTCCACCACCGCCCAAGCGCCGCACCAAACCTTATAAACGGCGCTACTTACCCGAAGAAGACCAAACGAATCAGGTGGAAAATCAGGCGACATGGGATGAGTTCCTCACAGATATGGATCAATACCTCGATAATTTTGATGATTTTAAGTGATCGTGTTTTAAAGGAATCTCGACATGATTTATGACATCAGCCGCCCCATTGCTTTAGATACTGCCGTATGGCCGGGGGATACGCCCTACACCATTGATCATCTGGTGAAAAAGTTTGACGGAAACGCGATTAACTTAACCCAAATCACATTTAGCCCGCATACCGCAACCCATGCGGATGCGCCCTTTCATTTTGACGATCAAGGGATTCACCCAAACCAACTCCCGCTTGAATCATATATTGGACGGGTGCAGGTGGTGAGTGTGGCGCGGCGGTCAGGGGGCATCACGCCCCAAGACATTACCACAGACTTGATCGCACCTGTTGAGCGCGTCTTGTTTCATACATGGGTCAGTGATGAGCCTTCAACAGTGTTCCCAACAGACTTTCCATATCCATCACTTGACTTGATCGATTGGTTAGCGAAACAAGGCTGTGTATTGCTGGGCATGGATTCGCCATCGGTAGACGACTTCAACAGCAAAACATTGGAAGGACATCATCGGTTATGGGGGCATGGTATGGTGCATTTGGAATCGCTATTGTTACGGGATGTGCCCGACGGCCTTTATGAATTGATAGCCTTACCCTTAAAATTTGATGGCATTTGTGGGTCGCCTGTTAGAGCCATCTTACGGGATGTTAGTATCGCTTAACATTTTCATAAAACACAAATTTATACGCTACACTAGGATAAATCGTCTAACAAAGGTATCTATATGAGTGTTTTTGGTGCTATCTGTTTAGCAATTTTCAGTATCATTTTAAGTGGTAGCTATATCACCATACGGCGGGGCTTGTTACCGTTTCGCTCTACAGCGATTGTTTGTGCATCGGGGACGATTACTGCGCTATTGGGGTTTGGCGTTGCACAAGAGCTAAGCATGGAGCATACCCTAGCGATGGCGTTTGTTGTGGGAGGCATGTTTAGCGGAGCCATGCTCACGATGGCGGCATTCTTCCAAAATAATGAGCCAGATAAAGCTGAGCTAAACCAATATTTAGCTAACAAAACTGAGGGGTAACGGTTAGCTAATTGTCATGTTATGGACAGGTGGCAATGCTAGCCCTGTGATACAATGCACTCAAAACCGTATTAGAGCATTGTGATCTTATGCAAGACCCTGAATTCACACAACCTTCTCATGCAAATGGGGATAATTTAACGCAACCGTCACCAAGTGCGGCAGACGCGATGACGCAACCCAGCATCGCAAAACAACCAGCCAGCCCCCCACCACCGCCAGCAGCACCCTCAAGTGGTTACCAACCGTCGGCTAACGGCTATCAACCACCCTCAGGTGGCTACCCACCACAACAGCCACCACCCGCTGCCCGTCAAGCCCCTAGACGCCCCGCCAAACGACGTGGCTGTATGCCCGGCCCAGGTTGTTTAATTGGGTGCTTTGGGATCGTGGGCGCATTAATGTTGGTGGTAATGATTGGTGGCTTTGTCGCCTATTATCAATTAAACAACCGCTTGGGCGACCAAATCGATGATTTAGAAGCGACCCTCAATGAATATGGTAATCCTGATAACACATCCAGTTTCGAATCCACGTTTATTTATGATCGCAACGGCAACCAATTGTGGGAAATTTTTGGTCAGGGACGGCGTCAACGCGTCGAATTAGATAACATCCCAGACTATGTGATGCAAGCCAGCATTGCTGTTGAAGATGACGATTTTTACACCAATCCCGGCTTTGATGTGCAAAGTAATGTGCGCGCCGCATGGCAATTTGTGCAAGCGGGTGAGATTGTTTCTGGTGGTAGCACCATCACCCAACAGCTGGTGCGCAACATTATGTTTGACCCAGAATACCGCCAACAACGGACGGTTGAACGTAAGCTGGAAGAAATCTCATTGGCATTTGTGCTGACCCAACGGATGGAAAAAGATGAAATCTTAGCGCTGTATCTCAATACCATTTATTATGGCAATTTAGCCTATGGTATTGAAGCGGCCTCCCAAACCTATTTTGGGAAATCCGCAAATGAGCTTGAACTGCATGAAGCAGCGTTACTCGCGGGCTTACCCAACTTGCCTTCCATTGTTGATCCCCTGAATCCTGATCCGTACATTCAAGGTCTGGTGATTGAGCGCCAATATCTTATTTTGGATTTAATGGTCAAAGAGAATTACATCACGCAAGCCGAAGCCGATGCCGCCAAAAACCGCACCTTACGCTATGTGAGCCCAGATGTGCCGCTACAAGCACCGCATTACACCTTGTATGCCATTGAAGAATTAGAAGAACTTTTATTGACGATGGGGTTACCGCCAGAATTGATCACTGAAGGCGGCTTGAAAGTTTACACATCAGTGGATCTAGAGTTTCAAGATATTGCGTTGGATGCCGCCCGCGAAAATGTGAATCGCTTACGGGATCGTCATAATTTAACTAATTCATCCGTCGTCATTATCCATCCACAATCGGGCGAAATTTTGGCGATGGTGGGTAGCATTGACTATAACAATGCCGCCATTGATGGACAGGTGAATGTCTCGATTGCGCAACGGCAACCGGGTAGCACCATGAAACCGTTCACCTATGCCGCCGCACTAGAACAAGGATGGAACCCCGGCACCATTCTATGGGACGTGGAAACGCCATTTGCTGTACAAGGGCAAGCCGATTACATCCCGCTCAATTATGATCGGACATTTCATGGCCCCGTCCGCCTACGCGGTGCGCTAGCCAATTCATATAATGTGCCGGCAGTGATCGCCATGGATTATATTGGGGTAGAGTATCTGATTGACTTTTTGCAGCGCATGGGCACAACTAGCCTCAGTGATGAACCGGGGCGCTATGGATTATCCTTAACCCTTGGAGGGGGCGAAATCACCTTATTAGAGATGACCTCCAATTATGCGACCTTTGCACGGGGTGGGGTGTATGTGCCAACACAGGCCATTTTGTGCATCTTAGATCGGGATGACAACATCATCTATCAATATGAGGATCGATGCACACAAGGCAATCTAACTAATGAAACCCGCAATGTCTATGTAGAGGGAACCCCCGTTGTTGACCCTCGGATCTCGTTTATCGTCAGTGATATATTATCCGACAATGCTGCACGAACGCCCGCAATGGGGGCGAACAGCCCGTTAAATACAGGCTCTTTATTAACCTCCGTAAAAACAGGGACAACTGATAACTTCCGTGATAACTGGACAATTGGCTACACCAGTGACCTAGTGGTTGGGGTTTGGTCCGGCAATAGTGACAATAGCGAAATGGTTGATATTTCAGGGTTGGGGGGGGCGGCTCCCATCTGGAATCAAACCATTAGCACGATCTATCAACGCTTTGCGATGCCCCCCAGTGTATTCAATGCACCGTCGGGTTTAGCACAATATCGAATCTGTAATCTCAATTCATTACGTGACCCCGCTACAGATTGTGGCACCACCACTGAATGGTTTTTGGATAGTGCGGCGCTCATCCCTGATGGGCAAGGCAACTTGCAAAGTAACCCAAACTATCAAGGTTTTTCGGTTGACGATCAACCACAATCTGATTTTGGTCCTCGGATCGTGGAAATTGAGCCGAGTATTTACGAAGTAATTGTACGGCGTTTAGACCCGGCTCAACAAACTGTTGCCCAAAGCAATAGCTCTGGGTTACATGTTGCGCCGCAATATTGCATGGTGCCTCAAGAAGTCCTTGATGCGGTGATCGACGCGCAACGCTTGTTGTTCATTGCCCCACCCGAAAATGACCGATACGCCCGGAATGCCTATCGCTATGCGGCCAATCGTGGGATTCCAATTCTCCCGCAAATTCCGTGTACAGAACAAACCCTCGCGGCGTTTGCACCCGTTGGCGGCGATGTAGTCGGGCAAATCCTCTCTCCCCAACCGGGGCAAGCCATCAATGGTACAACACCAATTTATGGGGTGGTGAACTATCCCGATGGTGTGTTCTTTGACTATTACAAAGTTGAAGTACGCGGTGGCCCGTTTGCCGATTGGACGACGATGGGCGATGTACACCGTAACGAGGTGTTACAACCCGATGTCCTAGAAACCTTTTATGCCGAGGGGTTGCCCGCTGGTAATTACGAATTGCGCTTATGGTTGCAAGGGGATGTCTCTTACGAGTTTGTTACCCCGATTGTCATCCAATAGTGAACTGTTCATTTGGGAGTGTTGATAAACGCTCCCAGAACACCCCCATCAAACATCACATACTCTGCTTTTCATCGTGGCGGCTGTCTCATGCTGGTCGATTGGTGCAAATTGCCCTAAACTTGCTGCAAATAGAAAGTGAGGCAAACCTATGCTTGTACATGCAGTAATTTTAGTAAAAGCCCATAGCGGCGCAGTCAACAATGTTGCGCAGGGGCTCATCAATATAGATGGTGTCAGCGAAGTTTTTTCAGTCGCAGGGCGCTATGATCTGGTCGCGATTTTGCGCACAAAATCCAATGAGCGCGTTGCAGAAATCGTCACCGAAGCAGTTCAAAATGTTGGTGGTATTGATGACACCGAAACCCTATTGGCCTTTAAAGCTTATGATCAAAATGACCTCGAAGCCGCGTTTAGTATCGGTAACGACGAAAATAAACAATAAAAGAGACTTGATTCATAACCATGCACATTCATGAGAATATTTTAGGAACCCTTGGCAACACCCCACTTGTCCGCCTAAATAGTGTGACGCGAGGGATCAACGCCCAATTGATTGCTAAGGTTGAATTTTTTAACCCCGGTGGCTCGGTCAAAGATCGGATCGGGATTCAAATTATTGAAGATGCTGAACGCGACGGACGCCTCAAACCCGGCGGAACCATAGTCGAAGCGACGTCGGGTAATACCGGGGTTGGGTTAGCCATTGCTGCCGCCCTACGCGGTTATAAATGTGTGTTTGTCTTAGCAGACAAACAATCGCAAGAAAAAATCCAAGTTTTGCGGGCATTTGGCGCACGGGTAATCGTCACCCCGACCGATGTCGAACCCGAAGACCCACGCAGTTATTACAGTGTGGCACAGCGGGTTGTTGATGAAACCCCCAATGCCATCCTTGCTAACCAATATCACAATCCGTCTAACCCAAAAGCGCATGAGCTAACCACAGGCCCCGAACTATGGGAACAAACCAATGGTGAAATTGATGTCTTTATCGCAGGGATGGGCACCGGTGGCACCATTACGGGGGTAGCCCGCTACCTAAAAAGCAAAAATCCCAATGTCAAAATTGTGGGGGTTGATCCTGAAGGATCAATTTTGTATCACCACTTTAAAACAGGAGAGATGGGCGAAGCTCACACCTACCTCACCGAAGGCATTGGCGAGGACTTTATCCCCTCGACCTATGAATTTAATTTATTGGATGATATTGTCCAAGTGTCTGATAAGGAGTCCTTTTTGATGACGCGGCGCTTAGTTCGTGAAGAAGGTATTTTCTGTGGGGTTTCCTGCGGGAGCGCGGTCGCCGGCGCATTAAAATATATTGCGCAAGAAAACCTCCCAGCGGATGCCAAGGTGGTGGTCTTATTGCCTGATTCTGGCACCCGCTACCTCAGCAAAGCCTTTAATGATGACTGGATGCGCGAAAACGGATTCTTAGACCCCGTTTGGTTTGGGGCATCGGTCGAAACCCTTTTGGATCACCGCCCCCCACAATCCTTAATCATGTCCACTTGTAGTGAATCCGTTGATAGTGTGATCGGTAAAATGCGGAACCATGGCATTTCACAACTGCCTGTTGTCAATGAGGGTAATGAATTCCTTGGGTTGGTGCGCGAGGTAGATTTGCTGAATTACCTACTCAACAATCGTGAAAATGGTCATATGGGCGAAGTCAGCTTAGAAGATGCGGACATCATCGCCACAGATTACACCGAAACAACCTTAGAAACGCCTATTGAGCAGTTGCTGACCACCTTCACCTCGCAATCGGTGGTAGTTGTCAAAGCCGGGGACGAGTTGCGTGACATCCTCACCAAGATTGATGTGATCGAGTTTATGTCAAAGGGCTAAGGGATGACGAAACAACATATCGAAACCAAAGCCGTCCATGCGGGGGTTGACCCAGAACCCGCGTCTGGCGCAATCATGACCCCGATCTTCCAAACCTCCACGTATGTTCAAGCCGCACCGGGGGATCATAAAGGGTATGAATATAGCCGGACTGATAATCCTACACGGACGGCGCTGCAAAACTCGCTAGCGGCGTTAGAAGGTGGCAAGTATGCGCTGGTTTATGCTAGCGGGCTCGCAACCACAGATACCATTTTACGCTTACTGAAACCCGGCGATCATGTTTTAGCGGGGGATGATGTCTATGGCGGTACCTATCGCCTGTTTGAACGGGTCTATGGTAAATTTGGGCTTCAATTTAGTTGGGTGAATCTCGCCGATCTAGATACAGTGCGGGCGGCGCTCCGTCCTGAAACCAAATATATTTGGCTCGAAACCCCGACCAATCCCGCCATGCGTATGGCAGACATTGCCGCTATTACCGAACTAGCCCCCAAAGGCGTGCGCGTTATTGTGGACAATACCTTTGCCAGCCCCATCTTACAGAATCCGTTAGCGTTTGGTGCGGATATGGTGCTACACAGTACCACAAAATACATTGGCGGGCATAGCGATGTAGTCGGCGGCGCAGTCGTCATGAATGATGAACAGCTTTATACCGATCTGAAATTTCTACAAAATGCTGTTGGGGCGGTACCAGCGCCGATGGATTGCTTTTTAACCTTACGAGGCATCAAAACATTAGCAGTCCGCATGGAACGCCATTGCCAAAATGCACGTATTCTGGCGGAGTGGCTCAGTGAGCATCCACGGGTTAAACAAGTGTTATATCCAGGATTAGCCAGCCACCCACAACATGAACTCGCAAAAAAACAAATGCGCGACTTTGGCGGAATGATCAGTTTTATCTTGGATGATACGCCAGAGGCAGCTCAGGCGATGTCCGCCAAAACGGAAATTTTTGCCTTAGCGGAAAGCCTTGGTGGGGTCGAAAGCTTGATCGAGCATCCGTATAGCATGACACATGCCAGCACAGCAGACAGCCCCATTGCAACAGATCCAGCATTGATACGCCTCAGTGTTGGGATCGAACATGTTGATGATCTCAAAGCGGATCTTGAACAAGCTTTGAACTAGGGTAATCATTCTTAGATCAATATGATTTTCAATTGACGCCCTAACTTATTCATGATAAATCCCCCTAAATCCTTTTAATTTAGACAGGGTTTAGGGTGCATCATTTAGACATCCTATATCATGGATTCCATATGTGTTTTGGCAGTGGGATATAAGCGGCTTTCAGCCTTGCAACTTTAGGTGCAAGGGTGCTATCTTTAAAGCGCGTTGGGGCATCAACGCTTATTATTTGATCCGAAAATCCTATCTTTGATACATAGTATTCGGTTCAATACATAAACCCACGGTTTTAATGCTTGGGAGCATGTCACATAGATGTTATCTGTTCAATAAATATGTGTAGCACTTTTCTGTGGGGGGCTTGTGATGCGGTGGGCACCATTTATCTTTATGCCCAATACCTCCTCATAAAAAACCTCACAACAGACCCACATCATCTGTAATTGCCACCTTTATCTTGGCAATGGAAATGATGCCACACAGGAGGTTTTAACACACTATGTCTATTGAATTTGCATTCCGTATTATGGGGATGTTTATCTTTGCTGTCTTAGGGGCTCGCTTTGGGGTCAGCACGGCTGATGCCTTTAATCTCCCTGAAGATGCGAATGGGCTCATCTTTTTACTCTTGGGGTCATTGGTGGGGCTCATCACCACACCTTGGATCACCACTCGTCCTGCAACATCCATCCGACGCCGCGTTGTTGAAAGCCCAATTGAAAACTTAGTGTCTTCCCTCGCTGGATTAGGGCTGGGTATTTTCGTAGGTCTATTGATGGCATATCCACTGTCCCAACTCCCTGATTTATTTGGGTTGTACATGCCAACTATTGCGATGCTGGTTTTAGGCTATTTCGGGATCACAATTTTTTCGATCCGTAGTCACGATATTTATAGCCTCACCAAACGGATATTAGGGCGGGCAGACAGCGGTGGGATTCCAATGATTGGCTCTCAACCACTTGGTATTTTAATTGATACGAGTGTGATCATTGATGGTCGCATTTTGGAAATGAGCAAAACCGGATTTTTGCCCGGGGCATTGCTCATTCCACAGTTTGTATTAGGGGAATTACAAAATATTGCAAACTCAAGTGATCCAATGCGTCGCCAACGCGGGCGGCATGGCTTAGATGTGCTGAATAGCCTAAAACAAGATGGTGGCAATGTCGTCCAAGTTATTGATGATGATCCCACCAACATCACTGAAGTCGATGCCAAATTAGTGGATGTTGCCAAAGAGAGGAATGTACCACTAATGACCAATGATTTTAACCTCAATGGGGTTGCGAATGTGCATGGGGTGACGGTGTTAAATGTCAATGAATTATCACTCGCCTTACAACCGAACCTTTTACCCGGTGAAACGATTTACGTCCAAGTCATTTCTGAAGGACGTGAAGTTGACCAAGGCGTTGGTTACTTATCCGATGGAACAATGGTGGTGGTTGAAGGCGGCAAGCGGTATCTTGATCGCAAAATTCAGGTTGAAATTACCCGCTATATTCGGAGTACAGCAGGCAAAATGTATTTTGGGCAACATGCCGCAAGTAACTAACCTGAATTTCGTTTAAGAAATAATGAAACACCCTGAACCCCGTGTAGGGGCAAACCTGTGTATTTGCCCGCTGTTTTGGACGGAGACATAGCGCCGTTCCTACAGATGAGGGGTTAGCGGGAACAAAATCTCTTATACGCCTGATGTGAAATGAAGTAGGGACGCAATATATTGCGTCCGAAACCGGCATTTTTACCTTGAATCGCGGACGGCATGTATGCCGTCCCTACATTTGTCTCGTCAACTATTATGATTTTGTGACTTTTGACGGTGCGATTCGGTAAATTTCCTGCATATTTTTTGATTTCACATCAGGCGTCTTATACAAAACTGAGGTTAACTAAACCGATTAGTAGTGGTTAAGTAGTAAGTGATACGAAGTAGGTTCCATCCAAACCCCCATCCCCAACCCCTTCCCCCGAATTCGGAGGAAGGGGCTATAAGCGGTCAGAAGGGTTCAAAAGTCTCCCACCGAGTTCGGGGGGAGATTTAGAGGGGGGTAAAGCTATTCAACCTATCACTTACCGTTTTACCACCATCAACCGATTGTCTGTTCAATATTGGATTCGATTTTTTGAACGCCAAACAGTGATGAACAAAAAACAGTCTCTGCACAAAGCAGGAGACTGTTGCCACTTTAAACCGTTAGCGTAGATGTTTGTTGTAGTCCATATCAAACCACATCGCAAAAAATGCGGCTTGGATGCAATTGGTAAATGCAATTAACGCAGCCAGTGCATTAATCTGTGGAATAACGCCATTAAAGTACCATAAGATCGTCAAGCGTAACCCCAAAACCGTTGCGATCACAAACATAAGCCACGATAACAAATAAAACAACACTAATGGGTGAAAATCACGGAGAACATATTTTTCCCACATCCGCCATAAAAACCAGCGCAACAATAATGAGGATAGATGAGGAATCAAACGCCCAATCCGAATTCCTGACACCGCATTTTCATGGTACACAGCAGTCACAGGAACATCGCGCACAACACAATTATAAATATTCAGCATCACAAGAATATGATTCGGATACCCATAGCGCTTCCATAAACGGTCTAACGGTAACCGCTTAAGGGTGTTATGTGTAATCACGGTATATCCCGTTTGGGAGTCAATGACATGCCAATAACCTGAAGCTATTTTTGTTAATAAAGACAGAGCAGCATTCCCAAAAAACCGAATTTTGGGGATTTTATCCCATGCGCCATGATCCAAATAGCGATTACCTTTTACGTAATCCGCATCCCCATCAATCACAGCATCTAATAAGGCTGGCAAATTATGAGGATCCATTTGATCATCCCCTGCCATCACAGCCACGGCTTGGATTTCATCTTTAATAGAGGCTTTGTAGCCAGAAACAATTGCCCCACCCACCCCTTGGTTGACCTCATGCTCAATAATGGTAATTGGATGGGGCGACCACGCTAAGCAGTTTCGTGCTTCTTGTAAGGTGTCATCAACACTTTTATCATCTACAACATAAATGTGATCAATATAGTCTGGCATCTTGCGGATCACGTTTGCGATATTTTTTGCTTCATTATGACAGGGGACAACGACCCCAACGGTTATATCTTTATACATAAACCCTCAGAACTGTTCTGGCGCGAAGGATTTTAACACAGTGGGGCATTTGATATAATGTTGCGTTATGCAACCGATTAAAATTGTGCTAGTAATCGCCAGTTTGCGAACTGGTGGCAAAGAAAAATTAGTGATTGATCTGCTTAGGCATCTAAACCCAGAGCGATTTTCTGTTACGGTTTGTGTGATGAACGGTGGCGAGTTACTTTCAGAGATCCCACCGCAGATTACAGTCCATGCCAACCTAGCCCAATTTAAGGGTGATGTCATCGGGTTTGCAGCGCGTTTAGGGCGTATTCTACGCACGACACAACCGGATCTAGTATATTGCCTGAGCTATCGCATTCCAAGTTGGGTCAGCCGTTTATGGGCAGCAGGGCTACACATACCTGTAATTTATGAGTTGCATGGTGTGGGGCAAGTTGGCGACCGTCATTTGGACATCACCGAGCGGTTGCTCTTTAATCGCCTCACGGCACATATGATCGCCATCGGAAACGGAATGCGAGATAATTTCATTCATGATGGGTTCCCGGCGAACCAGATTACAGTCATTCCGAATGGGATTGATACAGAACGTTACCGCCCCCAAATCAATCGCCAACAATTAAAAGCAAGTATATTATCTGTTGATGCTGACACACCGCTCATCGGATGTATTGCCCAATTACGCCCAGAAAAAAATCTAGGGCTGTTATTGAGGGTCTTTGCCAACATCCGTCAATCACACCCAAATACCCAATTGATTATGGTAGGTGACGGCTCCGAACGCCCCACATTAGAAGGCCAAATACAGCAATTAGGCTTAGGTGACGGGGTTCAGTTGTTAGGGATGCGCTCAGACATCCCGAATGTATTAAATTGCTTTGATGTGATGGTGTTAACCTCCAGCACAGAAGCATCACCACTTGTAATTTTAGAAGCAGGGGCATGTGGTGTTCCTGTCGTTGCCACTGATGTTGGCGAAATCCACCAAATGATTATTGACGGCAAAACTGGCCTCCTTGCACCTAATGGAGATCAAACTGCCTTAACGGAGCATATTCGCACCTTACTAAACGATGACGCCCTAAGGCAAATGATGGGTATGGCTGCCCGTGACCATATTCAAACCCAATACAGTATCCGTGCCAGTGTCGCAGCGCGGGAAACACTCTTTCAACAATTGACGCACACCAGAAAGGTTCATCGTGCCACAAGTTAGCATCGTAATGGCAGTTTACAATGGCTTACCCTACCTATCATCATCAATTGATTCGATCCTTGCCCAAACCCTCACTGACTTTGAGTTATTAGCCATCAACGATTGTTCTACCGATGGAACAACTGAATTACTCGTCCGTTATGCGGAACAAGACCCACGGGTGAAGGTCACCAATCTTGAACATAACAAAGGGCAAACTGCCGCGCTCAATATTGGTTTAGGGCTTGCTCAAGGAGACTATATCGCCCGCCAAGATGCAGATGACATCTCAAAACCAGAACGGCTGGCGACCGAAGTCGCATTTTTAGAACAAAACCCCGACTACCTGATGGTGGGCACAGCTGCGGATCTCATTGATGGTAAGGGGCGCGTCACAGGGCAAATGGTACACCCGACATCATACGAGGAAATTGTTGAACTCTTTAAAACCGATAATGGCGTTTTTCATGGCTCGGTGTTGTTTCGCCAAGGGGTTTTAGACCAAGTGGGAACTTACCGAGAAGGGTTCCGTACCTCACAAGATTATGATTATTGGTTACGGATTTCGGAAGCCGGTAAGATCACCAATCTAGCAGAACCACTCTATCAATATCGGATGCATGAAGGGCAAATGACATTTACCAGCTATTACCGCATGAAAGCCGAATGGCAATTAGCGATTGAACTCGCCGCCATCCGTAATCAAGGGCAAGATGATACAGCCACTTATGAAAAAGGCGCGGCGGCGTTAACCACAACGTATACCAACTTTGTACCAACAGCTGCCGAAAAACGCCGCGCCATGGCCGAATTATGGCGGGGAAAAGGCGTTTCTTATATGAATGCGGGGCGTAGAGTGCCCATGATGTATTGTTTGTTCCGTGCGTTTTTATACGAGCCCAATAATCCCGATTTTTGGCGCGGGGTGCGCAACCACATCCCATTTATGAAATAGCGACATGACATCCTTAAAAAACCATCATTTAGTCTTGTTCCTAACAGAAGGAACCCGCCTCACCGATTGGAATGCCATCGGATTGTTGCAACGTGAAGCTGATTTATATCGCCGTTTACGACCGCATTTGGGCAGTATTAGTTGGGTCACTTATGGGGGAACGGCTGACCTTACCTTTCAGGAGCAATTGCCAGACATTGACATTTTGGTCAACCGCTACCGCTTGCCCAATCAAGTCTATATTCAACAATTGCCGTGGTTACATCAAAAAGCCTTTGCACGTGCCACGATTTTAAAATCGGAGCAAACCGGCGCGTCACAAGCAGCCATCCGTGTGGCACGGCATTACGGCAAGCGATACATTGCCCGCAGTGGGTTTTCACTGGGCTTATTTGTGCAATACAATCCCGCTGATTATGAAGAGAATTATGAACAGATCGCAGCCTTAGAGCGTGAAAGTTTCGCCACCGCGAATCAGATTGTGTTAACCACCGAAGAAATGCGGCAAGATGCGCTCAAAACCCATACCGTTGATCCTGAAAAAATCGTGGTGATCCCGAATTACGTGAACACAGAACGCTTTCACCCTGAACCTACAGCTAGAGATACTGAAAAACCCTGTATTGTCTTTGCGGGGCGGTTTGCCGACCAAAAAAATGTGATCAATTTGTTAGAAGCTGTTGCACCATTAAACAATACGCAAGTGGAGATGATCGGGAGTGGAGAATTACGCCCACAAGTAGAATCAACTATCGCTAGCCAACAATTGGCGCATGTGCGACTGGTGGGTAATGTTCCAAATACACAGTTGCATACCTATCTACAAAAAGCGACGGTTTACGCGCAACCGTCTTTGTATGAAGGACACCCCAAAACCATCTTTGAGGCGATGGCGTGCGGCGCGGCGGTGGTGGTGGGTGATTCTCCCGGCATTCGGCAATTTGTGGAACATGGCAAAACGGGCTGGTTGGTTCAACATGATGCTGAAAGCATTCGCCAAGGGATTCAACATCTCTTAGCAAATCCTGATTTGCGGCAAGCGCTTGGCAATGCAGCCCGCGATTATGTGGTGCAAGAACTCGCGCTCAAATCGGTGGTGGAAAAAGAATTGACCTTGCTAGAGGAAATTAGCCAATTAGAGGCATTGCCCACTACCCCGACCCCACGCCCTATCATGCAATCGGTTATCACGTATCTGCAACGCCTCATATGGTTGATTCAACAGCAACTACGTCCATAAATCGGATGTACAGCCTTGAATATGGGTCACAGCCGCTTGAATCGTTGATTCTGGATCAGCCTGTAAATCGCTATAGTGAATGACCAAGCCACTTGTCCAATTATCATCTTGGCTCAGTGGTGCTTGGGCTGGCAAACTGATGTAGGCTTCGCCATCCCATCCATAGGTATAAAGATAGGGTTGATCAATAGAGCCATCCCCAGGAGAAAAGCCAAACATGACATGTGGATCATGTTCAGTTTTAATGTCACCATTAAACCACATCATGGATAAATCAAAATGATGCGGAAAAACGACCAATTTGGTTTTGCCGTCACTGAGCGTGGCACAAGCCTTGTGCAAGGATTGATAGATGCTATGCAGCACAATTCCATAATTATGGGCTTGCTTAGCATCTATACTCAATGGCATCTCATCCATCACGCCTGAAAGATCAACGTCTGGGGTATGTCCGTTAGCAGTAACCCATTTCATCAGGGTTTCAGTCACTGATTTTTGAGTTTGGGTTGCATCTAATGGAATGGTTTTGACATCATCCTTGGCTTGATAGGCGAGCGTCGCATTTGCTAAATTCAGCGTAAAAACCCCATAATCCGTTTCGCCTGTGGTTAAGGCATCCGATGAGACAGGTTGCAGGGTGAGATGATGAAAAAATTTATCATCTTGTGGACGCCCCTTTTTTGCAACCGTACTCATCGCTAACGCCGCCCGTTGCAACGATTCGCGGGTGGTTTCCCAATGAGCCAAGGAAGGTAAAGTCATGATTAGCTGTCCTGTTCCGCTTTTTCAAGGCGATCAGCGTATTGTTTTTTGTAAAATTCCATATATTCGCCGGTTTTAATTTTGCGCCACCACCATTCATTGTCCACATACCATTGAATGGTTTCACGCATGGCTTCTTGAAATGAGGTTTCAACATCCCAACCAAGTTCACTACGTAATTTGTCATTGGTCAAGGCATAGCGGCGGTCGTGCCCTGCGCGATCTTCAACATGGCGCACAAGGCTTTGGGGCTTGCTTAAGGTTTCGAGGATGAAATCTGTAATTTCGCGGTTGGTACGTTCATTTTCACCACCGAGATTATAAATTTCGCCGGCTTGCCCCTTATGCAAAATAACATCAACACCCTTGGCGTGGTCATCCACAAATAGCCAATCGCGCACTTGCATCCCATCACCATAGAGTGGCAAGGGACGGTCATCGATGGCTTCGGTCACAAAGAATGGAACCAACTTTTCAGGATATTGATAGGGGCCAAAGGTGTTGCTACCGCGTGTTACGGTGGTGTGCATCCCATACGTTTGATGATACGCTCGAATCATCAATTCGCCGCCTGCTTTACTAGCAGCATAGGGGCTATTCGGCTCTAATGGATCACCTTCGCGGAAGTGCCCTTTATCAATCGTGCCATAGACTTCATCGGTACTCACTTGATGGAAGCGTTCAATCCCTAATTTACGAGCTTGTTCCAAGAGCATGTACGTGCCCACAACATCCGTTTGGATGAAGGCATGAGGGTCTAAAATGCTACGGTCAACATGCGATTCTGCGGCAAAGTTGACGATGGTATCAATGTCATAACTTTCCAACAGGCGTTTGACGGTTGCTTCGTCTGCAATATCGCCTTCTTCAAACACATAGTTTGCAGAATCTTTGACCGGTAACAAATTGTCCAAGTTACCCGCATAGGTCAATTTATCTACAACAACAATTTTGTAATCCGCATAGGTTTCGATCATATGGCGGACAAATGCGCTACCGATAAACCCCGCGCCGCCAGTCACTAAAATATTTTTCATCGTGTGTTCTCCTATAGTTAGTTGTAACTACTCAAGTCGTTCAGGGTGCGAGTAGGGGCGGTATATTGATGGTTGATGTTATTCAATTTTTGGTTACCCATTTATTTTATGAATCTTCAATATCGCGTCCCTGCATGGGATTCATAACAAATAGTCTATAGTTTATGGTTGGGGCGGGAGGCGTAGTTTGCTGTAGTCGCCCAAGGTAAACTTTAAAGCCTTTGGCTTCATATCGGCTTGGTCAATGTCTGCATTGCGTCCGATCAAGCTATCTTGAATGCGTTGCGTGATATTCTTAATCGTCGCATTTTCAAGAATAATAGTGCGTTCGATCTCACAATTTTCGATCACAACATTGTCATAGACACTGGTAAACGGGCCAATATAACTATCTTTGATCGTTGTATTTTCGCCAATGGCAACGGGCCCCCGAATGATACTATTGATAATGGTGGCACTTTCAGCAACCGTAACCCGATCATCAATTTCACAAGCCCCTTCGATGGTTCCCAACATTTGCGGGGTGAGCTCTTCCAGTACCTTACTATTGGCATCTAGCATGTCGCGTGGTTTGCCGGTGTCTACCCACCAACCTGTATGCACATAGGGGTAAACCTTGTAATCATTTTCGACCAACCATTGGATCGCATCCGTTATTTCGAGTTCACCACGCCATGATGGTTTAATGGCGTCTACAGCTTTGAAGATATTGGCATCAAACATATAAATGCCAACCAATGCCAAGTTGCTGGGTGGGTCTTTGGGTTTTTCCACCAATTGCAAAATCCGCCCATCGTCATCCAGTTTGGCAACGCCATAATGTTCGGGTTGCTCCACTTCGGTTAAGACGATCTGGCTATTCCATGCGTCATTATCATTAAAATCACGGATCAAGGTGCTGATGCCACCTTGGATCACATTATCACCCAAGAACATCACAAACCGGTCATCTTGCAAAAATTCTTGAGAAATCTTCACAGCATGGGCTAACCCAAGCGGCGCATCTTGTGGGATGTAGGTAATCTCCACATCTCCAAATTGGCTACCGTCACCAACATGTTCTCTTATTTCAGGGCCTGTATCACCAATCACAATCCCGATTTCACGGATGCCAGCATCTCGTATGGCTTCAATCACACGAAATAATACAGGTTTATTGGCGACCGGAATCAATTGCTTTGCGCGAGTGTAAGTTAACGGATATAGCCGTGTGCCCTTGCCTCCGCTTAAAATCAAACCTTTCATGGGTTGTCCTCTAGTATTGTTGGTTAACAGTCGGGGCGTTAGTTAACACTGCCCCAATTAAATTGACTTGTACACGATGGAGTTGTTCTTTAGCCCGTTGTAACGCATCGCGGCGGGTTTTCCCCGTTTGCGCCACCATAACGATCCCATCCAATTTACGGCTTAAAACTGCCGCATCCGTCACCGCAAGGATAGGCGGCACATCAAACAACAGAAAATCGGCTTGGGCAGTTAAGCCTGTGATAACCTCGTCCATCCGCTTGGAGGCTAACACGTCCGCAGGGTTAGCGGGCAATGATCCACTGGTCAAAACCCCTAACCCATCAACTTCTGTTTGTTGGATGGCTGGTGTTGCACTATCATTCAGCAATAGATCGGTTAAACCACTATCATTATTGAGATTCCATAGTGTGTGTTGCTGCGGTTGGCGCAAGTCCGCATCCACGATGAGGGTAGTGTGCCCTGCTTGCGCAAAGGTAACCGCTAAATTGGCTAAGGTAATGCTTTTGCCTTCATCCTTGGAGGGGGAACTCACCGCAAAACATTGGATCTGAGCATCTACATTAGAAAACATCAAGTTAGTGCGTAAAGTACGATAAGCTTCTGAAGCAGCTGACCGTGGATCACGTAAAGTGATTAGATTCGTCATAATTATTCCCCTTTATTTGGAATAGTGGCAAGAATGGGAACCTCTAGCCATTTTTCGGCATCTTCCCGCGAGCGTAGAATATTTGATTCTAAATATTCCAAAACGAAGATCATCACGCCACCGAGCAAAATTCCTAAAATCCCTGCGGCCATTACATTGGTGCGGGTGTTCGGACGGGTTTGGTATGGCTGTGGATAGTCTAATAACTCAGCTTCAATGCGGTCTTCGCGACGGAGATCACTATTGCTTTGGTTGCGGAACTCCACCAGCAATTGCCCCCACATATTGGCGGCTTGCGCGGCAGTGGTGGGGTCTGCCAAATCCACATCGATCTGGATAATCAAAGTTGTAGGATCAGAATCAATGGTGGCATTGCCCCGCAAGTTACCCGGTGTCATGTCTAGCTCGAGGCGCTGGATGACCTCATTGGTACGAATATCTGTGTTAAGGTATTCAACATAGCTCCGTAACAAAATCCGCAGGGTTTCAACCAAGCCAAAGTCGTTCCGTGCTGGTTGAATGGCAACTTTTTGGGTTGCGCGATATTCGGGCTCTAGGGTGCGGCTATACGCAAAGGCGGCTCCCGTTGTAATAATGATGGCTAGCGCAATGATCCACCCGCGTCGCACAACAATACGTACATACTCAAATAGATTCATGGGTATTCGTCTCTTATATCTATTGACATTGCATCACTCATATAGGTCGGATAGCGATTTTCACGTTACCGATACACCTGCCATATGACCATGCAATGATAGATATTTATTCCAATTAGGGTCATTATAACGTGACGAAAAATTTGCGCGAGGGCGGGTCAGTTAGGCGCGTGACAACCGTTAGTTATGGCGCGGCAAGACCCCAAGGAGCGTCATATCCAATGCGGTGACATCCGCATCCGTATGAATGGTATCATCCATATATTCGACAATGGCAGCCAAACCAATACCAAGCATCAACCCAATGGCGATACGGATAAATGGGTCTAAGCGATTTGTTAAGGGGGTGGCTACGGCATTCACACGGACATCATCAAGCGGTTCAATGGTCGCTGGTGCACTTGCAAATTGGGGAAAATAATCCTGATTACGGGTTTGCAATACCGTAATCGCTGCTTCAGCAAGATCATCGATTTGGTTGGCATCATCCCAATTGATGATCAACACAAATACACTACGGGCTGAGTCAGCATTAAACGCAGGTCGGATGGCTTCTGCCGTGAGCGTGTCATCATTTAACACGGTTTCGACTTCCCGCGCAAATGAATCACTGGTGATCCATTGCGGCATGTTAACCACAACATATTCTGACGCTAACCACGGTACATAGGCCCGATCTTCATAGGTTTCATCATCAGCAATATCAGATGGAGCTGCCGCCGTAAAGCGCAACGCCACATTATAACTAGTTTCTGGGTTAAGAATGGTGGGGATACTGGGCAGCGTTAAAAGGAACACGACAAGCGCCGGTAGTAACATGAGCCACCAACGGCGTTGTACCATGTGCCACAGCGCCAATAGATCCATACTGATCAATTAAGCGCTTGTTTGTGATTCGAGTTCGGCTAGGCGTTTCATCAAGCGGCTCTTTTTACGAGCGGCATTGTTTTTATGAATGATGCCTTTGCCAGCAGCTTTATCCAATTGGCTAATAGCCAAACGAGTTTGTTCAATTGCTTTTTCAACATCTTCTGAAGCGATCAGTTGTTTCGCTTTTTTCAGTTCAGTACGCATCCGTGAGGTGTAGACTTTGTTCTTCATCCGTTTGGTTGCTGAACTGCGAATGCGTTTGATCGCAGATTTATGGTTTGCCAAGGTTTAATTACTCCACAACATTGATTCTAGTCAGCCTGAGATTGTAGCAGACAGGGCATGGGCTGTCTAGTTGATTTCGTCGCTAGGCGTCACCAAAGAGTACCCTAATCCATGAACGGTTTTGATGTATTGTGGATCGCTGCTGTTTTCTTCAATTTTGGCACGCAGGTTACGAATATGCGCCCGCACCAGATCCGGATCACCAGCATTTTCAGGATACAGCCATACGTGTTGTAACAAATGTGTCGCAGACAAAACCTTACCGGCATTTTCCATCATGTGTTGAATAAGACGATATTCTGTTGATGTGAGTTGTACGGGCGTCCCTGAAACATCTAATTGATGCGAGTTGGCATCCAGCGTGAGTTCTCCATAGGACAAGATAAGAGACGCTTGGCCATCTGGTTCACGTTGGAACCGTCGCAATAAAGACCGTACCCGCGCATTCAGTTCGGTGAGTTCAAAGGGTTTTGTGATGTAATCATCACCACCGAGATCGAGCCCCTTCACCACATCTTCGGTGTCATTACGTGCAGAAAGGAACAATATAGGCATGGTGTTATAGCTAGCATCAGCACGGAGTTGACGGCAAACGTCTAACCCCGTCATCCGTGGCATGATGATGTCTAAAATTAGGAGGTCAGGCACACGATCTTTGATTGCTTGAAGCCCTTTGCTCCCAGAAGTCGCGCCATTGACTTCATATCCTTGTTTTTTGAGGGTACGGGTCAGTGTGCCTAAAACTTCTTCATCGTCATCGACCATTAAAATATAATCACTCATGCAGGGTTCCTTTACTCCTCATCATAATGCAACTTAACAATAAATTCTGCCCCACCTGCTTTTGATTTTCCAGATTCAATCGTTCCGTTGCAATTTTCAATAATCGTTTTGCAAATATATAACCCCAACCCAGTTCCTTCATCCATCGGCTTGGTGGTAAAAAAAGCCTGGAAAATGGGCTTATCCACCGGCAAGCCGGGGCCATTGTCCCATACCCGAACTTCAATTTCTCCATCCACTAAGCGAGATCGAATGCCAATGATTGGGGTCATATCATCGGTAAGTGGCATATCGCGTAATGCATCCCGCGAATTAAGGATCAGATTCAGCCATACATCTTCTAGTTGACCTGCTAGCCCAAATGCGAGTGGCAGTTCATCCGCTAAATCCACCATGAGGTCAATACCGGCGCGGTGAATGGTGCTTTCAACCAGCGTCAGGGTATGACGTATCGTGTTATTGATATCTAAGAGTTCAGTTGTAGCGCTATCAGACTTTTGCCGTGCCATGCTCAGTAACCGCCGCACCACCTCATAAGCGCGTTGCCCTGCCCGATGAATTGCCTGCACACTCTCAGAGAGTTCTTCATCTTCATAGGTATCAATATCCGTCAATAAGAGCTGTGTATCTCCTAAAATTGTGGTTAGGGGATTATTGATCTGATGCGCTACTGCCGCTGATAGCTCGCCAATAGCACTTAAGCGCGCAGACCGCACGAGTTTACCTTGGGTTTCGCGCAAGACTTCTAAACTATCTTGTAGTTCAGCGTAAAGCTGCGCATTTTGGATCGCGTTAGCAGCTTGCACAACCAATGATTGAATCAGACCAAGTTGACGACTCGATAGTTTCTTGTCACGGTTGGTACTCCCTAACAACAAAATGCCGCGTTCATCCTCACGGATTTTAAACGGCACCAAGCACATACTTTTGAAGTTACGCTGCCGCATTAACCGCTGAATGTCTGGCGGAGGTGGCGAATGTGAGGCGATCAAAAAATCCTCAAGGAGCAAATTTTCAGCACGAAGTTTAAATTCGGGATAATCATCCGTGTTGTACAACGGGTGGGGTGGGGTTTTCCAGACATAATCCCCTTCTTCTAAAACGTGATGATACACCTCATCTTTATATATCCAAAAGCCCGCGCCATCAGCTTCTGTTTCTCGTAAGATAGACCGCAAAGTGCTTTGGGCGCGTTCGACATCATGCTTTTGCAAAAAATCAAAAATTTGTAACCCACGATGTTGTAAGTAATCGGCAAGCGGCACATTTTTTACCCGATCTAAGATCTTATCTTCAATCGCCGCAACTTTTAGCGCCGCCACACGTGTTTCACCATGCCAAATCGCCGCAAAGTAGCCATCGTGCGCACCGTCTAACGCTAAATACACTTCTGGAATTGGCGCGGTTAGCACATTAAGTTGAGCAATTTCCTCTGGGGGATAGTAGCTTTCAATGCGTTCAATAACCTTGGGATCCAATGGGCGGGCATTATCAAGGCTCCATGTAGCGCTCCGTTGCGAACACAATTTAACAAATTGGTGCTGTTCTGCGGAATATGAAAAAATTTCGCACCATGAAATCTGCTGCAACGACTGTAAAAAACCTTTGCCAATAATAGAGAGGATCTGATTGAGCGCAAGCGTTGAACTCACCACCTCAGAAGTATCTCGTATAACGGCGACTTCAAAGGCGCGGGCGCGGCTATCGTCATTGATACGGATATTTTCGATAGCAATAGCGGCATGAGACGCGACATGGGTTAACCAATGAAGTTGTTGTGGGGTCGGGGCAGGTGTATCTTCGGAATAAATACACAAAACCCCAATTGAATGATTGCGTCCCCGCATCGGTACAAATGTGATATGGGTAATATTGTCATAGGCATAAAGTGGTAATAAATCAACCACATCTGAGGGAATCAACTCAGTAATTGTATGAACTGTGTCTCGCCGTAAGATTTGCCCCGCGACACTGTATTTAATACTAATTTCCTTGCTGGATGGGTCATCAGCAACCATGTCACCTTCATGATTGCGTGTTGCATAACATTGCAAATGCCGATTGTAGTCATCGACTAACAACACCATGCCATATTCGCTATCTGAAATTTGACACACGCTATCAAAGAGTGCTTTCCAGAGTGGTCGTAACTCCAACTTTTTATGGAGCTCAAGCACCATATTGGCGACATTCGGGGGTGGTTCCATCATTTTGCTAGCCGTGACCGCCGCGCAGCTAAGTCATCTTCAATCGCTTGTGCCTGAGCAGCATCATCCATCTCAGCCGTTAGATGCGCAGTATCTTGTTGTATAAGGTCATCAACATCATCTTGGGCGGGGGATGGTTGATTTGGGTTTTCAAGATAAGCTTGAATACGGTTAAGCTGATGCAGAAATTGCCGTGCTTGGATCTGTTGCCCGGCCTGCAAGGCGGCATCAATTGCCTTATCCAGCGCTTGTGCCTGTTCTTGCAAGGTTTGACGGGCATCGGATGAGGAAGGGCGTGTGCCCTGTATATTAGCCTTGAATAAGGTTCCTAGTTTTTCGCGTAATGTTTTTGCCATATTTACATTCTATCACCATATTCGGCTATATATGCTAAGATAGTGCCAATTCAAAAGACAAGTTCCATAAGGTTGTGATGAAACGTCTGTTACTTTTAACCCTACCATTGCTAACCTCATTAGCCTGCGCATTAGCTGTTGACACAGCCGATACAGAAACAGCAAACCAACCGGCACAATTAACTGACGCACGCCCTGCGGTGGTGATCCTTTCCCCCCAATCAGATGAACAATATGCGCTGGGGATTGAAGTCCCTATTTATATTGAAGCACGAGATCTGGGTAGTGGTGTCTCCCAAATCGTTATTCAAGATAACTTTGATGAAACTATCGGGACGATTATGGCAGACAATATACAAGGGGATGCCATTTTAACAGGCACCGTTTTCTGGACACCGCCAACAGCCCAACGGCACTTCATAAAAGCCCAAGCGCTCCGTGCTGATGGCACAGGGAGTGTGATTGCGGAAACATCTATTCAAGTGGTTGTTGTCGAAGGATTTGCTCCACCACCCCCTGTGGAGCCATCACCTGCTGAAAGCACGGAAGCTCCAGCAAGCGATGGCGATGGTGCAACAGACACCACCAACAGCGCCGCTACCGAACCCGCACAACCTGCTGCCCCAGCACAAGGCTCAGACCCTGTGGTGGAGCCAACCGCCACAACGGTGGACGTTCAAGAACCTGCCCCTGCTAACGAGAATGCCACTGGCACACTCCCCGCTGTGGTTGCAATCCCCTTAAATGTACGGGTTGCCCCCAACGTTAGCGCCGAACTTGCGACGAATCCATTGCAACAAGGTGCGACATTAGAATTGATCGGGCGCAGTGAAGACAATCTATGGTTTGCCATTACCCTGTCAACTGGTGGTACAGGGTGGATCTTTGGTGATGGTGTCACAGTCGATGGCGACCCTATGACCTTGCCACTTGTAGCAGCACCATAAACTCTATCAAAAAATATATTTGAGCATATACCATTTACGCAAGGTAAGGACATCTCATGAGAATCCAATTGTCTCCCGAAGTACAAGATGCTATCGCCACACAACAACCCGTTGTTGCCCTTGAATCAACGGTGATCTCACATGGATTGCCCTACCCACAAAATATTGAACTTGCCCAAGAAATGGAACTATTGGTTCGGGATGAAGGCGCTATCCCCGCTACCATTGCGATGATTGATGGCGTTCCCACAGCAGGGCTAACAGAATCCAACTTGATGCGCTTAGCCGATGGCAAAACCCCCGTTCGCAAACTCAGCCGCCGTGACTTAGGCGGAGCCGTTGCCAATAAAGAAATGGGGGCAACAACCGTTGCTTCAACAATGCTATTTGCCCATTGGGCAGGCATTCGGATTTTTGCAACCGGTGGTATTGGCGGTGTCCATCATGGGGATAGTGGTGATGTGAGTGCCGACTTGGTTGAATTAAGCCAAACACCTGTTGCGGTGGTGTGCGCAGGTGCAAAGTCAATTTTAGATCTGCCGCGCACGCTAGAATGGTTAGAAACATTTGGCGTGCCCGTTGTTGGATATGGAACCAGTGAGTTCCCCGCATTTTATACACGGTCAAGTGGCTTAGACTTAGTCGATCGTGTGGATAGCCCTGCTGACGCAGCGAGCTTATTAAGCGCCCATTGGGGATTGGGGTTACCCAGTGGCGTTTTGTTAACGGTACCTGTCCCCGAAGCAGAATCACTGGCGGCAGCAAAAATAGACACGCAAATCATGCAAGCTCTTGATGAAGCCGATGCCCAACGCATCCGAGGCCGTGACACAACACCCTTTTTACTGTCTCGATTAGTCGAATTAACCGACGGGGACAGCCTGAAAACAAACTTGGAATTACTCAAAAATAATGGACGCACTGCTGCCAAAATTGCGGTTGCATTTGCCACTAGGGCACAATCGTAAATGCAGTTTCTGCAAAGATGCTTTGTCCGTTATTGGTGCTAATGCGGATTGTATAGGCTCCCACATCAAATCCATTGCTGTTCCCAAAAAAGAATAGGCTTTGTGGTTCTTCAGCACTAATCCCCCATTGATACTGTTGCTCTTGCAGCAGCACCTCCCCTTGTAACAGGGTATAGATTAGCTGGGTATTCTGTTCTAAATCCGCATAGTCAAAAAAAACATAAATCCGTGTCGTCCCTATCGGGAATTCTGTAGCGGGTTGAATCGGTTGCCATTCATCCGACACCACATCATCCAACGCAATAATATCAATAACGCCGGCCACCGTTGCAACAGGTGTTGGTGGTGGGGTTGGTACGGTTGGTGTCATACTAACTTCTGGTATGCTTACCTCAGTAGATGGTAGTGTCAGGGTGGCGGTTTGGTTTAGCTCTAGTGTCGCTTGTGGGGTTGTTGCAATGCTAGAAGGTGTGGCACTTGGGTCTGGTAATAGCGGTTCAGCTTCACGAGTTGCCGCACCTGCTTCACTGGTGACAATGATCAAGGTGCGGGTTGGCTCAATATCATCAATTGGTGGCGTATCGCTTGGTTGGGCTTGTTCTGCCGTTTGTGTAGACGGCATATCCCCTTCAACAAAGGTAACGGCTATTGTTACCGCACAGATGGCAAGGCTAGTGACCAACATAAAAACAGATAACACGGCATAACGAAACCCACGCCGACCAGCTTGCCGTCGCCGCCGCCAATACCCGCTTTGACTACGGCTTTGACGAAAATTGAGGTATGCTAGTATGGTCAGTATCAGCCCTATAAAAAAGCTGGCACCTGTTACCAGTTGTAATGCAGAAATAAATTCTGTAGCAGTCATGAGCGACATTATAACATACCAATCGGGACTCAGTGGAAAACAGCAGGCAAGTTTACATGCTCAATCAAAATCAAGTCGATATTTTATTACAACAACTCAAGGACGCGATTGTCGTCATCAACCGTCAAGGGACGGTCACTTATACCAATCATCAATTACATCCATTACTGGGTGTAAAATTACAATTAGATACCCCACTTACTGATCAGGATATAGCATTTTCTCAATTTGGATTTGCTGACGATGCCATTCCGACTTTAGTCGATGACATTGCCAACCAATTAGTAAATACAAATGAGCCACACATCTTTGAAATCGACGTGCCCTATCAACGTGTGATCAGCCGTACCATATTAGAAGTGCAAGATAGTATAGGTCAATTAGAGAGTCTTATTTTGCTCTTTCGGGATGACACCCCCGCCCAACAATTTCAAGAAAATCAAAATAATCTGGCCAGTATGATCGTGCATGATCTCCGTAGCCCCTTAACCGCCATTACATCGGGGTTACGCTTGCTGCGCGATCTCGCCGAACCAGATGATTCTTTTGGGCAGGTGGTGCTGCAAACAACCGAAATTTCAGGGCGTGCCGTGCGCAAACTACTCAACTTGGTATCGTCTATCTTAGATGTCACCAAAATGGAAAATGGACACTATAACTTGTCGGTTGAATATGCCCCTCTCAAGCCTATTATCATCAACATTATGGATGAACTCACCCCATTGGCAACCGAATTAGAAGTCACCCTTGATCATGCTCAAGTTGATCAGCAGTTGCAAGTGGATGTGGACGTTGAAAAAATTGATCGTGTTTTTTATAACCTCATTGACAACGCCATCAAATTTAGCCCTAGCAATAGTGCCGTTCGGGTCACAGCCACGGTAGAAGATGATTCCAAAATGGTGCTTGTTCAAGTGATTGATCATGGTAAGGGCATCCCCGATGAGCAAAAGGTACTGGTTTTTGATCGCTATTTCCAGATGACCAATCAACGGCGGGGGACGGGTCTAGGGCTCACATATTGTAAACTAACGGTGGAGGCACACGGCGGATCAATCTGGATTGAGGATAACCCTAAAGGCGGTACGATTTTTTCATTTCGCTTACCAGTAGCAACGGACTAAAACCAATGCATATTTTAGTTCCTACGGGGATTTTCCATCCTGAGTCGGGTGGCCCTGCCACATATTTGTATCACTTTTTACCGGAACTCATCAAACGAGGGCATACTGTCGAAGTTATTACCTACAGTGATGATCCCCCACAAGAATCATATCCCTATCCTGTTATCCGTGTCCCCCGCACCAATATCTTGCATCGCAATTGGCGCTACTATCAAGCCGTGCAACATCGCCTTCGCTATGCTGATCGCGTCTATATCAATAGTTTGGGGTTATCCTTACCGCCCATCACCAAACCTAGCGTGATCAAGATTGTTGGCGATCGGGCGTGGGAGCGCTGCATCAATCGCGGGTGGGTTGCCCCCGATGAAGATATTGATCACTTTCAAACAAACACCTATAACCGCTTGATCGAATGGGTAAAAACAGCCCGCGCCAAAGAAGCCCAACGCCCAGACCATGTGATTGTACCCAGTTACTACTTAAAAAATATGGTTCATGGGTGGGGGGTGGATGCTGAAAACATCAGTGTTGTGTATAACGCGTTTTCGCCCCTAAACATCAAAAATACTAAATCACGTGCGGAACTTGGCTTACCGCAACATGTCCCCTTATTCTTGACGGTGGCACGGCTCACCCCTTGGAAAGGGATCGACAAATCCTTATTGGCCTTAAAAGGTGTTCCTCATGCGCATTTGGTGGTCATTGGTAGCGGCTCGGAGCTAGCCCCCCTCAAAACCTTAGCCGAAACCTTAGGCATCACTGATCGAGTGCATTTTACGGGGCAAATCCCGCACGAAACGCTGGGCAGCTATTATCAAGTGGCTGATTATCTGTTGCTGTATTCAGGGTATGAGGGATTATCCCACACGATTTTAGAAGCGCTTTCCGCCAATTTACCGATTATTGCTAGCAATAAAGGCGGAAATCCTGAAATCGTTGAACATGGTAAAAACGGTTTATTGGTTCCTTACCCTGATGTCAACGCCTTGATGACCACCATTGAACGGGCGATTGATCCAACAGTTCAACAACAGTTGAAAGCACGGGCAACACTCAACCCTGAGGCTTTCTCATGGTCAACATTGGTAAAGCAAACCATTGCATTGTTAGAGGCAGATGCCACTGTATAGGCATCTGCTGTTTAGCCATTCAGGATTATGATTCATTTAAAGCAGCGAGACGTTCGGCTTCCATATAGGTGGTAATTTCGTCAATAAATTCGTCTAATTGACCTTCCATCACCCCCGCCAAATTATATTTGGTCAAGTTAATGCGGTGATCCGTCACCCGATTTTCTTTGTAGTTGTAGGTACGAATCTTCTCACTACGGTCACCAGTTCCGACTTGTAAACGGCGGGTTTCTTCTTGCGCTTGCAGTTGTTTCTCAACTTCGATTTCATACAATCGCGCTTTGAGAATATCCAACGCTTTAGCGTAATTTTGGTGTTGGCTACGTTGATCTTGGCATTCTACTACTAACCCTGTCGGCATATGGGTTAACCGGATCGCGGAGTCAGTTTTGTTCACATGTTGCCCCCCAGCGCCCGACGCCCGAAAGGTGTCGCGCCGTACATCGTTCATATCTAATTCCACATCCACGTCATCAACTTCTGCTAATACAGCCACCGTTGCGGTGCTGGTATGCACCCGCCCTTGGCTTTCCGTTGCGGGAACCCGTTGCACGCGATGTGTGCCACTTTCATATTTGAGACGGCTAAACACATTGGAGCCTTTGATCTCAAACATCATAAATTTATACCCACCAACGCCCGTGTCATGCGCCTCAATGATTTCTGTTTTCCAGCTTTGCATGTCAGCATAACGGGAATAGAGACGATACAGATCCGCTGCCCAAATCCCCGCTTCATCACCACCCGCGCCCGCACGAATTTCTACAATAACGTTTTTGCCATCGCGTGGATCTTTGGGGAGCAACATCACCTTGAGCTTTTCTTCCAATGTGGGGATCTCTTGCTCAAGGCGTGAGATTTCCTCATTGGCCATGTCTGCCATTTCAGGATCATCACGTAATGCAAGTGTATCGGCCAGTTCTTGTTTCAGTGACCGATAGTGACGGAAATTTTGCACCACATCTTCTAGCTCAGATTTTTCTTTTGAGAGTTCCGCAACCTTGGTATAGTCGGTTGCGATCTCAGGATCAGCTAATAATTTTTCAATTTCTTCATAGCGGGCTTCAACCCCCGCTAACTTTTCATCCAACATGATTCCACGATCTCCAATTGTCTTAGATAGCATCATAGCAAACTGTCGATCTTTTACCAAGATAAGATCGTTTGTACAATGGGGGTATGACTCATCAATATTCTAACCAAGCCGCCCTACGGGGCGAACCGTCGTATGTGTGGCGCAGCGGCCAAGAACGCCGCTTACAACTGATCGCACAACAAACGAATTTGCATCAAGCACGATTACTGGAATTTGGTGCCGGTGTCGGGATGTACGCTAGCCAATTTAAACACCGCTTTACGCCTTATGTCCAAGCTTTTGACATCGAACTCGAACGAGTGCAAGAAATGCGGGCAGACATTTCAACCGCGATTGTTAGCGCGGGAGAGGCCTTGCCCTACCCAAACAATTACTTTGATGTGGTATTTTCCAATGAAGTAATCGAGCATGTGGTGAATGACCGCCAAGCCATTGCCGAGATGGTGCGGGTAACCAAATCCAACGGGCACATTATGCTATTTTGCCCCAATCGGTGGTATCCATTTGAAACCCATGGACACTATTGGAAAGGGGACTACCACTTTGGGAACACCCCACTCATCAACTATTTACCGAATCGATGGCGGGATCAACTGGCGCCCCATGTCCGCGCCTACACTGCGCATGGATTGCGGGATCTCTTTAGTGATCTGCCAGTGCAAATTGTGCATCATCATCGGATATTTGGTGGCTACGATAATATTGTGCAACGGGCACCACTACTCGGAAAAATCTTGCGGGGGATCTTGTATCCATTAGAAAAAACGCCCTTGCGATGGTTTGGGTTGTCGCATTGGTTAGTCGCCCAAAAACAATAACATCAATAAAGGGTAGGGTGAATGGCACGCCGCAAAATCGTATACGATCCAAGTAATGACTATTATGAAATATTGGGAGTTTCGCCAAAAGCATCGGCTGAAACCATCCAACAAACCTATCGTAAAAAAGCGAAACAATATCATCCTGACCTCAATCAAGATCGCTTGGAATGGGCAACTGCTCAATTTCAATCCTTGAATGAAGCCTATGCCGTACTTGGTGACGCCACCTTACGCCAACAATACGATCAAGCCCGCTTAGGGGATATGCCACCGCGCACCTCGCGCAAAACCACCCGCACACAATCTGGTGCGAATTGGTGGGATGTCCCTCATGCCAAAAGTCCAAACACGGGAGCGCGTCCCCGTCCACGCACAGCAAACCCGCCCCCCAAAAACCGCCGAGTCGGAAATATACGGCGGGGCGAATGGCTGGAGTCCGCAGGGGTTGGCTTCTTACGCCCGTTGTACCTGCCGTTTGCCAGCCTAATCTTTAGCCCCTACCGCTTTGTTTTGGGGGTTCTATTTGTGGTGTTACTTGCCAATATCATATTTATTTTGGTGGCGGTGCCATTTATGGAAAGAGAACAAGAACGAGACGAACAAGCAACCCTTGATGCCACAACGACCGTAACCGCAGCGACCAACACCCCCGCCGAAGCAGCCCAAGGATTGATCCAACCCAGCGCAATCCCCACGCGGCCACTGCTCCCCACACCTGTGGTAGTAGACCCATGCCCCTATGTCTTACCCATTGTGGGGATTGAATCAGGAAACAACCGCATCAAAATTACGGTTGCCCCTACCATGAACATTGATTTTTTTGTGAATGCGCGATGGTTACCCGTGCGGGAACAAGGCACCGATCTCATTTCCGTTGGTGAGTGGGATAACGAAGTGGATATGCTATTTAGCGATACTACAGACGTGGGGCAAGTTCAATATAGTACAACATTAAGCGGGGCATATGTTTTGGAATGGACTGCCATCCTTGGTGAACAGCAGTCCACATGTCGTCAACACGTGACGATACCTTAGGGGAGTAATGTTTCGTACAACTCACGTGTTTCTTGTGAGGGTTCAATATCCAAAGATTCTTTTAGGATATTTTCTAGAAATGAATATTGGCTTTTAATCGCTTCAATTTCCCCTTGGTCGGAATAAATTTGCATCACTGCGCGATGGACATCTTCACGGTCAGGTTTTTCACCAATTGCCCGAATATAATAATTCAGCGCTAGCATATCTTTCCCTTGATTGTTATAAATTTGTGCAAGGTTAATCAAGGCTTGGGTATACATATCCCGTAGGTTTTGGCGGCGTTGTCTCGCCCACTCCATATCAACTTCTTTGAGGAACTGCCCCCGATACACTTCAACTGCTTTTGAGAGGTACTGTTCCATCTCATCATCATTTGAACTTTCCATCCCAAGATTGAAGTTTTCTTCAAAAATAGCCACATCATACAAGCGCTCCACCTGTGGGTTGGGGGTATAGAAGCCATCTTTATAGATTGTGATGTCGTAGCCTGTTTTTTCACTAATTTTGCGTTTGGTAACATGGAATACGTTCGTTGCTTCTTTGATGCCCAAATTCGGCCAGAAGGCCTCAAACACTTCTGAGCGGGTAACCCTGGCGGTGTCTAAAAAGTAATAGAATAAGTTACGCGGTAGGCTACCTTCCCATGCGGTAACAAAACGCCCATCCACCAAAACACGCGACCCACCCGATAAGGCATAAACTTCTAAATGTCCACGCAAGGCAGGTTCTTCAAATAAATTCCCACCGTCGGCATCATCATCCCCCAGAAAGATCGCTAAATTGCTATCCGCAAGATCTACCCAAGGTTTGCGCCGCAATTCCCGCCCACTCACAAAAATTTGAATGTTGTTAGGCAGATTTTCTGCAAGCCCAACAAAGAATTCTTTTTGGTTGCTATCATCTTTAGGCAGTACATCAAACCCTTCTAACAACAAGATAATATGTTCATCATGCAGCGTTGCTAGGTCTTCAGCAAGCCCAATACCCCAATCTTCTGGAGAATAGGATGTTTGCAGCGCGAAGCGGGTGCTGTTACCAAATCCAATTGGGAACATGGGATCGTGAGACAGGTTCCAGATAAAACTTTTGAGATCAGAATCAGCCTCATTAAACGTGTAATAATACATTAAATCATCATAGTATTGATGCAATAAGGAAAGCAGTGCACCATGTTGTCGATGTCGTGGATAAAACGCCACAATGCGATAATCCTTGGTGGTGTGGTAGACAGCTTCGGCGGCGTTTGTTGCTAAGCTTTCGGTTTTGTCGGAGTTTTTAGGTGACATTGAGTTCCTCACTTTATGGTGTGACTGCTCACACAATTGAGCTACTAAAGTAACTATTTAATACACATTTCTGGACATTATACAAACTTATAAGTCAGACAGCAATGATTGCAACTAAGATCATTTGTAATACACTAAACCTATCTTACTAAAATATATTAATGGATTTTTAGCTCAATAAACTATAGAGTGACAGCGCATCAGTTGCAGTTATTTTCGAGATGCGGTATCAACATCTATGATGAGCATCTAAAGGACTAGACTTATGAAAGCAACATTAGACAAATTACAGCTACAAGACCGCAATATCGGTGCCTGTACAGGCATCAATCAGTGGATAGACGATCCCAACGGAAGCGAGTTGGTGTCCTATAATCCGACCACAGGCGACCGCATCGCTAGCGTCATTCAACCATCACAAGCCACCTACAATAAACTTGTTGAGCAAGCACAAACATCTTTTAACATCTGGCGCACCATCCCTGCCCCCAAACGCGGCGATGTCATTCGGGATCTGGGCAACATCTTACGCGAATATAAAGAACCTTTGGGCGAATTAGTTGCCTTAGAAATGGGGAAAATCAAACCCGAAGGCGTGGGCGAAGTTCAAGAGATGATCGATATTTGTGATTTTGCTGTGGGGCTGTCACGCCAATTATATGGTTTAACCATGCACTCCGAACGCCCCGGACATCGCATGTATGAACAATGGCACCCATTGGGAACCATCGGGATTATCACCGCATTTAACTTCCCTGTCGCAGTATGGTCTTGGAATGCGGCGATTGCGGCGGTTTGTGGGGATACTATGCTCTGGAAACCCTCTGAACTAACCCCCTTAACCGCCATTGCCATCCAACACATGATCAACCATGTTACCGCTGATCATGGTTTGCCAGACGGCATCTTTAATTTGGCCGTTGGTGGGCGCGACATTGGCGAATTGATGAGCCATGATACACGCCTGCCGTTGATTAGTTTTACAGGGTCAGTGCGCACCGGTAAAATCGTCTCTCAAGCGGTTGCAGGGCGTTTAGGGCGCACCATTTTAGAATTAGGTGGCAACAATGGGATTATCGTCACGGAAGACGCAAATCTAGAGTTAGCAGTCCGCGCCATTGTATTTGGAGCGGTTGGCACAGCAGGCCAACGCTGCACCACCACCCGCCGCATCATCATCCATAATAGTATTGCTGAAACGCTCACCGAAAGATTAGTAGCTGCTTATCAACAAGTCCCGATAGGTGACCCCATTGCAGACGGAACCCTCATGGGGCCATTGGTCACCACTCAAGCCGTTGAAACGATGATGAATGCCATTCAAACGGCGGTGTCACAAGGCGGGGAGGTACTCTATGGCGGAAATCTGTTACCCGATTTAGGAAGCAATTTTGTAGAACCGACAATCATTAAGATGCCCGAGCAAACCCCACTCGTCTGTGACGAGACCTTTGCACCGATTCTGTATCTGATGACCTATGATGATCTCGATAACGCTATTGAGATACACAATGCCGTTCCACAGGGACTCTCCAGTGCAATTTTTACCACTAATTTGTTGAGTTCAGAACGATTTTTAGGCGCAAGCGGTTCCGATTGTGGAATTGCAAATGTCAACATTGGGACAAGTGGCGCGGAGATCGGGGGCGCATTTGGGGGCGAAAAAGACACCGGCGGCGGACGCGAGTCTGGCTCAGATGCATGGAAAGCCTATATGCGTCGCCAAACCACCACCATTAATTATTCAACTGAGCTACCTCTTGCCCAAGGGATTCAATTTGGGGATTAACATCAAGGGCGTTGTAAGGGGTGAAATTTACCCCTTACTTTATAAACGGCGATCGTTTTTGTTACTGCCTAATTTATTTTTACCCGCCCGAACAGGATTCCCAAGCATGGCTTGGTAAAAATTTTCGTCATAGGTACGGGGTTTCATCACCACGGGCATCGGCACAGCGTGCCCCATGATGATCGCTTGTTGTTTGGTTTCTAAACGAGCTAGCACCTCACGCAAACTTTGCGCCCCACTCACCCCCATCAATACGGCATTGATGTCTTTTTCATTATCTAACAAGGCCGTGACCCGCGTTCCGATTTGGCTCATCACTTCTTCATCAATCGCACTCGGACGCTGGTCAACCACCAGCAACGTGACGTTATATTTCCGCAGTTCCCGCGCAATAATCCCAAAAATCGTTTGGCGGGCAATTTGCGGTTCCAAGAATTTGTGAGCCTCTTCAATCGTGATCACAAGTTGTGGCGGCTGCATATTTTTATCGCCTAGCGACTTTTCCACATCCTCAATATAGCGTTCATGGATGCGGCGGGTTAGATAATTTGCCACCAGAATATACGCCACTAAATCATTACCATACCGCCCAAATTCCAATACCACACTTTGGCGATTGTAGATGGTGGTTAAAATTTGTTGCACACTATCTTTTTGTGCGCCATTGGGGTTTAAAAAGTCGAAGCGTTCAAAGCGCCGCAACCGCCGCGCCAAGGCACTAACCGACCCCATATTGAGATTTCGCTTTTGCACAATTTCATCAATTGCCTCGGGGTCATCATTTAGCGCATCAAGGAAACTTTTGATCCAATGGCGGCCAAATTCTTTTTGCAAGGCATAGGCACTATCAATCATGGTATCACTCAGATCCATTGTGGATTTAAGCATCGTCAGGTCAGCAGGTTCAATTTCGTCATAGCCGATCTCAATTGCAAAATCGAGTTTTGCATTGCGGCGTAAGGTGGATTGCTCATCAATGGTAAAAATAGAGACTTTGGAGCCAAATAGTTGTTTTAAGCCTTTTGCAGAGCGCCCCCGTTCGTCAGAGACTTCCCACCCATAGTCATTGTGCATATCAAAAATTAAGCTAACCGCCGCATTATTCTTGATGATCCCAGCCATCAATACCCGTGTGAGAAAGCTTTTACCCGTTCCGCTTTTACCAAACACCCCAATTGACCGCTCCACAAGGCGCTTCAGGTTCACATTGATTTGGGTTTCTTCAAGTTCTAGCGGCGCACCGATGTTAAAATGTTGCTCATCTTCATCCCCAAACACGGCATTAACATCTTCAGCGGTGGCAACATCCACCGCCATAAAATGGCTAGGAATCGTTTTAACAGGCATTACTTGGTTATCCGCTCCAATGGTCAACATCGGGGTTACATCAACCGTACCAAAGGCGGCTGTCCCCGAATAAATTTCACGTAAAAAGGGATCGCTTAAATCAGGGGGATCCGACCGCAGCGAGGGGTTGGTGCTATCGAGCGTAATGTCTTTGACCATGCAAAAAAAACGTTTGCTTTGTCCACGCACCACTACATACCGCCCAACGGCTAAATCCTCGATTTGGGTATGGGCATCTAATTTAACTTGTAAGCCTTTACTCAGCGACCCACCAACCACTACCCCAATACGTTGCCCTGCGACTTGTGTACCACGTGGGAACCATGTATCTAGATCATCTTGTACCATGTGCGATCCTCCTGAACACCTGTTCTATGATTGTACCATGTTTGGCAAATTTGTCTATTGTTTGGCAGGTAATTGGGATAAAGCTTCTAGTGGATTAATCCACACACCACTAAGCGCGACCTCCCAATGGAGATGAGGACCTAAGCTTCGTCCAGTGTTACCAACCGTGCCTAAAATATCCCCTTGCCGCACCCGTGTATTGACTTCAACATAGACTTCATCTAAGTGGGCATACCCCGTGAACAGCCCAGATCCATGATCAACCAAAACATAATTCCCCCGAATGGGTAGTTCTCCGATGTAGGTCACAATCCCGGATGCTGCAACCCCAATTGGCGTTCCGATAGGATTGGGATAGTCCACCCCGGTATGCCGTTGCCATACCTCACCATTAAACCGGCGAAAGGTTCCAAAGACAGCACTCATCCCCGTAAAAAATGGCGCTTGCAAACCCTCAACTTGCCAAATGGCGTTCCCACTTAACTGGTTGATTTGTTGATCAAGAATGGAAAATTCATCCAGCAAAATATCTTCATCGGTTAAAAAAGCTAAATCAGCCGGCAGGGTGAGATCTTGAGTTGCAAATGCCCCCAAGATCACCCGAACATCTTCGGCAAAATAATCCTGTTGACCATCGGTATAACTCACCAGAATAGATAGCCGATAGGCTTGGGCGTCGGCATCAATGGGTGCGGTGATGTATCCCCAAAAATCATAGGCTTGATCCGCAACATCTGGCACAAGCTGATATTGATAGTCCAAAAAAGCAGCTTGCACGCGGGCAATATCTTCTCCTGTAACCGTTAACTTAAGCAGGCTACCTTGGGCAACACTTGTATTCTCCAATTCGATCAGCGTGTCGCTACCATCTTGAGCATATAATCCATTCCCACCGATCCCCGCAATCAACAGGAACCAACACATCAACATGCAACGCATTATTCAAGCCCTTCAAAAATCACTGTGTTCAAAATAGATTGTAATTGTGGCAAGCCTTCATTGGTTGCATCAGCCGGCTCTACCCCCACAAAAAAGGTAAAGTTCCCCCCACCAACTTCTAAGGTCGCAAAAAACCCAGCAATGTCTTCGGTGTCTTCACAATTTACCGCTGAAAAAATTGTTCCGATCGCTTCATACTCACCAACAAAATATTCGCGTTGTTCTTCCCCAAGTCCGATTTCACAAGTATCGGCATCTAAGATCATGCCGCGCAATAATTGCACCGCATCAGCATATAAATTAATTTCCCCTGTTGGGCTGGTCACATTGGGGTATCCCCACGCAATCCACACACGCCCAAAAATATCTCCCACTAAAGGCCCTCGGTAAATCGACACCGGCAAATCTGCCGTGATATAGATACTATTGATTGGCGCTAGGATATGAGCATATTGCCATCCACTGGGCAAAGTCAGGGTTAAGGGCGGCGGAAATCCCCCCTGAATTTCGGGTACGGTGGTTGGTTCAGCAGCCACATTTGCAGCGGTTGGTAACAAGGTCGCCGTTGCAGCAGATTGTGCGGTTGCAGCACCGTCAAGTGTCGGGGTGATGGTTGGGGTAATCGATGGGTTCGGGGTATGGGTTGGTAATATGGGGGTATGGGTTGGCGAGGGTGTTTCTGTCGCTACGGGGGCACTCGTTGCGATGGATGCCACATCTTCCCCAACTAGATCAGAAATATTTTCGTCAACTTCGGACAGTTCAGGGACTTTTTCCAACTCCCCATCAATGGTTAACTGTGCAGCAAGCATCCATCCCAACACAAGGCTCTCGCGCCCCACCAAATAAAACGTATCATCAGCTAATCGCCCAATCACATCTACCTGTTCCCCTTCAAACAGTTGCGTATTACTCAACGCATCACGATCAGGTTCATCAAAGACTGCCGCCTGCCCAACATTAACGATGCCAAACACAATATCTGGCAAGGCTGCCGATAGCGACGTAGGGCTCGCAGTTGGACGTGGGGTTTCAGGCGAAAGGGTAGGAACATCGGCTTGTAGCGCAACATCGCGCACATCTGTCAGATCACCAATGACTTCAACTTGTGAGCCTGCGATCCAGCCAAAGATTTCGCCGCGTCCAATCTGATACCACGCCACGCCCAGATCATCAGGGGGGGTTTGGGCTAAGATAGCGGTTTGATCACCTTCGATTAAGGTGAACAAGAGCGTTGCATCCCGCGAGGGTTGTTCAAAAACTCGTGCCTCACTAACGGTTACCCGTAATTGAGCAATATCTGCTGAGGGGTTTGTGGGGGCATTTGATCCAGAATCGGAATCTCCACAGGCGACCATCAAAAGACTGAGAATGAGGAATAACATCCATGATTTCATATAGGGCATTCTACTGATTTTTTAGGCGACTCACAATCCATAGATCAAAAAAGGCTTGGTCAAGGAGGGGGGATCGCTTGCACCAAGCCGTTTTTTGTGTTGATTGGCGAAGTTTGCGGGTCACTTCGCGCATTCCTGAGCTAGACTGTTACAGCACCTATGCACACACTACATCAACCATCGCAAAGCACCAGGAATGTTCACTATGTAGACTATAAGCTTAGGATATAAGTTTGGGGTAAGGGGGTGATTAAGGTATGATGAGAGTGGATATTGGGAAGGATAAAAAATGAAATATTGGATGCTAATGAGCTTCATCCTGGCAATTTTTTCAATTGGATGGATGAGTAGTGGGCAGGTCACAGCCCAACATGATGTGGTACTGCCGCAACGCCTCAGTGATAGCCAAGGGTTGGTATCACTCCGCGCCCCAGAGGGATGGTATTTAAGTGCAGAAGAAACTGATGAGCAGATCATCTTAATTGCTGCTGCCACTGCCGACCGTGCCGCCACTTGGCAAGGCGCCGGCGAACCGATTCTGCATATCTATATTGATCCGATTGAAGATCATGAAACCTTGATCAATAAAACGGCTAAAGATCATGGATTAGTTGGTCTTGAATTTGATGCATCACCATCTACACTGGCAGGTATACCTGCCACTGAATATTACGCCATCACTGACGACATTCATGCGGGCATTTGGATTGTTCAATTTGGAGATGCGCCCTTAAATGTGCGGATTGTTGCTGTCGCCAGCCCCGCTTTATGGGATCCAACTTTCATGGCAGATTTAATCGCCAGTATTCAATTATTACCCCAACAAGCCACCGTCCCCAAAGGATGGTCAGCATCTATCCGCGCCCCACAAGGATGGGAACAAAGCGAATTTTCGAGTTTCATCCAATGGACAGCCCCCGACAATAGCCAATTTGCAGGAACCGATGTTTGGTTCCAAGCAGGATTTCGCCAAGATCTGATCGGGCAAGGTGAAGCACCCTTTGTCTTACGGAGCTTGGGCGTTAACTATGTGCAGCAAGTCGATGAAACCGCCAGTGTTGAAACTAGCTTAGGTGGATTGCCAGCAGCAACGCTCCCCTTTGAGAGCTTCACGCATACCGGCTACTCCTATCATGCTATTGGTGGATCTGATTTTGGGACAGCAAACTTAATCGCCCGTGCCCCTTTGGGGGAATGGACAGAAAACCATCAATATCTGGTCGAAGCAATGGCGGCGAGTGTGCAAATTGTCCCCCCTACGGCTGATGCCGCGCCTGTCGGGTTGCGGACGGGCTACCGCGCCCCTGATTTTGGTGGCACATTTGCTGATGGCAGCACCTTTAACCTCGAAGATTTTGCGGGGCAATTGGTTTTTGTCCATTTTTGGTTTGTGGACTGCCCCTACTGCCGTACAGAAAATCCACATTGGCAAGCGCTCCATGAAGCATATGGCGAGGACATTGTATTCTTAGCGATTAATGCCATCGATCCACTTAGTTATATTGATGTCTACATGGGAGCCGAGGGCTATACCTTCCCAGTGGTATTAGATAATGGCGCTTTGCATGACCTTTTTCAGGTAAGTGCCTTTCCGACTACATTTGTTGTTGGCCCCGATGGGGTTATTGTGCAGGCAGCACGGGGTTCAATCAGTGAACGGACTATGCAAAATCTGGTTGAGCAGTATGTTGTGGATTAATGCGAGTAATCAGAATCATCAGAGAAGATATTTAGCCATTCCTCAACCTCATCATCAGTGAGTTGGGGATTGTCCGCTTTTTCAGGCGGCGGGGTGGCGGCAAGCTGTGCCATAAATTGATGTAAGCGCATAACCGCTATCCCGCGCTTTTTGGCAACTGCAATCACTTCTTGGTCATTAGAAACAAGCGTATACCCACTCGCATTTTTGATCTTTCTCATCATGTTACTGAGAACTTGATCCGCCGTCATGCGCTCAGAGGATGCAAACTTCGCTGTCACCTTGCTCGTCGACAGCGAGGTTGACACGCCACCCGGCAACCCACCGTCAAAGACCACCGTCACCCGATGGTGAGTCCGCGTACAAAAGCTACGGAGTTTGTAGACTAACTTCGCCTCATCGTGGGGATCATCCAAAGATATATCCGGCAATTGGGCAATTAAATTATGACCATCAATTAAATAACGCATCTAGCAGAATCCTTTAATGAGAATTCTAGCATAGTTCGCGTTTGTCTTCTGATGGCAAAAAAGTCATGGGGATATCAACGGTGCTATCCCGCATATGCGATAGCACCTAAACATGGAAGTTATTCACTGATCAGTTGTTTGTACTTCCCGCGCCAAGTGGACTCATCACGGGTGAATTTGCTCACGGTAATGCTGGAAAAATGAGGCAGTAGCTCCACCATATTCACGGGGACTTGCGCCCATGCTTCTGTTTTGATGGTATTGGTTAGGCTTTGAATCGCAGTTGTAACCCATGCCCAATCATGCCGAAAGCGTTCGGCTTTGATCCAAAAATCTCGTTTTTCCCATGCGTCAACGGCTTCTTGCAAGGTGTCATCAATCCCACGCAGCTCATATACTAATGCTGCTAACATATCTTTGGAGTCGTCATCAAAACCTGTTTTTTGGCTTAAGCGACGCAACAGTTCGGCACAGGTGCGCATGTGATGGTTGCGGCGTTTCCCGGGTCCATTCGTATTCACAACTCGGCTCATAATCAATACTCTTTCTTATTTTGTTTCGTTACGATTGTCCAACGGTTGTTGCCGATAAAATGCACGGGCAGGGGCACGGTTGCAATACCACACCACATATAACGCGGTTAGGACTTGTAGCGGAATCTGGCAACGGGATAGGCTATCAATCGCTTGGGCGATTGGCTCTTGTAACAAGTTTTGTGCCCCCACTGCCCGATAAATACTTTCACCAATGAGGGTAACCGTTGTGAGAATGACAAGTGCCTGAAAAACATATTGAATGCGCGGTGGTTTGCCCCACCATGCAAAAAACGCACTCACCAACACACCCAGCCCTAACAGCCCCGTTACAACCGTTAGCGTATCTAACGGGATGGTGCTGCTGGCGGTAAACAAAAAATTTTCCTCATCAGCCGCATTGTTATCTGCTTGTAAACGCCATGCCATATATAATTTCACCAATGGCCATGCACTAAACAGGATCGCGGCTGAAAAGATCGCAATGGTTAACCCCAAAGGGCGAAATACATAATCACCTTGTGAAACGTTCATCCGACAACCTCACGGGTGATGTGCGCCCCTAAACTGGTTAGCTTTTCATCAACTGCCATATAACCCCGATCAATTTGATGAATGTTACGAATCGTTGTTGTCCCTTTTGCAGCTAGTGCCGCAATCAAAAGCGCCATCCCTGCCCGAATATCAGGGCTACTAATGACTTGATCCCCACGGAGTACAGTCGGGCCTTGCACCAAGGCACGGTGCGGATCACAAATCAGGATTTTTGCCCCCATGCCGATCAAGCGATCCGTAAAAAATAAGCGGCTGTCAAACATCCAATCATGGAACATCACCGTCCCCACTGCTTGCGTAGCAACGGTGAGCGCCACACTCATCATATCGGTGGGAAAAGCCGGCCAAATTTGGCACTTGATCTCGGGGATTGCATTCCCTAAGTCATGCCGTATCTGGAGCGCTTGTCCCCGATCAATAATAATTGCATGATCATCAACACGCCACTCTACCCCAATCTTTTTAAAGATTAAAGCAATCATATCCATATTTTGCGGGTCAGCATGATTAATCCGTAACGAACCACCGGTAATTGCGGCGGCAGCAAGGTAGCTCCCGACTTCCAGATAGTCGGCTCCCACCCGCACCGTTGCACCATGTAAACGATCAACACCATCAATAATCAACTGATTAGAGCCTATCCCGCTAATCTGCGCCCCCATCTGGTTGAGCATCTCACATAAGTTTTGGACATGCGGCTCAGACGCGGCATTCCGAATCACGGATGTACCTTTAGCTAATACCGCCGCCATAATCGCGTTTTCAGTGGCGGTGACGCTGGCCTCATCCAATAAAATATTCGCCCCTTTTAGGCCATCAACTTGCATGGAAAAGGTTTTATCAAAGGTGATTGTCGCGCCGAGTGCTTCCAGCGCTAAAATGTGTGTATCCAGACGGCGACGCCCGATAACATCACCACCGGGGGGGGCTAGCTCAATTTGCCCCTGACGGGCTAACATGGGACCTGCTAGGACAATGCTCGCCCGCACTTGGGCAGCCAATTGTGGATCAGGCACATGTGTATGAATATTTTTGGCTTCAACGGTGATTGTCGTTGGGGAATCCCATGTTACCGTTGCACCAAGGCTTTCCAACAAGCCACACATCATCCGCACATCACGAATATCGGGCATATTTTCAAGCGTTACCGGCTCACTGGTCAACAGACAAGCAGGGAGCATCTTTAATGCCGCATTTTTGCTACCGCTAGCGGTAATCTCGCCCTCGATGCGATGTCCGCCTTCGATCACAAATTGTTGTTTGGGGGTATTCATGGATTCACTCCCACTAAACTACTGGTTGGTGTGGTATCAGTTATGATCGTAATCGTTTCCCCTGACAATATACCGACTTGGCGCTCAAGGGTTAACACGACAATAGCGCCATCAGACATTTGGGCAGCGCTCTGTATCGGCGTATCAAATGACACAAGTCCTGTTTCAGGCGTCCATGTATACAACTGTTCCGCCGTAACAAGCGTTAAAGCATCTCGCCACATGATCCATTGTACCGTAGAGATATTTTCTACTAGGCGCTGGGGTATTTGACTGTCCACTGATACCACATCGATATGCTGTTGGGTGAGGTCATCACTCAACGTTGTATAGGCGAACCATTCCCCATCAGGTGACCATTGAACGCCTCCAAAAACGTTAAAGCGTACATCAAGCTGAGCCACCACTTGCCCCCCTATAGAGGGCGTATAATCTACAATGCTCAATGATGTTTCACGGTATAACACATCAGGATCTGGTAATACCATTCGCAAGGTCTCCCCGCGCCACACCACCATACGCGGAACCCATCCTAAATGGCTGGCATTCCCGACCGCCGCAAAAGATTCCGTTAAGGTCGGGTTCAACACCGCATCTAAAATCTGAATTTGCCCAGCCTCATCAGGATAGCGCCCCGAATCAATCACAGCAACTTGACCATCTGTCGGGTGTGGATAGGCACGCCCTTGCCCGACGGGTTGCAGTGTCCCATCAGCAAGCGCAAGCCGCCATAATGACCAATTGGTTTCGATCAGCGATTGCGGCGTATTTTGGAAAAATGTATTCACCCATAAGGCATCATTACCCTGCCATGTTAAATACCCCAAAATCGGCTCATCAGGATCAATCATAGTTTGGATAATGGATTCTTCGGGTGTATCAGGGTTAATCACAATCACTTGATGGGGGGTGTTGCTAGCGTCAATATAAGCTATGTATTGCCCATTGGGCGACCATACCGCCGAAGACACCCCAGATGCTTGAACCGCTTGGGGTGGCGTACTACTATCTGATGCGATCCACAAGGTTCCGTCAGCAAGATCAATCCACGCTACAGGTATTGCAGTTTGAGCAACTACAGAGGATGCCGCTAACCATATTAGGATAAAAATAAGCAACAATCGGTTCATCATGAAAGAGGGAGCGCCCGACGCATATTGACGGTTGAAAGTTTATTTGAATACCGAACAAAATCCGAATAGCCTGTGTAGGGGTGTGCTATAGCGCCCTTAACATCACACATCATGTCAACATCGGGCGCCCTGTAGGACACCCCTACATGATGGTCATTGTATTCGATACCTTGGTTACCCATTTATTTTATGAATCTTCAAACCGCATCGGGCTAGGTGTGTTAGCGTTTTTCTAAAACAGCAGGATTTACAACGCTGTTATATTCTTGTTTTTGCATGGCCGCCAGCAGATTTTCCACGGCTTGCACAGCAACCGCCACTTGGGCTTCCTCAGAACTTGCGCCTAAATGGGGGGTATGCACAACACCCTTTAACCCCACCAAGGGATTATTTTCGGGTGGCTCGGAAGAATACACGTCCACAGCCGCACCAGCAACTTTGCCGGACTCAATTGCAGCAGCCAGATCCGCTTCATTAATGAGTTTGCCGCGTGCGACATTGATGATGCGTACTCCGTCTTTCATGGTGGCGATGCTTTGCGCATTGATCATGTTTTTGGTGTCGTCTGTCACCACCGCATGGAGCGTAATGTAATCGGCTTGGCTCAGAACATCTGCCAAACTGAGCAGCTTAACGCCTTTTTCTTCGGCAACGTCGGGTTTCACAAATGGATCATAGGCGATCACGTTCATATCAAAGGCTTGAGCGCGACGGGTCACGGCTTGCCCAACCCGACCGAAGCCAATCACGCCTAATGTTTTGGCGCGGAGTTCCGTCCCAGTATACAGCTTGCGATCCCAGCGATTGTCTAACATCGATTGATGCGCTTGGGGAATGTGCCGCGCTAAGGCTAACATCAAGGCTAACGTTTCTTCCGCTGTGGCAATGGTGTTGCCATCGGGCGCATTCATCACCACAACACCGCGTTCAGTTGCCACATTGAGATCGATGTTATCAACCCCAACCCCAGCCCGTGCAATGGCTTTGACTTGGGTCAGCGCGTCAAACATTTCAGCATCAATAGTAGACGCACTACGAATGATCAACCCATCAGCTTTGCCGGCATCAGCTAAGAGATCTTCGCGGGGCATTTTGGTGTAAGCATCATAGGTGATGCCATCCGTAGCATCTAAAATATCCAAACCAGCTTGGTGCAAATTATCCGGAATAATGATGTGCATCTGAAGTATCTATCCTTCTTGAGTTAAGAATTCATCCATCGCGGCGAAAAGTTGTTCCATGTGTTCGGGTTGGGTATCCCCCATATGCGCAATACGGAAGGCTTTGCCTTTAATTTTTCCGTAGCCGTTAGAAATCGCCATACTGTGATTGTCCCGTAAGAATTTATTCAAGGCGGCAATATCAATTTCTTTGGTATTAGTGACATTGGTCACCGTTGGGGAGTGGTAACCGTCTTCAGAAAATAATTCAAAGCCGCTTTTGGTCACCCATTCGCGGGTCATTTCGGCCATTTTAGCATGACGTGCCCAGCGATTTTCTAAGCCTTCGGCTAAAATATCATCCAATTGTTTATCTGCCGCATACATCAGCGCAACGGGTGGGGTGGCGGGCGTGTTATTTTTCTTGTGTGACTTTTCAAGCGTCAACATATCGAAATAATAGCCCCGATTTTCAACTTGTTCTGCCCGTGCTAAGGTTTTGTCCGAAATTGCACCTAAGGCCATGCCGGGGGGCAATGCAAAGGCCTTTTGGGTACTGGTCAAACATACATCAATGCCCCACTCATCTACATGGATGGGAGCCCCTACATAAGCGCTCACCGCATCCACTAAAAAGAGGGTATTGTCATACTTCGCCACGATTTCTGCATATTCAGGAACCGGTTGCAAAACCCCTGTACTAGTTTCATTGTATACGCAGGCAACGGCATCGTAGCGTTGCATCTTGAGCGCTTCGGCTAGGGTTTCAGGTTTAACTGCTTTGCCCCAGTCTTCTTCCAAAACATCGACTTTTTTGCCATTGGCTTTGCTAATTTCTGCCCAGCGTTGGCTAAATGCCCCACTGACCAAATGTAAAATGCGTTGGTCATCACGCACACAATTGCGGGAGGCACTTTCCCACACACCAGAACCAGACGATGTATAAATAAATACACGGCTGGTTTCGGTTCCAAAACTGGTTTTCAGCTTGGGTTGAAGCCGTGCGTACAATTCAGCAAATTCAGTAGAACGATGTCCTATCATCCATTGGCTTTGGGCGTCGAGGACTTCTTTACGGACTTCTACAGGGCCGGGAATAAACAAACGAATGTGATCAGTCATGGAATCGTTATCCCTACATTTTGATGTCTAAGCACTATCAGTGCAAGATTGTATCACGCAGACGATCAATCGGCTATGTGTGATAGACCAAAGCACCAACTGGTTTTGTCCTCTGCTTAAAAATCCATTGATAATGTGCTATGCTTGTTGCACGATAGATAACATAGTACCGTAATAGATAGATAAAGAGATGTGGTGAATGGTAAAGGTAACGATAGATAGCATTCGGGTCAGCTTGATGTCCCAATATCGGGTGGTAATTTTAAAGGACGACACCGGTGATCGTTATTTGCCTATTTGGATCGGCCCCCCTGAAGCAGATGCCATTACTGTTGAACTACAAAATATGGAATATTCCCGTCCCTTAACCCACGATCTCCTCAACGCTGTAATTGCGAATATGGGAGGCGAAGTACGGCGGATCGAAATTCATAATCTGGAAGAAGATGTCTTTTTCGCCAATATCATGATCGATCTCAATGGTGAAGAAATTGCAGTTGATGCCCGCCCCAGCGATTCCATCGCCTTAGCGGTGCGTGCGGATGTCCCCATTTTTGTGGCGCAAGACGTCATGGATGCCGCCTCCATTACCCCAGATGAAAATGTTGAATTGTCATCCAAACCACCCGAAACGCAAGCCGATGATGAAAAACTAAGCCTGTTTAAAGATTTTCTTGATTCCTTAGATATGGATGATCTCGAAGATCAATAATCAGTTGAGCATAACCAAAATATAACCCCATATAAATGAACCGTGGGATTCACCCTACGGTTCATTCCGTGATAGCATATAGACGCCTAGCAATACAATCAACAAAACACCATATATGCACTATTTCGTTTGACCATAACCTGAAATCTATTGAGTATTGAACTGACCAATGTCTGATCAACAACTTGAATCTGGGAATTTAACACCCAACAGCGCCGAAGCCGAAGAAGCTGTTTTAGGAGCCTTACTGGTAAATCCAGATGCCTACCACGAGGTGGCCTCAATCATCAGAACAGGCGATTTTTATCAATTGCGCCATAACTGGATATGGGATGCCATCCAGCGCCTTGCCGAACGGGATGAGGGTATTGAGTTCTTAACCGTGATGGAAGAACTCCGCGCCCATAACCAATTGGATAATATCGGCGGCGCAAGCTATTTAAATTATTTGGTGAATACGCATGTCATTTCCACCAATGCGGCCACTTATGCCCAATTGGTGGCACGGACAGCCTTGCGTCGTGGGTTGATCTCCGCAGCAGAGAACATCGCCCAAATTGCCAAAGATGGCGAACTTGATGTCAATCAGGTAATGGATAAATCTGAAGCGGAAATTTTTGCCGTGACGGATGCCCAACTCAAAAAAGAGACGGTTCCGATCTCCCATGCCATGACGGGATACTTTGATCAGATCGAGTACCTCTATGAAAATCAAGAAAATCTAGACACGGTTGGTGTGCCGAGTGGCTTCGTCGATATGGATAAACTGTTGGGCGGCTTCCAAAAAAGTGACTTGTTAATTTTAGCCGCCCGTCCGGGGATGGGTAAAACCTCCTTGATGTTGAATGTAGCCATTAATGCCGCCTCACGTGGGGCAAAGGTCGGCGTCTTTAGTTTGGAAATGAGCAACGATCAATTGATCCAGCGCCTCATCTCCACACATACAGGCATTAATTCACAAAGCCTGCGGTTGGGACGCATGAACTCTGAACAGTGGCAGCGCTTTATCGCCGCAACCAAAACCGTCGGCAATTATCCGATCTTTTTAGATGATACTCCCGCCTTAAGTGTGTTGCAACTACGGACAAAATGCCGCCGCCTCTACCGTGAGCATAAGATCGAGTTGATCTTGGTAGACTATTTGCAATTGATGACCTCCGGTGTTTCCATACGGGGTGATAATCGTGTTCAAGAGATCAGTTATATCTCACGCGGCTTAAAAGAACTGGCGCGGGAACTCAGCATTCCGATTATTGCAGGGGCGCAGCTTTCACGAGCTGTTGAACAACGCATGGACAAACGCCCGCTCCTCTCTGACCTAAGAGAAAGTGGATCGATCGAGCAAGACGCCGACGTGGTGATGTTCATTTATCGGGATGATGTGTACACGCAAGAGGAATCAGAGCGCCCCAATGAAGCCGATATTATCATTGCAAAACATCGGAATGGCCCGACAGGAACCGTCACGCTATTCTTCAAAAAAGAACTCACCACCTTTACCGATATGAAGCACATCACTGGCAGCACGGAGGACTTTTAATCGATGCACGGCTTTCATGGATACCCGCCCGACAGTGATCAAGTTCACTTACCCGCCTTGTTTTTCAGCGAGGTGTTGCCCCACCTCGATCATTTGTTGGAAACGCAGATCACCTTGTATTGCTTTTGGGCAGTGGCGCGACAAACAGGCACGCATCGCTATATCAATTTTTCGGAAGTCTCCCGCGATACCACTTTTTTACTCGGCATTCGTGCCCGCCATGCCAACCCACTCCCCGCATTGGAAGAAGGCTTTGAGCGAGCAACCGCACGCGGCACCTTGCTCCGTGCCCAAGTTGGTGATACATGGGTTTATTTCATCAATGATGAACAAGGACGGCACAGCCATGCGGCCTTAGCAGCCGGCACATGGGTTCCTGATGATGTGCGCCGTGATCTCAACGTGCAAATTGAGCGTCCTAATTTATTTGTTCGCTATGAGCAAAATATAGGCAAGCTCACCCCGATGATCGCCCAACAATTGCAAGATATGCAAACTGACTATCCCGAACACTGGATTGATGAGGCATTCACAGCCGCTGTGAACTATAACAAGGCGCATTTAAACTATATTTGGGGCATCCTCAAACGGTGGGAATCTGAAGGGCGCGACCGCACACCATCCACCATGCAACCAATGACGGATGATGAATACATGGATTATTTAGAACAACAATTTGCCCACTTGATGGTGACGAAAAAATAATGACAACCTATGAATGTAACGTTTGCAACGATATGGGGCTTGTCAAAAAAGATGTGCCCGTAGCACATCCTGATTTTGGGAAGGCGTTCCCCTGCCCGGCCTGCACCACCCATCACGATCAACAGATGGAGCGCTCGAGTCGGGTCAGCCAATTAAACACCCTGCATCCAGACAAAACATTGGATAATTTTGAGATTCCCACCGACTATACCCGCGAAGAACAAGAAAACCTGAACCATGCCCTCGCCCATATCCATGAATTATTAGAGCAGATCATCAATCCATTACCCCCACTTGAACAAAAAGACCCCATGCCGTGGCTCATCCTCAAGGGAAGTTATGGAACGGGAAAAACCCATTTGGCGGCAGGGATTGCTCATGCCTGTACCGATGCTGGTGTACAAACCATTTTTAGCACCACCCCCGATCTCCTTGATCATTTGCGGACAACCTATATGCCCCATGCCATCGATACCTATGATGTGCGTTTGGATACCATGCGGCAGGTTCCCGTTTTGATCTTGGATGATCTAGGCGTGGAAAATCAATCGTCATGGGCACAAGAAAAACTGTATCAATTGATTGATTATCGGTACAACCGTCCCGACCTCTTCACCATTGTAACCACCAACGATGAGATCAATAACTTAGATGGGCGGCTTAAAAGTCGCTTAGGGGATACCCGCCGTGTCTGGCATATGACGTTACAAGTGCCTGACTACCGTTTGCAAAATAGCACGCTGGAAGACATCGCCCTTGGGAATTTAATTGAACTCCCCTATTACCAAAATATGACCTTTGACACCTTCAGAATCAAGGATGTCGATAGTGAGCGTATAGAAGAAGATGTCTTTTTCTTACAATCCTATTCCACCCCTAATAACGATAAAGTCAGTGGGTGGGTGGTGATGGTGGGCAATAGTGGTGTCGGCAAAAGCCATCTGTCCGCCGCGTGTGTTCATAACTGGACACAGCATACCAGCCGCAGCAAAGTCTTGTTTACACAAACTGGCGCATTATTAAATCATTTACGAGATACCTTCTCGGCAACAACCAAAGCCAGTTTGCAGTCTCGGTTAGATGCTATTCGAAAGATTCCGTTTTTGGTGTTGGATGATTTTCGCATTGCACCGAATACCTCAGACTGGACACGGGATCAACTGTTTCAAATTATTGAGCATCGATATGTGCGGCGTTTACCCACCATTTTCACCCTCAAACCACAAGACCAAATGATCTTGCACACCAATTATGAAGATATTTATACACGCATGATGGATACAGCCATCACCAATTTGATCTTGTTACGGTCATATAATCATCGGATGTCAGATCCATCCACGAATGATAGAAAATAGTTGTTATTGGATGATGATCTAGTATTGGTAATGGGATGAATAGGTTGAGAATTCCCTAGTAAAGGCTTGGGAACAATGCATCTCTTGAACGCTGTGAGGATTCACCAGCCTTCAGCTCTTACCTAACTTTAGTAAAAAATGATTATTGGACACTTAGTCAATTTTCTCAATTTATGCGTCCGAGCATTTTATAGCTTTTGATAGAACAAAAGCCCACAAGCGATGGAGACTTGTATGATTGATATTGAAAAGGCACGACAAGATACCCCTGGTTGTGACCATGTTACCCACTTTAACAATGCAGGAGCAGCATTAATGCCTCGTATCGTGCGTGATACGGTTGTGGACCACATTGACCGTGAGCTATTGATAGGAGGTTATGAAGCGGCTACTGAAACGGCGAAGCGGCACTCAGCAGTCTATACTTCAATCGCAAAGCTTATTCATGCTCATTCGAGTGAGATCGCTCTAATGACAAGTGCTACTCACGCTTGGGTGCAAGCTTTTTATGCAATACCTTTCAAACATGGGGATAAAATCGTAACTGTTCAGGCTGAATATGCATCAAATTACATTGCGTTTTTACATATTGCAAAATTACACGGTGTAGAGATCGTTGTAGTTCCAAATGATGCGACGGGACAGGTCTCAATAGATGCTCTTGAAGACGCGCTTGATGACAAAGTGAAATTGATTGCAATGACACATGTACCAACTAATAGTGGGTTAGTTAATCCGGCGGCTGCTGTAGGGGAACTTGCCCGTCAAAATAAAATACTATATTTGCTAGATGCATGTCAGTCAGTTGGGCAGATACCGATAGATGTAACAAATATTGGTTGTGATATATTATCAGCAACTGGGCGTAAATATTTACGAGCCCCACGTGGCACCGGATTCCTCTATGTGCGCCATGAGTTAATAGCGCATATGACACCCCCTACGCTCGATCTACATAGTGCAACTTGGGTAAACAAGGAGACTTTCAAAATACACCCTGATGCACGGCGGTTTGAAAAATGGGAAACATCAATTGCTAACAGATTAGGCTTAGGTGCTGCTGTTAATTACGCGCTTGATTTCGGAATCGATAATATTTGGGTTCGGGTAAAAGCTTTAGCAGAGACATTACGAGTACGGCTTTCGGCAATTCCCGAAGTTACAATACGAGACCTTGGTATTGAGCGTTGTGGCATTGTAACATTTACCTTAGATGGATACGACCATCACGATCTCAAAGTTGCCTTACATCAACAAAAAATCAATGTCACGGTTTCTAGCCGTAGCTCCACACAATTAGATATGGGAACGCGGGGTTTAGAAAGTGTGATGCGAGCGTCACTCCATTACTACAATACCAATACAGAAATCGACCAATTTTGTGAATCAATTGCTAAACATATTTGATTCATCGGGAGAAAACAAAAACACCACCTTAAACATTTGTTATCAGGCTTTAGGAATTTGATAGGATTTTATATATGCCGCAGCACAACATAACGATTATTCGTATCGGCGTCATAAATCTCGACAGATGTTAGGTTTGCCGCTTGGAGTAACTCATCACCTTCTTCAGGCGAGACATAATGACAGTAGCGCAAAGCATGGTTACCGCGCCGCCAATCGAGTAGATAATCATGGGGTTCAATCTCATCCAGCATATCATCATCCCATGCAACAATACGCCGCCGAAAGCGCTCATTTTCATAAAATGCCCACCATGTAACGACTAACAGCCCATGCTCCGTTAAACGATTGGCGAGTTGTTGCAACAAGCGAATGCGATTCGCTTTCGCGGGTACATGGTGCATCACCCCAAAGACAACTATCAGATCAAACTGCTGTTGGGGCATGAGTGGCAATGGCTCTAAAATATCAGCATGAAATAAACGCGGTGTGGTGACATTTTCATGCGCCCGTTGTAACAAAAAATGATTCGTATCCAATCCCCAATACTCAATAGCGTGGGATAATTCAGTTTCCACAAAGCGCCCAAAGCGCCCATTTCCACACCCAACATCGAGTATGGCTGGATTCTGTGGTAGATTTTTGATATAAGGGAGTAACTGCTGCCAGCCTTGCCACGGGGTGAGCCGCGTAGCATCAAAGCTTTCTGCAATTGTATTGTAAAACATCTGGTTTAATTGGTTTAAATAACGAACGGTTTGATGATTCATGCGTAAACATGCCTTTAATGTCCAAGAATATAAAGAGGATTTGGTCGCGATCTTGACCAAAATCATTGATGATCCAGAAATTACCCACCGTAAAATTGATGTCATCCTAAAACAACATCCCCGTGATGGCAAAGGGGTGTTTTCTCGCAACCAGCTCATCACGGGCTATCGGGAACTCGCCAACACCAATGGGTTACCCCCCTTTGAACAACGTGTGATCGATAAACTGAAACGGAAACCGACTCGCACGATTTCGGGCGTAACCCCTGTCACGATTTTAACCAAGCCGTTCCCCTGCCCCGGCAAATGTATTTTTTGCCCGAATGATGTCCGAATGCCCAAAAGCTATTTAGCGGATGAGCCGGGCGCACAACGTGCCGAAATGAACGCCTTTGATCCCTATTTGCAAACCTATGCCCGTTTAAGCGCATTGCGGAACATCGGGCACAACACGGAAAAAATCGAGCTGATCATTTTAGGGGGTACATGGTCATTTTACCCTGAACCTTACCAGATTTGGTTTATCAAACGCACCTTTGATGCCCTCCATGATTTTGGCAAGGGTATTGATAACCGTGCCCCCATTGAAGCCCATTATAAACATTCATTGCTCAATCCTGAGCATATTGTGCAGCATAAAATTGATGGGCGTGATCTCAGTGAAAATTATAACCAAACCATCGAACGCATCTACGCCAATGAGATCACCGAAAATCCACAAGAGTCAGCCACATGGGATGAATTATTTGCTGCCCATCAAGAGAATGAAACTGCTAAGTGCCGCGCTGTTGGGCTGGTGATCGAGACTCGTCCTGACTTTTTAACAGAGGCTGAAGCGATCCGTTTGCGGCGATTAGGCTGCACCAAGATTCAAATTGGCATCCAAAGTATGAATGATGAGGTCTTAAAACGGAATCGGCGCGGGCATCGGGTACAACGCAGCCGGGATGCCTTACGCGCCTTACGGCAAATGGGGTTTAAAATCCATGCCCATTGGATGCCCAATTTATATGGCTCGGATCCTGATATGGATATTGAAGATTTTCAACGGCTTTTTTCTGATCCTGACATTCAACCCGATGAACTCAAAGTTTACCCCTGTTCATTGATCGAAAGTGCCGAACTGATGCAATACTATGAGCGTGGTGAATGGCAACCCTACGAACAAGATGAACTCTTAAAAGTATTGGTTGGTGCATTCCAGCATACACCAGAATATTGCCGCTTGACCCGTGTCATCCGTGATATTCCGTCTACGGATATTGTGGTTGGCAACAAAAAAACGAACTTCCGTGAATATGTTGATCGAGAACTAGCTGCCCAAAATCTAAAAAGTGCAGAGATCCGAAGCCGTGAAATTCGGGGACAACGCATCACTGCCGATGACTTATTCTTGGATGAAATCCAATATCAAACCAGCATCGGAACCGAAATTTTTATACAATATATTACATCTGACCGACAGATCGCAGGTTTTTTGCGATTATCGTTACCTAACACAGATCCACTCGTGGAAGAATTGCAAAACACCGCCATGATCCGCGAAGTACATGTATATGGTATTGCAGTCGGCATTGGTAAAACACGAGATGGACGCGCCCAGCATTTGGGGCTTGGCAAAAAGATGATTGCGCGGGCTGTGGAGCTTACATCCCAAGCCGGATATGAGAAATTGGCAGTCATTTCATCAGTCGGAACGCGAGAATATTATCGCAAACGCGGGTTCACCGATGGCGATTTGTATCAACATTATGACTTAACCAAGGAGCAATAACCAATGGGACTTAGTCTTTTTGATAATCCACTGATTTTGAATAGCTTATTTTTTCCGCGCCCTGCCACCATGCAACCAGACAGTGATCGCTGGGAAGATGGTTTCATCTTGGTGGAAGATGATGTGCGATTGGGGTATCGCTTCTATCGACAGGAAAGTTCCGCCCCTGTGGTGGTTTATTTTCATGGGAATGGTGAAATCGTAACCGACTATCAAACCATTGCCCCCATGTTTCATGGTATTGGGGCGTCGTTATTGGTGATCGACTTTCGCGGGTATGGGTGGAGTACAGGAACCCCCAAAGTCAGCACCTTACTTTCGGACACAGAAGCCGTGCACAACGCATTACACCAGATTTTACCCGATGATCACGGTAACTTATATGTGATGGGGCGCTCTTTAGGGAGCCCATGTGCAATCCATATTGCCCATAAACATCCTGAAACCTTTAAAGGCATCATCATCGAGAGTGGGTTTGCCTATGTAGCACATTTGATGATGCGGCGCGGATTTCCCGTCGAAAGCATTGCCGGGAATCTTGACCCGGTTGGCAATGTTCGAAAAATGAAAGAACTCAATCTACCGCTCTTGGTGATTCATGGCGAAAACGACGAATTAATCCCTGTGTCGCATGGACAAAACTTATATGATGCCTCGCCACATCCACAAAAAGAGATTTTACGAATCCCCCATGCTGGGCATAATACGCTTTTAATGGTCGCTACCCATGCCTATTTTGCGGCGATAGCAAAACTCATTGCACAAACAACCAGTTAAAACGTACGAACTCCGAACAATTTTTTAATAGCGTTTTAATAGCATTTGCAAAATAGCTTGTATAATAGGTTAAAGTGTGTAAGACACTCATTTAAATAAATTTAATGACCTAATAAAGACATCAAGCATATCATCATGAATAGACTAATTTTTGTTTTTGTGGTTGCCATACTTCTTGGTGGTGCGATTTACATCTCACAAACCACCAACGAGCAAGCTGAACCCATCAAAGTTGGGGTGTTACATTCCCTGTCTGGCACGATGCAAGTGAGCGAACAAAATGTTGTTGACGCCACCCTGCTAGCCATTGAAGAAATTAACGCCGCAGGTGGGATAGATGGTCGCCTGATTGAGCCGATTGTCATCGACGGCGAATCCGACTGGGATGTATTTGCCGAACAAGCTGAATATTTGATCAACCAAGAACAAGTTAAAACTATCTTTGGGTGTTGGACATCCGCTTGCCGTAAAACCGTTCGCCCAATCTTTGAGGCAAACAATCATTTACTCATTTACCCCGTGCAATATGAGGGGCTAGAGCAATCCCCAAACATTATTTATACGGGGGCTGCCCCTAACCAACAGATTGTACCGGCTGTGGCATGGGGCTTAGATAATCTTGGGAATCAGGTATTTTTGGTAGGCTCAGATTATGTGTTTCCACGTACCGCAAATGAACTCATTAAAAACCAAATTGCTGCCCTTAATGGTGAGGTATTAGGTGAAGAATATGTTTTACTAGGCGATACTGATTTTGAAGCTATTGTTGACCTCATTATTGAAACTCAACCGGATGTCATTTTGAACACACTTAATGGAGACAGCAACCAAGCGTTTTTTAATACCCTACGCGCTGCCGGCGTTACATCTGAAGATATTCCTACCATTTCTTTTAGTATTGCCGAACCCGAATTATCAAGCTGGTTTATGGACGATCTCGTAGGGGATTATGCTGTGTGGAATTACTTCCAAAGCATCAATAGCGCCACCAATGCCACCTTTATTAATGCCTTTCAAGACCGATACGGTACGGAGCGTGTGCTGAGTGACCCTATGGAATCTGCTTATATCGGTGTGTACTTATGGGCACAAGCGGTTGAGAAAGTCGGTGCAGATGCCTCGCCCACCCTAATCCGAGATGCTATGTTGGGGCAAAGTTTTAACGCACCGCAGGGCGTAGTCTACATTGACCCGCAAACCCAACATACATGGAAAACAATCCGTATTGGGCAAATTCAGGAAACAGGGCAATTTGAGATTGTCTGGAGTTCTGAAAATCCTGCCCGACCGCAACCCTATCCATTTTACCGCTCCCGTTCAGAATGGGATGACTACCTCTTAGATTTATATCAAGGGTGGGACTTACAATGGGCTAATCCCGGTTAGGAGCCAATCATGATTCGTTTTTTACGTAACACCTCTATTCTCACACGGCTTCTTTTTTGGTTTGCCTTGGTTGGGTTAGTTCCGTTACTACTCATTGTGTTGTTGATTACCAATTTGTCTCAAGATGCCTTACGGAACGAGGTTGAAAATAACCTCAACACCACCGCAGACAGTAAAGCGTTACAAATTGAATCCTATATGTTGGAACGCACACAAGATGTAAATGCATTAGCACTCACACCTTCTGTGATCAATGGTGCACGAGATTTGGAAACAGCATTAATTGATAATGACTTTGAAACCTATTCAGAAATTGAATCTTCTATTAATCCATTGCTATCTTTAATCGCGGAACAAGCTGGCTACACAGATTTAATGTTGTTTTCTCCCAATAATCGGTTTTTATATTCCGTGAACCCCAACAGAACAGGATTAAATATTAGCGGGCGGTTAGGCCGCTTATTAACTCGCTCACGCACATTATTACAAGCTCAAGTTTCAGATTTTACATTTGAACTCGGGGTTGGCAGACCAACACTATACGTTGGGGCACCAATTCTGGATAATAATGTTGTTGTTGGGATTGTGGTTATTGAGTTAGATAATCAGGCCTTATATGATGTCATCAATGAACGAACAGGGTTGGGTAATACAGGCGAAACGCTCGTTGGGTTTATTCGTAATGATGAACTTGTGTATACGGCTCCCACATTTTTTAATAATGAGGCAACTTTTGATCCTATTACTTCTGATGTTGCAGAAGCAATGGCAGAAGCCATCCAAGGAATCCAAGGCACAGGGCTCACCACCGACTATCGTGATGAAGAGGTCATTGCTGTATGGCGCTATTTGCCATCATTACGGTGGGGGATGTTGGTTAAGATTGATACCAATGAAGCGTTTGAACCCATCGAAACTGAGCGTAATTTTGTATTAGTGGTTTTTTTATTTACGCTGGCAACCGTCCTCATCGTTGCCTTTTTGTTAGCAAGTTCGTTATCTCGTCCATTGCGTGATCTAGTGCAGGCAACACAATCGGTTGCTACAGGGGTATATGAAAATAAAATTACCACCCGTGCCAGTGGCGAAATTGCAACCTTGGTTGAAGCGTTTGATACACTCATTGCCAATACTATTAGTCAACGCACCACGGAGCTAGAAGGGATCGCGGAACAAGAACGCGAAAATAGCCGCCTCAAAGATGAATTTATCGCGGTGATGAGCCATGAATTACGAACACCACTCAATTCGATTATTGGCTTTTTGGGCATTGTACAAAAGAAAGCTGATCTCGATGAAAAGAATTATCATCGGATTACCCGTGCGCGTAACAATTCAGAACGCTTGCTTGCGTTGATCAATGATATTTTAGATATTAGCCGTATTGAGTCCGGTCGGTTAGAAATTTTCGCAAAGCCATTAGAAATTCGCCCATTTTTTAATGACATCAAAGCTCAAATGCAATCACTTGCTGATGAAAAGGAGTTATCCTTAACATTAGAGATAGATGACCAATTACCTGAACAAGTGATCACTGATAAAGAATTGCTCACCAAAATCATGATCAACTTATTAGGGAATGCGTTTAAATTCACTGAAGAAGGCGGCGTGACGGTCAAAACACATTTGCTTGATCCATCGACATGGCAAATCAGTGTGCGGGATACAGGCATCGGAATCCCTGTCCATATGCAAGAGGTGATATTTGAGCGGTTCCGTCAGGTCGATAGTTCTGCCACCCGCGCACACGGCGGCACAGGATTGGGCTTATCTATCGTCAACAGTTTATCTCGTGAACTCGGCGGTAGCATCAATCTAGAAAGTACCCCTAATGAAGGTTCAACCTTTACCATCACACTCCCGTTGGAGTCCGAAACAATACTTGAAAAACCAGAAAGCACTCTATTAGCGACATAAACAAAAAAGAGAACCCGTATGACTGATTATCCAGAACTACTAAACGGAAAAACAATTCTTGTAATCGATGATGAAGAAGATAGCCTCGAGATTATTGAAACCCTCTTAGAAGATTTTGGGGTGGATGTTGTGACAGCAGGTAATGGTCGGGAAGCCCTTGAAAAGCTCGAAAAATTAACCCCCGACTATATCATTTCTGATCTTTCCATGCCAGAAGTTTCAGGCTGGCAATTGATCGAAATTTTAAAGAAAGATCGGCGCTTGATGGAAATTCCTGCATTTGCATTAACCGCTCATGCAATGCCCGGAGATCGTGAAAAAGCCATCGCCGCAGGGTTTCATAACCATTTAACAAAACCACTCAATCCAGATAGTTTTGTCTCAGATCTGGTATTATTGGTTATCGAAGCAACAGAGGGATAAAAATTATGCCATATATTTTAGTGGTGGAAGATGATTTAGATGGGCGTGAGGTGTTGCATGATTGGATAGAAACATGGGGATATGATTGTGTTTCTGTCGAAGATGCCGAGTCAGCAATTGATGTATTATCACAACGTGGGTTTGATATGGTGGTGATGGATTTAGCGCTACCGGGGATTGATGGAATGGCGTTACTTGAATATGTGCGCACTACCCAAGCCCTCAGCAATATTCCATGTATTGCGATTACCGCATTTGATAATAATTCTGTGCGGCACCATACTATTGAAGCAGGATTTGATGCTTACCTACCAAAACCCATCAACGAAGATGCTTTACATCAACAAGTTAATCAATTATTAGGCACCTAATTTTACAGTCCATTATGGGCGATGCCATTCTACTTATAAGCGAAGACATAAGTAGTGGTATCGTGATTTACCGCCGCCCGTAGGGCGCGGAGAAGCCCGAAGGGCGTATCACGATAGCAAGGCATCGCCCATTACCGCCAACCCGAAGGGCGGCGGAGCGGCTGACGGGAACATGGTAATTGAGCTTACCTACCGAGATGGTATCAGCTGGTTGGTAAGCGGTAATTACCACCGTCAGTTGGCGGTAATATACTTTTAGTGATCAGGCAGGCTGATCACTCATTGTGCTATAAACGACAAAATGCCGTATGGGGTTGCAGTTGGGTGTATCGGTGAGCATCAGATGTGTGTGTTGTGAACCAGTTGGCAACGACCTACTCTCCCAGGAAATCTCTTTCCAAGTACCATCGGCGCTGGTGGACTTAACGACTGGGTTCGGGATGGAACCAGGTGTACCCCCACCGCGAAGGTCACCAACAGAGTCAACCCTCACATCTTTCGCTCACCCCCAACTTTCTCAACCCACACACGGCGCTCTGCCATTATTATGTGTCGTTCAAAAAGCTAACGGTGAATAGTTTGCGTATCAGTATCTCAACAACAACTGCCCTCTACTCAAAAGCTCGCGCTCCCGAGGAGTGCCATGTCAAGCTGTCAAGCTCTCTGCATCCGTGCAAGTGCTATGCACTTTACAACATCGTTCATAAAGCCCTCGACCATTAGTACTGGTTCGCTACATGTGTTGCCACACTTCCACGTCCAGCCTATCAAGCAAGTCGTCTCCTTGCGGTCTTACCCGGTTAACCCGGTGAGATGTCTCATCTCGAGGCTGGCTTCCCGCTTAGATGCTTTCAGCGGTTATCCACTCCGTAGATTGCTACCCGGCCATGCCGCTGGCGCGACAACCGGCACACAAGCGCTACGTCCACCCCGGTCCTCTCGTACTAAGGGCAGATCCTCTCAAACATCTTACGCCTACAGCGGATAGAGACCGACCTGTCTCACGACGGTCTGAACCCAGCTCACGTACCGCTTTAATGGGCGAACAGCCCAACCCTTGGGACCTGATCCAGCCCCAGGATGCGATGAGCCGACATCGAGGTGCCGAGCCTTGCCGTCGATGTGAACTCTTGGGCAAGACTAGCCTGTTATCCCCGGGGTAGCTTTTATCCGGTAAGCCACGGCCCTTCCACTCGGTACCGTGGGATCACTAGACCCGACTTTCGTCTCTGCTCGAGGTGTCTCTCTCGCAGTCAAGCTGGCTTATGCTCTTACACTCTTCAGGTGGTTTCCATTCACCCTGAGCCAACCTTTGGGCGCCTCCGCTACTCTTTAGGAGGCGACCGCCCCAGTCAAACTGCCCACCTGCCACTGTTCCCATGCCGGCTTCACGGACACAGGTTAGGGTCAAAACACACACAGGCTGGTATCTCAACAATGGCTCCACCGACACTAGCGTGCCAGCTTCACAGCCTCCCAGCTATCCTGCACAGTGTGCGTCCTAACGCAATAGCAAGCTACAGTAAAGCTCCACGGGGTCTTTTTGTCCTGCTGCAGGTAACGCGCATCTTTACACGTACTTCAATTTCGCCGAGTCTCTGGTTGAGACAGTGTTCTGATCGTTACACCATTCGTGCGGGTCGGAACTTACCCGACAAGGAATTTCGCTACCTTAGGACCGTTATAGTTACGGCCGCCGTTCACTGGGGCTTCATATCTAAGCTTCGCCGAAGCTAACCCGTCAATTTAACCTTCCAGCACTGGGCAGGTGTCAGCCCCTATACGTCACCTTACGGTTTAGCAGGGACCTGTGTTTTTGTTAAACAGTCGCCAGAACCTTTTCACTGCGACCCTCTCGCGAGGGCGCTCCTTATCCCGAAGTTACGGAGCCATTTTGCCTAGTTCCTTAACCAGAGTTCTCTCGCTCGCCTTAGTATTCTCAACTCGTCTACCAGTGTCGGTTTGCGGTACGGGCAGTTTGCTTCAACGCTTATACGCTTTTCTCGGCTAACGGAACCACTCACATTCGCCTCAGGGGCAGGGCATCACGGGCGTTACCCGCTTACCACCGGAATCCACTGACCGGCTGAGCTATCCTCCAGCGTCACGTACTCACTCCACAAACTGGTACAGGAATATTAACCTGTTGTCCATCACCTACGCCTTTCGGCCTCGGCTAAGGCCCGACTAACCCGACGCGGACGAACCTTCCGTCGGAAACCTTAGACTTTCGGCGACAATGATTCTCACATTGTTCTCGCTACTCATGCCACCATTCTCACTTGTTTGCGCTCCAATAGTCCTCGTCAGTCTATCTTCGCCGCGCATACAACGCTCCCCTACCATGCTTACGCATCCCGAGCTTCGGTGGAATGTTTGAGCCCCGTTACATTATCCGCGCAAGAGCGTTTGACCAGTGAGCTATTACGCACTCTTTAAAGGGTGGCTGCTTCTAAGCCAACCTCCTGGCTGTCTAAACACTCTCACCTCGTTTTCCACTTAACATTCACTTGGGGACCTTAGCTGCGGGTCTGGGTTGTTTCCCTCTCGACTACGAAACTCATCTCACGTAGTCCGACTGCCATATTCTAAACGACCGGCATTCAGAGTTTGATTGGGTTTGGTAAGCTTGCGCCCCCTAGCCCATTCAGTGCTTTACCTCCGGCCGTCAACATATGACGCTAGCCCTAAAGCTATTTCGGGGAGAACAAGCTATCTCCTGGTTCGTTTGGCATATCACCCCTACCCACAGATCATCCAAAACTTTTGCAACAGTTACTGGTTCGGACCTCCACGACGGGTTAACGTCGTTTCATCCTGTCCATGGGTAGCTCACCAGGTTTCGTGTCTAATCCATACCACATACGCCCTATTCAGACTCGCTTTCGCTGCGCCTCCGGGTGTCACTCCCTTAAGCTGCGATATAAATTAACTCGGTGGCTCATTCTCCAAAAGGCACGCCATCAGGGACTTATGCCCCTCTGACTGGTTGTAAGCATACGGTTTCAGGTTCTCTTTCACTCCCCTCGCCGGGGTTCTTTTCACCTTTCCCTCACGGTACTTGTGCACTATCGGTCATCTTGCGTACTTAGCCTTGGAGAGTGGACTCCCCATCTTCACGCCGTATTAGCGTGCACGGCGCTACTCGCTAGATTGCCGTCTCATGATGTCGCCTACGGGACTATCACCCTGTCTTGTCTGGCTTCCCAACCAGTTCGGCTATCACTTCTGTGGCAATGGGCTGGTCCGCTTTCGCTCGCCACTACTCGCGGAGTCGTTTCCTTTCCTCGGGGTACTTAGATGTTTCAGTTCCCCCGGTTCCCTACCATATCCTATGTGTTCAGATACGGTTACACGGGTATACACCCCATGTGGGTTTCCCCATTCGGACATCCCCGGCTCATCACGGTTACACACACCTGACCGGAGCTTATCGCAGTGTATCACGTCCTTCATCGGCGCAAGATGCCAAGGCATCCACCATATGCTCTTAGTAGCTTTATATAACAATGCTGCTCATTGTACACCACACTTGCGATGCAGAGAGCTTGGCACTTTACATGTTTGTCTCTTTACTACTTACTTTCTCATGTCACACCCACAAGTTCTCACTCGTGCGTGTGCCTTTTGAGATGCTGATACCTATTCACTTGTTCAAGGTGCGTAAGGCGCAAAAAAAGCTCGAAAACTTTTCCGCTCCCGAGCCACATGACAGACTAATCCACGCTTCCTACATTTCTTCAGAAGGTAACTATTCGCCTTGTGTCTCGTGTCAACGTTCTCAGTGGAACGCTCTCCTTACTCATTCGTTAGTTTTTGGTTAACTCTCTCTAGCTTACCGCATCTCGCGGCTCACCGTCAAGACCTAACCTTCTTGGAGACAGAGGGACTCGAACCCACGACATCCTGCTTGCAAAGCAGGCGCTCTCCCAACTGAGCTATGTCCCCATTTGCATCACGTCAGTGTGGGGCTGACAGGACTCGAACCTGTGACCTCTCGCTTATCAGGCGAACGCTCTAACCAGCTGAGCTACAGCCCCATCAGCACCGCTTAACGGCACAATAGTGACAAACCTTCTACCAATTCACACCGATTACCTTGTTACGAATGGAATGACCGTGAGTTTCTTAAATGTGTCATCCCGAAACATTCGCTCAACATTCTTTGCAGAACGGAGCCGTTGCTTTTAGAAAGGAGGTGATCCAGCCGCACCTTCCGGTACAGCTACCTTGTTACGACTTCGTCCCAGTCACCAGCCCTGCCTTCAGCGGCTGCCTCCTTGCGGTTAGCCCACCGATTTCAGGCGTGACCAGCTCCCATGACGTGACGGGCGGTGTGTACAAGACCCGGGAACGTATTCAACGCAGTATAGCTGACCTGCGTTTACTAGCAACTCCAACTTCATGTAGGCGAGTTGCAGCCTACAATCCGAACTGAGACCGGCTTTGATGGATTGGCTCCCCCTCGCGGGTTGGCAACCAATTGTACCGGCCATTGTAGCGTGTGTGTAGCCCTAGGCATAAAGGCCATGCTGACTTGACGTCATCCCCACCTTCCTCCCAGTTATACCGGGCAGTCGAACTAGACACTTGTAACTAGCTCTGAGGGTTGCGCTCGTTATCGGACTTAACCGAACATCTCACGACACGAGCTGACGACAGCCATGCAGCACCTGTATACGCTCAAAAGTCGATCCCCTTTCGGTTCTCTACCACGTATATGTCAAGCCTAGGTAAGGTTCTTCGTGTAGCCTCGAATTAAACCACACGCTCCGCTGCTTGTGCGGGTCCCCGTCAATTCCTTTGAGTTTTAACCTTGCGGTCGTAGTCCCCAGGCGGCAGACTTATCGCGTTAGCTGCAGCACAGCACCCGTGAAGAGTCCTACGCTTAGTCTGCATCGTTTACGGCATGGACTACCGGGGTTTCTAATCCCGTTCGCTACCCATGCTTTCGCGTCTGAGCGTCAGGTGAAGCCCAGCAAGCCGCCTTCGCCACTGGTATTCCTCCGGATATCTACGCATTTCACCACTACACCCGGAATTCTACTTGCCTCTACTTCCCTCTAGTTTCACAGTATCGCACGACCTCTCCCGGTTGAGCCAGGGAGCTTTCACGCACGACTTATGAAACCGCCTACACGCGCTTTACGCCCAGTAAATCCGGATAACGCTTGCCCCCTACGTTTTACCGCGGCTGCTGGCACGTAGTTAGCCGGGACTTATTCCTGTGGTACCGTCCTTGCTCTTCCCACAGAAAAGCGGTTTACGATCCGAAGACCTTCTTCCCGCACGCGGCGTTGCTGCGTCAGAGTTGCCTCCATTGCGCAATATTCCTTACTGCTGCCTCCCGTAGGAGTCTGGTCCGTGTGTCAGTACCAGTGTGGGGGGTCACCCTCTCAGGTCCCCTAACCGTCGGTGCCTTGGTGTGCCTTTACCACACCAACTAGCTGATGGTACGCAGCCCCCTCCGTTGCCGCCGGAGCTTTCCTCAAGGCTTTCTAAAACTCTTGAGCTTACGCGGTATTAGCACCGATTTCTCGATGTTATCCCCCTGCAACGGGCAGGTCAGCTACGTGTTACTCACCCGGGCGCCACTGTCTACATCCCCGAAGGGATGCGTCTCGTTCGACTTGCATGTATTAAGCACGCCGCCAGCGTTCATCCTGAGCCAGGATCAAACTCTCCATAAAAAGTTTGCTTCCTGCGTGTCGGTTGGACAACCAACACTATTTTGATGTTACTGTCGTTTTTTCCGCACACAAAGTTCTCTTTGTGATTGGCGGGTTTGTCACTATTCTACTGTTAAGGTTCTGAAACATGGCGTAAAAAAACCGCTTGTCGGAGCGGTGGGGAGACGAAACACGATATTGTCAGGTCTTGCTATTTGACAGTGCTGTGTTTGTTAAGGTCTCAACCTCCTACCACATTTCTCGATTGTTCGGGAGACTCGTTGCGTTTACCGCGTTGAGTGCATTCCCAACTGACGAAATACAGTTTACAACCTGTTTCCTAACCTCGTCAAGACCTTTTTCTAAATTTGGGATAAGTTGGGTTAACTGGCGATAAATTGCCGTTAATCCAACTGATGACGCCCTTGTAAAGCTCGTTGCAGGGTTAGTGAATCGACATATTCTAAGTCACCACCGGTCGGAAGTCCACGGGCAAGTCGTGTTAATTTGACACCAGAGCCATCCAAATACCGTCTGAGGGTATGCGCGGTAGCTTCACCTTCTGTACTTGGATTGGTAGCGATAATGACTTCAACTATCGGTTTTTGTTGAACCCGTGCCACTAACTCCGCTATTTTTAAGTCATCGGGGCCAACACCTTCAATCGGGCGTATCGCGCCATGCAGCACATGATACAAGCCGTTATAGCTCCCGGTTCGCTCCATCGCCAACAGATCAAGCGGTTCTTCAACGACCATAATGGTATCTTGTAACCGTTTGGAATTGCTGCAAATGATACAGGGATCATCTTCTGTCAGGTTAAAACAGATTGAACAAAATTTGGTATTTGTTTTTAGTTCTGCCAGTGCCTTTGACAGATTTTCAGAAACGGCATCGGGTGAGCGAAGCAAGTGATAGGTTAGCCGTGATGCGGTTTTGGGACCAATCCCCGGCAAACTTGCAAAACCATCGATCACCCGATTAATGCTTGGGGGTAAACCATTGCTGCTAGAAGCGGATGACACGGACGCCCTCCTCATCTTCACTATCGTCAGCCGTGGCAAACCCCACAACCATATTCACGATTCCCATAATAATCGCGGCAAGAATCGCCCACCCAAAGCCATCAATATTGAAAGCGTCGCCTGCTAACTCATCGGCTAGCAGGAGCAATAAGGCGTTGATAACAGGGATTGCTAAACCTGCGGTCAAGATGATCAAGCCACATCCGGCAAAATAGAGGATCGGGCGGAGTAAAGAATTAATTACCCCGATCAAGAGTGCCACCAAGATCACACTGAGAAAATCTGTTTCCAGATTCACCCCAGGCAATAAAAGGGTCACAATCAATAAACTAAACGTATTGACCAACCAGCGTTGAATAAACGTCACGATCCCTATCCTTTATAAACTCTATTAACCGAGCAACCCACCCAAGCCAGGGGGGAGCATACCATCTAAACCGCCTGTGATGCCTTCCATTCGATCAGCCGCCATCGCTTGGGATTTTTCGACCGCTTGGTTAAAGGCCGCCACTAGCAATTCTTGCAAATCGTCCATCCAGTCTTCATCTTCTAAATCAATGGATTCAGGATCGATTTTGATACCTGTCACCCGTTGATGCCCCGTAATGGTAACCGTAATCGCGCCGCCACCAACGGTAACATCCATCGTTTCATCAGCAAGCGATTCTTGGGCAGACTTCATATCATCTTGCATTTTTTGGATCTGAGCCATCATTCCTGCTTGGCTCATGTTGCCAGCGCCACCGCCACCAGAACGGGATTTGCCTTTAGGTTTAATCTTCTTGACCATGTTCTTTATTCCTTCTTTCTATCTGTGTGTATGGTTATACATTAGGTTAAATCGCTGATTGTGCCACCAAATTCGCTGGCGATATTATCTAAACCGTCACTTTCAGTGAGTGTCCCCGCCGTGAGCGCACTAAATCGCTCATCCTCTAAAAACTCTAGCTGCGTTGTAAACGATTGTTGAAATATTTGGGCGAGTGTGTCATTGAGTAAAGGCAAGTACCGTTCTGCCCGTTGAATAATATTGCCATGATTAATGGCAATCGTTGCCACAGTCCCCTCCAACTTATAAGGAAAGCAATATTGATACAAGACCGCATAGGCATTTCGATCCTGCCGCGCCACCTGTTGTAACATCGGTTGCCATTGCTCTTGTATGTGTAGCACGGTTAAGCGTTGTTCTTCAATAGGTGCGGGTGTAGACTCTGACTTTGTATTAGGAGCAGACTCAGCTTGTTGCGTTGGTGCTGCTGCTTTAGGGGCAGGCGGTGGGGACGAACTCATCGGTTGCACAACTGGTACAGGTGCTGCCGCTATCATCGGCGCGGGTTCATCTTCTGGAATGGTACTTTCAACAATTGCTAATTCTAAGGATAGTTGGGGTTGCCACCCGCCGCGCATATCTCCCACGGCATCGCTAAACTTACGAACCGCCTTTAAAATGGTGCGCCGCCCCACATAACTCGCTTGTTCGGTGAGTAATGCGCGCATTTCGTCAGAGGCATCCACCATATCCTGCCCACCAACTTTGACTAACATCACATTCCGTAAGTGATCAACTACCTGTTGCCCAAATTGACGCGGATCAGCGCCCATATCGATTGCGGCATTCAGATGATCCAAGGCTGCGCCTGTATCTTGCGCAAAAATAGCAGCTACCACATCCTGAACCGACTGCGACCCTACCGCCCCTAACATATGTTGAGCAAGCGCCAGTGTAATATGTTCATTGGGATCAGCGACGACTTGATCCAACAAGCTAATGCTATCCCGTACACTACCGGTTCCTTGACGGGCGATCAACTCAAGGGCACTATCATCAATCGACACATTCTCTTGATCGCAAATAAAGCGCAAGCGATCCACCACTTGCCGCACTGACACACGCCGAAACTCAAACAGTAAACAGCGGCTTTTAATGGTGGCAGGTACTTTATCAATTTCAGTCGTTGCCAGCACAAAGATCACATGGGCGGGGGGTTCTTCTAATGTTTTTAGGAGTGCATCAAACGCCGCACCCGAAAAACGGTGAACTTCGTCAATGATATAGACTTTATAATCCCCTTCGGAGGGAGCAAACGCGACCTTGTCGCGTAAATCGCGCACATCATCCACCCCCGTATTGGAGGCTGCGTCAATTTCGATCAGGTCAAAATTGCGTGTACCAACAGCTTTGGCCAGTAGCCGCGCGGTGGTGGTTTTACCCGTCCCACGTGGCCCACTAAACAAGTATGCGTGGCGAATCCGATTTTGTTGTAGGGAGTTTTGCAATGTTGCTGTAATGTGGTCTTGTCCAATGACATCCTCAAAATCTTGAGGACGCCATTTTAGATACAATGCTTGGTTGCTCATGCTACACCTCGTTTTCTAGTGTACCATTTTTTGTGTTTAAAAATTCTCATAATATGATGATTGCCGCCGCGCCCCATTGCGTTTTCCGTTGCCTCGGTTTTTATCTTTGCCGCGGCCTCGGCCTTTCTTCTTTGAGGTGGGGTCAAAACGGCGCATCAATGCCAGATCCATTTCGGCAGTCAGGTCGTGGCGAACTTCTACAATCCGCTCGTGTTCTTCCACCAAATGGCGGAACGGTTGCCGATACCCAAGCCATAAATAAATGTCCATACACGCAATAGCAGCCTCAGCCTGTTGCAGCGTTACCCCTTCACTAATGTCAGTGGGGGCAGGTGGTGGTAGTGGCAGTAAGTCGTCACGCAGGATGGCGGTTGCACATTCCACCCAATATTCTTGGCTATCACGGCGCACAGGTGCGTTCACCAAAAGCAATGCTTTTTCTACACCGAGATTAATGAGATCGTCATAACTCAAAAATTGAGCTAGCTCAACCCGATTATCCATTTCTGTTGAGCGGATTAGGTCGCGCAGCGCATCGGGGATGGCGTTCAGTTGCTTCCATGTTAACAAGCGTTGCGCCAGATCACCTTCCAACAGTTCGATCTCATCTGTGCGCGGTGCGATCCGTGCTGCATCCAGATCCGGAATAGTTTTGTCCAAATTACGCTTTACAAACTCTAACATATGCAGGTCAAGGGCGCTGACGGTGCCTTTTTCAGAAAATCCATAACGTCCTGCCCGTCCTGCGATTTGTTGTAGTTCCGACGCATACAATCGACGGGTTTGGTAGCCATCAAATTTATTAATGGCGGAAAACACAACATTATCAGCCGGAAGGTTTAACCCCATGCCAACAGCATCTGTTGCCACACAGATTTCAACTTCGCCATTGGCAAAGCGTTGCGCCTGCCGTAGCCGGACTTCAGGCGGTAACGCACCATATACAACGGCTGTTGAACGCCCTTTATCTTGCAGCATGAACTTCAATCGCAGCACATCGCGCCGCGAAAACGCGATCAACAGTGTGCGTGGGGGTAAAGTTTCGAGCGTCCAAGGCTTTTCCGCATGGCCGAGTGGCACCAAGCGTTCATGATGACGAATTTCGGTTTCTACACCGACATTTTCAAAAAATTTATTTAATAGGTTTAATCCATGCGGCGCAGTGATGACATGCAGGGTAGGCGCTTGCGCATTCACCAGAGCGCGTGTCCATGCCCAACCACGTTGATCATCGGCCACCATATGGGTTTCATCAATCACCACACAATCGCCACTTTTTTCAGGGCTAAACATTTCAACCGTAGCTGCCGTAATCTTTGCCCCCGGAATATCAATCCGTTCTTCGCCAGTGAGCAAGTTGCAATACACACCATCTTGATTTAAGCGGTCAAACATTTCGCGTGCTAACAAGCGCAACGGCGCTAGGTACCATCCACTACCTGCCGCGGCAAGCTCTTGTAAGGCTTGGTGGGTTTTGCCTGAATTGGTGGGTCCCACATGTAAGTGCGCCACTTGATCCAAATCATCTTCCCGTAACCAACTAGGGAAGTTATCAATCATTTGGTTGCGGAGCGCTTCACGTTTTTCACGGCGTTCACGGCGGCGCTGTTCGCGGGCTTCGCGCTGTTTCCGCTTCCGTTCACGAATTTCTTCATGGGTATTGATGATGAAATCGCTCCACCACGCCTGGCGGCCTGCCCCATTGGTTTCTTCATTGAGTTCCAGATCGGTCATGGTGGGGTGGTCACCTTCGGGCCACAATATCCGCCGCACATCGCCCCATTGATACCATGAGCGTGCATTATCGTGTGATGCCCGTGTGCCCCGAATCGGTCTCACATCTGCATTACGAAATAGCGTTTGCAAATGGCTTACTTTTAAATCAGTGAGTTTGTATAACTGCCATACGCTGATCTCAACACCATCTTCTAGCACCTGTAATAATTTAGGATCGGCATAATATGGGTTAATGTCTGCTGCCCGAAAGCGCTTCAGGCCATCAGGGCAACGGCGGCTTTCGACCCCAGAATGCCGCACCAATTGTTTGATCGTATCGCGAGGAACATCAAGCAAAGCCGTCACTTGTGACGATTTGTAAAGCCGCGCTAAGGCTTGGGTGCGAGGGGTATTACCATCACTTACCCCGATACATAATTCATCACCAGCCCAGTCCACGAGCGCTAACCATGCTGCGTCGTGTTTTGCTTCTGCGCCAGCTAACGCAACATCATAGGCGGTGTCGTAGTCTGTTTGTGTTTCCAGATAGTACCAGTCACTGTAGGGGGCAAATAATTTCACCTCAATATGTCTGATTCCAGCAACCTCTAACTCATCTGGGAACAACAAATCCATCGAGAAATAAGGGGCTACTAAGTCCGCAATGTCGTCTGCAAATAGCGCTTTTTTACCAGTGGTTTCAAACACACTATAAATTTTGCCAATAAAATCGGGTAATGAGAGCGTATCGCGTTCCACCATATATTGCATGGCATCTTCTTTTACCACCCGTGTAGGGTCATAGATGAGATCATCAAAGGTCGCAATCGCTTTCCGTTGACGGGCTTGTTTAATCGCTACATTTGTTTTTTGCCAGCGCTCACGTAAGAGTCTACGTTCTAAGATGCCATTGGGGGTATCTTGAATGAGATGAGCTAGCGCATGGGCTGTGAGAATTGGTTTTTTACTCATACAACTTTTGGTGATAATTTCCTGTAATGTGTTGTGCGATGATAGCTTGATGTTACAAGAATACAGTACAAACTACCCGCTTTATTGTATACATCTTGAATATTGCTTGCATCTATTCTAGCGGATTATGAGAAATGTGGGCAGAATAGTTTTCATCTGCTGACGCAAGAAATCAAAACAATCCTATGATAACACAAGAGATGGTACCATTTTTCCAAAATAGAACCGATGACATGCTAGCCCACCTTGAAACGCTGGTTCGGTATGAAACACCAACCCATGATAAAACTTTGGTAGATGAACTCGGAACACACCTACACCAAACCCTAGAATCACTTGGTGCGACAGTTGAGGTGATCCCGCGTGATACGGTCGGGGATATTCGGCTGGCTAAATGGAATGCTGATACTGATGGACTGCCGATTTTGATCTTGGTGCATCTCGATACCGTCTGGCAAGCGGGCACATTAGATAGTCTGGTGCCATTTGTTCGCCACGACACAAAATTACATGGCCCTGGTGTGTTAGACATGAAAGCGGGCATCGTGATCGCATTAGAAGCCATTCGCGGATTACAAGAGCGTGGTGAATTCCCCAATCGCCCAATCTGGATGTTGCTCACCACTGATGAGGAAAAGGGTAGCGACCACAGCCAAGAACTCATCATCGAAACGGCTAAATCTTGTGGGCTATGTTTGGTTATGGAACCCGCCACTGAAAATGAAGGGATCAAAACATCCCGCAAAGGCATTGCTCGGTATACCGTTCAGGCAAACGGGAAAGCCGCTCATGCAGGCGTCGCTCCTGAAGAAGGTGTGAATGCCATCATCGAACTTGCGCACCAAGCGATTGCGATCAATAAGCTGAATAATCTCCGCAAAGGTACATCAGTTAGCGTAACAATGATTGAAGGCGGCACAACAGGGAATGTCATCCCTGCTGAAGCCAGTTTATATGTTGATGTCCGTTTCTTTTATACAGAAGAAGCCGAACGAGTTGACCAAGCGATCACAAGTCTTAGCCCTGCCACATTTGGCAGTACCTTGTCGATTCAAGGCGGTATTCATCGGATGCCACTAGAGCGTACCGAGGCAGTGGTTAACAGTTATCAACAAGCCAAACGCCTCGCCGACAGCATCGGGTTACCCTTAGCAGAAGGGGCAGTCGGCGGTGTTAGTGATGGCAATGTGGTTGCACAAGCGGGCATCCCAGTTTTAGATGGCATGGGCGGGCATGGGGACGGACTCCACGCCTTGCATGAACATGTGTTGATCCGCAGTTTGCACCGCCGTGCCGCACTCATGGCGATGATTTTACGGGATTGGGAATTTGAGAATTAGTCATGCAGTAGATTGGTAGGGATTTCGATCAAAATGCTATATGATGATATGGAAAGCAACTATAATTGGAGTAACCATCATGGAAACATTTAAACTGAATGCCCAAATTGATGAACATGGTACGCTTAGGATAGAAGTCCCCACCAATCTACCGCCCCAAACAGCGGAAGTTGTGGTGGTTTTACAACCTATTGATGAAAACAACACAGATCCAAACGGATGGCCTATAGGGTTCTTTGAAAAAACCTATGGTTCCTTAGCTGATGATCCGATTGAACGCCCTGAGCAACCACCATTAACCGAGCGTGATCCAATCGAATGAAATACTTATTAGATACTAATGTGTGTATTCGATATATTAATGGTAGTTCTAGAGCAGTTCGTCTGAAACTACCAACTATCCCACGCATAAACGTGGGGGTGAGTGTTATCACTCAAGCCGAGTTGTTTTATGGTTCAGCAAAAAGCCAGACACCCTTGAAATCACGACAAAAACAACTAGATTTTTTATCAATCATACCAACTGTCAATTTAGACAGTTCTATAGCTTTTGCCTACGGTGATGTCCGTGCCTATTTAGAAAAACTGGGAACCCCAATCGGATCAAATGATCTGTTTATCGCCGCAACAGCTTTAGCTTATGACTTAACCCTTGTCACGCATAACACCCGTGAATTCAGCCGCATACCATCCCTAAAACTGGAAGATTGGGAAATCAACTAATGGACATATCAATTAGACCTCAAATAAAATAGATGGTGCATAGCGTTCAATCCAGTCAAATTGAAAGAGTGTCTGACTCAGATATTGTGAGAAAGCGTTGACAAGAGCGGGGAAATCTTTGCGGGTGTGATTGTGGCTGACCGCATCGCGAGTTCGTTCCCAAACATGTTCTTGTGGATTGAGTTGGGGTGAGCCCGGCGGGAAATGCATGGTTTGAATATGGGGATGCTGACTCAAGAACGTTCTGACGGTTTCACCTTTATGCCATTTGGCACGATCCCAGAGGATGAGCAAAGCACGCCCGGGATAGCAAGCTTGCAGATGATTCAGAAAATGACAGGTCAATTCGCCCGTTTGTCGAGGTAAAGTCAAAGCGACCTCATGCCCGTTTCTGACATTGAGTGCGCCATAGAAATGAACATGATCGCGTTGTGTCGCCACGCGAATAGTTGGTGTTTGTCCTCGACGAGCCCACACCCGCGTGAGAGTCGCCTGAAAATAAAGGCTCATCTGATCCATCGCTAAAATCACCCCATCAGGATAATCTTGTAGGAAATCGGTCATTTTTTTTCCAAATCTGCTTCAAACTCAGCCAATTGCCCGGCACTGGGTTGAGACCGGAAGATTTTCTCTGCTTTTTGGTAGCTCAAACCACAGTCACGCATCAACTTATAATAAGAATTATTGCTCTTATAAGTCACGCCGTACCATTGTTCAATCACCATTCGAAAATCACGGATTGTCCAAAAGATGCCTTCATCTATTCGAACATCAGGTGCGATCACTTGGTCGGGCGTATAGGTATCGATGCGTTGAATGAGATCGGCATGTTGCTCCGCTGTGAGCTTATTAGCGTTGCCACCTTGCCACTGAGACGCCAGACCCGACACACCGTCAACTTGATAACGCATCACCCATTGCCGAATGGTACTTTCGCCTGCTGACACCATTTTTTGAATCTTCGGAATCGGGTCACCAGACCCGTACATCCGAACCGCTTGTAAACGTCTCAATTCATAGGCATCGCGGGTACTTTGCTCGGCTTGACGAAACGCTTTGATTTCTGATTCCTTAAGGGTAAAGGTTCGTTTTCTCATGCTTTCACTTTAATTCATTTGACTTCTTTTTGCTCTATCCATAACACGCTTATTGCTGCCGCAAATCGTCTAACACAGCAAATAATTCCTCACGAGTGGTAATGCTCCGCATAATCCGCATGAAGTTTTCAAGGCTACCCGCCCGCGCGCGGATTTCGTAGATCGCCGCCCCTATTGGATCACCACCGCCGCCACTGGTCACAATCGTGGCATTGCCATCCGGTTGACGGATAACGGTCGGATTCGCTTGATAGCCCACATTAAAAGCAAACCATGCCTGATTCAAAATCCGTTGTCCGCTATGTGTTGCACCATTTGCCATCGCCAATTCAGCCGCCGGAACCATCCCTAATGACAACAAATAATCAGACATCAAGCGCGTATGGCTAATCCATCCCCCACGATCACTATCAGGACGGATCGTTGATGGATAGGCAGGCGGCGTAATGCCAACCAAACGGTTTTGCTCGTTACGTCGATCAAGCCAGATTTGCGCAACATCCACATTATCAATCGAGATAAGGTAATCAACCATTGGTTGTGTAGGGGGCGGTGGTTCATACAATACCGATAGTGGATACCGATCCACGGCAAAGCGTTGCAAGGTCACGCCCTGAACCACCGCTAACAAACTGCGATAATCAGGAATCGGTTGTAAATAGACCAAGCCTTGCGCCAGTTCATCAGGGTAAAACCGTTCAATGACTAGATTACCCACCTCATTGCCTAAAATGGTTGCTGTTGTTTCATTGATAATCCGTGTTTCATCGGCGTTGAAGTACTCCAACCCTAACGGGAAAAATACTAAGTAATGATGTGCCCATTCATGCGCGGTAATTTCAAACGCCACTACCGCCCGATCCGTTTCAGTCACCATGGATGGAAACAACCCCACACCGCCAATCGGGGTTAGCCACACCGATAAATCGGGCACGGCGTCCGCAATGTCAGTTTCAAATACAACGCGCTCTGCCGCATTACGCGGATCAAGCGTCACAGTAAAAAGTTGCCGAATTTCTTCACGAGGGGATACCACCAACACATCAGGAATATCCAAAAACCGCATACTAACAGGCGGCATCACTTGCCCTAAAAAAGCAAATCCTTCATCAGCTAGCACAGCACTCACCTGATACTCAATGATCGGCTCAACTAACTCGCGCTGCGTCAACAATTCATCTTGTAGTGCATCATAGTCCGCTTGGTGTTGTTCTCGTTGGGGATCATCAATTTCAAGCGCTTGTAACTGTTGTTCAACCGTCCACAACTGATTTTGCAGTGAAAAATATTTGAGGATTAACTGATTTTGCTGATCGGGTGGAATAAAATCAGTATAGCCAAAAGCACTTTGCCATACTTTGCTCCACAGCGCGTCAATTTCCCATTCGACATAGTTAAAGGTTTCGCCCCGCACCGCCCCATAAACCCGCGCGGAGGGAGTGCGATCATCAATCGTACTACGCGGCAGGGCAAGCAATACGAGCAGGGCTAATCCCAATAATCGTATTGCTAACCATATGCGTCGTAATACAGTTTTGAGCATGTATTTCCTTTAAATAGCTCAGGCGAGGTCAGCGGAGGGCGTCGCCATCGGCGACGGTGACGCTGGGCGAGCCCCCCCCCGCTTGTCTAACAAATTTTAATCTTCGTAGCGGAAGTTATAAACGCCAATTGCCGTTAAAACCACCGCATATCCCAAGAGAACCGCACACTCTAACGCCACATCCGCCAATGTCCCGTTAAAGTACAAAATATCCTGAAAGCCATCCATTACCCACGCAATGGGGGAAATGTGACCAATGGTTTGCATAAACTCAGGCACAATGCTCAACGGCCACCACGCCCCCCCTAAAGGAGCCAACGTTAGCCCGATCAAGGTGATCATGGTCGAGGCCTGCGCAGTCGTTTTGACTAACGTCGAAAGCAGGAATCCAAGGGCAGTTCCTGCAAGGCAGAATGTGACTACCAAGGCAACTAAAGCTGCATAATCGTTCCCCCAATCAATCCCGATGAAAAACCCAAGAACGATATAGAGCGCAAATTGCAGCACCCCAAAAAAGAATGCGCCTAAGATTTTCCCCAACACGATATTCACGCGGGCGGTGGGAACAGTCAGCAAACGCTTTAATGTCCCTTGTTCCCGTTCTTGTACCATAAACGCCGAAATTGAGAGCAAAGAAAACAAGACAAACATACTACCTTGCCCCGGTACACTTTGCCGCGCCCCGATACCAATCACGACTTCCTCACCAGAGCTTTCCGTTTCCAAAATCACGGGCGGATTTTGTAATTGGGTTTGGGTATCGCTTAACAACTGGTCAAAAGCGGCTGTTTGGGTATCGTCATCAGCAAACCCACCAAAATTAGTTTCAACAGAGTCAATACCAACCCGCGCCACAGCTACACTACTCGCCAATTGCCCTAATGCCGATTCAATTTGCGCTTGTACGGCTGTTGGCAAATTCAACTCAGCATTATTGCGATAGTCAAGTTCCAAAGATTCTCCCGCCAACAGCGCCGCTTCAAAGCCTTCAGGGATGATCAACGCGGCGACAGCATCACCTTCTAAGATCCGATCCGCGCTCACGGCGTCAAATTCGGTAGATTGTGCCAGTCCGCACGCCTCATCTAAATCATCCGAGCCATAGACACAAAACACGAAGTTGGCGACTGTATCGTCCACTTGGTTTGCCCGCAAAATAGATACCAGTTCCGCAGATAACACACTTTGGTCTTGATCAGAAATATCCACAGCAATATCGCCAGCCACAGCGCTATCTTCATTGACCGCGACCCCTAAGATCACCATTAAAATAACCGGTACAACAAAATATTGAATCAGTTGTCCAGTAGATTGGAAGGTTTGCAACAGGTGCAACCGTGCCATTGTTAACATTGCAGTCATGTGATTGCTCCTTTTATACACTCAACCGACGATTAAACTGGAATAGGGATACCCCAAAAAAGACCGCAGTCATTGCCAACAAAATCATCACATTTGGCAATATATCACTTACAGAGGCGCTATTAGTGGCTAAATCGGTGTACCCTTGCAATCCCCAATGATTTAAGGTGAGTTGACTTAAGGTATCTAAAATAGCGACACTGTCTACAGGGATAAATGAACCGCCAGCGACTGCCATCACGATAATGACCGCATTCGCAATGCTATCGGCTTGAATGGCATCTTTAGCCAATGCGGCAATAATCAATCCAAGCCCTGTTGCAGCGCCAACGACCGAAAGCGTCACCAACAAAATCCCTAGATAGTTATCTCCCCAGACCTGAGCCGTTCGCCCTAACAGGCTTGCCATCACTTGCATGATGACCAACAACATCACCATTTGGGCAACCCCTGTGAGGTATGTGCCCAGCATTTTGCCCGCCATATAGACCCAGCGCGGTGTTGGCGTGGTCACAATGCGTTGTTGTGTCCAGTTTTTACGCTCTTCAAGGATGCCCCGTGCCCCATTTGCCATCGCAAAGGTCATGAACAGAATCGCCATTGCGGGCGCAAAGTATTGCAAGGAGTCAAACTCTTGAACCTCGCCTTCTACATCCACCGCATTTAACGACACCAAATCCAAGGCATCACCGCTATAAAATTGTGGGAGTGCTTCGGTAATCGCCGCTTCAATCTCATTGATATTACCAGAGGCAATCGCTTGTTCAACAAGATAACCATCATTATTGCTACCCACAAAAATAGATTCTGCAACCCGCCCTGTATTGAGGTTATTCACAAATTGCTCCACAACAGAGAGAATCACTTGTACTTGGATCGAATCGCCCGGATTGTAGTAGAGTTCGACGGTTCCCACTGCATCAGGGTTCACCACATCAGCGCTAAAGGTCGGCGGAATGATCAACATGGCATCAAAATCACCTTCGCCAATCGCGCCGCGTGCCGTTTCAATATCATTATCAGCGCTAACAAACCCCTCAAGGATCGGTTGCAAGCCTTCGGGAATATCCTCGGCCAAAAATTCTTCAAAAGGAGACAAACCATAATTGACCTCGCGGGCGGCATCCCCCGTGCCAGTGATTGCGCCTTCATCTTGATTAATAATCAAAATCGACGCTGTACCGATTTCAATATCAGCAGTATCAGTGCCAAACGCTAACCCGATGATCAAACTGATGGCGACAGGCATCAATAACATCAATGCCAATGCACCCCGATCGGTAAACGTGATCGTTAATTGTGTGCGGGCAATTGCCCAAACTTTATTCAGCATCGTATCCCCTTAATCCCGTAATGCACGACCCGTAAGGTGTAAAAACACCGCTTCGAGATTCGGTTCGCGGATTTCAACCGAGTTCATCGTGACGCCTTGCGCGTCCAACGCATTGATCACCATGGGTAAAGCTTTGCGGCCACGCCCCGCAATCACAAAGAGTTCTTCTTCTTTAATATAGGCATTATCGATTCCCTCCAAAGCTTGTAGATTCGCAAGAATGCTTTCAGGGACACTCCCAATATGAAAAATAAGCGTATCTTTTTCCCCAACTTTTTGCGTCAGTTCGCCAATGGTGCCTTCAGCAATCACTTGCCCATGATCAATAATCCCAACGCGATCAGACAACTCTTGCGCTTCTTCCATATAATGTGTCGTATAAAGTACCGTCATGCCCTGATCATTCAACATCTTGACCGTATCCAAAATAGCGCGGCGGCTTTGTGGATCAATCGCAACAGTGGGTTCATCTAAAAAGACCATATCGGGTTTGTGCATCAACCCCACGCCAATATTCACACGGCGCTTCATCCCGCCCGAATAGGTTTCGATTTTGTCATCCGCACGATCCGCAAGATCGATAATTGCCAAAACCTCATCAGCACGGCTTGTGAGCGCCTTGCCACCTAAGCCATACATCCGACCAAAAAATTCGAGATTTTGACGAGCGCTCAAGGTGGGGTAGAGCGCTAACTCTTGTGGAACCACCCCGATCAATTGTTTGGCAGCCAGTGGTTGTTTGGTGACACTATGCCCACCAATGATCACATCCCCTTCGGTAGGCTGTAACAATGTACTCATCATGCTAATGCAGGTCGTTTTACCCGCGCCATTGGGCCCCAGCAAACTATAAATTTCACCCTTTTGGATCGAAAAGTTGATCGGGGCATCTTTACCAACAGCAAAAACACCATTCGGCGGATTATATTGCTTGCGTAGATTTTGCACTTCTAAGAATGCGGTCATTCGGTTTCTTCCTCATTTGAACGATCAGAATTAGATTGTTGTTTGGCTTCTAGGTCAGCCAAGATTTGCAAGGCATCGTCACACCAGCGGATAATGGCTTCGGTCACAAAAATGCCTTGATGCACTGTGATTAACCAAAACGGTGCAGATTGGGGGTAGGTAATCATATCTTCGGTTTCAAGCATATGTTTGACAGCACGATAGGTTCCAAGAAGTTGTTGGTTCGCCGCTTTGCGTTTCAAAAACTTTTGACGATGCACCTCAATAGGTACATATTCCCCAAAAAACAACTTGACCAAATCAGGGCGACGGGCGCGGATTGGTGATAAATCGTCAGCCAACCAGCGTAAAAATTCAGCGTCGCCTTCTACCGTCAGATGATATGTTTTGCGGTTATGAGCGCTCTCTTCATCATCGGTCGCCACCACCCAGTGCTTTTCTTCTAGCGCCGTTAGGGATCGGTAAATCTGTGAAAAGTCCGCATACCAAAAATGCGCGGTCGATTCATCGATCAAGCCCTTTAAGTCATAGCCAGATAAATCGCCTTCAGCTTTTAGAAACCCAAGAATGATGTGCTTTAAACTCACAGTATATGCAATCTCATATATGCACGTGCATATACTATACAGCAAAATTGAGCAAAAAAGAGGGTGCTAAGGTTAAATTTTGGCAAAATTAGGGGAAGTTCAAGCGAAAAATCGAATACAAAACCTACCGTAGGGTCGCCCCTACGGTAAAAGTAACATATCCCGCGAAACGACCGTCAGTCCTGTTTAGGACTGTCCTAGATCGACGTAACGCTTCCAAGTCTCGTTGTTGGTACCAAACTCTAATATCACATAGTTGGTACGCGGGCGGCGTGGTTCCCACCGCATTTTCATACCGGCTTCATGCGGCAGCTTGTTCCCCTTACGATGATTACACCGAGGGCAAGCGCAAGCGGTATTTGTCCATGTATCTTTACCACCGCGTGACTTTGGCAAGATATGATCGACCGTAAACGAGCTTTTGGTTAATAATTTTCCATGTGCCATTTGTCCGGCTTCCACGCCACAATAAATACAGGTATGACCATCACGGATCATGATGCCTTTACGGCTCCAAGGCGCTTTACGGCGGGGCACATTGACATAGTGTTTTAACGCAATAACGGAGGGAATCGAAAACTTATCGCGCACAGTCCGCAAAAATTTACCCGATTCTTCGACGATTATCGCTTTACCACCCAGCACCAGATTAATGGCACGGGGAATAGCGATAACCCCAAGCGGTTCCCAAGTACTTCCATTAAGTAACAAGACGTGCCCTTGCAGCATCGTGGTTACAATCCTTTCAGACTTGTTGAGGGCATATATCCATTCACCATTATAGAAAATTTTCACGAATGAGACTACAACCCAATATTAAGTTTGTTTTACCTTGGCTCTATGCTCCCTGTAAATGGCTCAAAAGTGCTAGGTATTGGATTTCAGTTTTGTATTCGAGAATGCTTTGTAAATGTATTTCTTGAATCTGGGCTACCTGCCATTCGCCATTTAGATTTTGATAAATACCCCATTTTACCCCATTGTGGTTGAGTAAATAATCCACCGCTAGAAGCGGTGGCTTTTAACTATTGCACCTAGAAGGTGCTCTCGTACAGTTTTAGCTAATCGAATAATCGCTTTTGGGTATATTCTTGATATTTGTCACGCGCTTCTTGCCAACGCACATACTTGCGTATCTTATCTTCATCAATCCCAACGGTGCTCACACAATACCCTCGTGACCATAACTTTCCACCCCACAAGCATTTTCGCACCGTGGGATGTTCATGGAACACGCGGAGCGCTAGTTTACCCTTCAAGTAGCCCACCACATTTGACACCGAATACTTCGGGGGGATCGATAAGATGACATGCACATGATCTGCTTGCACATTCGCTTCTATCACTTCCACTTGGGCTTTTTGCTCACACAAGCGATAGATCTCACGATAGACATACGCTCCCACTTCTCCTGACAATATCCGAACGCGATATTTCGGACAGAATACGATGTGATACTTACATTCATACAAGGTATGTGTTAATTTCTTAAACTCTCGAGTCATGATAAACCTCCTTTTAGTTCGCACCTTCTAGGATCGTTTATCATACTCGCTTTCATTCACGGTTTAACCAACTACTACCACCACTACCAGAGGTAGTGGCTTTTTTACGTTACAGTAAAATCTATGTGATTAGGATTTGTAAATTGTGTAAAATCAGATGTTTCACCTAGCGTAAACGCACTCTGGTGATCATCAGTTATACTGAGCGGTGATATTACCTTGCCTTTTATTTGTATATTAATATTTGGGTTTTCAGGATTAGAGAAGTTACAACCTCTTAAATTACAATCTTCAAACATAATAGTTAAATTAGATGTTGAACCATGAATATTTGCAAAATTGCAACCAAGTATTGTGCATTTACGAAATACAACACCACCAAAATAAGCATTTTCAAAATTCACTTCATCTAAGACTGTGTTTTCAAATGTAATCGCTCCAAAATGTGCTTGTGAGAAATCAACAGTTTTCATATACATGTTTTGAAATGTATCCAATTTTATTTGAGGATGAGGAAATATGCGAACCGTCGAAAAATCAGAATACATAATTATAAAACTAGAAAATTTGCAACCCCAAAAACTAGTTTCCATTAAAAACTTGGTATGCATCCAAGTTTGCTTTGAAAAATCACAATATGTAAAGCTAATATTTTGAAAGATAGCTCCAGAAAATTCAGCCCCCTCGTAGTTGACTTGTTTAAAACGTACATTTCTTACTGATCTATCTGATAACCATCCTTCGATATTCAATAACCTTATAGCTTCTAATACAAAATCATTAGAACGGCTCCCCATCTGCTGGATCAACGCATTTTTACGGGCATCACGCTGACGCCACGCATTTAAACGATCTAGCACGACAATAGTAAACAAAATCCCCATAGTTTCAGGCGCAATCGCTTCGGGGTTAATGCCATTAAAAAACTCAGTCAGTGGATTTTGTTCAGCATTCGCCACCAATAGCCCCAAAATAAACCCGATCAATATACCAATCCCCACAAAAAACGACCAATGAACATGTTGATAATCCATGGAAAAATCTTGCTGCTCTTGGATAGGGGGTTTTGGTGGGGTCATGGTACGCCTTTTTGCTTACGGTGCGGTTCCTTTGAGCATACCGCATCTCAATATAGTTCATTACCCCTAACATCTAGGGGAATTGCTCAGATCAACATCAGCACTTAAGGCTAAGGTATAATCTGATGGCAACGCCAAACCATGACAACATATATATGAAGGTAGAGAATCGATGTTCGAGGGCATTACCCATATCATTTTTGACTTAGACGGATTATTGATCGACAGCGAACCCTTGTGGCAACGAGCAGAACTTGGCATTTTGGAAGCCCATGATCGCGCATGGAATGATGACTTTGCCAAACAGCATATTGGCTTACGGCTAGATGAAGCCGCCGCCACCATGGTGAAATTATACGATCTGCCCATGAGCGCCACGGAATTAGAACATCAGATTTTTGACAAGATGCTGCAACTCATCAAAACGGATCTAGAGCCGATGCCCTTTGCGGATGACTTGATCAAAGCCGCATCTGAGCGCTATACCTTGTCGATTGCCAGTAGTTCGGCAGGCAACTATATCCAAGCGGCGGTTGATACCTTGGGGTGGACGCCCTATATCCACGTCATGACCAGCGCCTATGATGTTCCGTTGGGCAAACCTGCCCCTGATGTGTATCTGGCCGCGATTGAACAATTGGGAACAGACGCTAAACATTGCATCGCGTTTGAAGATAGCCTCAATGGTGCAAAAGCGGCGTATGCGGCGGGGATTCGAACCGTCGTGGTGCCGGGGCATGGCTTTACGGCCAATGACTTTGCTGACCATAGTCATCATGTAGTGGATTCCTTACAAGCGGTTATCGACGCCTTCAACTAACATCCCATGCGTGTCAAATTAAGGATTTCTCGGCGTTGCCCGACGCTCAAAGCATCGGGCTAGGGTGTTTGGAAGCCCCCTAAAGGAGGCTGATTGACTGCTCATAGGTCAAAAAATCCTTTCAAAACCGCTTTTTGGGGTAAGGGAGGGTCGCATGGGGTCAGCAAAGCTGACTACAGTCGGCGGAGCCGACCCCCTAGCGAAACCCTTCCCTACGAGTGTTCTAGCGAATTGCAGCCCCATTCATGGGGCTTACAGACCAATTTAGGCGGTGGCTTTGAGCCACCGACGCCCACAGGAATCACATAAAACGCTTAACTTGACACCTATGCGACGCCTTTAACTAAAATCCCCCCTAACGGCGCTATAACCTGATTGAAATGAAATGCGTTATAGCGCATCAAGATGGATATGTTATACTGTTCGTATCATTAAAATAGTTGGGATACCATCATGCGGCGCATTTCAACAGGTGCTCTTGTTATTGGTGGGGTCATTGGGTTGATCGCACTCATTGCAGTCATTACATATATTGCATGGACGGTGATTAATCGCACTGTATTAGAACAGATCCAAACTGCCGATGCGCAGTTGGTAACCTCGCTGACGCAACAAACCCAATCACAATTAAATAGCCTCAATGGTAATGCCTCGGCGCTGTCGATTCAAGAAGATGTGCGTGCTATCGCGCAGCAAAATCGGGAAAGAGCGTTAGCTATTTTTGAACAAGAAATTGTAGCTTTCCCTGAAGAAACCATTATCAGCATTACGCGCTTCAATTTCCAAGGTGAACCGCAATATGCCTATCCACCCGATTACAATGAGCTGATTGAAGCAGAGCAAGAGTACTACTTTGATGTTCCATCTCGATTATTAGAGATTTCCACCAGTCGCCAAGGCGAAATTTCAGACATTCCGATTGAAACATACCGTGTGCCAAATCGTGATGGCGGCAGTGCCTTATTATTGATTGCGCCTGTCGATTCTGCGAATCGGCGAATTGGGTTTGTAGCCTATGAACTGAATTTAGAACCAATCTTGGCACAAATCTTGGAATTCATTAGTTTTGAATCCCCCAGCCAATTATGGGTTTTAGATGCTGTTGGGAATCCACTCTACCAAGCCTTACCTGAACCAGATGTTGACACGATCAACGAATTTTCGGCTACACGATTATTTGCTGCGCGGGAACCCCAACGTGAAACCTATAGTGTTGGGGATGAAGATTTCAATGCAACCTTTGCCCGCACACAAGCCCTCAATCAGAGCTTTGTGGTGTTCCTCAGCCGTAGCCAAAGTGAAGCCCAACAAGGTGTTACTGATAATGTGATCTCCATTTTTGGGGTGAGTACCGCCGCCATGTTAGCGGCCTTGTTGTTAGGGTCAGTATTTTTCCGTCAGGTCAACAGTGCCAATCGTGAGCGCTCGATTGCAGACCAACGGCGAGAAACAGCACGTACCTTGCTAGAAGTCTCTCGTGCATTGAATTCATCGTTAGATATTAATGCTGTGCTGCAACGCATTATGCGAGAGATTAGCTCACTGGTTGAGCATGACAGTTCATCCGTTTTGCTACTTGATGACGACGGTCTACGGGTTGCTGCCTCAAGTGGTGACTCGCCAGAGTCCGATGCCCCCGGTAATGTGCTACGATTGGAAGAAGCCCGCGCCGCCCGCGAAGTGGTTGCCAATGAGTATCCAATTGTGATCAATGACACCGCAGCAGATCCCCGTTGGACGAGTATGCCCGGCGAAAATATTCGCTCATGGATGGGGCTACCGCTACGGGTACGGAACCAGTTGGTTGGTGTATTGAACATCAACAGTAATAGTGTTGGTAGTTTCATGGATGCTGATGTTGAACTAGCAGAAGGGTTTGCTGACCAAGCAGGTGTTGCTATCCAGAATGCCCAATTGCACGAATTGGAAGTCAAACGCATTGAACAAGAATTAAGCATTGCGCGGGGCATCCAAGAAAGTTTGTTACCAGACCAAGCACCCGTGTACCCCTATTTAGAAATCGCCTCCACCTCGCAACCAGCTAGTCAGGTAAGTGGAGACTATTTCCAATTTATTCCGTTGCCCGATGGACGCTTAGGGATTGCGATTGGTGACGTACAAGGGAAAGGGATTCCAGCAGCGCTCATGATGGCCGTGATCATGACCGCCTTGCGTGATGAATCCACACGCTATGATAACCCCGCAGAGTTATTACAAGCACTGAATGAACGCTTACTTGAGCGTATGCAACGCAACCATATGAATAGCGCATTGACCATTGCAACCTATGATCCCCGCAAACAAGAATTTGAGATCGCAAACGGCGGGATGGTACAACCCTACTTACGTCCGCCGGGGGATGATGTCTTTGATTTCGTTCAAATCGGGGGGTATCCATTAGGTATATCAGGTAGCATGAAATACACAACCAAGCAATTAGATTTTGGCCCTGGGTCATTATTGGTCATGCTATCAGATGGCGTTTTGGAAGCTCAAAACAAAGAGGATGATTTCTTTGGGTTTGAACGCATTGAAGCCCTATTGAATGATATTCCATCAGATGCCAGCGCCGGAGTAGTCTTACAAGCAATTCAAAGTGCAGTGAGTGAACATCTTGGCTCATTAGCCCCACAAGACGACACAACAATCTTGGTCATTCGTGCAGCCGAAGAAACCGAAGAACAACGAACGTTCTTAGAAAACTTGCCACCTATTGGCGTAAACCCCTTACTAGACGAAAACCAGAAAAACATCGAATTAAACCTACCTAGCATATTAGGCTATGAAAAGGTTGCGATGGGCACAGCGGGGGCTTTAGCCCGCGAAATTGGTTTTGATGATGAGCGCGTTGCAGACATCCAAACAGCAGTCGCAGAAACTTGCATGAATGCCATTGAGCATGGCAATAGTGAAGAAGTCGATCGCTTCGTTAATGTCGCACTGATTACCAGTCCTGAAGCCATCGAAATTCGAGTGCAAGATCATGGATTAAAGCAACTCCCTAAAGAACTACCGCCACCCGGCCAAGGCGATATGCGCGGCTGGGGATTGTTCTTTATGAAAAATTTGGTTGATCATTTTGAGATCAATCATCTTCCAGATGGTCAAAACGAAGTTACATTGATCTGCTATCTGGAAAAAAAGGAAACGACGATTCAAGAATAATAGGGTAAAATAAACATATTCTCATACTGAGGAGTATCTCTTATGGCTATGGAAGTAGGACATCGCTTAGAAGGTCGTATCGGATTTTTGGATTTCCCGCGAGATGTGACCGCGCAAACGCGGGAAACCGCTTACACAGCGTATAACGTTCTAGCATCTGCAAAAGTTGATTTGGTTGCGCTGAATTTTGACAATAGTGACTATCTCAATAGTGCTGGAATCGGGTTGATCATTAGTTTAGTAGAAGATGCCTTGCAAGCAGGGCGCAAAGTTTTTGCCTATGGTTTATCTTCCCACTACAAAAAGCTATTTAGTATGGTTGGTTTGACTGAACGCCTGATCCTTGTCGCTGATGAAGCAGAAGCCCGCTCCAAGATTTCTGAATAAGCTGTATTTAATTTTTTATCCAATCAAAAAAGTCTAGCACCTCCTTGGATACCATGTTGTTGTATGTGAGGTGCTTTTTGCGTCCAATGAGACCGAGGATGATATGAAAAACTGGGCACTATTTTGGCTATTAGGATTCATTTGGGGATCATCCTTTCTACTCATCAAAATCGCGGTTGAGGAACTAGGTGTCTTTGGATTAGTATCGTTACGGGTATTGATCGCCTCAAGCCTGATGATGGGATACTTATTGTGGCAAGGGTATAAAATGCCTCAAACATCACGCGAGCTTATGGGGGTGCTTTTCGTAGGGATATTCAATGTCGCCTTACCATTTTCACTCATCACACGTGCCGAAGAGCAAATCGACAGTAGCCTTGCGACGATTCTCAACTCAACGGTTCCATTGTTTGGCTTGATTATTGCCCACTTTGTCCTCAAAGATGAGCGCCTAAACTTCAATAAACTCCTTGGGTTGATCATCGGTTATGTGGGGGTAATTGTCCTTACCTCACGCGGGCTCAGCAACACCGGTAACAGCCCGATTGAAGGCCAAGTTATGATGTTAATGGCGGCTTGCAGTTATGGGATTGCAGTGGTCTTTATACGGGCGCGGTTGCGTAGCCTCCACCCGTTTGTCATTGCGGGTACGTCATTATTGGTCGGGGCAATTTGCATTGTACCCTTAACACTCATACTAGGGGACTTTCCGAATATTACCACGCTTGACCAAACAACCCTATTAACGATTGTTACCTTAAGTGTCATCAATACCGTCATTGCATATTTTATTTTCTATACACTGATTGATGCGTGGGGAGCCCGCGCCACCATGGTCACCTATACTTTCCCCCCCATTGGAATCACATTAGGGGCTGTTTTCTTGGGAGAAGTGGTGGATATGCGCTTGATTTTGGGCGCGATATTGATCCTCTTAGGGATTTTTGCGGTGAACTATAAAGGCAATCTAGCAGGCCGTTTTACACGGCGCGTTGCGGCGAACCTCTAACTACCTATCCATAAATTCTGAGCGAGCCCTATTTTCTGCTTAGCGGTTGGGTTTCCGCTTTGCTCAAACCCAACCCTACCCTATATTTTGTCTGACAAAATTATTTTATGGATAAATACTAAATGTCAGCGGCGCGACCTACGTCCGCGCCGCTAAAGGGGCGGGTGACGGTCGTGCCAGTCGCAAGGCGGCGGCACGGGCTAGGTCGCCCCCCCGTTTTTGTTACTGACCAGCGGGTTGGGTATAGGTCGGTAAGGGCGTATACGTTGGCAGTGGTGTATACGTTGGTGCTACCTCAGCGTCAGAAGCTGGCTCAGGGGTCGATACATCCTCCTCGCTACTTTCTGACTCAGATGCTTCGACTTCCTCAACAACAATCGTATTCAAAAATGATCGTAACACCTCACTGCGGAATGTTTCATAATCATCGGCAGTAACTTCTAGGATCAGCCACAAATCAGGTTCGATCACAACGGCACCATAGTATCCGACAGTTCCGCCATCAACCTCAAATTCTACAAATGCAGACCGATTATAAGGCATCACACGATCCGAATTGACTTCTACATCTTCAACACCTTGATTGTTAGCAATACTCCGTAAGGCGGAAATCAACCCAATATCATTAAAAATGATTCCCTGTTCACTAAGTTCGGGAGCCGTCCCAATGTACGCCACAATCTGCCCGCCACCAAAATCAAAAATGGTGCGATCAGATTCTTCTGTAACAGTCGTATCCTCAAAGATTCCTGCGGACAATCCCGTTTGGGTGCTGGTAAAGGTTTCAGGGAATTCAACAAAGGTTTCTTCTTCAATCACCACTGGTGGGTTAAAGACCAACGTATCCAAAATAGGATTCACAAATTCGGTTGCATAATCTGTCCCATTACCTTGTGGTGCAACCGTGAGCATAAAGACCCACTCTGTCTCAAAATCCGTGATGTAATACGCTGCTTCAATCCCCGGAATGAAGTCCAATAAGATGAAAGCAGTCGGGCCACCAAATAGATCAGCCGTTTCGGCGGTGAGTGTTTCACCCAAGCTTTCTTCAACCAAGGCTTCTAATGCGCGCTCAGGGCTTTCTATGCTGGTAACCACTTCGGAAGTTAATAGGTCTTCAGGTGTAGCCCGCAAAATCAAAATCCGCGCATCGGGGTTATCAGCAGCAGAAACAACAACTAAGGGACCATCTTGCTCTAGTGTCGCATCTTCTGGATAGCTAAACCCGAGTTGCAATCCACGACTCACATATGGGATAAATCCTTCTGGCACATCGCCGTTGCCACCATCTTGCGCCACTTCAGTGGATTCAGGCTCATTACTGGTTTCCGTTGGTGGAACCGTTGTTGGCTCTTGCCCTGCGGTATTCGTTGCGTCTGCAATCACTGCCGTAGCCGTTTGTTGTTGCTCCGTCATTTCCCCACCATCACCATTATCACCCGCGGGTTCATTGGTAGCGGTTGGTGGCGCAACTGTAGGCGGAGCTACTGTTGGTGGTGCAACAGTTGGTGGTTGAGCAGCAGCAGTTACAACAACCGGAGACGCTTCCATTTCTGCATCAGCATCTTCATTTTGCATGTCCCCACGATCTAATGAGGTTAGCAGTGGTGCCAAGATTTGCGCCTCAAAATTAGCAGCATTGTCTAAAGGGCTATACCCCACCACCAAGAGATAATCATCTGGGGCAAGGGTCAATAAGTAGGCGATGGTCAGAGTTGACATATCCTCAGCGCGGTAGGCCAAGGCAGGGAAATCAACTGCATCAATCATCACATCTTCAATAGCAGCAACATCAGCATCTTGCTCAACCAAGGTGAGGTTTTCTAGCGCAATACTTAAATCCTCATCGACGCCCAATAATCCCAAACGCACTAAGGTTGCTTGGCTACCACGTTGCACAATTACACCACTTGTTCGCTCTGGTGATTGGGCAATGATGGTTTCAGCTTCCAAAATAGAATCCCAACTATCGGGGAAGGCAAACCCAATATTTAAAGCGTCAGAATAGACACTTTGATACGCGATTTCTTGTAGCGGGATTCCTGTAGGTGGTTGAGCCGTAAAGGTTCCTGCTACCGCTGCCTCAATTGTGCCATCTACATCAGGAGTATTGGTTGGGGTATTAGTCGATGTTGGTGTATTGGTATGGGTGCTAGAGGGCGTGATGGTTGGGGTTTCGGTGTTTGTTGGTGAACTGGTCACTGTAAATGTAGCCGTGATGGTTGGCGTATCAGTCGCCGTTGGGGTGGGCGAACTGGCCGTTGCGGTTTGCTCAGCGATATATAAATCGGTGGCGCGGGCTTTGGCAGCCTCACGGGTTTGCTCTACCTCATTCGGCTCATCTTCGGATGTACAAGCCGCCACAATGAGACTCAGTAACAATAGCCATATAATCAAACGATGGGGTCGAAACATGCGTTTACCTCCGAATAAGGAATCGTGTTTGGTTGTTGTCTAGGTCTTGGACTTCTAATAAGTCATAGCCACGTTCGTATACCCACGGCTCAACTTCCGCCTTTGCGTTTGGGTGGGCGCTAATAAACTCAAAAACCGCACCGTCTTCTAAGGGTTCGATGCGGGACGCCAAGAATAATTTGATCTCAAAGCAGACCTCAAGTCCACTGGAAAAACTACCTGCTAGATTATCGTTCATTATTAAACTTTGCGTTTATGTCCATATATAGTCTACTCAATTGATCCGCTTGGGCAAAATTAAGAGTTTATGAGGGAACACAACATCCCCATACTCGAATCATCATATGGATAGATTAGAGGATAATATTCTTACATGGCAATAGGGGGGATGCACTCATTGAGCAATTGGCAAAATAAACCGAGCACCAAGACACTAAATGCTATCAATACCTATGGAAGGGAGTCCTATTAGGGCTCCCAATTTAGATGTCATTTTATTGTGGCGGGGGCGCTATAGCCCCTCAAATATGGTTTAAGCTTCGCGCCAACGGTCAGGAACCAGGCGATGCAGTGGCAACGAACAGATCTGATCCAGTTGTTGATAGGCGTCTGCTTCACCCCATAAAGCGCGTTCGATGAGTTCCCGCAAAGCAGCATCTTCACCGGTAGGGTCACCACATTCGCGCATGACATGTGCCCATGCTTCTCCTGTGGAAGCGTTGCGCCGTACCCCAATGATATTTCCATTTTCATCAGGGCGTGCTAGCGCGAATACATAATCTTCCGCATAGCGTGATGAAATATTCTGTGTTTGTGCTAACAATTCAGTAATGCCAATCACACTAAGTTGTTGGTAATCGACCGCGAAAGGTGTCGGGTCATCAGAGGCAACGCCTTGCAAAAACAAATCTTTAAAGTACCCTGAAAATTGCGTTAGATGTACTTTTTCATGCTCGATGAGTTCCCCCCGCTCATGGATATATAAACCATTAAAGCGTGGCGCACTACACAAGACACGCTCCCCAAAGAATTCAATATCAACCCGTTCCGGCGTACAAATACTATTTTGGCGTTCCACCATTAGATGGTAACAAACTTCGCCAATCGTTCGTGATGAGCCTTCATAGGCAACTTGGTCGTACATCTCTGTATCATCACAGGGGAGCAATACCCAGATGTCTGATTCTGTGGTGCCATCAAGTTGAGCAATAGATTGTTCGCTCGTGGGTTGAGAGGCATCAAGGGTTTCACCATCGGGTTGATGCGGTAAGTACCAGTCCCCATTTAACGCCAAGTAGTTATCAATCAAGGGCTGCCAGTCGGTAATTTGCGAATCGCGTGCGCCGTCGCCAAGCAAGCCAGGCAATGGGTGTTGATCCAATTGGGTAATGTCCGAGACGACCACCAACCGCACACTCTCGGTGGCTTCATACCATCCGCGTTGTTCAGACCCAACACGGGCTTGTTGTTGTTCAGGATCACTTTCGTCATAATCAATATTGGTACTCACCCAGCGATAGACCCATTGTGCAACGGGCATCTGTTGATCACCAACTTCGATTTGATACCATTCTTTATCTGGCAAATTGACACACCCATGCGATCCGTAATGGCCACGCACGGTTTCTTTCCAGTTCCACCATGGCGCACCATGCAAGCTAAACCCTCCACTAAAGTAATTTGACCACGGTACAGCCGGGATGCCGGGCATATCATCAGTTGCGCGGGTACGGTAGACGCGAAAATCACCATAAGGCGTGGGACCCAATACCACCGGCGTGTGTAACACCACCTGATCCCCTTCATACATCACCGCACGCGGACGGTGATCAGCAATCACCACAATGACCTTATCGGCGGGTTGGGTGTCAGGATAAACATTAATCGGCGTAAAGGCATCATCTGTTAGTGGTGTCAGGTAGGATAAATGAATATACGTCGGGTGGTAGTCAGTAGGTTCAGGGATGTAGGGGCTATGGAGTCCATCGGGTTCAATGAGTCCCCATTCTTGATCCACAATCGTAACCCGCAGCACATATTCACGATCTAAAAAGCGATGCCGTTCTGATACGTTGATCGCTTCCCCAAAAAGCTTGGTGTTATTTTCACGAATCCATTCTGATGGTGGCGAATCTGGAATCACTTGACGATAAATAGCATCGGGTGGATTGATAATTTCGGCATAAACTTTACTACCGATAGGATGTTGCGCCCATGCGTTGGCTGTTTCAAAGTTAGCGGCGTGGCTGGTTTGGCTAGTGAGGGCAATCCCGCCTAAGCTCAATAAAAGAACGATACAAACAATACTTTTGGTAACCATTAACATAACTCCCGTTTACGAACTGTCTTGTTTGTATCATAAAGGAGCCTAGACAACCGTGCTTGACGCATAAAACGCGCTGTATTGATAGTTGGCTGAAGGCTCCCTGACAATTGCCTAACTAGGGGGCATGGTTTGCTGAAGCATTTCTCTCTTTAACCTTCAAATGGCCTATGCTATACTATCGCGTAATCTATCGGGGCGTGGCGCAGTTTGGCTAGCGTGCACCGTTCGGGACGGTGAGGTCCACGGTTCAAATCCGTGCGCCCCGACAATTCCCCATTATCGGAGCATCCCCTACTTGTAAAATTTTCCATTTATGACAGTGCTTCAATATTCAAAATTGAGTTCTTGCGGTGTTTTGCCAAAATAGTGCAATGTGCGTTTTCGATCCCACATCGCCCACGCCAAAACAATAAAGAAACTGGTGGAAAAGACTAAAATGATCAGGGGTAAAAAGATCGCCATCACCGAAATCGATAAACTGATCACATCCTCAATCACACTCACCACCATATTCCCCATACCGCCGGTTGTGACCGTCACACCCGGGCGAATTAAGGCTTTGAGGGCATGTACGCTACCCGCCGCGATAATACCAGACAAGATACTGGCCGCAGTCATAATATCAGGATCTGCATTGTTGACATTACCAGTACTCGCGGCAAACAAAAGCGCACCTGCTGCGGGGCGGATCCCTGTATTGATCACATCATTGGCGCTATCCAAAGCAGGGACTTTATCCGCACCCATTTCGATGATCAAGAGAATGGTTAAAATGGCTAACACAATCGGGGAACCGAGAGTGTCATATGGCGCAGCAAGCTCAACAACTTCAGCATATTCTAAACCGCCTAAAATCAGGAGTGGCAAATAAGCATTTAGCCCTGCGCTCCCAGAAAGTCCTAATCCTGTTAAAATTTGTTCCATGATGTTTCCTTACAATCGACCTTAAAAAATAAATCCATCCCATGTGCCCGTCATATAAAAACGAGCATAATTGATTGCCCCGATCATGCTAACGGCAAGTGTCAGTCCCGCTAGGTATGGCACCCATAATTGTTGCCATTGATGATAGGAGCGAAAGCGATTGGTGATCGTGACCACCATAACCGTAAAAATCATACTTAATACCGCGACAACGCCCACGGCACTCAGCACACCCAACACCAATAAGATCATCCCATTTTCCGAAAGCGTCAGTAAGATCATCAAAACTGCTAATAAGCTTAACCCAGCGAGTTCCTTTAGATTCCGCACCGGGGCACTGCGTTGACCGCCATCTGCCCACATACTTTGATTAAAAATGGGGAATACCATGGTGATCAGCGTTAACCCTGTAAAGACCCCTGTCACCAGACGAAGCCAATTTTGAGGTTCATAAGGGCCTTCATACCCCGGATAAAGATAAAAGTAGCTGTTCAACCCATCAAACCCTAAAATGGCTACAAAACCTGCTAACACCATACCGACACGCCAATTAGGGAGAAATGCAGCGCGTTGGCGTCCACTCGCCACATAAACCCCTAAGCCAGTCATCACGCCAAGGTAAATTCCTGTACAGCGGGCACACAAGGGTAAAGGGCGGCCATTGATCAAAAATGACCGTTCGGGAATGCGATGACAAATTGCATAACCAACAGCATCCGCTTTGCCAAGGACACCGGGTTGTGTGTACCATGTCCATGCGCCGATGATGCCCAAGGCAGCAATCAAGATGCCCCACACCATCCATTTGGGATGTGCAACGGGTGGGATTTTCCGTGAGTTATGTTCTTGTGATGTCAAATTCATATCTCTATTATAAGCGATTTTAGATTCTAGGTTGTCGTCGCATTGTTCATCGCGTTACACTTGCGGCATTGATGGAGAAAGATAGTTTGATTGATCGCCAATGACAGTATTATTGATCAGCTTTTATGTGTGGATGCAAATTCTTGTAGGGGAACCCTTACCAATTGGGCAAGTACAAATTAGTAATTTTACACCGATTTATGCCGCCCCTGTTTATAGTTTTCCCATTGATCGGGCACGGTCGGGGGATATTTTGTGGATATATGAGGTTGTTGGTGATTGGGGGCGTACTGACACTGGCTGGCTCCTTTTGCCGCAACCGTTACAACCAGCGGTCGTTAGCAGTACGGCTATTTTAGATCAGACAATTGATATTACACCTGCTTATGGGGATGCTCCATCAGAGCGTATTCGCCGCCAAACAGAGGTTGGCGTGCTAGCCATTATTGACGATCAAGCACTACTCTATACGCGTCAGCAAGTTGGGTGGGTGACCTTAGCCAATGCAGACTTGATCTGGAGTGACCCATCGCCTAATTTTGCAGATTTTGTGGAAAACGTTGGATATGTGCAAGTCGAGCAAACACCCCTCTATGAAACACCCGATCTAAATGCTGAGACATTCGGAACATTGCGCTTAGGTAAACAAGTTCGCATTGTGCATCAAGTGGATGAGTGGGGATTGGTGATCGCGGATTCTATGTATGGGTGGGTGCAATTAGCCGACTTTGATCAACTCCCCAGAGGGTATGCACGCGGCACAATGACTGCTGGCGATGTCAATTTTCGGTCTGCACCAACCACCAATAGCCGTATCTTGACGGTGTTAGCTTACCAAGCACCTATTTTGATTTTGGGGCGCAGCCAAAACGAGAGTTGGTTCCATATTCGTTCAAATGGAGTAGATGGCTGGGTGTCGGCACAATTTGTTGAACTCGATGATGGGTCGGTGGTGGTTGCCGATTTACCAGTATTTGACTAAGAGGGTATTATGCGATTTTTTATCACTGGCATTGCGGGCTTTTTGGGGAGTACCTTAGCCAAAAAACTCATTGAAGATGGGCATGAAGTCCGTGGATTGGACAATCTCAGTTCTGGTAAAGCCGATAATGTGCATCCTGAGGTGGTGTTTGAGCAAGGTGATGTGAACGATGCCCCTAAACTATGGTCACTGATGCAAGATGTTGATACGGTAATCCATTTGGCGGCGCGGGTATCGGTACGCGAAAGTATGCGCTACCCGCGTGATTATAATCATACCAATGTAGGGGGGACGGTTAGCGTCTTAGAAGCGATGCGCGATACAAGCGTGAAACGTCTGGTATTTTCATCCTCTGGGGCGATCTATGGTCAACAAGATACCTCTCTAATGCACGAAGCGCTCCCCCCTAACCCTGAATCACCTTATGCCGTAAGCAAGCTGGCTTCAGAATATTATATTCGTACCACTGGTCGTTTATGGGGGATTGACACGATCACCTTACGGATTTTTAATGCCTATGGCGTTGGTCAATATTTACCACCCGCCAACCCACCCGTGATTCCGCAATTTTTTAAACAGATTCTAGGTGGGGGATCAGTGGTCATTAATGGCGATGGTCACCAAACACGCGACTTTGTGTATCTTGATGATGTGGTCACCGCCTTAGCCCGCGCAGCAAATTTATCTGCATTTCCTGACCATCCTATTGTAAATGTCGGCAGTGGTGTTGAAACCAGTATTCTTGATCTGGCGGCATTGATTGGTGAAATCACCAAAAAGAAGCCAAATCTACTACCAGACCCCAAACCAGAACCGAACGCTTATGGAATGCAAGCTGACCTGACCCAACTCAAAACCGTCTTAGGATTTGTACCGCAATTTAGCCTTGAAACAGGCTTACAACACATCCTTGAAAATGATGAACGGTTTTCGGGATAAGACCAATTCAAAATTTGTGGTTGCAAAAATAAAAAAATCTGTGCTAAATATACGGTAGAATCTAAGAAAATCTATCAATATGTCAGAAAATAAACCACATCTTTCTATATTACGAAATCTCAAAATAGGCAGCTTCCATATCGGGTCATCTATGGCAGATGTGCTAGGCTCTGGGGTTTGGAATCGCGTGATGATCCAAGACTTGGGGTATGCTGCGACGCCGGTCGGATTTTTGTTAGCGTTGCGCTACTTCCTTGCCCCGATCTCAGTTTGGGCGGGGGCGCAATCCGACAAGACCAATGTGCGCGGCTATCGGCGGTTACCGTGGGTGTGGGGTGGACGCTTGGCGATGGTCTTTGGTTATTTACTTGTGGCGATCTCAACGATTGAATTAGTACGATATGGTAGCCAATGGTGGTTGGGGATCATTATCGGGTTTTTGGTGGCCAGTATCGGGCAAACGTCCTCAGGGAGTACCTTTTTGGCCTTGGTTTATGACCGCGCCCCCAATGAAGAACGCGGGCGAGCGGTTGGTGTGGTGTGGACATTTTTACTGGCAGGCTATGCCATCGCCGGAATATTATTTGAGCGCCTGCTACCGACCTACTCCGAAACGGAATTCGTTACCTTTTTTGTCACCGTTGGAACCATCATGATGGCAATTTGGGTTTTCGCTACATGGGGTGAAGAAACACCACAACGGGAGCGCCCTGCATCGGATGAGCCCAAAAGTACGCAACCTGATTTGATGAATGATCTATGCGAGATGTTGCAAAGCCAATCTGCACGGTTGCTCGTCGGATTTATGTTTTTGAGCTTTATGGCCGCCTTTATGCAAGATACCTTATTAGAGCCATTTGGCGGCAATGTGTTTGCACTCACCGTAGGAGAAACCACGCGCTTTCAAGCCTATTGGGGCACAATGGCGATCCTATCCTCAATTGCAGCGTTGGTGTTATACCGTCGGATTGCGCTGAATGCCTACCAAAAATTAGCGGGGGCGGGTGTTCTGACCTTGATTGTAACCTTTATCCTATTAGCGATCACAGCGAGTAATGCGATTGAATCCCTGCTTCGTCCGAGTTTGTTGCTGTTGGGGGTTGGCTATGGGTTGTGGAACATTGGCACGGTGGGATTAATGGTCAAACTAAGCCGCGAATCCAGCGCAGGGCTTGATCTGGGTGTGTGGACGGTGGTCGCTACCATTTGCCGAGGCTCAGGGGTGTTTTTTGGCGCGGTCTTATTTGACGGTTTTTCCAGTTTATTGGGGGAAGCCGCCAGCGCTTATGCCGTGATCTTTGCGCTTGAAGCGGTGCTACTGATGGCGTCGTTGCCGGTGTTAGCCCAGATTCGCCTTGATCCGATAACCGAAAAGGCCACCGAAACTGAATTGGTTTTGGCGGGGAGCATGGACTAGATTGCTAGCATCCCATGCGTGTCAAGTTAAGCCCGACGCTGAAAGCATCGGGCTAGGGTATTTTGAAGCCTCCTGAAGGAGGCTGATTGGATACTCAGTCGGCAAAAAATCCATCAAAACCTGTCCATACGAGTGATTTGGGCGAATGGCAACCCCATTTATGGGGTTTACAGACAATTTTAGGCGGATGCTTTCAGCTTCCTACACCCACATAAATCACATTGTTTGCTTAACTTGACACTTATGGGACTAGATTGCTAGCATCCTAAGTCACCCTTATAGAAAAGCGGATACCCCCGTTTGTGTCACGATCAAAATCCCTATGGCGTATATAAGGATGCTGATAAAAGCGGATACTAAAAATCTGGCGGTATTAAGTTGGATGATCTTGGCGGTAACGGACATAATCCAAATACCCGTCAAGGGCGTTGCCAACAGCACAAACCAAATGCCCCAGCGATCAATCCGTTGTTGGGCTTTTTCTGAGACGAGTGATTCCATCCATTTGGCAATGCGGGGGATGCGCACCAGTTGTTGATACAAAAAGCTGATGAGCAAGGCGGGCGTAAAATTGCCGAATACCGTCCATACAATCACAGACACATTATCTAAATCTAAGGCGATAGCATAGGGAACCGCAACATATATTTCCGCTAATGGGAAAAATCCCATAAACCACGCGCTAGCAGCTTTCAATAGGTAGTCCATGTTATATGTTTGCTCCGTCTGACTGCTCAATCAACGCTAACAAGCTTGCTTTGAGTCGATCATGAGTAGTGCTTTTCCAAAATATACGCTCAATCCATATACCATTTGTTGCTGCAATCACCAGTTCTGTCGTTTTTGGTGAGACACCGTCTTGTATCGCCTGTTGCGCCCAAGATCGATATTTTTGTTCCAATTGCGTCAGTAACTCTGGATAATTGGCAATCGCCATCATCAATGCAATAAAGATTTCGGGGGTTGTTTGATGATCATCAAAACTGGCTTCTACATAGGCGCATAACCAACGCCCAGATGTGTTTGGGAGTTTGTCATAAATCTCATTAAGATGCTGTTCAAAGTCTTCAAGCGAATAGTGCAACATGCCTTCGATCAAGGCTTCTTTACTAGGGAAGTGGTACAGTAACCCGCCTTTGCTCACCCCTGATTTAGTGGCAACGGCATCAAGTGTTAGGTGTTGTAATCCTTGGTCTATCAATATCTGGCTAGCGGTTAAAAGCAGGTGTTCACGTTTTGAGTTTTTATTTACCATTTTTACTATACCAACTGGACGGTTTTATTGATTACCAGAATACTATACCAACCAGACGGTTTTTTCAACACTATTTGAGTTAAATATTGATTAGAAGCAAGAGGGATCACAGATAATGCTCTGCAATCCCCGACAAAATATGAGGGTTAACCGTTGTCGCTCAACAGATCGCGATCATTAAGGGGTTGTGCAGGGCGCGCATTGGCAGCATAAATCGCTGCAAAAGCATCAATCTGTTCAGCACTGAGGGTAATGGGGTCGTTCATCACCAACCAACGAACAATTTCGCTACAGGGTGGTGTTGTCAATGATCCATTGTAAGTAGTGAACTGGCTGTCTACTGGCAATAAGCTTTCCAGATCAATGCTCAATGTGGCAGTGTCAGGCGCTTCGCTCACTTCATTGGGGAGATTATCAAAAATAGAAGCATAATTGTCATTTGCCTCACCTTCTTGGATCAAAACACCAATCACTGCTAAATTGCCATTGTCTGAGGCATGGACAAAGTGTAATTCCATTGCAGCGGCTTCGCCATCAATTAGGTGTTCGCTAGGGTGATGAAAGTGAAATTGTAATAAGTTATAGTCAATTTCATTGTAAGTGATGGCATAGCCCTCATCGACCTTGACTTCAATGGTATGCCCATTGTTAAAGATGCGGAGCGGGGCTTCACCATAATTAACTTGAATATCACTGAGGTCAATAGTGGTGGCATTAGCAATGTCAATGGGAGATTGAGCGCGACCTTCTCCACACTCTGCCCAATTAGGGTTCAGTTCTCCCCAATTGTCAGGGCCAACATCCCCTTCATACCCCCACTCTTCATCACCTTCGGCATACGTTAACCCAAGGTATGACACTAACATAATTGTTAATACAAGAAGTCCAACGATATTGCTTTTTTTCTTTTTCATTTTAAAAAATCCTTTAAAGTGATGAAATACTATTGTGCTGTTGCTTGTGTAGCGTGATTTTATTATGTGGCTTTCAGCGCGTTCTGGCAAATGGGGCAATGTTGGTCAAAACCTTAAAACTTTGTAATAAGAATTGACTTGAACAAGCGTTCTAGGCTAAACTTAAACAGAACGAGTGTTCAAGAGAGAGGATCATATAGTATGTTTGAAGGTTTTCCGCAAAATATGACAAAATTTTACGAAGACTTACGCGAGAATAATTCCAAAGATTGGTTTGATGCGAACCGTGAGCGTTACGATGCTGATGTCATGAAACCATCACGAGATTTTGTTGAGGCGATGGGATTGCGGCTCAAGGAATTTTCGACGGACATCCACGCTGTGCCAAAAGTGAATCAATCACTCTTCCGCATTCATCGGGATACCCGCTTTAGTGAGAATAAAACGCCATTCAAAACGAATCTGGCGATGGTTTTTTGGGAAGGTGGCAACAAACGAATGGAGAACTCAAGTTTTTACTTTCATTATGAGCCGCCTAATCTCTTATTGGGTGTTGGGATTTATAAATTCTCCAAACCTGTGTTGCAAGCGTATCGTGATTATGTGGCGCATCCCAAACACGCGGCTGAGCTTCAGCAAATCATCACAGATTTAGAAGCCCAAGACGGGTATAACAATGTCTGGGGCAAAAATTACAAAAAGGTTCCACGCGGTTACGATAAAGATTATGAATACGCAGATTTATTGCTCTATGATGGGATAACAATAGGCGTTGAAACCCCCACCCCTGCGGCGTTTTATACACCCGATCTGATCGACTATTGCGCGACACAATGGGCCATCATGCACCCTTTACATCGTTGGTTAGTCAAGATGACTGCAACCCAATGAGTGAATTAAAGTTACACCTCAATATGACAGTGGCCTGCAATCTGGCAACCGAGCTATCTGAGCATTACCCTGCCTTTGATACGGATTCATTTTTGGCGCAAGTTGGGGAAAAGCTCGATACGTTGGAGTTAAAAGCCCGTTCAGCGTGGGTAGCAGAGGCACTTCATGCGCACTTGCCAACAGATTACCCCGAAGCGGTCAAAATCTTAGAAGCGATTTTGGGCGATCCATTGCAAGAGGATGATTCAGTAACGGATGGATTTTATCGCCTGATGCCGATTGCACATTTTGTTGAAGTCTATGGTTTGGAGCATGTGGATGAGTCCGTTCACGCCATGTATGAGATTACCAAACGGTTCTCCTCAGAGTTTGCCATTCGGCCTTATTTGGAACGGTATCCTGAGCATATGTTGGCAATTTTGCACGAGTGGACACTTGACCCAAATGAACATGTGCGACGGTTGGTCAGTGAAGGTACTCGTCCTCGGTTGCCGTGGGCAGGACGCTTGTATCAATTCATTGACGATCCGACCCCAACCTTAGCCTTACTAGAAAAATTAAAAGATGATTCTTCCTTGTATGTACGGCGATCAGTGGCGAATCATTTAAATGACATCGGTAAAGATCATCCTGAATTACTCTTGGATACGGTTGAACGCTGGCGCGTGAATGCCGACGCAAATCGGTTGTGGGTGATCAAACATGCGTTGCGCAGTTTGATCAAAGCGGGGAATGTGCGGGCGTTGGCGGTGCTAGGCTATGCGGCACCTCAAGTACGCTTGATTGATTTCACGGCTTCCGATGAGGTTGTGATGCCAGATGTTTTGGCATTTTCTTGTACATTGCGTAGCACTGCCCCACAAGATCAAGAGTTAATGATTGATTATCTGGTACATTTTATGAAAGCTAATGGAAAAACTGCACCAAAAGTTTTTAAGTTAACGCAAAAAACACTGGCGGCAGGGGAGCAAATTACGATCCAAAAATCACATTTGATCAAACCGATCACGACACGGGTCTATTATGCGGGGCCACATCGGGTAGAAGTTCAAGTGAATGGTCAGGTTTTGGGCGGTGCGGATTTTGATTTGGTCTTGTAGACTGTCTGCATGACCAATCAATTATCAACTTCAAACACACATTCAGAAGAACAAGAGCAAGATGTAGGCGGCGCGCTTTCTGGAAATCAGATCGCCCGCGCCGCATCATTGATCATGGGTGCCTTGGTGCTCAGTGGCATTTTAGGGGTGGTGCGTCAGGGGGCTATCTCGGCGGCATTTGGCGCGGGACGTGAACTCGACGCGTTTTATGCAGCGTTGCGGGTTCCTGAAACCCTATTTGTGCTAGTGGCAGGCGGGGCATTGGGTTCGGCATTTATCCCTGTATTTGCGCGGTATTTGGCTCAAGATGATTTTAAGGGAGCATGGCGGTTAGCCAGCGCAACTTTAAGTTACATGCTGTTGGCGGCGAGCGTGCTATGCGTCGTCTTTTTTATATTTGCTGCCCAAATTGTCGAGTTTATTTTAATTCCAGGGGCAGATGCTGCATCTCAAGCGTTAACGGTTGAGCTTATGCGCATTATGCTGGTTACCGTGTTGATCTTTGGGATTAGTGGTTTGGTGATGGGTATTTTAAATGGGTATCAACATTTTTTATCTCCTGCCCTTGCGCCAAGTCTGTATAACATTGGATTGATTTTTGGGGCACTGGTACTGGCTCCTGAATATGGCGTCCATGGTTTGGCGTGGGGGGCAGTCTTCGGGGCAGTTTTGCATGTGTTGATTCAAATACCAGCCTTGTTGCGATTAGATTTTATCCAGATTCGCCCAACGTTGGTTTGGCAAGCGTCCGGGGTGCGTGAAGTCTTGTTGCTCATGTTGCCGCGTGTGCTGGGTTTGGGAATCGTACAAGTAAATTTTTGGGTGAACGCGGCGTTAACCAGTTCGATGGTTGCCGGTAGTTTGACAGCCCTAACAACTGCTTTTACATTGATGTTCACGATATTAGGGATTTTAGGGCAAAGTATTGGTACAGCCGTGTTCCCAACATTATCACGGCTTCATGCGGATGGTGATAACAAAGGCTTTGCACGGACATTGTTGGGATCATTAAGTAGTGTGATGTTTTTAGCTATTCCGGCAGGCATTGGGTTGGCCGTGATGGCAGAGCCATTGATCACCGTGTTATTTGAGCGTGGCGAATGGACACCGACTGACACGCAAGGCACCGCTTGGGCGCTGGCATTGTTTAGTGTTGGGTTGGCAGGGCATGGTGTATTAGAAATTTTGGCGCGGGCATTTTACGCCCTACATGATACATGGACACCCGTGCAAATTGGCATCATGACCATGATTTTAAATATCACGTTGAGCTTACTCTTTATAGAAGTTTACCCAGATGATGCTGAATTTGGGCGAGGGGCATTTGGGGCGCTTGCTCTGGCGATGTCGATTGCAACCGCGCTTGAAAGTACGGTGTTATGGATTTTGTTACGGCGACGGATTCATTTACCCGATCGTGATACGCTTGTGAATGCTAGCAAAACCCTTGTTGCAGCGTTGATCATGGGCGCAGTGGTCGGTGGATTTACAGCAGTGGTTGATCTACCTGCATTGGTACAGTTAATGGGTGGTGTTGGGATTGGGATCTTGAGTTTTGGCGCGGTAGCATTTGTACTACGGATTGATGAGGTCTACCGTGTTCCCCGCCAGATATTGGCACGCTTGGGGCGTGGATGATGCGGGGGCATCATGCCGCTAACGCGGCGAGGGCTCGCCCAGCGTCACCACAACCTATGGTTGTGCCCTCCGCTGACCTCGCCTGATTCAGCGAAACACCTAGTTATTTTTTGCCGTTGGTTCAAAATGAAGCTAGTGGTGCGGTGGCTTAGACCGCCCACTAGCGGGAAACGTTAGCTAACTTCGACTTTAACTTTGCCTGCAGGGGGCATGTCGTTGCCTTTATCTTCCCGATTCACTTCGTCTTTCACTTCATCAACAAGCCAATTCATTAATACGCGAAAGCCTTCCAGTGATTCATTCACAGCCGCTTTAGTATGCTCTTTAAATTCGGGTGGAATGAGACTTTCCATCGCTTTACCGGCTTCTTCAAAAGCCTTGCGTTGGCGGTCAACAAATTCTTCAAATGTAGGTTCTTTTTTATCCGTCATGGGTCATTTATTCCTTAGGGTTATCGTCTTGCTTGTCATCTTGTGGGACAAATTCGCGTTTCAGATCTTTGGTAACATCATTGACGCCATCAGAAACAGCATTGACTAAAACGCCAAAGCCCTTGGCGGATTCTTCCAGTGCATTCCACCCATGTTGGCGGAGTCCACTGGGGATGAGAGAAATAGCAGCACGTCCAGCCTCTTGGAGTGCCCGTGCTTGATGATCAACAAAGGCGGATATTGGATGGGCATCCGATTCATTGACTGCCACCGGAATATCTTGTTCTTTCTTAGCCATGGTTTTTTGTCCTTAATGGGTTGCTATTTATTATTGTATACGAGTTTTGCGCATAAATGTTGCGATTGGGATCAAGTATCCCCTCTATTTAGGTAGATGATCCTAATTTAGAGGGGGACAAATGGGGAATCGTGACAGGTACGGCGGTTATTCGTCAGGGATGGGGAATGGTTAAGACGCGCCACCAAGGCGAAATAACATGGTGGTTTGTCCGATCACAATCACAGCGCCATCTAACAGTTCTTGAGGGTCTTTGAGCACTTTATTGTTTAATAACGTACCGTTAGAGCTATTCATATCTGTAATGATCCACTTGTCATCCTCTCGTCGTTCGATTTTGGCATGGGGACGTGATACCGCCCGATCTTGTAAGGCGATTTCCCATGTGGCATTGGCTGTTGCCCGCCCAATTGTTAGTAGATCCGTAATGAGAGGGACTTCGGTACCTTCTTGGGGGCCTGTGGTAATGCTTAACAACGGGCGTCGAGATTTGTCTGCGGGCAGAATGAATGTCCCTGTTTCTTTGGCGTGTTGTTCATCAGCTTCTGTAACAGAACCCGAAAAGTTAATGGTGGGGACATATAAACGAATGACATCGCCACTAGCCAGCGGAAAAGGTTCAGTAATTTGTTCGTCATTGACGAATGTCCCATTGGCACTATTGAGGTCAGAGATCATAAACAAGCCATATTGATAGCTAATAACGGAATGCTGACGGGAAACATGTTGTTCTCGGATGCAGATTTCGTTGCCCAAACTACGCCCAATTGTAACGGTGGCGCCTTCAGTCAGGACATATTCTTTCCGTTCACCGGAATTGGGATCATTCCACCAAACTTTAGCAATACCTTTGGGTGATTCGTCTGTCATATGGTTGCGTGTCCACTTTCTCTTTATCTATTTCATTTTAGCATTTTTTGGCGTGTGCTGCTTTGGAAAAAGTTCTGAATTAACAAATACTCACACTCCGCTATAATAGCCAGCAAGAAATACAAATAGTAGGTAACTGTATGCGTCATACAACTGTTTATCCCTTTACCGCCATTGTTGGTCAAGAGCGCATGAAGCGCGCCCTCATTCTTAACGCCGTCAATCCATCCATTGGTGGGGTGTTGATCCGTGGGGAAAAAGGAACCGCCAAATCGACAGCGGCACGTGCCCTGGCGGTGTTGCTGCCCGAAATTGATGTTGTCGAGAATTCGCCATTTAATGATGATCCCACTAGACCTGATACATGGTCTGATTATGTACGGGCGAATCATGGCATTTTGGACACCCCAGCAAGCCATAAACGGCGCACCCCGTTGGTTGATTTACCCGTTAGTGCCACTGAAGATCGCGTCGTGGGGACACTAGATATTGAAAAAGCGATTAAAAGTGGTGAAAAACACTTTGAACCCGGCATCTTGGCAAGTGCCAATCGTGGCATCTTGTATGTAGATGAAGTGAACTTGCTGGATGATCATATTGTCGACTTATTGCTGGACTCCGCCGCAATGGGCATCAATGTGGTCGAGCGTGAAGGTATCAGCTTTTCGCACCCCGCTAAATTTATTTTGGTTGGCACCATGAACCCCGAAGAAGGCGAACTCCGCCCACAACTATTGGATCGCTTTGCGCTCTCGGTTGAAATTTCGGGGATCAAAGATGTGGACGATCGGATGGCGATCTTGGAACGCCATATCTCGTTTGATGAAGCTCCAAAACAATTTTTGAAAGAGTGGGTGCAACATGAAGAAGCACTCTCTAACAAAATTAGTGGTGCGCAAAAGATTGTCGATAGCATCAAATACACCGCGCGTGATTTGTACATGGTCGCAAACCTAACCTCTAGCTTTGCGGTGGACGGTCACCGGGCGGACTTGGTGATATTGAAAGCTGCCCGTGCGAACGCCGCCTATGAAGGGCGTAAACGCATTAACGATCATGATATTTTGGTGGCAGCCGAACTTGCCCTTGGTCACCGTATGAAGCGCGATCCATTTTCTGATGCCGTATTAGGCGAAGGTGATGTTGAAGCCCGTTTAGAAGATATTGCCGATCAATGGGATCAAGAAGGTGAAGGTGGCGAGGATTCGCAAAGTTCCAAAGACGATAGTAAAAAAAAAATGACGTAACCGACACCAGTAGCGAAGCCGGTGAAGACATTGAAGACCTGAGCCAAGCAGAACCCAGCGCCCAACAAACCTTTGGGAGCCAAGATGCACGCTGGTGGGAAGGCGGTCAACAAACGGAAACAGGGGAAGAATTTGAAGCCTCCAATATGGAGCAAACCCCATTGGATCGCCTTTCTCGCCGGGATGCTGGCCGCCGTAAAAGGAGCTACACCGATCGCAAACGAGGCCGCTATGTGAAATCCCGTCCGGCGGGGGATCGTTTAACGGATATTGCGTTTGATGCGAGTATCCGCGCTGCTGCACCGCATCAAATCAGCCGTGATAAAGGGGACTTGGCCTATGCGTTGCGCAAGCAAGATATGCAACGTAAAATTCGCGTGAAAAAAACCGCTAACCTGATTCTTTTTGTCGTTGATGCTAGTTGGAGCATGGCGGTTTCTGAACGAATGAGCGCGACCAAAGGCGCGATTATGTCTTTGTTGACCGATGCTTACCAACGGCGGGATCGTGTTGGCTTGGTGGTGTTCCATAAAGACCGTGCTTTAGAAGTACTCCCCCCCACAAATTCAGTAACATTAGCCAAAGAAGCATTGGCTGACATTCCTGTTGGTGGTAAAACCCCACTCTCACATGGGCTGACCCTTGCCCGCGACATCTTTCGCAAAGAACGCTTGCATGACGCCGATACCTTGCCGTTAATGATCTTGCTCACTGATGGGGCGGGGAATGTATCAATCGGAACCGGCGAACCCGAAGCCGAAGCCCACAAGATCGCCCAAATGATGCAAATGGATGGGATTCACTCCGTCACGATCAATATGGAACATGAAAGCTTTGATCAGGGATTGGCCGCAAAATTAGCCGAGCAACTCGGTGGCCCTTGTTATACATTAGATGAGCTTAAAGCCGAGGTATTGTATCAAACAGTGCGCCAAGAATTGGATCGATAGTATGCACGGGGGGGATTCATTTTCCCTATGGCCAGACACTCGCTAAAATAGGGTTATGACTGACTATACACTCTGGGATGTAATCGAGCCGTGGATTGTGCTGGTGGTCTTGCTGTTACCGCTGATCTACGCGGAACGGTGGGTTCACCGTCACTTATTTGGCATCGGCTACCTGATTAGTGAAGATAAAGTTTCTGCCACCCGCCTCTTTTATGTAATCTTTGCGCCGGGTGTGTTTTTACATGAATTTATTCAGTATTTGGTGGCCGGGGCGTTAAATGTCCCCATTAAAAAGCTCACCGGATGGCCAGAAGAACAAGACAACGGTATCCTGCGGCTTGATTTTATTGTCGTAGAACAAGAGGAAACAGACGCCATTCGTGCCGCGTTGGTGGCTGCATCACCGTTTTTCATCATGTCTGTGCTGGTGTGGTACATCAGCACCCAAGTGCTTGACCTCACACAAGTCACCATTGCATTGGGCGAAGCTGACCTCACCGCGTTAGGAACGGCGATAAATGGCGTTCTACAGACACCCAATTTCATCTTATGGACATACCTGCTGTTCGCAGTTGCTAACTCTATGTTGCCGAAACGTGAGGAAGCGCGTGGATTCCCCTTAATTCTTGGTGTAGGAGCTGCCATTGCTGGTGGAATGCTGATCCTTGGGTTGGATGCTGTATTACTAGAAACCTTTGGCGGCCCTGTTGCAGATACAATGGGACTCATTAACATCGCTGTGGCAACCATCCTCGTATTAGATATTTTTATGATTGTACTACTGGGGTTTTTGGAAGATTCTTTAGAGCGTTGGCGGGGCTATAAAATGGATTATAGCTTTGGATCAGAGGTTGAAATGCCTGCCGCAAAAAGCCAACGGGCGAGACGTAAAAAGCGTGTGGCGGGTTCAGACGAACCGCTAGAAGCAGGTGATTTATTGCCGTCTATTTATAATCTGGATCTACCGTTACCAAGCCCAAGCGATAAACCCAAAACAGCTCGACCAGCAAAGCCTGTTACGGTGTCTAGTGCTGGTAGCCGCCCGAGTAGTCTTGGAAACCGTGCTGCTAGTTCTGCACGTCCCGCCGCGAAAGAAGCTTCTTCGCGGGGCGGAACAGGATCAGGGCGTCCGTCGGTAGTCCGGCAAGGAAGCTTAACCCCTATTGAAAATGAATCCTCATTCCGTCGTAGGCCAGGCTCAGAACGTGGGACGAGTGCGGCAGCGAATACTAGTAATCGTGCTCGTCCTGCCAGCACAAATGCTGCCAATGAGGCTGATGAGAAACCAACAAGCCCTGCACGCCCAAGTGGATTTAGTCGCCCGTCGAATGCTGGCAGTGGCGCCAGCCCCTTTAATCGTGCCCGTGGTGCGGAATCTTCAGATGATGGCGACAACGATAAACCCGCACGCCCAAGTGGGTTTAGTCGCCCGTCGAATGCCGGCAGTGGTGCCAGCCCCTTTAATCGTGCCCGTGGCGGAGAATCTTCAGATGATGGCGACAACGATAAACCCGCACGCCCAAGTGGGTTTAGTCGCCCGTCGAATGCCGGCAGTGGCGCCAGCCCCTTTAATCGTGCCCGTGGCGCGGAATCTTCAAGCGATGGCGGCAACGATAAACCCGCACAGCCAAGTGGATTTAGTCGTCCGGTAAATGCCAGCAGTGGCGCCAGCCCCTTTAATCGTGCCCGTGGCGGAGAATCTTCAAGCGATGACGACAACAAGCCCGCACGACCAGCGCGGCCAACAGGAGCGTTTAACCGTTCCGCCACAGCAGGGAACCGTAACCAGTTCCGCCCTGCGCCGCGCCCAACACAACGTCAAACTTCCCCAGATAATGAGGAGGATGACGCTGATTTGCGTTTTGATGATATTCAAGATGATGACGCTGATTTACGCTTTAATGATATTTTGGACGATGATTGATGGTTTACCACATCACATCATAGATAACGCCACGAGGTGAATTGGTGGTGCGAATAGTCAGCTTGCTTTGGTAGGGCAGAAATTCGGAAAATAGCCCATAAAACAACCCATAAATAAAATCATCAGGATAGGGAGAATGATCGGTGATCGTAATATGTTCCGGATTGTGATGCGCTACTGTAAAGTGCGGGGCGTCGAGGTGACGATGAGCAGCATGATACCGATTGTATAGATGATCGATCATACTATGAATGGAAAAAGCACCATCAGGAACAGGCAATGATTGAGCTAAACGGCTCCCCACATGCATTAAGTCAATTTGATAATTGTTGACTGCATCCCGCAAAATATCTAACCATGTTTTCTGAGAATACCATTCAGCAGGGTTCGGCTGGCGCTCAATACCATATTTATCCAGCAGAGAATGTGTTGATTTGCCAAAATGCGCTAACTGTAGCGCCATCACTCGTCCAGAAACTTCTGTTTGGGGGTTAAAAACCATATAGTCTGACATATTGTAAAATACTCCATTAAAAAATTTTCCTAAATCTATTGCTGGTTTTCTATAACGACGACTAAAACCGCTTCGCTTATGGCGGTTACTTTTTGCGTAACAATAGAACTATATTGGTATATACCACTAAGGTTATATGTTTAAACAATAGCATAGAAATGGTTGAAAGCAATTAAAATTCAGTTAAAAAATTGTAAGGAAAATACATATTTTTCATATTATGTCAACAATTACAACTATTTTGGTAAAAACCAAAGGCATTTTGCACAATATTTTCGGAGCTTTTGAATAAATAGTTTCCCTTGTTAGCTTTTAACAAAGGAAACTAAGAAAAGCGGGTTATTCAGCAAATTCGGGTTGGCGGGGGGCAACGCGGCGGGTACCAAGGCTTTGTTGCATCACACGAACTTGACCGGGGTTCCCGCCTTTGATGCTGCGGACATGTTTACGTTCAGTCACCAATACATCAACAGCAGCTTCTTTGCGACCTTTGCTGTAATAGGCAGCCAGCCCCGCAGCATAGTTAATGACAGCTTCCGAAACCGTGCGCCCCATGGTTTTGATGACCACATGTGCCCCCGGCATTCCGCGTACATGCAACCACAGATCATTTGGTGCAGAGCGTTTAAAGGTCACATCTTCATTCTGGCGGCTATTGCGCCCCACCCAGATCAATGTACCATCATCGGTCGTAACCTTAAGTGGTTTTGAGCGTCCGCTATTGGTGGTTTGACGGGTTTTACGCCCTTCCCAATAGCCAGCTTTGACTAATGTATCTTGCACTTCGCCAATATCATCCCAGTTGCTGGCCAAGGCGAGATCAGTTTCCAAATGTTCAATGTAACGAACATCACGCTTTGTTTGGTCGATCATTTGTGGTAACGAACTGCGTCCACGTTTGGCTTTTTCATACTTCTCAAAATATCGATTAGCATTTTCCACGGCGGTGAGTTCGGGTTTGAGCTTGATCATGATCGGTTCGCCGTCAGGATCATACTGAGCGCTAAAGCTAGTCTGACGGGGTTCGATCTGAAATTGATAGGCCAACAACAATTCGCCAGATTGTTTTAAGCGTTCGATCTGGCTATCGTCTTGTTGTTGTCTTTCTAAGTTAAACAGCTTGCTATTGAGCTTTTTGAGTGCATTTTTTAATTGCCGCTTAATGGGGCGCTTAGCAGCTTCATAAGCTAAATCACCAGATACTTCGCCATAATACGCGATCAAAGCATTGCTCACTGATTCAACCGCTTGCCATGTGCCCCCTAAATATTGCACAGGATACACCGCAAAGGCATCCGGATCGCCTTCTTCATCGGTGATAATACCCGGTTGCCATGTACGGTCTTGTAACAACTTGAGGATCGGTTGGGCGGCATTATAAACGGCTTTGGGAGCGAGATCTTTGATTTGGCTTTGGGGGTCACCACTCACCCGATAAATAATTTCGCGCCCCACCATCGGACTAATACCATGAATACTTTTGACCAAACTTAAAAAGGCTTTATCATCAGGATTGGCGTTATGCCATGCCTCGAGTAATAGATCAAGATTAGCGTCCTGTGGCGTTGCTTTCATTTGTGGGGCAGGTGGGGTGTAGGGTTGCCCCGGTAAAAGTACCCGCCCGCGAATATCTTCAGGGCGCACACGGCGGATCACTTCTCGGATGGTATCTTGTTCTACCAAGGCGAGATTGGCACGGCGTTCAAGTGGCTCAAAGATCAATTGAAATTCATGATCCCCGCTCAGAATATCCAAAATAATAATGCGTTCCCATGCGGGCTGACGCACCGCGATCAATTTACCGCCAACCACGCGCCGTTTGAGCAATAACCCTAGGGGAGATGGTTGCATCACGCCGCGCCGTAGCTTGCCACTGGCAATGTGCATCCGAGGCTGTTCAATGTCAGCATTGATATAAAGATATTGGCGTTGTTGGTTGGCGTAGACTTCAAAACCAAGTGCCCGATCATCAATTTCAACAAGGTTTTGGATTCGCCCACCTGCCAACTTAGTATTGAGTTCATCCACAAGGGCGGTGGCTGTTAAGTAATCAAATTGCATAAGGTTATTTATTCCAGTCTAAGTGTTTCTGTGGAGCGTCTTGAGTTGGACGGTCAATGAACCTGCAAGAGGATATAATGTGGGGTGTAGCGCAACAGTTATCGTGATGATGGTGTTAGGGAAAAGAAACCCTCTCCCCTAACCTTGTGTCCCGATTCTGTGAAAGGTGTAGCAAAAATAAGTAACAATCAGTGGTTTGGCTTAAAACAATTGATTGTGAATCTTGTTCGCCCGTACCCCAGGTACATCCTTAATACGTTCAATGAGGGCGTCTACATCTTCGCCTTCAGGCAATTGCCCTGCAAGTACCACACTACCATAATTGACCCGTACCATCACACCACGTGGCAGAGCATGTCCCAAATTGAGGCGCATGGTTTCATCATCATGGAGGTCATCAGCAATTAGTTGGGTGATACCGTCAACTTCATTGCTCAGGTAGTCCACCAAAACACGATGGGCAACTTTTGCACGCACATTACCCGCAAGGGTCACCACGCCATCTTGAACATCAAAGGTGAAAAAGTCACGAGATTGCTTAACAGGGTCAAAGTCGCGGATAAAGCTGCGAATTTCAGCAGCAATATCGACATCCGGTCGAGTTTGAACTTGGGTTACTGTAGCCATGAGTCTATCCTCATCATCTATCTGTTGTTGATATTGTGACGCGAAGTGCGCCATCTGCCAAGTGACATTTTGTCACGATTAGAAACAAAAAACTCACTGTTACCCAGTGAGTTGCGGTAGTGCCGACGATAGGATTTGAACCTATAACCTGCGGCTTATGAATCCGATGCTCTACCATTGAGCTACGTCGGCGTACGGGCAAAAATTATAGCGGTGTTTTGCAACCTGTCAATACTGTGATCCGCGTTACAGTATACTATCAATCGAAATCACAGCATCAGGCACAAACAAAGACCCCTCGCTGGTGCCTTGGGGCGCACTTTTGCGCAAGCGTTTATCAAGCGCGTCACTGTCAATCGTTCCTGCAAAATAATCCTGAAATGCGGATATGACCCGCCGTACATCACGGGCGGTTTCATGTACAAATTCAAATCGATACTGATAAATACCACTCGCGATCATGTCATCCATGTAGCGGCTGGCAACTTGGGCTTCGGCTCCAAACACGGTATTGCGGCAGCCAACATCTGCCATTACGGGATGTTCGCGCCCTTTGGGGTCACGCAAGGCAATGCGATGTGTTTCGCACGGTTGACCGCAATCAAGGTAGCTCGTGCCATCCGACATAAAGCGGCAAAAGACACAATGCTCAGTGTGGAACACGGGTAAATGCTGATAGGCGATTATCTCACAACGATCCCCGCCAATATCGTGCGCGAGTTGGCAAATCTGCGCGGCGTTTAAGTCATGGGTGGGCGTGATGGTTTGCACCCCTAACTTAAAAAAGGTATCGGCTGAGAGTTGATTGGCAACATTTAAGCTGAAGTCTCCAATCACTTGGTGTTGATGGCGTCCTTGCAAAGCTTCTAACAATCCCCCTGACCGAACCAAGAGCGCACAATCTAAGCGGAGTAAAAAGTTCACCACCCGTTGCTCATGCGGTTTTAAAATCCGAGGGCTTGCCACCCGTGCGGTAATCCCTGCGGCTTTGATTTGTTCTACTGCGGGGCGTAAGCCGTATAATTCCAAATAATCTAAGGTGATGCTGGTTGGCTTTAGCTCAATGGCGGCGGTGAGTTGTTCTGGCGTGCGGACTAAAATATGAATTTCTGGGTCGGGATGAGGATCGGTTTGTGTAGAGTCAATCGCGGCTAACGCTGTATCAAGGACATCAAGCGGGGCATGGGTCGGCATCATTTTGATCGCAGATTGTCGGTCTTGGAGTGCCTCAACTGCTTGTTGGCGTAAGCGATTTAACATCGAACTCGGAATAAATGATTGTCCGCCAATTTCAGTGGTGATGCTGTGTAAGGCATACGGTGTATTGCCTAAGCGCCCTAATTTTTGTTGGAGATAGTCAACCGTTAGCGGTCGATTTTCAGCCCGACCAAGCGGTTCGTCACTCAATACGGTTATGTCTATAGTCGGGAATTTGTCGATCTGCCATTGAATGCGAAGCCGTTCACCTTCTTGGGCAATCACATGCACTGAAACAGCTTGTTTTTGAACCGGTTGATTGGCTTGGGTAAAGAGTTTAGCCGCTTTGGCGGTTGCCGCATCAAAAGACCGCCACACCCAATCCCCTTTACGGATTTGAGCGAAATCAATCGCATCATTGCCAAAGCGAATGTCTACATGTTCCCCTTTTGGCGCGATTTCATAAATATGGCCGCCTTCTTCTTTAACTTCAGGGCTACGCCAATCGGCAGCATCAAAGACCACCCCGTCACCTGCTTTAAGGGGGGCAATCTGTTGTGAATCGGTAGGTTCAAGGGTTACAAAATCGGATCCGACATGGGTCACCCTACCAACTAAGACACCACGATGACGGGGGGCACGGCCACTGACAACGGCTTGATGATCGGTTCCACTGATGAAATACGCCCCTAAGCCACGCGAATAAACTTGCTCTAGCTGGAGTTCTTCTTGTTCGGTGATCGGGTTGGGGCGAGCGTCCCATGCGGCGTCCACAGCGCGGCGATAAGCATTGGTGGTTAAGGCAACATAGTCAGCATCTTTGTAGCGCCCTTCGATTTTTAGCGTATGAATGCCAATCTCCATAATCTCTGGCACTTGATGCAACGCATATAGATCCCCCGGGGAGAGTAAATAGCGTTTATCCGCTAATGGCGTTAGCTCGTCATCAACAATCAACTCATAAGGAAAGCGGCACGCTTGGGCACACTGCCCCCGATTGGCGCTACGCCCGCCCCATGCTTCTGAGGAAAAGCATTGCCCTGAATAAGATACACATAATGCACCGTGTACAAAAATTTCAAGTTCACAGTCGGTGTGTTCTCGGATGGTACGCATATCTTTTAGGGAAAGTTCCCGCGCCAATACCACTCGATTGACGCCAAAGCGTTGTGCCAAATGAATGCCTTCGGCGCTGGTGATACTCATTTGGGTGCTGCCATGTACATCCAAATCAGGCGCGATCTGGTGTGCCAATTGCGCGATCCCGACATCTTGCACGATCACGGAATCCGCGTTTGCTTTAGCGATGGCTTCTAAGGCCTTGACCGCATCTTTTAGCTCATGTTCAAACACCAATGTATTAAAGGTAACGTAACCCTTTACCCCTCGGCTATGGAGTTGTTGCATGACCTCGGGTAATTCTTCTAGGGAAAACCCAACCTTTGCCCGTGCGCTAAAGTGGTTTAATCCAAAATATACGGCGTCTGCGCCAGCTTCAATAGCGGCGTATAGTTGCGGAAAATACCCCGCCGGACTCATCACTTCGGGTTTGATGACCATACCAATATCTCAATTCATACAACACGATTGTTCGATTATCGCATAGGGTGAATACGTTTTCCAAGCATGGTCTGTGAGAGATTCATATACTTCCCAAACACAATGATTGCCCACCGATATGTTATAATCTCACCATATTTACTGTAAGTCTTAGTGAAGGAGCAGGTGTTAAACGCCTATGTTAAGCAAAGTCGGCAAAGCAATATTTGGAGATCCGAATGAACGGGCGCTAAAGCCATTACGCAAGATTGCTGATGAGATCGAAGCGATGGCAGATGAGATCGAAGCCCTGTCTGATGCTCAGTTGCAAGCAAAAACCGCTACCTTCCGTGACCGTTTAGCCAATGGCGAAACCCTTGATGATTTATTGGTAGAAGCCTACGCCGTTGTGCGCGAAGTTGCTTGGCGTATTGTTGGAATGCGTCATTTTTATGTACAACTCATTGGCGGGATTGCACTCCATCAAGGCAAGATCGCTGAAATGCGGACAGGGGAAGGAAAAACCCTCTCGGCAACCTCCCCGCTTTACCTGAATGGCCTAACCCAAGATGGTGCACATCTGGTAACCCCGAATGACTACCTCTCCAAAGTTGGGTTGCAACAGATGGGCCCGATTTATCACTTTTTAGGCTTAACGGCTGCCGTAATCCAAAATAAAGGGCAAAGCGCGGACAAACATTCGTTTATTTATGATCCAGATTATCATTCAGATGATGATCGCTATGAAAAATTACGCCCCGTGAGCCGCCGCGAAGCCTACGCGGCAGACATCACCTACGGCACCAATAATGAATTTGGCTTTGACTATCTGCGCGATAACATGGTGTATAACGCCCAACAAATGGTGCAACGGGGCTTTACTTTTGCCATCGTGGACGAAATTGACAATATTTTGATCGACGAAGCCCGTACCCCCTTGATCATTTCGGGAACAGCATCGCAAGCGTCTAATTTGTATGAATACTTTGCGAAAGTGGTCAAACCGCTTCAACCATCGTCAGAAGAGAGTGTTGAATTTGAAGAACCTGATGGTGATTACGTGCTGGATGTCAAAGATAGAATCGTCTTTTTGACCGAAGCTGGGGTTGAAAAAGTCGAAAAACAAATGCGCCGTGACGGTCAACTGCAAGGCGAGGAGCTATACAGCCCCGAAAATGGCGACGCTATCCCTTACTTAGACAATTCGCTACGTGCCAAAGTCTTATATGAAAATGACAAAGAGTATGTTGTTCAAGATGGGCAAGTCATTATCGTGGATGAATTCACTGGACGGATGATGTATGGGCGGCGCTTTTCTGAAGGGTTGCACCAAGCGATTGAAGCCAAAGAAGGCGTCAAAGTCCGTAACGAAAATGTCACGATGGCAACCATTACCTTCCAAAATTTCTTCCGCATGTATAAGAAGTTGGCCGGGATGACTGGTACAGCCATGACCGAAGCCGACGAATTTGGCAAAATCTACGATCTAGATGTGGTATCCATCCCAACAAATTTACCGATTGCACGTGCAGACAATGCAGACCTCATTTTTATGAATGAACGTGGCAAATTCAAAGCAATTATTGAGGACATTCGTGAACGGCAAGAAGATGGTCAACCCGTGTTGGTTGGTACGGTGGCCATTGAAACTTCAGAACGGTTAGCACGTGAGCTCAAAAAATCGGGCATTAAACATGAAGTGCTAAACGCAAAACAACACTTCCGCGAAGCAGAGATCATTACCCAAGCGGGGAAAATCGGCTCCGTAACGATTGCCACCAACATGGCGGGGCGTGGTGTGGACATCCTTTTAGGTGGAAACCCCGAAGGCCTCGCACGCGAAATGCTCCGTAAAGAAGGTGTTGATGTCAGCGAAGTTGAACCCCAAAAATGGGATCAAGTCTATAAAGAAGCCAAAGCTCAATGTGATGCTGACAAACAAACTATTCTAGAGCTTGGCGGTTTGTATGTCCTGGGGACAGAGCGCCACGACGCCCGCCGTATTGACAATCAGTTGCGCGGTCGGTCTGGACGGCAGGGTGACCCCGGTGAATCTCGTTTTTACCTGAGCATGGAAGATGAACTCATGCAACGCTTTGGTGGGGAACGGATTCGCGGCCTGATGGATACGTTAGATGTACCAGAAGACATGCCGATTGAAAATCGGGTCTTGAGCAATTCCATCCAACAAGCACAAATGCGGGTTGAAGGACATAACTTTGACATTCGTAAGCGTGTGTTGGAATATGATGATGTGGTCAACAAACAACGCGAAGACCTCTACAAATGGCGGCAAGCGATCCTCCACGAGGATGAAGCAGCGCTCCGTGAGCGTTACCAAGAGTTGATCGCTGAAGTGATTAATAGCATGTGTAATGACCACTTAGATGGTGATCCACAAGATTGGAATTTGGAACAACTGCACAAAGAAAGCTTGGTGTTCCGCATCCCCTCAGATGTGACTGTCGAAAAGTGGGAACACCTTTCTGCTGAAGATATTGAAACCGATTTGCTTAAGGGTGCTTTACGTGCCTATGATGGACGGGTTGAACACAATGGTGAAAACATGCACCGTGTGGAGCGTGAAATCTTTTTGCGGACAATGGATGAGCTATGGGTACGCCACCTCACTGATTTGTCCATTTTGCGCGAAGGCATCGGCTTGCAAGCCATCCGTCAACGGAACCCCTTAGTTGAATATCAGATTGAGGGTTTCCAGATGTATAACGGCATGAAAGATGAGATCAAACATGAAGTGGCAAAAAAGATCTATCATGCTGAAATCCGCCAACAACCACAAACACAATTCCAAAATGTGCGGGAAAGCGGCGGCAATAGCGAAAGCACCAGCAGTGGTGGTGGGCGCAGTGGGCGGTCTGGAAATGTGAATCCGAACCTGAACCGTCAACAACGTCGCCGTCAAGAAAAACTGCAAAAGAAAGCCAAAAAGCGTAAAGCCAAAAAGGCATAAACATTTAACAACCCTTCTCGGGTGTTGTTAGCGACATAAGGGTTAGGCTGCTCGCTGATGAGGATTCATAATCTCAAAGCCTAATCAAGCAAGCATAACCTAACTCCTTGAAATGCGTGTATGACGGGGGCACCCATGAGTGCCCCTGTGTTGATTCTGCAAAAGCCGTTAGAGTTCCGTTAGGGACAGGTATGGCGACTTAGGGTACAGTTTAGTTATGCTATAAGGGTATAGAGACGGATAAGGGTTGCATGGCTTTTTTGGTTACAGATGTCATCACACGAGATAGTGATCTTTGGCGCGATATGTTAGCAATGCCCAAAGTTGAGCTACACCGCCACCTTGAAGGGTCTATTCGGCTTGAAACCTTATGCGATGTTGGCAAAGCCTATAACATTGAACTCCCCAGTTATGATCCTGAGGAATTGCGCCCCCATGTACAAATGGTGGAAGGTGATGACTCAAACCTGATCGTCTTTTTGGAAAAATTTGGGATTCTACGACGCTTTTTTGCTGACCCAGAAATCATTCGGCGGATCGTGCGCGAAGCGGTGGAAGATGCGGCGGCGGACAATATTCGCTATATGGAACTTCGGTTTACACCAAATGCCCTTGCCAAAATCAAAGGGTACCCCATGACAGAAGTGATCGAGTGGGTGAGCGCAACGGCTGCTGAAGCTGCCCACAAGAACCGTATTAAAGTCAATCTGATTGTCTCCATGAATCGGCATGAAGGGTCAAACGTGGCCGAAACAACGCTTCAGGCAGCACTAGACAGCGAGTATTCTGGCAATATTGTTGGCCTTGATCTAGCAGGCAAAGAACCGGGATTCCCCTCACGTCCATTTAGCCCCCTGTTTCGAGAAGCCAAAAAACAAGGGCTTGGCATTACCATCCACGCGGGCGAATGGGTAGGCCCTGAAAATATTCGGGAAGCTATCGAAGCACTCCGCGCGGATCGGATCGGGCATGGGGTACGCATTGTCGAAGATTCAATGACAGCAAAAATTGCCCGCGAACGAAACGTCTATTTTGAAATTTGCCCCACCAGCAACGTGCAAACAGGCGTTGTCGGATTGTTACACCATCACCCCCTTATTGATATGCGCTTCTTAGATTTACCCATTACCATCAATACGGATGATCCGACCATCTGCCAATGCACCTTAACCGATGAATATGCACTGGCAATGTCTGTGTTGGGCATGTCGCGTTATGATATGCAGTTGGCAACAGTTAATGCCGCCAAAGCCGCTTTTTTGCCAGACGATGAAAAACAGACCCTCATCAATAGCTTAAAGCGCGAAATGGGAACCTCTAAATATCGCGGCTTGGGTGCTTGATCTCGTTCACAATTCACCGCACAATACTTCAATAATATAAACGTGGAGTTTTTTATGCTGTCTGTCGGTGATATTGAAATTTATCTATTAAATGATGGAACGGTTTGGGTAGATCCCGGTGGATCGTTTGGATTAGTGCCGCGCAAATTATGGAACCGGTACCTTAAAGCCAATGACGATTATCTAGTGCCAATGAACTTGGTGTGCCCACTCATTAAAGCCGGTAACCAATGGATCATTTGTGATACGGGGTTGGGTATCAACAAATTACCAGAAAAAGCTTATAAAATTTGGAGCCTTGAACGCCCCAACGGAAGCCTATTTGATGGCTTGGCACGCATGGGGCTCACCCCTGAAGATATTGATGTTGTGCTGAATACCCACCTTCATGCTGACCATTGCACAGGCAACACACGCTTTGATAACAATGGCGATTTAGTCGCTAGCTTCCCAAATGCCACCTACTATGTGCATCAACAAGAGGTCTTGGACGCCAGCAACCCCAATGAACGCACAGCGGCCACCTACCTTGATGTAAATTTTAAACCCTTAATCGATAGCGGGCACTTGCAACAATTGGATGGCGACCGCATGATCACTGAGGGGGTGCGAATGGTGCATACGCCCGGCCATACAGCAGGACACATGAGCGTGGTGATTGAATCTCAAGGGGAGTCTGCAATTTTTGTTTGTGACCTAGCCAGTTATGCTGTGCACTTCACCAAACTCGCTTGGATGACCGCCTATGATGTTTTACCGTTGATTACACTTGAAAGTAAACGAGTTTGGCAACGCTGGGCAATTGAGCATGAGGCTTATGTGATTTTCTCGCATGATACCCAAACGCCCGTCATCACAGTACGCGATGGTGAACGCGCCCCTGTGATGGATGCGGTAGCGGTGGATTTGGTGTGATCTGCTTAGTTATTGGCTCCACAGCATAGATACCTATGCTGGAGCCTACTAGCCAACCATGTTATAAACGCGATTTGATCAAAAGAAAAATTTGGTGTCACGCTGTAACCAGATCAACAACACCACCCAAAAAATGATAGGCACACACAATGCTGTATATGCGACGATTGGTACCCCAACACGTGAGAAGATAATGGAAACCAGTACACTCAAGATCCCAATTACGGGTGATGCTACCATCAATAGTTGCCCAACCTTTTGAAAGGTTGGATTTGAACCGCCACCACTTAGCCCAACCATAACCCCTAGCACACTCATGGGGAGTATCATGCAAAAAAGGGTAATTTGAAAAACCAGTAGTGTCATGGGTTAGTCTCCTGTTCATAGTCATTGAGTAAAACCACATCATCCATAGTATAGCGGTTGCCCTGTTTATGCTGACAGAATCGCCGAATTTGCACCTAGACAATATCCAAAATGAGTATAGAGTAAAGGCAATCCGCTGTTCAACTTGATCCATTTCACACCTACTGTGGGATCAACGCGAGCAGCGGATTTGTGTTCCCTATGTGATCGACCGATATGAAACCCGTTTTTTGGGGGAGAACCTGTCAGCTTTATGACAACATCACAACATGAACGTGCCAATACCTATCATTTGGTGATGGATGTGGCTTGGTTTGGGGTCGCTTTTGCCGCCACCAGTCGCTTTTTGCAAATTTACGCCATCCATATGGATGCTAGCGCGATGGAATTAACCCTTCTAACCGCTTTGCCCGCGATGGCATTATTTATCGCATCTTTATTTGGTACGCGATGGCGTCATCAATTTTCGGACACTGTCAAAGCACTAATTTTGCCCTCTTTTGCAATGCGGTTTAGCTTTTTGTTACCTGTTTTTACACCGTTGTTTCCATCGGACTATCAGATTCCGTGGCTGATCTTTTCGGTGGCATTACCAGCGTTTCCAAATGGCATCGCCTTTGTGATATTTTGGGGCATCTTTCGGGAATCCTTAAATGATCACAAAATCACGCCGGTCTTTGGATGGCGAACGGCTGCTTTGAATCTGGCTTTAGGGCTTGCGGTCGTATTTTTTGGATTTTGCTTGGAGCATCTTCCCTATCCGCTCAACTATCAAGTCATTTTTGGGTGTGCATTTGCGGCATCCATGATCAGCATGTGGCACCTAACCCGCATCAAAACAGAACCCGACTTGGTCGAACGGGCTAGACCACGATCTTCTGCCGTGATCCCTGTCGGTATATGGCAAAATCGCCGTTTTTGGGACGTTGCATGGCTAACACTATTAACCCATATTGCCTTTTTTGCCGTGTTCCCCTTAGTGCCCTTATGGTTAGCCAATGAATTAGGCGCCAGTGAGCGCTTTTTGATCGAGTTTGGGTTGCTGGAGTTGGTCGCGGGGGCGGCGGTTTCAATGTTAGCCCCGCGCCTCATTGATCGCTTTAACAATAAATGGTTGATCTCAATGGCCATGCTGTTCACAGGGATTGCATTGGGTATCATTGTTGTTGCGCCATCACTTTCTATTGCCATCTTAGCTGCCTTATTGATTGGCGGTGGCTGGACAGTGACAAACTTGAGCTTGCAATCGCTATTTATACGGTCTGCACCAGAGGATCGTGTTACCTCATATTCCACCATCTTCTCACAGATTATTTTCCTCAGCACAGCAGTTGCACCGTTCTTAGGCAGTGCCCTAAGTGATGCAGGCATCCCATTAGCGAATGTCCTGCTTTTTGGGTTGATGTTGCGGGTGTTGATTAGCGGAGTTGTTGCCATACAAGCAATGTACCCTATTCGTCGTTATGTTTATAGTTAAGGATCTCACATCGGTGAGACAATCTCATTCTTAAACGATAGGGATAAACTCACCTGCTATTTAACTTTGCTCGGTATAATGGAGATCATTGTGAAAAACAACAACGGAGTAACCTTGTGTTTAAAAAATTACTGCTGGTGGTCTTCTTGCTCACCATGCCCGGTTTAGCCTTAGCGGCAACCCAAGCTCCAGAAGGTGATGCATCTGTTGCACAAGATGCAGAACTCACCACATGGCGCTATCCAGTTGCGGGCTTAGAATTTGATCATCCTGCCGATTGGCAAATTTCTTTACGGGATGAAAATTTCGACTTTGTGATCTTTATGCCTAGCCTATTAGAAGGTGAAGCCCCGCGTAACTTTGTAGGGGCACAGGTTGGGTTGTTAGGTGGCGAAGACACCTTGCAAAGCGTGATGGATCGTTTCCAAGAATCATTCGGGGGCGAACTCAATGAAGATGATAGTTTTGGCGATGTTGACGTTTTGCGCCTTGATTTACCCGAAGATGCTGATGCTGGACGGTGGGGTGTTATCTATAGTTATCAGCCCACTGATGATAGTGTCGTATTACTCATCATTTCAGGGGCAGAAGATGATCGAGCATTGTTTGAACCCGGCGTTACAACCATTATGGATACCATCAACATTACCCCATTAGTGTTGGATCATGATGCTTTAAATGCGGCATTGTTAGAAAGCTTTGAAGAAAACCAAACTCTGACCTTAGGGGATTTTGATGCACCCATTACCATCATGGAAGTGTTAGATTTTTCTTGTCCGCATTGTGTTGACTATAGTGATGATATGCGTTGGTTAATTGCAGACTATGCCATGACCAATCAAATTCGTTTCCAATTCTCGTTTGTGACATTTGTTGGGCAAGAACGCTCTGAAATCGCTACCAGTGCGCAATATTGCGCCACAAGCCTTGGCTTTGGGTGGGACATGCACGAAGGTATTATGGATTTGTACCGTCAAAATGGATCAGCGGTGGGTTATACACTAGACAATATCGTTGCCATTGCGGACGCGCTGGACAATGCTGATGCAGATGCCCTGCAAGCCTGTATTGAAGATGGCACTTACACGAATCTTATTGAACGCGATGCTAATGTTACTTCCGTTGCTGGTGTCCAGAGTACCCCGGCTGTATTACTTGGGCAAAATGGTGACATCCCCGGCTATTTGGTACGGGCAGATGGCACCACTGCAACCGGCGCCTTACCGATGTACTTCCTGTATGACTATCTCGACGGTCTGCTAAGCGAATAGTTTACATAATCAATGATGAACACCTTCAATCAAATACATTGAAGGTGTTCGTCATCTAGATCATCAGCTAAACCAAATTAAATCCTAAGCATAATCTGGCATAATCGTTGTTATATTGAATAGATGTGATTATCAATATTGCTTATGTTGAGCTATATCCCAAAAGATTTCAAAATACCAACGAAACTTTGTGAGTTATAACAACAAGATTTCCCTAAAATTCGTTATAATGAAATAATAATGATGAACTATATTTAAATTCATTTTACTAAAAGGCACATTATATGACGTTTAACAACGATTCCTACATATCTCCATCACCTGATGCGCCAACTAATGGCGAGGTTGAACCACAAGTTTCCAATATATCGTTTGCAGAAGAAGTTCGGACTGAACGTCTCAATATCATCTGGAAGTCAACACTTGTCATTATCACCATTATGGCGTGGATGATGATCACACTCGGTGGCACGACAGGATCTGGTCTTGGCACAGAAGTCACTATCTTACCGTGGCTTGTGGTTATTGCTGGCTGCTTAGGGTGCAGTTTTGCACTCCGTCGCGAGCGTTTGGGTATTGCCACTTGGGTTTATGCCCTTGGGTTATTGCTGGCGGTCGCAACACTGTTATATGCAGCCGATAGTGGCTCTACCACACGGGAGCTAGCCCCCATCTTTACGATTGTGATTGTCTTTGTTGTTGGGCTAATGCTCCCTGCTGAGGCAATGTTGAACTTTCTTCCCCTAAATACATTTGTTATTTTTGCCATGCCGTGGTTTGCAGATGGACGGATATCGGCGGTTCCGACTGAAACATGGTTGACCTTGGGGTTAAGCTTGGTGACAGCATTCATCAGTGTACAGGCCAGTGGTGAGTTGTTTTCCATTGCCGAATGGGCGCTGGACAACTACCGCCGCGAACGCAGTACCGCCAATCAATTGTATGAAAATCGGGAACAAATCCAACGGAGTTTGAACCGTCAACGTGCGTTGGCAGATGAATTGAGTAATGCTAATGAGGAACTCAATGTTGCGCGGCGTGCGGCTGAAGAAGCCAAGCACTTTCGCGGTCAGTTTCTGGCCAATATGAGCCATGAATTGCGGACACCGCTCAACGCCATCATTGGGTTTAGCGAAACAATGTTGAACTTCCCCTTAATGTATAACAATGTGGAACTTCCACAAGAATATCATCAAGACCTCGACCAAATTCATACAAGTGGTAAGCATCTACTAAACATTATCAATGATATTTTGGACTTGAGTAAAATTGATGCGGGACGTTTGGACTTAGACTTTCAAGAAGTTGATCTCGAACCGATCATCAAAGGCTCAATGTCCACGGCAGTTGGTTTGGTGGGTGGCAACCCTGTGAAGCTCACCCGTGAAACGCCAGATGTCATCCCAATGGTAAAAGGTGACCCTGTGCGGTTACGGCAAATTTTATTGAATATTTACAGTAATGCTGCTAAGTTTACGGACAAAGGTTTCATCAAACTCATTTTGACACATGATGATGAAATGGTGAAAATCGGGGTTCAAGACACCGGTATTGGAATTCCGCTAGAAGACCAACAGAAAATCTTCGAAGAGTTCCGCCAAGGAGATGCCGGCCGTAAAAAGGGTCGAGATGGTGCTGGTTTGGGAATGACGATCTCTCAACAGCTCCTAGACATGATGGGGGGCGACATCTGGGTTGAAAGCAAAGTTGGTAAAGGAAGTACATTCTACTTTACAGTACCAATCTATAAAGAAAGTACCCCTGAGGAAATCGCCGAAAACGCCCCCACAACGCCGGTTACGACAGCAAGCAACACCTAGAACATGATCCAGTGTGGAGGACTTAGCACATGAAGATACTCTATGTTGAAGATAACGCGGTCAATCTCTCATTGATCCAACGAATTGCGCAAATGAATAAACACTCACTTACGAATTATGATGAAGCAGAAAAAGCTTTGGATGCGCTTGATTCTGGTGAAACGGATCCGGATTTGATTTTGTTGGATATTCAGTTGGCGGGCGAAATGGATGGTATTGATTTTGCCAAAGCTGCTCGTAAAAAGGGGTATAAACAACCGATTATTGCCATTACGGCTTATGCAATGTTGGGCGACAAAGAGCGGATCATCGAAGCTGGCTGTAACGAATATTTGCCAAAACCCTTACCCATTGCCGAATTTTTAACCTTAATGGCAAAATATGATCCGGCGTCTAACCCTGAGGCAACCACCGCTACACCCAAAACTGAAGATAACGGTAAAGCTGAGGCAACCACGCCGCCAAAAACAGAAGATAACGGTAACACAGGAGCGGAGACAACAGCCAAAGTAGACACCGCTGCCCCAACAAACACGCAACAACCGGCCAAAGATTCCGAAGCTAAAGAGCCACCAGCACAAGCAACTGAGACGGTAAATTCGTCGTCGGAACCTGCTGCATCGACAGAACCTACTCCGCCTAGCTCAAGTACACCAGCAACGACACCAGAAGCAGCGACGAGTACCCCCGCAACTGATGTATCAACATCACAGACCAACGGGGATAAAACAGTATGACAAAGCGTGTGGCCGTTATAGTTGACGACGAACCTGCCAATCGCGATTTTTTAGTTCGGTTAATTCAACAAGCTGGCTTTGAATCACATGGAGCCGGCTCTGGGGAAGAGGCAAAATCAATTGCTGCATCGGTGGAGACACCTATCCTGTTTATCATTGATAGCCAATTACCTGATATTGAAGGTACAGAACTTGCGATCAGCTTTCGGGAACTATACCCCAATGCAAAACTCATTATGGCCACCATGTTAGATGATTTACATGTTATCGAACGCGCTTTCAAAAACGGCTGTGATGCCTTTTTGGTAAAGCCTCATGGATTTATGGAATTGTTTAAACGTATCCAATTGAATATGGACGAAATCGAAAATCTTATTTTTGATAAATATGGTGTGCGGACTTATCGACCATCGTCGGCATAGGTAATCGACTCGACCATGTTTACAAAGGTTGGTTCAAAAACTGACCAATTTGGGGCATCAGCAAACGCTTCCACAAATAGTATCTGACCTTGATCATCTTGCAGGATGGCTATTGCGCCCTCATAAGCTGTTGGTAACCAAACGCCTGTGAGTGTTGGGGTATTTATTGTTTTGCCAGTTGTTATATCTGGGGTGTCAAACCGGTCAAGGCGTTGGGTTAAGGCAGCTTCATCAGGGAGTGGTTGCACTGCAAACGTGTACCCACCTAGGGTTTCGGCAGCAATTGCGGTAATGATAATTTCATCCTGTAAGGTAATCGGGGCATAGCCTTCTGGAACACCAACCGTAACCCATTCAACTGTTTGAAGTGTTAGGGGTAAAATCTCAGTCTCTAAGGTAACCAATGGAGCTAATGATGCACCACAACTGCCATCACTCGAACATTCTGAGTCTATACTCAAGCTGTTATCTGTAGATAACAAAGGGCCATCATATAAATCGGCAACGGATACAGTGGTGGCAGTTGGTTCGGGGCTAGGGGCATCGGTGACGGCAGGGGTGTTTTCAGCCCCACACCCCCCTACAACTATCGCGACTAATACAAAACAACCGACCCTAACCACCATAAAGCATTTGGATAGCTTGCGGAATAATGCGGATTTCCACTGTGTGCGCATAAGCCACTTCTCCATCTAAATCCATTGGGAGCATACCATCTTGAGAGACTAATCGCATGGTTTGTCCACGCTTAAAGATGACCTCAGGACGCTGTAGATGTTTACCCCTATAAACTGTATTAAAGGCACGAACAGCCGTCAAGCGCGAAACATCCTTGACCAACAAAAAATCAAGCTGCCCATCCTGTACGCTGGCATCAGGGGCAATCTTCATCCCACGCCCAAATGTAGATCCATTTGCTGCCACCGCTAACCATATCCGTCCGTTATACCATTCCTCATCATCAATCCATACCTGTACGGGTGAGGGGGTATAGGTCAGGAATGACTGCACAGTGGTTGCCCAAAATGTCCACGGATAGCGCGGTGCATGTTCCATGCGGCGATCCACCTCACCACTGACCCCTGCGCTCGCAATATTCAAAAAATAATGCGGGTTATCATCTAAGGTAATTTGCCCCAAGTCAATCGGATGGGTCGATTGGGTGGCAAGCCATCGCACGGCTTCAATCGGGTTTGTCGGTATGCCCAATGCCCGCGCCAGATCTTGCCCAGTACCAATTGGAATCTGACCAAAGGCAACATCAGGGGCTAGCGCAACCAACTGGTTTACAACAGCATGGGTCGTACCATCTCCACCAACAGCGATGACGGTTCGCACATTACGCCCTACCGCTTGTTGGAGCACATCAGGGATCGCGTTGGGGGTTTCGGTGACAACTCCCAACATATCTGGAAAGGTATTTTGCATCACGGGTTCTAGCTCTCGCCATAACTGACGCGCCCGCCCACCACCAGCATAAGGATTTAAGATCACAAGTGTTGACATACCGACTCCAGCATTGATTTGTATTTATGAGGGTATAGCTGACATTGCTCATCTAACAAAAGAGTATACTATATACTATAACGGGTGATGAATTTTGTGATATGAATGTGATCACCCAGTGATTTTCCACTGTAACAGCCCCTAGACGCTTTTTTGTGCGACTGAAAAAAGGGGATTCGTTTATAGTGGACTTATAGATCATCCCAACCAGAAAGTGGCGACGGTATCAATGGCTGTGCAAAAACTTATACGTTGTATAGTGCTTATGCTGCTACTTTTAGCGGCATGTAATGGTAATGGGGATACACCATCTGCTAATGATGGTCGTGAAGATGCAGCCCCAACACCAACATTAACCAACGCAGAGCGGATTGAGATTTCGCAAACCTTAGCGGCCTTGCAATCCTCAACAGATATCCCTGCCCCCACCCTAACAAGCGATGTAACAGGTGTCCCAATTGATCCAGGACCATATTTTACACCACAACGCCCCAGCCCCAGTGGAGCCCCCATCGACTTTATGCCGCCTGAAGATGTTGCAGGCTTTCAGCAATATTGGTTACGGGGTGTATGCCAAAGCGATGTTGGGCAAACTACCTCTTACCAAAATGAGGCATTTGAGGTGGTGCAGTTGCAATGTTTGTACCGCAATTCTGCACGACTTGCACAAAATGAGATACAGATCCTTGCAGAATCGGGCGCAATTACTGGCGACCCACTTTTGTATAAGTTACAAGGTGGCACCAGTTTTATTTTAGGTGCTACAGGGGATGGTTTTTTATATGGTTGGACACATGACAACTGGGTTTTTATTGTGCGTAGCCCACTTGGGCGAGCCCCCCTAGACACCTTTATGCAAGCTTTTCCATACTAATGAGAGATTAGAAACAGGAACACCAACCCATGACCGACAAAATCCGTGTACTGATTATTGAAGATGATACCGACTTACAATTTCTCTATAATACAGCGTTTACGCATAGCGACTTTGAGGTTTCTCAAGCTGAAACCGCGTCACAAGCCGTTGGCCATCTTAACAATTATGAGTATGATGTAGTGGTGTTGGATCTTAATCTTCCCGATGCACATGGGTCAGTCGTTGTTGACCATATTGAAGCAAACTTCCCGCATTTGATGAATAAAATTATTGTCATCACTGCCAATGATCACTGGGTGGGCAACTTAGGCACCCGTGGTGTAAAGTATATTTTGGTGAAGCCCGTTAACATCATGGATGTCACCACCATGATCCGTGATTTGTCCAATTAGCACAGGTTAAAGTTTTCATAAAGTTTGTTACAATGCTCTCAACCGTCAATACCAAGGGGCAGATATGCAACGTTGGACATCTTACGAATTGGTTTTCTTCGACTGTGATAGCACGCTCAGCACCATTGAGGGCATTGATGAACTTGCCCGCTTAAAAGGCAAAGAGCAACGGGTTGGTCTGCTCACCCAAAAAGCAATGGATGGGGATCTTGATCTGGCAGAAGTCTACGGCAAACGGCTCCGTGCCATTAACCCCACCCGTACCCAATTGGAAGCCATTAAAGACCTCTATTTAGAAACCATTGTCCCCGATGCACGCGAGGTTATTGCGGCCTTACACCACATCGAAAAACATGTTTATATTATCAGTGGTGGGTTGTTAGACGCGGTACGTGGTTTTGGGGAACGCTTGGGCGTCGCTCAAGATCGGATTCGGGCAGTTGAACTTGAATATAATGAACTATCCGGCGAATGGTGGAAATATTACGACCGCCAAACTGCGGGGCAACAAAAGTATCTGGATTATAACGAAGGTCCGTTGACAATTTCATCTGGCAAGCCCGATATTGTCCGGCAATTGGCGGGTGAAACATGGGGACGCCGCATGATGATCGGCGATGGCGTTAGTGATTTAGCGACACGCGGCAATAGTGTCGATCTGTTTGTTGGGTTTGGTGGGGTCGTTGCCCGTGAAAAAGTCGAACGTGAAGCGGATGTTTTCATTTATGCCAATACACTCGCCCCTATCTTACCCCTTGCTAGCGGCGCACTTGGCCGTGAATTGTTAGCCAAGACACCCTATGCCGATCTATTCCAAAAGGGATTAACCCTTACCCTTGACTCTCAAGCAGTCCGCTTTAAAGACCCTGAACAACACACCGCATTTAAACGGGAATTCGAAATCACATGAGTTACCATGTTATTCTTGCTGCCAAGCTAACAGATGATGCTACCAACGTTTTAAAGACCGCAACGGACATTGAACTACATCAGGTGAGTGAAACCCCTGAAGCCGTTGCTCCTTACTTAGCCGATGCTCATGCTATTATTGTGGGTGATGAGCTCGTGATTGATGCGGCCATCATGGATGCTGCACCGAATTTGCAACTTATCGGGCGAGCAGGGGCAAGCCTTACGAACATTGATGTCGACGATGCAACACGGCGCGGCGTTGTGGTGATGAACGCCCCTGATGTCGATGCAGTGACCGTTGCAGAATATACCTTCACCATGATCTTAGCGGTAGTCCGCAATATTTTTGATGCGCATCACGATCTCTTAGATGGTACATGGAACCGTGACGCCTACATCGGGCGGCAACTGCAAGGCAAAACACTCGGTATTATGGGATATGGCAAGGTCGGGCAAGAAGTCGCCAGCCGTGCCATTGCGTTTGGGCTTGATGTATTAGTGTCTGATCCCTATGTCCCTGAACGATATGTGGCAGGGTTGCGGCTCAAACTGGTGGGCACAGAAGAACTGTTCGCCCGTTCCGACATTATTACGATCCATACCTCTATTGTGAAAAACACCAAGCATATCATCAATGAAAAAAGCCTTGCCCTGATGAAAGATGATGCGTTTTTAGTGAATGTCAAACATGATAGTTTTTTTGATATGGCGGCGGTGCGGGCAGCATTAGACGGTGGGTCATTGGGGGGTGTTGCCATTGATGAATTTGATACGGAGACACCGCTTAAAGATAATCCCTTGATAGGACACCCACGTGTGATCCATACCCAACGGATGCGCTACAATACAGTTGAAGCCCATCAACACTTGAGTAGTTTGATCGCCCCGCAAGTATTGGATGCCCTGCGGCAAAAAGATTATCGTAACGGCGTAAACTTGCCATTTATGCCCGGTAGCGAATATGAGCGCATTGAGCCCCATCTTGAACTGGGTGAAAAAATCGGTATCTTAGAACATGCCTTGGGGCATCAGGCCGCAATTGAACGGGTCGAGATCAGCATTCAAGGTGATGAAATGCAAGGTCTACTCAAGCCGTTAACGGTTGCCATCGTCAAAGGCATTTTAAAACCCGTTTTGGGTGACAGTGTTAACTATATTAATGCGCCCGTGATTGCCCATGAACGTGGTATTTTGGTTACTCAATCAAAAGGCTTTGCCATCGACAGTTACCCGAACCTGTTAACCTGTCGGGTTACATGGGTGGATGGTGGGGAATTGATCATTGCAGGCGCGATCTTTAACCAAACAGAGCCGCGCATTGTCCAGATCGATCGCTATCGCACCGATATTTCGCCGCAAGGAACCTTATTAGTGATGGGCGGGTTTGACGTTCCCGGTGTGATTGGGCGTGTGGGAACGTTTATGGCGAACCATCAGATCAATATTGCAGGGTGGCGTACCAGTCGGATCAACAAAGGCGGGCATACGCTGTCTATTATCATCATTGATGAACCATTAGAACCTGCTCTGCTGGATGAATTACGCGAAAACGAATTCGTGCGCCATGCCACACAAATCACGTTTGATTGATAAAATAATTGAATAACTCAACAATGCGAATAGGCTGTGTAGGGGGGTGCTTAGCTTCAATGTTGACGAGGCAATATACTCCCCTGAATTCGGGGGAGGTGGCGGCAACGCCGCCGGAGGGGGTATTTTTGATGGATGCAATGGGCATTTTTGCGGTGTTTATTTTCTAAAGGTAACGTCTATGGGAGGGTTTGTCCCTCTCCTACCTGAGAAATCCTCAGCTTAACGCCAATGCGGGGTTGCACCCCCTACATAGGTCATTCGTGTTTTTGCTTTACACAATGAATTCTCTCAACGTCAACGTAGCACCTGAGAGACATAAATTTTTGAATAATGGACGGTACAACAAAGGATATTACATGCGTTATTGGGGATTATTGATCGGACTATTGATGGTAGCGGGTCTGTTCGGAAGCTACCAAACCACTTTGGCTCAAACCGATCATGCTGTTTTTTACATCACGGACACCAACGAGATCATTCGCCTTGATCCATTCAGTGGGAACAAAATCAGCCTGTATACCTTACCCAATGCACCACAAGGAATTGGTCTACATCCTGCACCCAATGGAGCTTATTTAGCGGTTGTTTTACGGGACATTACCAGCCAAACGCTTTTATTATTGGATGCCACCACTGGCGAACTGATCACCGAGCAAGCATTACTGCCCGCAGACTATCAACCGCCGAGTGATGTGTCCCTAGGTGATCCACGCTATGAGATGGCGCAAGCAGTAGGGGAAGTGGCATGGTCACCGGATAGCCAAAATCTCGCATTTGTGAGCGGCGTTGGTGGCACAGCGGATGTCTATGTCTATCCATTTGGCACACAGCAAGTCCAAGTACTGTCAAATTTCCCGACGGCAGAAGCCTTTTTGAACTGGAGCCCTGACAGTAGCCGCTTGGTGTTCACAGCATTTAATAGCTTTGGTGATGGTAGCGGCTATCAAGTTGAAGGAACCTACAGCGGAACACCGCAAGGTGTCGAACGGCTGGCAACGGGTGACACCGCTCCACAAGGATTAGCCACTGTTGGCTGGGTATCGGATACGGCATTTTTGTATAGCGGCTATGAATTTACCGTTGGAGCCGGTGGGCTGTTTCAATATGATATTGCGGCGCAAGCCGTTACCACTATTTTACCCGTCCGCATCACCCTATCATTACCTGCATTTGACACCACAACAGGATTCGTTGCGTTTGTCGTTCCACCCAATGTACAAGGTGGCTTAGTACCCGGTGTGTATACATGGCAAGCAGGTGACGAACAACCAACCTTTATTCAATCAGGGCAATTTTATGGGATTACAGTTGCCCAAGCGGGGTTATTCCATATCCGTAGCGATGCCAACACGCTTTTATTCGATGCTGCGAGTGGAACACTTGCACCGCTGCCCAATGATGCCTTTGGGGCGTTTGTGTCACCTGCGCAGCCGGTAGTGGTCTTAGCCCGCGAAGATGGCATTTACACCAGTCCCCTAGCTGAAAATAACCCCGTACAAATTTGGGGTGAAGAAATCCAAATCCCGTTATGGTCACCTGATGGCAGCCAATTTTATACTTATGGATTCACGGGTGAAGGCGCGGGATTGGTAGCGGTGAATGTCCTTGATGGGCGAGTGATCTTGCTGGATCGCACAATGGCGATCACAAGCCCTCGTGCGGTTGTTCCGTAAACATCCTGCAATACATCAAATTAAAGATTATTCGGGGGTAGATAGGGTCAGGTTTGCAAACCTGACCCTACAAAATCTTATGCCCAAGACTCTAAGGTGTTTTTGAGATGGGCTAACCAGCCATCGGCGGTCGCACCATCAGCCACCCGATGATCAAAGGTCAAACTCAGGTAACTACACGGACGGATCGCAATCGCATCATTGATCACTTTGACCCGTTTTTCCATCGCACCAACGCCCAAAATAGCGCTTTGCGGCTGATTGATGATTGGTGTAGCGACAAGACTACCGGATACCCCATGATTGGTAATCGTGATCGTGCCGCCTTGCAATTCATCGGGCACAAGCCGATTTTTGCGGGCGCGGGACGCTAGATCATTGATCTGACGGGCAAGCCCCATCAAGTTCAGATCACCAGCATTGCGGATCACGGGCACTACCAAACCGCCATCAATGGCGGTTGCCATCCCGATATGCACGGCTTCATGGATGAAAACCCCGTCATCTTGCCATTGGCTATTGATAATTGGATAGGCGCGGCATGCATCGACCATCGCAGCGATAAAATAAGCGGTCAAGGTCAACTTAACGCCTTGCGCGGCAAATTGCGCTTTATGCGCGGCACGATGGGCTAAGATCGCGCTGAGATCCGCCTCAAAGACGGTCGTCACATGTGGCGCTGTTTGTAACTTGGATTGCACCATATGCGCGGCGATAGCCTTTCGCATGGGGGAATGACGCCTCAATTCACCGGGCACACCATCTGCGATCTTGGGGGTTGGGGCAGGCACGGGAGCCGTTGCGGCTGGCATGGATGGCGGTGGCGTTTTGACCACTTTCACGGGTGCGGCAGCCTGTGGAGGTTGATTCCCCACAAGTGTATCGGTTGGTTTAAACAAATCACCTGATCCGGGGGTTTCCCATGCGGCGAGTTCTGGAGCGGCGCCCGTTTGCCCATCCATATAAGCGAGAACATCTTTTTTGGTAACCCGCCCTTGATGCCCTGTGCCTGTAATTTGGCTAACATCAAGACTGTGTTCGGCTACCATCCGCGCCACAACGGGCGTTAAATGTTTATTGTGGGCGGCGGCAGGTGCTTTAGGGCGCACTTGCGGCACACTTTCATGATGTCCATTACCGTTGCCATTGCTCTTGCCTTGATGAACTGGTTGCGGAGTGGGGGTTGTGATTGGTTGCTCATTAGGTTGACCGATCACCGCTAAGACCGTCCCCGCATCAACAGTTTCATCCTCCTCAACAAAAATTTCTAAAACCACCCCCGTGGCCGGGGCAGGAATCTCGGTAGTAACCTTATCAGTAGAGACTTCCAAGAGGGGTTCAAATTCTTCAATGGGTTCGCCAACTTTTTTAAGCCAAAAGCTGACCGTGCCCTCCACAACAGACTCGCCCAATTGGGGCATAATAACTTGTGTCGCCATCGGTTAAGTATCCTCCCTTAATACGCGGCTAACTGCCGTATGGCATCCGCGATCTTATCGGGATTCGGCATAAAGTATTCTTGCATGGCGTGGCTAAATGGTACGCCGGGAATATCAGGCGGTGACAGGCGCATAATCGGCGCATCCATGTATTCAAACCCATCACTGGCAAGGATAGCGGCAATTTCAGACCCATAACCCAAGGTCAAATTGGCTTCTTGGACGATCAAGGCTTTGCTCGTCTTTTTGAAGCTTTCTAAAACGGTGTCTTTATCCAATGGAACCAAGGTGCGAATATCAACCACTTCGGTATCGATACCATCTTCTTGGGCAACCCGTTCAGCAGCCAACAAGCTATAGTGCGCCATAATGCCATACGCATAGATCGTGAGATCTGATCCTGAGCGGGTCACATTGGCAACACCAATTGGCACCGTATACTCCTCATCAACAGGCACTTCACCCTTGATCAAGCGATACCCTTTTTTCGGCTCAAAAAACATCACAGGATTGGGATCGCGCACCGCGCTTTTTAGTAACCCTTTGGCATCGTAGGGTGTCGATGGGATCACGATTTTAAGACCGGGGTTATGGGCAAACATGGATTCCACACTTTGGCTGTGGTACAACCCACCACCAACACCGCCACCATACGGCGCACGGATCACCATTGGCACATTCCATGTCCCACCAGAGCGATAATACATCCGTGCCGCTTCATTCATAATGTGATTCATGGCAGGATGGATAAAATCGGCAAATTGAATTTCGCAAATCGGGCGTAAATCGGCAAGGGCTGCGCCGATGCCCACCCCAATAATGGAAGATTCCGCCAGCGGGGAGTCCACAACACGATCTTCACCATATGCCTCGTATAAGCCTTGGGTGGCGCGGAATACACCGCCACGCGGGCCCACATCTTCGCCCACCACAAACACACGCGGATCACGCGCCATTTCTTCTAACATGGCTTGGCGAATGCCTTCGATCAGGGTAATTTCTTGTGTCGCTACAGCAACCATCTATTACACCTCCCCTTCTGCAAAAACAGGGGCAAACATCTCTTCTGGGGCGGGGTATGGCGCGGCGTCCGCTTCACGGGTGGCCGTGTTGACCATCTCCTTCACTTCGGCTTCCATATCTTGCAAGGTGGCATCATCCAAAACCCCTTGTTCAAACAAATAGGCTTGGAAGTTATGCAAGGGATCTTTGGCTTTCCATTCTTCGACTTCTTCACGACTACGATACATCCGATCATCATCATCGGAGCTATGCGGGGTGTAACGATAGGTTTTGGCTTCTACTAAAGTGGGGCCACCGCCATTGTACGCTTTTTGGATGGCGTGGTGCATCACATCATAACAAGCTAGCACATCCATGCCATCAACAATAATGCCTTCAATGTTGTACCCTGTGGCACGGTCGGCTACGTTGGGTGTTGGCATTTGTTTTTCCAGCGGTACCGAAATTGCATATTGGTTATTTTGTACCACGCATACCCACGGTAATTGATGAACCCCTGCCCAATTCATGGATTCATGGAAGTCACCTTGGCTGGTAGACCCATCGCCCACACAGGTCACGGCCACACGCGGTTGATTAACATCATCAGGGGTCAGTAACCCCGTTTTGTGACGGTAATTAATGGCAAATGCCAACCCCGCCGCGTGGGTTAATTGGGTGGTGACCACCGCAGATGTTGAAATTACATTGAGGGGTTTGTTACCAAAATGGCTGGGCATCTGACGTGCCTTGGAGGAGCTTTCCCCCATTTTGCCATATAAGCTGAGCATAAAATCGGTGGGGGTTATCCCGTATGCCAGCATTAAGGTTAAATCTCGATAGTAGGGCGCAAGGTAATCAATGCCACGATTCATCGTCGCGGCGATAGCCACTTGAATGGCTTCATGCCCAATAGCACTAATATGAAACGCGATTTTACCTTGACGGTGTAACACCCATGCCCGTTCATCAACCCGACGGCTAAGCAGCATCCACCAAAACATGTTAAGTAGGGCTTCCGCACTCAGTGTTTCGGACGGACGATGATGAAGGGTTTTATCATTTACTGTATTTTTATCCATTCTGAACAAAAATCCTATAATAATTTTCAGTCAAATTGCACAAAAGCATTTTCTATATTTTAACATATTCAATCAGTGCTTCGAGAATTTCTAACGAACCGTAGCATAAGCGTGAGGGTAAAAATAAAATGTATTTGATGTAAAGTTAGGAAATATAGTCTAACCTGAATTTCGTTTAAGAAATAATGAAGCAAACTAAACCCTATGTAGGGGCAAGCCTGTGTGTTTGCCCGCTGTTTTGGACGGAGACATCGCTCCGTCCCTACAGATGAAGGGTTAGCGGGAACGAAATCTCTTATACAAAACTGAGGTTAGATAATGTAAGGACGGCATACATGCCGCCCGTAAAAATGCCAGCCTTGGACACGATATATCCCTACTTTATTTCACATTAGGCGTAAAAATCGCGTTTATTGCAAAAGCTCTGCCTAAAACTTCCCTTGCAAAAAGTTATTCATGATGTGAGGGCCATATTCGGTTAAGATGCTTTCAGGATGGAATTGCACCCCTAAAATAGGCAATGCCCGATGGCGTAACCCCATGATGTGACCATCTTCCGTAGAGGCGATAACTTCTAAATCATCAGGTGCGGGCTTTTGCACAATTAGGCTATGGTAACGAGTGGCAATAAACGGGTTCGGAACGCCATCAAAAATAGCGGCTCTCTCACTATCAGTATAGTGAATTTCTGACGTTTTGCCGTGCATCAGGGTATCCGCCCGAATGATATTGCCCCCAAAGGCTTGCCCGATACATTGATGCCCCAAACAAACGCCTAGCGTTGGAATGTCAGTTGACACATCCGCTAACACCGAGAGCGAAATCCCGCCATCATCAGGCGTACCGGGGCCAGGGGACACCACAATTCGATCAGGTTGCATGGTTTGGATGTCCTCAAGGGTGAACTTATCGTTGCGGATTACGGTCACATCGGCACCGAGTTTGCCAAAGGCTTGCGCAATGTTATAGGTAAAACTATCGTAATTGTCGATCAGTAGTAACTTGGTCATAGTATTGGCTCCCTGAAGATTAAAAATCGGTTTCGGCGAGTTTGATGGCTTCGGCTAACGCCCGCGCTTTATTCAAACATTCTTGATATTCACTCGCGGGATCACTATCAGCAACGATCCCCGCGCCCGCTTGCACATAGACCATATCGCCTTGTTTCACGAGGGTACGGATCGCGATACAGGTATCCATCGATCCGCTAAAGCTGAAATAGCCAATCCCCCCACCATACACATTACGGCGGGTTTTTTCGAGTTCGTCAATAATTTCCATTGCGCGGATTTTTGGTGCACCGCTTAACGTCCCTGCCGGGAAGGTTGCCCCCAACAAATCAAAGGCATCATATTCAGGGCGGAGCTTCCCTTCTACATGAGAAACAATGTGCATTACATGCGAGTACTTTTCAATCACCATCATTTCGGGCACTTCCACCGACCCATATTCACAAACCCGCCCTAAATCATTGCGCCCTAAGTCCACTAGCATAATATGCTCAGCGCGTTCTTTGGGGTCAGCGAGTAGATCTGCTGCCAGCTCAGCATCTTCTTGTGGGGTTGCGCCGCGTTTGCGGGTTCCAGCGATGGGGCGCACACTAGCGGTTCCATCTTCTAGGCGAACCAACATTTCAGGGGATGCGCCCACAATATCCACACTATCACGCGAGTCTGTTGCAGGATAATGCAACAAGAACATATACGGCGAGGGATTCAATAAGCGTAATGCCCGATAAATCGCCATTGGTGAGGCGGTTGTCTGGCGGGAAAGCCGCTGCGAGAGCACAATCTGAAAAGCGTCACCAGCACGGATGTATTCTTTGGCCTTTTCAACCGATTCCTCAAAATGATCTTGGGCAACATTGGAAACAAGTTCCAAATCCAATACGTTAGGGGATGGCTCAACAATAGGCAATGGTTGGCGAATCCGCTCAACGAGCGCATCAATCCGAGCCGAGGCATCTTGGTAGGCGGCTTCAGGATCACCTTGATTATGGGCATTCACCAAAACAATTAAGCGCGGTTTGACATGATCAAAGATGATGACACTATCAAAGATCATGAACATGGCTTCGGGCAATACCACATCATTCAACGTATTGTCTGGGATCTCCTCAAAGCGGCGGATCATGTCATAACTCACATAGCCAACCGCCCCGCCCACCAAGCGGGGTAACCCCGGAATCGGCACGGGATCGTAACTGGCGATTTCCTGACGAATCCGATCCAAAACATCATCATCGGCGGCGGTGGCTTCAAGGATTTTGCGTGGCTCAATACCGATAAAGGAAAAACGATTGATTTGCTCACCACCTTCAACACTTTCTAATAAAAAGGCGGCTTCGTCATCTTTGTAGAGCTTTAGGAATACTGAAACAGGTGTTTCGAGATCCGCAGGGAGCAAACGATAACAGGGCACCAGATTGCCTTGTTCAAATAACTTCTTTACATCTGAGAGTTCAGGCGAAAGTTGACTATACATTCTGTGTAGCACCTCATGATTGAACGATATACGCCCCCATGCTCTGGGGTGGGAGAGGGCTTCCCACGGTGCCACCCAGATTAGGCTGAAGGGGATTCAGCCTCGCTTGTGTGTTGATAACGGTAACAGATCCGACATTGGCTACTTGTCGTTCACCAATGTAACTCCCCAGCCCATTTCATTTGTATGGCTTGTACTACCGTCGCAGCAAGGGGTAGCTCTCTGAACAAGCGATGATACAAATTACTTTTCTGGTTCATCGTTTTTACACCGTCATCATAGCCCGTTTAGTGTAAATCGGTCAAGCCGCAACCGTTGATGGATGTTTACGTAATAGGTACTAGACAATACAAAATATGGAGTAATGATATGACAACCCAACATGATAACGACTTCTTCCCAGAAGGGGATAACAATACTGAACTGCCAATTCCTGAATCAGTAAACCATCCACAAAACGAAAAGCCCAAAAATGATCAGGCTGATGACTTACCAACCTATACCAATGAAACACCCAAACCAAAACGCTCAGCCCGTAACCCGATTTTAATCGCTTGTGGCTTATTCATGGGTGTCATCATGATGTGCTGTATTTTACCAGTCATTTTGATCGGTGGTGGCCTAGCAGTTGCGGGCGCTGCCTTGGACGAAGTTAATGATGAATATATCGAAACCTTGGACATTGATGATGAAGATAATGTCACCCTCGACATCAATATTAATGTTGGGGCGGTTGAAATTAATGGTCGTGGTGATACGGATGAGATTCGAGTGAGCGTTTACCGAGAAGCCACCGCCTTTAATACAGATCGTGCCCAAGAATTGTTAGATAGTATTGCGGTCAATATTTATCGGGATGGTGATCGCTATGTGATTGAATCTAATACCGCTGATGATAACGGCTTTATGGAAAACTCCCGCGTACAGCTAGAAATTGAAGTGCCTGAAACATTGAATATTGTCGCCACTAGCGAAGTTGGCGCGATTGATATTGATAATGTGATTATTGATAATCGTTTGGAAGTTGAAAGCAATGTCGGGTCGTTTTCATTTGATGGGACGATTGCTGGCGAAGGTATTTACGAAATCCGCGCCAATGTCGGCAGTGTCGAAATGCGCTTTGATGATGACAGCAGCTTCTTTATAGATGTCCAAACTGAAGTCGGTGCCATTGATAATGGCATGGACTTACAGGATGTTTCTATGGAGCGAAATGGCCCTTCGAACACACTAATAGGCACCTATGGGGAAGACCCCGAAAGCACCCTCCGTATTTTTAGTGATGTTGGTGCTGTAGAACTAAAAGATTAACAAAAAATCAGTATTTTGGACAACAGCTCATGCACAACCGTATGGGCTGTTTTGTTTTTAGATGAGCAATGGTAAGCTATTGGCAGGAAAAATGTAAACTGATTATAGAAAACCGTTTCATATGGCTTTTAATATTGATGCAATTCGCGCTCAGTTTCCAGCATTACAACTTCAGGACAATGGACGCACGCCTATATTTTTAGATAATCCTGCGGGGACACAAGTACCGACTATGGTCATTGATGCCGTGAGTGCGTATTACCGCACCAGTAACGCCAACGCAGGCGGCACGTTTATGACCAGTCAACGGACAGATGCAATCAAACAACAAGCACGCGAGACTGTTGCAACATTCCTAAATGCCCCCAATGCACATGAAATTGTGTTTGGCCCCAATATGACCACCCTGACACTTGCCTTGAGCCGCGCCATTGGGCAAACCCTCACCGCAGGCGATGAAATCATCCTGACGGAAATGGATCATGATGCCAATATTACCCCTTGGCTTTTAATGGCACGGGATCAAGGTGTGGTTGTTAAATGGGTACGGCTAGATGCTGAAACCGGTCAGCTTGACCAACACACCTATGAGCAGGCACTAAGCCATAAAACGAAACTGGTGTGTATTGGGCACGCCGCCAATGCGCTGGGCACAATTAACCCGATAAAAGAAATGGCCGCCAAAGCTCATGCTGTTGGGGCATATGTCTTTGTGGATGCCGTTCAATCTGCGCCACATTTGCTAGTTGATGTACAAGACTTAGATGTCGATTTTTTGGCATGTTCGGCTTATAAATTTTATGGCCCACATATCGGGATTTTATACGGACGGTATGAGCTATTAGAGGCATTACCTGCTTATAAGCTCGCTGCATCACCAGCACATACCCCCGGTAAATGGGAAACAGGCACCCAAAGTTATGAAACCCTGGCCGGCACAACAGCCGCCATTCAGTATCTCGCAAGCTTAGGTCAAGGGGACACCTTACGCCATCAATTAAACGATAGTTACCAACAATTAATTGACCATGAACGGGCTTTGGCTTGGCAATTAATCGCTGGCCTGCAAATGATACCCCATATTGAAATTCGTGGTATAGTGGAAAAGGGTAAAGCCGCCGAACGAGTGCCAACAGTGGTGTTCCGATTAACAAGCCACCCCCCACAGCAAACAGCTGAATATTTGGCACAACAAGCCGTTTATTTATGGAGTGGGCACTATTACGCATTAGAAACAATGCGCGTCTTAGGCCATCAGGATGATGGCGGTATGGTACGAGTGGGGATTGCTCACTATAATACCCACAGAGAAATTGATACAGTGTTAGAGTTATTAAACGAGTTTTCACAAGGCTAAGGTATGCAAAAGTGTCCTGTTTGCGGATTTGAAAATCGCGGTGGTATTGTTTTTTGCGAAAATTGTGGCACATCCATGATCGGTGTACAACAACGACTACACGGCACAACACGCTACTTGGACAGTGAAAAACTTCCACCTGAATTAGAAGAAACCCATGATATTGAGGTTGAAGATGTTAAATCGGATATTACGCTCGGAACCACAGAACTATCCGCCAGTCGATTAATCCGATTAGAATTTCGGCATGAGAAAAAGACGGTTGAAATCAAAGTGGATAAGCCCATTCGGTTGGGACGCCGCGACCCTGCAACCAATGCCAGCCCAGAGGTTGATCTGACCACACAAGCCGGGTATCGAATGGGGGTGAGCCGTCTTCATGCCGAACTACGCCCTAAAGATGACAAAAAATTAGAACTATGGGATTTAGGAAGTAGTAACGGAACCCAATTGAATGGTGAGCGCCTTGTTTCCAACCAACCCTATGTTTTAAGGCATGGCGACAAGTTACAACTTGGACAATTAGTTTTGCAGATTTATTTTATTAGTTGATGAATCTACTCGCAAGCAGATCATGCTTTTGATCAGTCCTTGATCTGCAAAATGTCCATGACTTCATTACGGACTTGAGAAACCGCATATAAGACTTTGCCTAGTTTGGTTCCCTTACCCACTAATACAGCCAAGGATGCACGGTTAGCGGGATATACCACCATTGTTCCATTATCCGCATCAATCATTAACCGTTTCAGGTTCCCTTGGTCAAGCCGATTGAGGGTGGTTTCGGCTAACCCTATCAAGGTCGCCGCCATTGCAGCAACTTGTGGGCTACTTGTTGGGTTTCCATATGGATCATCTTCGTCCCCTGGGGGATAAGCGGCCACTAATAGCCCTTCAACATTCACCACTACCGACGCGCGAATACCCGGTACTGCCACATGTAAACTTTTGAGGGTACGTTCTAATTGTTCACTGCGATACTCTTGTTGACCCACCATGAATATCCCTTTGTCATTTACTCTCTTGGTATAGCATATCTGATCCAAAACCAGACAGCATCATGTCCATTTTACACTAAAATGGGTTGAAGTGTTGCATTAAAAAAGACGCTGCAAGCAGCGCCTCTTAATAGCATTTAGTATATTTAGTCGTTTTGTTCAGCGACGGAGGGGATCATATCTTTCAGGATATGCTCTAAGGCCATTGTGTGAACTGAATATCCATGTTGCTTAAAGTACGTGCTATCGCTGTCAAACTTGCCATTGTCATATGTCACAATATGGTCACTATTTTCACCTTGAACATTCACCACAAATGACACAAACTCGATCCGCCCACGTTCTTCAGCGTACCGTTTTGCCTTTTCGACCTTACTCACATAAGAAGAATCCATCGTAAACAATTCGTCTGATTCAGCTGGGGATGCGATCATATCCACCAAGACTTTTTCCATCGCCATGGTATGGGCAGAATAGCCATGTTTTTTAAAAAAAGGACCTTCACTAAAGAATTTGTCATCTTTATAACTAATGATGTGTTCACTATTGTCACCCCGCATCTTGACAACAAATTCGGTGAATGTGAAGCGGCTACGCTCTTCGGCATACCGTTTTGCTTTTTCAACTTTGCCAATATTAGATGAAGAATACATAAAATTTACACTCCTTAAATTTTTTTGGTCAGTACGCATAAAAAAACACGCGGCAAGCAGCGGCGTGTTTTGGTTACTTTACGTGCCTTTTTATGGAATCTAATAACTTCATTGAGCGAAAGGCTCCTGTCCGTTTAACTTGATTTAACTATATGATCATTAAAGTTTAAAGTCAAATGATACATGGCAGGCAAAAACCGTTAAAATATCACATGTTAACCAAGCTATAGGAGCATGTCATTGTGCAATTGATTTATCCAAACCGTCCGCTTGTCTGGCATCCATTCATCCATCGGTTGCAAGCGGCCTTAACAAATGAATCGGATGTTTATTTGGTCGGTGGAACCGTCCGCGATGCCTACCGAGATTATCCCTTGAAGGATATTGATATTTGCTCGCGCGATAGCGGGATTCGCTTAGGGCGGTTGATAGCCGATGCCTTTAATGGGGACTTCTATCCATTGGATCAAGAACGGGGTTTTGGGCGTAGCTTGGTTGAGGCAGAGGGGCAAACATGGCAAATTGACATTGCTCAATGGGTTGGCGACAGTTTAGAAGCCGATCTCTACAATCGTGATTTTACCGTCAATGCAATGGCCGTAGACATCAATCGTGATTTACAGGGGATTTATGACCCCACAGGTGGCTTAACCGATTGGCAACACAATGTGTTGCGGCGTTGCACTGAAAGCTCACTGACCAACGATCCGGTGCGGATTGTAAGGGCAGTACGGCAAAGTATACAGCTTGACCTCAAAATAGAACCGCACACGCTAAAAGATATTCGGCACACCACACCGTTATTGATGCAGCAAACATCCGCCGAGCGCTTGCGGGATGAACTCTTTAAACTGTTAGATGGCAAAAAACCACATGCGGCGTTAAATGTATTGCAGATGCTAGGGGTAATGAATGAGATTTTGCCAGCTACACAAACCTTAGATCGGGAGCAATGGCGCACGACCCTCCTTGAAATTGAAAAACTGGACACACTCCTGATGGTGATCAGCCCACGTCGGGATGATAATGTTGCGGCGAACATTGCGTTTGGCACCTTTGTCTATTTGCTTGATCAGCAACGCGCTATGCTTCAGGAACTAACCGCCAAACAATATGCCAACGAACATACCTTGCGCATGTTGCTCACTTTAGCAATTCTGTTACGTAATACACTACAAGATACCACATCTATTGGGGAGTGGTTGCGTGATCTCAACCTGAGCCGCCAAGAAATCCAAACCATTCAGGGGGCACTAGCGCATATCCAGCTACCATGGACCTTGTTTGAAACAAATCCGACCCCATCCCCAGAACAAATCTACGATTATTGGGCAATCAGCCAAACGCATGGGGTGAACGCGATTTGGTTGCAACTGTCGCTATACCTTGCCAAACCTGCTGCTAGTGGATATACGATCAACACAGATGAGTGGTCAGCATTGTTAGGGATGTGTCGGGACTTATTCGCGGCCTATCAAGATGTCTTAGCGGCACAACCCCCGATTAATGGGCAAGTTTTGCAAGATGAACTGGGATTAGAACCAAGTCCCTTACTCGGTGAATTACTCGCTGCATTACGGAAAGCGGCTTATCTTGGCGTGGTCACAAATAAAGATGAAGCACTTGCGTTTGTAAAACAACGCTTAACGCCATAGGGGATTGGATTGTGAAGTCAATACACCCTAGACCTATTGAATAGATTCGGGGTGTATTTCCCTCAAATTAAGCATTAGGCGTCTGCCAACCAACGCACCGCCGTTTCAGCTAAGAGCGCTGTGCCTTGATGAAATACGGATTCTTCAATATCAAAAAGGGGGTTATGATGCGGGCGATTGATCTCATCTTTTTTCGCACCCAAAATGAACATCGCGCCTGGAATCAATTCTTGGAAATAGGAAAAATCCTCGCCACCCATTGCAGGGATCAAAGGGGCAACCTGTGCCGAACCGAATAAGTCTGTTGCGGCGCTGGCTATCAGGTTTGAGACATGTGTATCATTGTGCATGGATGGACAACCTAATTGTAAGGTTAGCTTGTAATCACCGCCTAACACCCGCGCAACCTCAAAAGCTTGTTTCAATTCTTGGTGTAATTGTGTGCGGACTTCTTTATCAAATGCGCGGATCGTCCCATTTAAATACACTTCACTCGGGATTACGTTTTCAGCCGAACCACCATGTACTGCCCCAATGGAAATAACAGCCGCTTTCACAGGGTCAATACGGCGGGCTTTGATGCCATGAATGGCATTAATCACTTGTGCCAGAATATAAATGGGGTCAACCCCCAGATGATAGTGCGCACCGTGGGCACCTTCGCCTTTTATCACCGCTTCAAACATATCAACAGATGCTGAAACTAACCCATCGGCAATCTCGATAGTGCCTGCGGGAGTACCGCTATTCACATGTAACGCAATGATGGCATCAACACCTTGCAAAGCACCATCCTCGATCATGCGAAAGGCACCACTTTTATCATCAGCATCTTGGGCTTCTTCTGATGGCTGAAAGAGTAACCGTATTTCCCCATTAGGGCGATCTGGCATGTTGTGCAAAACTTTAGCAACCCCTAACAACATAGCGGTATGGGCATCATGCCCGCAGGCGTGCATTTTATTCGGACTGGTGGAGGCAAACGGCAGCCCTGTAGCTTCCTGAATAGGGAGCGCATCCATATCAGCACGAATTCCGATCACTTTATCGCCTTCACCAATACGGGCAACAACGCCGGTTTTGCCAATACCAACTTCAACTTCTAACCCCATATCGCGCAAGGTGCTGGCGACCAAATTAGCGGTGCGGGTTTCCTCAAAACTCAGTTCGGGATGCGCGTGGATGTCGCGCCGCCATGCAATAATATCATGTTCGATATCTTTGGATTTTTCTAAAATATTTGTCATCGGATTCCCTTTTTTGGTAGTGGTTAAGTAGTAAGTGATAAAGCCATTCGTCGATTATGCTCAATGATAAACCAGCGAGTCACCAACTCATGATAAAAATCAGATTTGGAAAACGATAAGGTTTTTCGTGTATATCGCCCCAACCACTGCCGCAAAGTGCCATACCATCGCTCTTGATGAGCCGTGAGTCCGGTCTCTTTACCAACTTGTTGGTGGGTTGCTTCAGGAAAAACGGCGGCATAAGCTTTCCAAAAATC